>Ga0066376_10005492_pt1 | contig 10739 bp, 8 predicted proteins | sample Knorr_S15_td_Bot_FD_77009 | JGI IMG/M metagenome (GOLD analysis project Ga0066376, IMG submission 77009) | Marine microbial communities from Southern Atlantic Ocean transect - Knorr_S15_td_Bottom_ad_5009_LV_A | ecosystem: Environmental > Aquatic > Marine > Oceanic | place: Southern Atlantic... | reverse complement strand
CGCATCGCGGTGCTGATGGCCGGGCTGCCGATCGAAACCGGCGGAGTCACCATCAACCGCAACTGTGCCTCGAGCCTGCAGGCGATCAACGATTCGGCGATGAGCATCATGGCCGGGTGCGAAAACGTACAGATCGCCGGCGGCGTCGAACACATGCACCACATCCCGATGACCAAGGACTACGATCCCGCTCCCGGGCTGTTCCGCAAGTACAGCGAAGCCATCATGCACATGGGGCTGACCGCCGAATACCTCGCAACCAAGTACGGCATCGGCCGGCCCGAGCAGGACGAGTTCGCGATGCGGAGTCACCAGCTGGCCGCCGAAGCCACCGTCGCGGGGGACTTTGACGATGAGGTCATCGCAACCTGGGGTCGCGATGACCAGGGACGTAAGACGCAGATCACCCGCGACCAGTGCATCCGTGAGGACTGTTCGATCGAGGGCCTCGGGGGACTGGCCCCCGCGTTCAACCCCGCCGGCGGCAGCGTGACCGCCGGCAACAGCTCGCCGATCAACGTCGGGGCCGCGGCACTGCTGATGATGTCCGAAGAGACCGCCGCTGAGCTGGGCCTGGCACCCATCGCACGAGTCCGGGCCATGGCCGTGGCAGGTGTCGATCCGGCCGAAATGGGGATCGGCCCGGTTCCCGCCGTCGCGAAGGCACTCGATCGAGCCGGGGTGACGCTCGATGAGATCGACTGCATCGAGATCAACGAGGCCTTTGCGGTGCAGGTGCTCAGCGTGCTCAAGCTGCTCGAGATCGACCAGTCGCGAGTCAACACGCGAGGCGGAGCGATCGCGCTGGGGCACCCGCTGGGTGCCAGCGGGGCCCGGATCTCGGTGACACTGCTGCACCGCATGAAGTCCAGCGGGGCACGACTGGGACTCGCCACGCTGTGCGTCGGACAGGGCCAGGGAGTCGCCACGATCTACGAAAACCTCCAGGCCCCTGCCCCAGACCAGGACGACTCGTGACCGAATCGGCCCGCAATCTCTGCGACCTCCATCGCACGATGTGTCGTCGGATGGGCGACAAGGCCGCGTTTCGATACCAGGTATCAGGCCACTACCAAGACATCTCATTCCAAGACGTCAGGCGGCAGGCCGACCGAGTCGCCGCCGGCCTGATCAGCCTGGGCATCGCTCCCGGAGACCGGGTCGGCATCCTCTCGGAAAACCGCGTCGAATGGCCGATCGCCGACCTCGGTGTCCTGGGCGCAGCCGCCGCCGATGTCACCATGCATGCACCACTCTCGGCCGAACAGGTCGAGTACCAGTTGGGGCACAGCGAGGCGCGGGGGGTGCTCCTCAGCAACCAGGCCCAGGCCGACAAGGTCATGGCACGACTCGATCACCTGCCCGACCTCGAATTCCTCGTCGCACTCGATCCGGTCTCCCTGCCCAAGTCGCGGCTGGTACAGCTCACCTGGCAGGAACTGTGCGACCGCGGTTCACTCGAGTCGCTCGAGCAAGAGATCGCCGAGCGGGAGGCGGCACTGGATGCCTCCAGCCTCGCCACCCTGATCTACACCAGCGGCACCACCGGCAACCCCAAGGGCGTGATGCTGACCCACGGCAACCTGCTCTCCAACGTCGAGGCGATGATCCCCATCGCCTTCCTCGAACCCGACGACGTGCTGCTGAGCTGGCTGCCCTACAGCCACGTCTACGCCCGGCTGACCGACAACTACCTGGCCACCGGAGCCGGGATCACAGTGGCCATGGCCGCCGGTATCGACACGCTGCTCGATGACCTCGACACCATCAAGCCCACCTGGCTGACCGCCGTGCCCCGCTTCTACGAAAAGGTCTGGTCCGCCGTCGAATCGCTCGAGCCGGAAGCACGAGCCGACCGGCTCGCGGCCATCTTCGGACCCAATATCCGGCAACTGAACTCCGGCGGAGCTCCCCTGCCCCGACACGTCTGCGACGGCTTCGACCAGGCCGGACTGCAGATCTTCGAAGGCTACGGCCTGACCGAAACCTCGCCGGTGATCACATTCAACCACGCCAAGGCCTTCCGCTTCGGATCGGTCGGAATGACGATTCCCGGGGTCGAGGTGAAGATTGCCGAGGACGGGGAGATCCTGACCCGGGGACCTCACGTGATGGCCGGGTACTGGAAGAACCCCGAGGCGACTGCCGAGGTGATCGTCGACGGCTGGTTCCATACCGGCGACGTGGGGACGATCGACGAGGATGGGTACCTCTCGATCACCGACCGCAAGAAAGACATCTTTGTGACGTCGGCCGGAAAAAACGTCGCCCCTGCGGTCATCGAACGACTGCTGACAGCCGATCCGCTGTTCGAACAGGCGGTCGTCTATGGCGACGGGCGGAACTTCATCACCGCCGTGGTGGTGCCCGACGGTGGCGAACTTCAGTCGGTCGCCGAGTCGCTGGGCTGCGAAGTCATCTGCGACGACGGATTCGTCACCTCCACCGAACTCCTCGGCTACATCGACTCGAGGGTCCAAAACCTGATGCAGGCGGTCAGCAATCCCGAACGGGTCAAGCGGTGCCTGGTGCTCGAAAAGCCCTTCGGGCTGGAAGACGACGAGCTGACCGCGACGCTCAAGGTGCGACGGCGACACATCATCGCCAAGTACGAAGACCGGCTGGCATCGTTCTACGACGGTTGAGCCGCTCGGTTGGCCACGTCACCTAGTCGAATTCCGACAACGACACCGCACGGTGTTCGCGGGCCGAGAGATAACAGGCCTCGACCAGGGCCATCGTCTTCAGGTTGTCGTCGCCATCGAGGCTCGGCCGCGTTCCCCGCTCGAGTGCGACCAGCAGGTCGGCCATCGGGCCCAGGAACGCGTCGGGGAACCACATCTCGTCCCAGCGAGGCGAAATCCACTCGGGCGAATCGACGGTCGTGTAGTCCAGCGTGCTCGGACTGCCGTCCGGGTAGTCGGGCCAGCCGATCGTGCCGCGTGCCATCCCGCGGGTGCCCTCGATCCGCCACCCGATGCCCAGGTCCGCCGCAGCTCCCTCGCGAGCCGGACCCGCCCACACGTCGTCCCACGCCGCCGCACGCAAGCCGTTTGAGTATTCGAGGATGTACAGGCAGATGCCGTCGGCGTGCTCGAACTGCTCGGACGTCCGAGGATCGGGTCGCACGCTGGCGAAGACCCGCTCGGGGTCGCCGAACAGGAACCGAAACGTGTCCAGATGATGAATGCTCATGATCCGCAACGTCACCCAACCCTGCCGCTGCTGCCAGGGCATCCAGTGAGGAATCGCACGCATCTCGATCGTCGCCAGCACCGGGTCACCCAGCACACCCGAGTCGATCAATCCCCGCGCCGCCCGGATCGATTGGTCGAACCGCATGTTCTGGTTCACCGCCAGAGTGATCCCCGCCTCGCGGCATAGCCCGACGATCTCGCGGGCCTGGCCCAGGTCGACTCCGAGCGGTTTCTGAGCCAGCAGACCCGCCAGGTGACCCCCGCCCCCGGCACCGAACCGGGCCGCCTCGCGAACCACCTCCAGCTGGATGTCCGGAGGCACCGCCACGTCGAGGACTTCGACCTGGGGATCAGCCACCAGGTCACGCCAGTCGGCATGCACGGTCGGAATCGCATGACGCAGACCCACCTCGCGGGCCTTCGACTCGCTCCGCGACGAAATGGCAACCGGATTCAGACCGGCGTTGCGGTACGCCACCAGCTGGCAGTCGGCCATGATGAAACCGGCTCCGACGCAGCCGATTCTCACGTCCCTGCGATCGGGCAGCTCGATCGGTGCCGGTCGCCCCGCCTGGTGGGCCATCCCCGCTGGCTCCTGCGATTCGCCAACGGAATTCAACGCACCAGCCCGACCCAGTACGTCTCACCGTCGACCTCCGCATAACCAAAACCGATCTCCGCACCGCTCATCAGGATCTCCCGATGTGCCTCCGATTCCAACCAGCCCTCGATCGCCTTCTCCGAAGTCGTGGGACCGGTCTGGATCACCTCCCAGTAGTCCATCCCGCTGTGCACAAACTGCCCGGTGCTGGCCATCCAGTCGGCGTGCTTCTGAGCATCACGGCTGATCTCGGTGACCAGTTGGCTGCCGACGAGTCCCCGCTGGTCCCGTGCCGTCGAGTGAGCCGAGTGCAGTTGCCTGATCCGAGTCTGCTGGGTGGTGTCGGCCGAGCCAGGAACCTGCTGCAGGGCATTGACCGGTCCCGCCACGACCAGAGCCACGACGAACACGCCCAGCACGACAACGGCCCACGAACTTCGCATCCTCATTGGTGCCACTCCCTGTGTTGGATCTCTCGGCACCGTCCCTGGGCCTGCCTCCCGCGAACCTCCTGTCGCTACGCTGTCAGTACCGCTATCCCTGCCGGTGTTCGGTGTCCGCCACCGCTTCGACCGGGGCCATCGTCTTGGGGTTGTCACCGCCGTCGAGGTCGAGACCGGCCAGCCAACCGGGCTTTCGATACCGCAGCAGGCCGACCGTGGCCAGCAGCAGCAACGCCGCGCCGCTGATGAAGAGGCCCCAGTATAGACCCGGGGCACGGTAGTGCCACCGAACTCGAGAGTCACCCGGTTGCAGCCGGACACCCCGATACATGCCCTCGACCAACTCCACCTCACGAGGCTCACCGTCGACCTCGACCCGCCAGCCCGCAGCCATCAACTCGGTCAGCACCAGCCGAGCTGCCACCCGAGTGGTCACGTCGATCGTGACCTCAGAGCCCGATCCCGAGAACCCGTCCACCGTGTTGACATCTTCGGCCGGATCAAGCGGATCAAGCGGATCAAGCGGATCAAGCGGATCAAACGACACGCGGCCACGACCGCCTCTCAGGCGGTAGAGATACAACGGAGCAAAATGACGCAGCACCGAGTTCATCACCGGATCCCGCCCACGCCAGACCTCCTCAACCGGCCACCGCGACGTGTCGATCTCCTTGTAACTGATGATGTGCGTGACGCCGGAACGCTCGAGCCAGCCCATCTGGTCATCTGTCTGCGGCACGAACGAATCGTCGGGATCCTCGACCTGGGGCGTGGGCATCATCAGGTCGCGGCGGGTGTACTCGGACGGGCCGAAGGTGAAATACACCGGTGTCGAAGACGTGCCCAGCACGGTGGGGAAGTTGGCCATCGGAGCAAACACCCGCGTCGGCAACCGACTCTCGGCCAGGTGCTGCCGCACCGGGCTGGCGGCCAGGCGGGAAATCGGTGGATCAGCCAGCACGTCGGTGAACTGGATCAGGTGGCTCACCAGCCACAGATCGCACACCGTGGCGAAGGCGAGTGTGCCCAGGGCCAACCGGCGGCCCAGGCCGCCCAGCGAAGCCTTGCCACCGAAACTGCAGTACACGCCCACACCGGACAACACCACGCAGATTAACACGGTGCCCATCGTCACCGCCGCCGACGGCAACCACCCCGGCGGAGACGGGGCTTCGGGATAATCCGGAAAAGCCTCGACCACCATCCAGGTCATCTCGATCAGCCACCAACTGCTTCCCAACGCGGCCAACGCAGCCAGCCAGGTCACGATCACTGCAGAGCGTTCGATCACCCGTGCTGTCAGCCAGCGACCCACCGTCTCGCCGGCCAACACCGCCACCGCCAGCGTGACCACGATCCCGTACCGCCCCGGACCCTGGAAATAGCTGAACCCCGGCAGCCCATCGACAAACGGAACCAGGCGACCGGTGGTGTAGAACAGCGCAAACGTCCCGGCCAGCATCCAGAAGATCCCCCGCGGATCACCTCGCGAAAAGGCCGCACCGATGCCGATGGCCGCCAGCAGAAGTGGAGCCAGACCGAAGTACAGGTGCGCCTCGGCCTCGTTGGTCGCCACCCCTGGAATCGCCGGGTCCTGCTGCAGCGCAGCCGTGCGATTCGTCATCGGCGAATACCACTTGAAGGGCATCACCGCCTGCGACCAGTACCACGCCGGAATCGAACCGAACTGCAACGGATGGTCCATGCCCGCCTCGGCCCGCTGGCTCACCCGGCGAAACTCCCACGTGGGCAGCAATTGCATCGCCGCCATCCCGATCGCCAGGCCACCCGAGACCAGCAACAGCACGCCGGCACGCCACCTGGCTCGAGTCGGCAGCAAGCCGCCGCCCAGGGGGATCCACCACAGCCGGCACGGGACGTAGACCAGCAGGATCAACTGAGTGATGAAGGCCAGCTGAAAGTGACCGGCCAGCATCTGCACCGCCAGCACCACGGCCAACAGGCCTGCAAATCGCCAGCGACGCGTCTGCAACAGGCACTCGACCGACCACAACGCCGCCGGCAACCACGTCCCGCCGATGATCGCCCACTCCCAGCAACTGCGGCAGGGAAACCAGCCGTAGACATACACCAGCCCCGTCAGCAACGCGCCCGCCGGAACCACTCCGAAACGACGCGCGTAGCCAACTGTGAAGACGAAGGCCAGCACGTAGTGCAGCAGGTGGCTGAGACTGTAGGCGGTGTTGACGTCCAGCCAGGTGTAAAGAGCCAGGTGCGGAGGATAGAACACCCCCGCCTGGCTCTCGGCCAGCATCGGGTACCCGTGGCCGACACGGTCGTTCCAGAACGGAGACTCACCGTGCTGCAGCTGCTCGGCGTAGAACACCTTCTGGGGGAAGTAGTACGAATAGATGTCTCCACCGACGAACCCGCCCCCGGTAACCAGCGGCCACCAGAACAGGCCCGCCAGGGAGATCCCCAGCAGCCAGGCAACCAGAGCAAAACGGCGGTCGGTCAACGGATCTTCGCCGGAGCCGGCTGGCCCTTGGGGATCAGCGTCGTGTACTTCCGCTTCTCCATCCGCTGCACCCAGTCAGCCCGGGCCGCCGCCACCTTCTCGGGATCCTCGAACAGCTCGATCGCCGAGACCGCCAGGACCTTCGACGCGTAGATGATGCCCTTCTCACCGATCGTCGAACCGATCGCGGCGACGTTCTGCCAGCTGTGACCGGGACTCTTGGCCGCCAGGCACGAGGTCGAGATTCCGCCGGTGGGAACGAACCAGCTGATGTCCCCCACGTCGGTCGAACCCCGGGTGCGGGCCGCCATCGACTCGGCATAGGGCCGGATCGACTCGTCGATCGCCTTGGGGAACTCGGTCCCGAACTGCTCGATCAGCGGCTGCTGCAACCGCCGGGCAAATGCCTGCTCGGTCTGAGAAAACGTCGGGGGGCCGATCGCCTTGAGTTTCTGCTCGAGCAGCTCGGCCAGAGGCACGTTGGAGATCAGCTCGTGGCAATCCGTGTCGACCTTCATCCTCATCTTCGTCCGTGTCATCAGGGCCGCACCGCGGGCAATGTCCTGGATCCACTTGAAATTCGCCTCGACATCACGGTGATCGTCGGCGCGGATGTAGTACCAGACCGAAGCCAACGGCGGGACCACGTTGGGCGCGCCGCCCCCGTTGGTGATCACGTAGTGCATCCGCGCGTCCTCCTTGACGTGCTCACGCATGTAATTCACACCCACGTTCATCAGCTCGACCGCGTCCAGGGCGCTGCGACCACTCTCGGGATTGCCCGATGCATGAGCCGCGGTGCCGTCGAAACTGAACTTCACGCTTACCAACGCCTTGGAAGTCCCCGCCCACGCTCCGTTGCGATTCGAAGGGTGCCAGTGCAGGCAGACGTCCAGGTCGTCGAACTGACCGTCGAGCAGCATGTAGACCTTGCCAATGACCGTCTCCTCGGCCGGAGTCCCGTACAAGCGGATCGTGCCCCGCAGCTTGTGAGCGGCCATCGCCGCCTTGATCGCCAGGGCCGCTCCCAGGGCGCCACTCCCCAGCCCGCTGTGTCCGCAGGCGTGGCCCGGACGACCCGGACGCAGCGGAGCACGCACGGGGTCGATCTTCTGAGACATCCCCGGCAACGCGTCGTACTCGGCCAGGATCCCGATCACCGGCTTGCCGCTGCCGTAGCTGGCCACAAACGCCGTGGGCATTCCCGAAACCCCTGCCTCGACCTTGAAGCCGTTCTCCTTGAGATGCTTCTGCAGCAGGGCCGACGAACGAGTCTCCTCGAGACCCACTTCGGCGTAGTCCCAGATCTTGCGGTTGACCTCCTTGATCAATCCCACCCGACTCTCGACGTCGGCCACCGCCGCCCGCTGGGCCCGCGACAAGCCGGCCCCCTCCTGGGCCAACGCCGGGATTCCCTGGACCAGCAGCAGCAGCAGCAGCCATACCGTGCACACGCGATTCATCGGACTCTCTCCAGGGCAGGACATCGACCCGGCCAGCCTCCATCAGGATGACCCCGCCGGCGAATGGACCGCCGGCCGCCCGATTGTAGGACCGCCGCAACCCGATTGCGAATCGCGCCTGACTACTGGCCCAGCCACATGAGCCCCAGCACAGCCACCACGATCGAGACCGAACAGTTGATGATCAGGATCCACGGGCCCCAGGCCGAATACAGCCAACCCCGACCCCGATCCGCTTCAGAGAGCGGCCTTCGACGACCTCGCAGGATGTCCAACCACGAAATCGAAGCCCTCAAAAACGGCCGCCAGAACGCCAACGCCAGCAGAGGGTAGGCTCCCCAAACCAGCAACAGCCAGGTCGCAACCCACGCGAACAGGCTGCCGCGGATGTTCGCCGACGACCAGCCCCCCGCCAACTCAATCTCCACCATCGCCACCACGCAACCGATCGTCAGCAGCAACAGCGTGACGAAGTGGCCGATCACGAACAGCACCACGGCCCAGTGAGCCCTCGTCGGCCCGTGGGACCTGTCCCCGGTTTCGGACGCCTCACTAGCCATCGTCGCTCACTCTCCGGGATGCCCCCCACTCTCGCAGCGCACGACATTACGCCACAACACATGCAGGTTGGCAACCGAGCCTCCGCAGGGTTACGATTTGTCCAGTCGTCGCACCGGCCCAGCCCCCCAGCCCCCCGGCCCGCAGCCTCCACGTGGAGTCCCCCCTCATGACACGCCCCTCCCGGCGCAGCTTCCTCGACCGATGCCTCCACACCAGCCTCACCGCAGGCCTCGCCGCTCCCGCAACGGCGTGGCTCGGAGCACAAACGGCTCGGGCAGCTGAAGAAGCCAGGCTGGCCCAAAGACCCAGCGTCAAGGGGACACTTCGGCTGAAGGCCAGGCGGCGTGAGTCGCGAGGCGAACAGGTGGTCGAGATCCGCGAGACGATCGACTGGGACGTCGCCTCCACCGCCATCGTCATCTGTGACATGTGGGCCGATCACCCCTGCCACCAGGCCGCCATCCGGGTCGACGCCATGGCACCGGGGATGAACCGCGTCGTCTCGGCGGCTCGAGGACTGGGGGTCACCGTCGTGCACGCACCCAGCAGCGGGATCAAGTTCTACGAAAAGACCCCCTTCCGCAGCAGGATCCTGCAGGCTCCATCGACCAGGCCACCAGTGCCGATCGCCAGCTGGTGCAAGCTCGATCCCCAGACCGAAGCCCCGCTGCCCATCGATGACTCCGACGGAGCCTGCGACGATCCGGTCGTGAAACCCAAGCCCGGGTTCGACCGGCACCAGCACCCCGCGATCAAGATCACCGGCTTCGACGGGATCAGTGACAACGGACAGGAGGTCTACAACTTCTTTGTCCAGCTGGGCATCAGGAACGTCGTGCTGATGGGAGTCCACACCAACATGTGCGTGCTGGGACGGTCGTTCGGCATCCGGCAGATGGTCCGGCTGGGCCTCAACGTGGTGCTCACCCGAGACCTGACCGATGCCATGTACGACCCCCGCGATCGACCCTATGTCAGCCACACCCGCGGAACCGAACTGGTGGTCGAGCACATCGAGCGGTACTGGTGCCCGTCGATCCTGGGAGGTGACCTGACACGAGTCGTCACCGGGTCCGACTCGACCGCCACCCGATCCGCCGGCTAGGCTCAGTTTTCAGAGGACTGGCAACCGCCCCCAACACAAAACCCCTAAGGGCAACGCCGTTAACGATTTCTGAGCGGCGGGAATAGGGGTTTACACAGAAAGGAGAACAAAAGAAGAGCCAGACTCCCTGCGTATCCAGACCGGCGAACACCAGTCAGAAAGGAGTCTGGCTGCATGTCTCAGTGGAAATCGATACCGAAAAACGGGGTCTCGATCAAGAGGAAGGATGAAGAGAGTCTCTCGAATCTCGAGACGCTTCGAGCGTCAGTGGAGTGGGTTGTGGGTGAGGGTATGTTCAAGCATCTCCCCGGTCACCGTAATACCACCTGGCTGGCAGTCGACCTCGTGATGCTGGCGGTGCTGTAGGTGTGGTCGGACCGGGCATCGCTGAGGGACGCGTTCGGTGAGGCAAGGAGGTGGTCGCAGCGGATGCTCGGTCGCGTGGCGGTTGGCACCTATCAGGGACTCACTGGAGCGCTGGTCACCTGGACCGGCAGATTCCTTCCGCTGCTATGGCAGCGGCTGCATCAGTTGATGGAAGAATGTGGGGACAAGTTCTGGAGAATTGGGAAATGGGTGCCTGTGGCCTTCGATGGGTCGCGGGTCAGCACACCGCGGACGACCGCGAATGAACAGGCGTTTTGTGCACCCAACTACGGCCACAGCCGAATGACACGGTATCGCAGAAAGAAGAAGAACAAAGGAATGAGACGCCCTAAGAAGGCCAACCCGCAACCGGTGAAGCCTCAGATTGGGATCACGCTGCTGTGGCACATGGGGATGCGAATGCCGTGGAGTTGGAAGGTTGGTCCGTCGAATTCCAGCGAACGGCAGCACCTGCAGGAGATGCTCCAGGAGCAGGAATTCCCGGAAAACACGCTGTTTTGTGG
>Ga0066376_10005490_pt1 | contig 10742 bp, 11 predicted proteins | sample Knorr_S15_td_Bot_FD_77009 | JGI IMG/M metagenome (GOLD analysis project Ga0066376, IMG submission 77009) | Marine microbial communities from Southern Atlantic Ocean transect - Knorr_S15_td_Bottom_ad_5009_LV_A | ecosystem: Environmental > Aquatic > Marine > Oceanic | place: Southern Atlantic... | reverse complement strand
GACGTTCCAGTTCTTCGGCGTCTCCTACGCCGTGATGAGTTGCGACGCTGAGCATTGCAAGCGGGTCAGCGACCACTACGCATGGCACGCCCTGGAGCCGCGAAAGTCACGGGCGAATAAGGCGAAGTACGCCGAGAAGGTCGAGGAACATCTCGATCAAGCGAGATTCTGGGAGACCGCTGCCGCCATGTTGAAAGCGGCGAAGGTCAAGACGCTCGGGGAACTCTTAGAGGACTAGGAGTTGGGGTTCGGCGGGGGCTTCGACCTCCCGCCAGACCGCTGCACGGTGGTAGGCGATCAGCGAGGCCACCGTTGCCATTCTGAGAACAGTCCGTGTATCCATGCCCTCTGTCTAGTCCACCCCCCGACCACCCCGGTAGGGGGCCAGAAACTCCCAGCACGCCCCTCGAAGCACCCTGCGCTCCCCCGAGCTGTGTCCTGCACAGGTTTCAGCATGTTTTTAGAGTTTCTGTTTTTTCCGAACCGGTCTAGCAAACACCGTTCGGGCCGGCGCCCCTGAACCGCACTGGTCGCAGAACTTCGCACCCTTGGGCAATTCCGCCCCGCACCCAGGCTTCGAGCAGGTCGGCTTCGTGAAGTCAACTCCACAGTTGTGGCAGACCTTCGCCTTCTCTCGCACCTCCGCGTCGCACTCCGAACAGTTCAGCGTCACCGGTGGCCGGGTTCGGTGCGAACGTCGCAGGGGTGGAGACCCACTCAGCGTCTATGTAACAGCCGGCCTCCACGGGTTGCTCATGGCTCATGTCCTGCTCCTGTCCTACGCGTTGCCAGCAGCGGGACCTGTCCTCAAGAGTGCATGCATGTCGAGGAGGTCAACGCTCCTCTCGCGAATAGGGCACTGCAAGGCCGGCAGGCGCGCTTGTAGATCGGACTCGGCGGCCGAATCTTGCCGCACCGGCCGGAATGAGGATCGCCACGATAGTGACCAGGTAGGGGATCATTGACAGGAAGAAACTCAGATCCCGAGGCCCCAGGAACGGAAGGTTCCAGTTCCTGGCCTGCGCCGTCATTCCAAGCGAGATCATGGTCCCATACAAAAGCGCTCCAGCTACGACTCGGAAAGGCCGCCACGCTCCGAATATGACGACCGCCAGGGCGACCCAACCCCGTCCGCGTGCAATGTCTGGTGCCCACATAGGCGTGAAACTCAAGACCATGTACGCACCGCCTGCGCCGGCGAGTGAGGCTCCGGCGACCGAGTAGCCAATGCGTGCCCAGGTGACGTTCACCCCGGCGGCGTCGGCCGAGGCCGGGTTTTCTCCGACCGCCTTCATGTTCATTCCATGTCGTGTTCGGAACAGGAGGAACCAGAAAGCAGCCGGCAAGAGGATGTAGGCGACGTACACGACGGGGTCATGGAAGAAGAAGGTTTCCAGGAACGCGTTGGAGGTAAACCTTCCACCAGGATTGATCTCCGCGAAAAGCGTCCTGATAGGAGTCCCATTGCGGTTCACGCCCAACTGGTTGGATAAACCAATCCCGCCGATCGCCAAGGCAAGTCCCGCTAGGACTTGGTTCGCGCGAAATACCACAACAACGACGGCAAAGATGGCTCCGGCCGTGGCAGCTGCAACCATCCCGACCAGCATCGAGATCCACGGACTACCAACTCCCCAGTCCGTAGCTGCGATCACGGCGTAGACCGCACCGATGCCGATCAAACCTTCCTGGCCGAGATTCAACACGCCCACCCGCTCGGCGAGCATGATGCCAAGGGCACACAGGACTACGACGGTGCTAGCTGGTATTGCCACCTTGACAAGACTGAGGAGGGCGTTATCGACCAGTCCAAAGATCACGTCGATCTCCTAGCTACTACCTCAGATTCGGCGCGAACCAACCGGTATCTAGCCGCCATCTCTCCGACCGCGACACCGATGAGGATGATCCCGTAGAGGGCAAGAATGATGTAGACCGACAGTCCTCGGGTCTGGAGGACCAGGCCCGCGAAAAACATGGCCGCTATCAGGAATCCTGCGACAACCAAGCCTAGAAACGACCCGGCGGCGATGGCCGCGACGATGAACCCGGAGAGTCCGTACTGCGCTGAGAACCCTGCGCTGAGTTGTTGCGCACCCGGTGAACCCGCCAGTTGGATCATCCCTCCTAATCCTGCAATAGCACCAGTTACCAACATCACAGCGACAACTCGTCGGGGAACGTTTATCCCAGCGAAGGCGGCCGCCTTCGGGTTCCCTCCAATCATGTCGATTTCGTAGCCGGCCCTCGTCGAACGAAAGACCCACCAGAGCACACCGGCAATGACCAGTGGGAAAAGCAACGCGATGGTAAGAGACTCCGTCCCCGGAATTTTCGGAAGGGTGTCTTTAATCGCTTCGGTGGATTGGATCGCCCAGGCACCCTCGTCCCTCCAAAAGCCCAGGGCGGCCCAAGCGCAGAGTTGTACGGCCACGAAGTTCAGCAGGAGTGTGGTGATGATCTCGTTGACACCCCAATAGGCGCGTGCCAGCGCAGGGATGAGAATCCATACTGCCCCCGCAAGCGTGCCGGCCGCGGCCATAGCAAGCAACATCACCCAGCCTGGTGCGTTCAGGTTGATTCCGACACCGACGGCGGCAAAGGCTCCCGCCAGGAACTGGCCATCGGAGCCGATGTTCCAGATACGCAGACGCAACGACAGGGCGACTGCAAGTGCGGTCATGAGTATCGGTATTGCGCGGAGTACGACGCCCTCGATTCCTCTCTGTCGACTGAAGATCGCGTCCAGTGCCTGCCAGAGGATCCACGCCGGATTGCGTCCGGTGACGGCGAGGACCAGCGCACTTAACACCAGAGCGCAAAGCGCTCCAGCTACTCGGCAGAGGGCTGCGCGGCGAGGATCGAGGTCCAGTTGCCGTTCAAGCCGGAAGGACCTCACCGTAGAGAGCTCGCATCTTGGTGGCCGCCCATCAGGATGCCGATCTTGTCTCGGTCGGCATCCGCACTGTCAAAGACACCTACGATCTTGCCCTCGTACATCACGGCGACACGGTCGCTCATCAAGAGGATCTCGTCCAGGTCGTCGGAGATGAGGAGAATGGCGCAACCCCCATCACGCAAGTCGAGCAGGGTGGATTGGACCTCCTGGGCCGCGAGCACGTCCAGCCCCCGAGTTGGTTGAGACGCAATCATCACCCGATCAGCGACGGCTGCCTCGCGGTGGGCGATCAGCCGCTGTTGGTTGCCACCCGAAAGTTCTCCGACGGTGGCATCCAGAGAACGGGTTTGAACCCGTGCAACATTGACCAGTCGTTCTGCAAAGGCTGTTACAGCACCCCGGTCAAGGCCGATCCCGGTCGAGAACTCGTCACGTCGATAGTGGCGTAGAACAGCGTTGTCTTCTACGGAGGCAGGTAACACCATCCCCATGCCAATCCGGTCCTCTGGGATGTGGCCCACCCCGTGGTCAATCACAACCCGAGCTGAAGCGTTGGTGAGGTCCTGGCCGCCGACATGGACGCTGCCATGATCTGCCATGCGCATTCCGGCGAGAACCTCCGCCAGCTCCGTTTGCCCATTCCCGGAAACGCCGGCAATCCCGAGGATCTCTCCTTCTCGCACCGAGAGGTCCACCTCACGCAACGCAATTAAGTCGCGATCGTTGCGGGCCGTAACCTTGGAAATCTCAAGGGCGACTTTGCCATCGACCTTTCGGTGCGTCACGTTGATTTCATCGGACTCCCCGGTCATGAGGAGTGCCAGCTCAGGTATCGTCGCTCCCTCTGTCGGGCGCGTAAGTTCTTTGACCCCACGTCTCAGCACAGTTATTCGGTCGGAGACGTCAAGCACCTCCTTCAATTTGTGGCTGATGAACACAACGGATCGGCCACCATTGACAAGACGACGGAGCACGTCGAAAAGCTCCGTCGTCTCTTGTGCTGTGAGGACAGCTGTTGGCTCATCAAGGATCAAGATTCGTGCCCCACGAGCCAGAACACGCAGAATCTCAACTCGCTGTTGTTCTCCGACCGAAAGTTGCCAGATGTAGGCCGTTGGGTCGACATGGAGCCCAATCTCGTCCATGAACCGTCTGGCACGCGCCGCAAGACCTCGACGCGTGCACACCTTTGGGGTGTCCTCCCAACCGAGATGAAGGTTCTCCGCTACCGTCATCGGCTCCACGAGCCGGAAGTGTTGATGGACCATCCCTATACCGGCGGCGATGGCCTGCGACGGAGTGCGAAACTCGCGGGGAGAGCCATCAACTAGGACCTCACCGGCGTCGGCCCGGTAGAGGCCCGCGAGGACGTTTGAGAGCGTGGTTTTCCCCGCGCCGTTCTCACCTAGCAGGGCATGCACTTCACCCTGGATTAGGTCAAAATCGACCCCGTCGAGCGCCGAGATGCCTCCAAACGATTTGGAGATACCCCGCGCCTCGAGCGCAGGGCCCGCTGAGCCCTCTGTCACGGAACGGTCAACGCTTTCCAGGCGCCCTCGTCACGTATGGTCGTTCGGAGATCAGACCCCCGATACACCCTCTATTGCGTAGTTCATCAAGTATGCGTCCTGCTCGTCGAGGAACTCGCCAGCGGGAAGACGCTCTACCCCAGTGTTATCGACCAGAGGTCCTTCGTAAACGTGGCGAGCACCGCTCAGGATTTCCTTGTCTACCTCTGCAACGGCATCTTGGACCTCTTGAGGAACCTGGTCGCCCCACTCGCCGAGTGGACAGTCGAGAAGGTGCGGTTCGGGCTTGGCTGGGGGTGCCCAAGTGCCGTTCAAGACGGCCTCAACCTGAGAAGTGTAGAAGGGCCCGAACCCGTCGAGGTTGAAGTTGTTGACGTACTTGGTGGGCGCTGCCGACCGGAAGTCGAGATTCCAGTAACCGGTCCATACTCCCGCCGCCTCTGCTTTTATAAGGAACGTCGGCTCGTCCATAACTCCGAAGAGGAACTCGACTCCTTGGCTGAGAAGCGCATCAGCGGCGATTGCGGCATTCTGCGGATCAAAGTAACTGCTGATCAGAACACTCTGCATCGTGGCCTTCGGGTTGACCGAGCGGGCCCCCAGAAGCATCGGATTGACGTCGTTGAAAAATGTCGCGCTCGGGAAGGCACCGATGTAACCCATCGTCCCATTCGGGGTGAGAAGACCGGCAGCAACCCCCAACAGGTATGCGGTCCTCTCATGGGCCATGTAGTAGGCGGCGGTGTTCGCGGTGTAGTTGTGACCGTTGCACTCCACGTACTTGGTGCCGGGGTTCGCTGCAGCGACGTCGCTGAGAAGCTGTGAATACTCCGTGTTAGCGAAGATGATGTCGTTGCCGTCGTCGGTCAATTGCTGGAACAACTGGTTCGTAGACGCATCAAAGCCGATGTTCGGGGTGAAAGCTGTCTCAACCTTGCTCCCGAGAGCGGCTTCAACCGTCTTTCGACCGTCATCGTGGGCCTGTGTCCAGCCGTTGTCATCGGGCGGTCCTATATAGACCCAATGGGCCTTAACCTTGTCCAACTTTCCAGTGGAGACACCGGTGTCGTCGGAGCCGCATGCAGCCAAGACCGCTGGGCCGACGAGTGCACCGGCCACGCCAAGTCCCGATAGTTGCAGCACACGTCGGCGGCTGATGGAAGCACTCGGCGGCAGCAGCAACTGATTGGCATGATTGTTATTCATCTCATCTCCCCCAGGGCGAGCCCTATGAAGTTTGTATTTCCATATCGGAATCTTTGGTGTTCAGCCAAACATAGTTACTAGATCTGGATCTCGCCACCGTTGTCCTCAGTGTGTTCGACCCACTAAACGATCTCTGCAGCAAGTTCGTCGAATTCCTGAGTCCACTCCCGGCGCATTACCCGTTTGGTCGACTCATCCAACCACGAACCGTCGATCCCGTTGAGCATGCACTGGCGGAAGTCTTCTACGGTGAAGCCCATGTGCTCCGCTGCGACGATGTAGTCCTTGGTTGGGTCGGTCTTAAACATCGGAGGGTCGTCACAGTCGAGGGAGATCTTGAGTCCGAACTCACGCATCTGCTTGAGTGGGTGTTTGTCGAAGTCGTCTTCGAAGTAGACCCATGCCGTCGACACCGGGGTACAGGTGAAGACCACGCCCTCGTCCCGGCAGCGGGTCATGATTTCGGTGCTCTCGACGACGTGGTACCCGTGATCGACACGCTCACAGCCCAGCAGGTCGAGACATGTCTCGATGTTTCGTGGTGGGGCGTCTTCAGATTGATGTGCGGTGAGATGTAAACCTGCTGCCGCAGCCATCCGATAGGCCTTCCAGAACCGCTCGGGTGGGAACTCGGCTTCCGCATAGTCCATTCCAATCCCGATGACTTCGTCCCGCCTATGTTCGAGGACGGTTTCTACCATCGCAACGCCCAACTCGGGACTCTCCATGCGGTTGATTGCAGCAATTAACCGGCATTCGATGCCGTGGTCGGCGCGGGCAGCGTTGATGCCATCGATGAGACCATCGACGCAGGACTCGTAGTCGACACCGGCTGCCATGTGGGTGGTCGGGTTGAAAGACATCTCCCGGTATCGCACGTTATGTTCTGCGGCCTCGGTGAGTGTCTCGTAACAGATCCGTTGGAAGTCTTCTCGATCGATGACCGCAAGCGCGCTGTTGTCGTACATGTGGAGAAACTTGTAGATGTCCGGATAGTCGTAGAGATCCTCGGGCTCCTCAAAGGGCGGCAGTTCGACACCGTGCTTTCTGGCGAGGTCCACGACTGTGGTGGCTTGGATCGATCCCATGAGATGTAGGTGAAGGCTGACTTTCGGGATTGCCTTTAGAAATTCCTGAAGATTCATGACACCCCTTCTTATGTGGTCGAACGACTGTCCGACCTTATGTGGCCGAACGACTGCCCGACAGCGACTGGAACCAATACGGACCAATGAGGTTGCATCCGATGAGGATCATGATGAGCAAGTTGGTGACACCGGGGTGCGAAGTCATAGCGGGGCTTCCAGAACAGCGATGCACCCCTCAGGAGTCGCTTCGATCGGGTTGTTCCTCATCGAGCAACTCTGCATAGCCCCCTCCGCTATCCGTTCGAAATCTTGCTCCTGAGCGCCTACCTCCTTCAGTCCCATCTCCATTCCAATTCGTGCGTTCAATTCGGCGATTGGGCTGACCTGGCCACCCCGCTAACACCCAACAGGGTCTGGCCGGCACTCCGGGAGCAGGCCCTGCAGGCAACCTCAGCCGAAATCGTTGGATAACGCTGCCGAGAAAGGCCACTAAGCTTAATCTTTATTCTTCAACCGTTTCGGCTTCCCCGGCCGCGCGTTAGGAAACAACCTTCCGGCCACCCACCCAGTAATGGTCTTAACGGGACTCATAATCTGCAAGCCGGCGAACTGAAAGGTGCCTAAGAGTGACAACCGCCAATGACGAACATCTGCGTGCCCTTCCAAAGGTGGAACTTCATTGTCATGTGGAGGGCGCAGCCCGCGCAGCAACCATAAGGGACTTGGCAAGGCAGAACGAGGTCGCCTTCCCCGTCGATGACCCTGCATCCCTGTACCAGTTCACGGGCCTCAATCAGTTTCTCGAGGTCTACGACGTCGTCTGCCGAAGTCTTCGTACAGCCGACGACTTCCGAAGAATCACCTACGAAGCACTGGAGGACGGGGTTCAAGCGGGAGTCCGTTACAGGGAGATGTTTTTTTCACCTGGATTCGTCATCAAGCTTGGAGTACCGATACAGACCGTCTGGGACGGAATCACTGCTGGCCTAACGGAGGCCCGACACGACCTTGACATCGCGTGCCGGATGATCCTCGACTTCGACAAACCGAGCGGACCATCCCACGCCTTGGAGATGGTGAACTTCGCAGGGTCAGTATCGGATCGAGATCTGCTAGTCGGAATAGGCGCAGATTCAGTTGAGCGTGGTATCGACCACCGGGTCTTTGCGACAGCCTTCGCTGAGGCCCCGCGATTTGGACTCCGGCGAACGATGCACGCAGGCGAGGACGGGCCTGTAGAAAACATCCGGATAGCGGTCGAAGATTGTGGCTGCGAACGAATAGACCACGGTTACCAGTTGCTTGACGACCCAGATTTGACACAACTACTAATCGACGAACAGATCCCCCTGACCGTATGCCCGACCTCGAATGTGATGATTGCCAATCTCATCCCCTCGGTTGCCGAACATCCATTTGCGCAGCAACGGGCACTGGGCGTATTGGCCACCGTCAACTCCGACGATCCGGGAATGATGCAGTTCGACATCGCAGACGAATACGTCGCAGTAGCCCATGCATTCGGCTATGACCTCGAGGAGATGGAGGCAATCAGCATTGCTGGGATCGATGCCTGCTGGGCGCCGGACGATGAGAAGAAACAGCTTCGATCACGATTCGCTACCGAGTTCAACCTGCTCCGCCAAGAACATGGACTCCCCGAAACCAGCACTGGCCTTAACGCCGCTGAATGATGTGTGGGTTCGAGGGAAACAACTCGTCGAATCAGGCGACTTGACCACGGTAGATGTTTCCGAGGTTTCCCAAAGGGCGCAGACGTCGACAGAAGAATTCTTTGAGGGTCGGCGCGTCTTTCTCAGAGAAACCCTAGGTACACGTAGTGTCTTGGAAGCCAGCAACTAGTAGGTGGTCTGTCACTTATGGGTGGAGGCAAGCATCTAGGAACTTTCCGATGTTGGAGGATCGAAACCGGCCGGCCAGATGGTTGCCTCGTCTTGGAGTACCCCGTCAAGCCGCGCGTCAGTCAGGATGGCGTTTGTTAGATCTGCGCCTGACAAGTCGGCGCCTCTCAGGTCAGCGTCTTCAAGATTGGCATCAACGAGACAAGCGGAGCGGAGGTTTGCGCCCGCCAGGCAGGCATCAACGAGATTCGCAGCCTCCATGTTCACCCGTTCGAGATCCGCCAGCCTCAACTGCACATTTTTCATATAGGCGCCAGAGAGGTTGGCTCCTTGAAGGTTGGCCGACACGAGATAGGCGAATTTTAGGGTGGCGCCTGCCAGGTTGGCCCCCCTGAGGTCTGAGTTGGCGAGATTTGCTCGAAGGATTGCGCCTCTAAGGTCGGCCCCGGAGAGATCCTGATCCTGCAACACGGCATTTGTCAGGTCGGCGCCCGGTTCGATGACGTAGCCATTGACCCTCATCTTGGCACCATAGCGAGTGACCCTGTTGATTCAGTTCGGACTATGTGGCCAAGCTCGGTGATCTAAGGAACGTTTTTTCCTAAATCGGTGGCCGGACTCAGCGTCTTCCCGTGAAGCGCTGAGCGACGCTCAAAGAGTTCCTCGGCCGCGCTCTGAGCGCGCACTGCGATGTCGGCAACGTCAACGGAGATGACTTCGCCGTCTTCAACCAAGTGCTGGCCTTTTACCCAAACGTTGCTCACGTCGTGCGCACTTGCGGTAAAGACAAGGTGTGCTGGCGCGTTGAAGTATTCGCCGTGTAGTAGCGGAACGAAATGCAGACTTCGGAGGTCCACCATGACGATGTCGGCATCCTTACCCTCCTCAAGTGTGCCGGTAACTTCATCGAGTCCGAGTGCTTTTGCACCTTCTCTCGTGGCCATGTCAAGAATGTCCCACGGTTCTCCGACCGTCGGATCAAGGGTGCTCACTTTCCACAAAAGCGAGGCAAACTTCATCTCTTCAAGCATGTCGAGGCTGTTGTTCTCTTTCTCGCCATCTGTGCCCAGAGCGACTGTCAATCCTTGTTCTCTGTAGTAACCGACGCGGGCTGGGCCAGACGCAATCTTCATATTTGAACACGGGCAGTGAGTAACCGACGTCCCGGTCTGTACTAGTAGTTGCACCTCCCGATCGTCGAGCCACACTCCGTGGGCGATGACGGTGTCGCTACCGAGAATGCCGCGGTTAAACATCTCTTCAATCGGTCGCCTGCCGAACTGCCGCAAGCACTCTTGCACCTCCCAAATTGACTCGGAGGAATGGGTGTGGATGCCGGTTCCAAACTCATCAGCAAGCGATGCTGCTCCCCGAAACATCTCAGGTGAGCAGTAGAAGATGTGTTCAAGACCCACCCACGACCTCACGCGTCCGTCAGCCGCTGTGAGGTGCGACTCCAGAAGCCGACGATTGGTCTCGAGAGTTTCAAAGTAGTCGTAGAGATCGGAAGTATACGGCGCAAGGGTTGCTCGAATCCCAACCGCATCTGCTGCCGCCGCTGAGCCTTCCATGAACCGCCACATGTCCAGGACCGACGTTGTGCCTCCGCGTAATCCCTCTGTGTACGCCATGAAGGACGCTGCCTGCGCTATCTCCGGTGTGAGCGCCCGGTGCGCAGGGTCGATGTGATTCTCCAGCCATTCCCAAAGAGCTAAACCTTCTGCTGTTCCCCGAAGTAGTCCCGAATGGAGGTGGCAGTTGTGCATGCCGGGCATCACCACCTGCTTAGATGCATCCACAACTTCGACATTGACCGCAGCTGGGTGTGCCGAGACTTCATCCACGGTTCCAACCGCGGCGATAGACCCGTCAAGCACGAGAACCGAACCGGGATCGTAACTTTGCCTTTGCCCTTCCATTGGAAGAACAACGCCACCCGCTATCAAGAAGTTTCGCCCCGTTGGCACAGTTACCTCCTTCACATTAGAACGTGTCTCTCACGGTCTCATTATGCCACTCCTCCCTGAGGCGGGATGAGCAACACCGGAGCCCTTAAGTGCTAGGTACGCGCAGGCGCCCTAACTTTGAGGGTCGATTTGCGTCTGGGGTAGGTAGAGTTACTGGTGAGAGGCGTGACTGCGCCCCAGCGAACGGTGTT
>Ga0066376_10005489_pt1 | contig 10742 bp, 9 predicted proteins | sample Knorr_S15_td_Bot_FD_77009 | JGI IMG/M metagenome (GOLD analysis project Ga0066376, IMG submission 77009) | Marine microbial communities from Southern Atlantic Ocean transect - Knorr_S15_td_Bottom_ad_5009_LV_A | ecosystem: Environmental > Aquatic > Marine > Oceanic | place: Southern Atlantic... | reverse complement strand
CCTCGCGTTTCAATCGTGCCCGGGGCGATGCATTAAGCATCATGACAGCTACATTTAAAGAACGGCGCGATGAAAAAACCGCCGAACAAATTTTGCTAAAAAACATTGCAGAAAAACTTGAGTCACTGGAACAACAGCAACCAGATGAAGGTTCTATGAACTGGAAAGAGGAACTTGAAGACTACAAAGCACAGGAAGCAGATCGCCGTGAGCAAGATAAAACGTATTTCCAGCAGCAGTTAACCAGCTTGGAATCAGCAGCCCGAGAAAGGGCGTATCAGTTGGAAAAAAGAGATATATTGCGACGTGATTCATTGAAAATGCAGGCGCTAAATAATGAAATCACTAGTCTCAAGTCCATGATAACTTCTGAGGATGTTTCAGGAGATGAAGCCGCCCAGGCAGAAAAAGCCATGGGTGAAAAGATGAGTGAAAAAGAAGCTCTGGATGCCCAGATAGCTGAAAAACTGGCCATGCTGGACGCGGTGCAATCAGACTTAGACCGTAGCATGAACAAAGGCGGATCTTCAACCGTGATGATTGTATTTGTATCCCTGCTTGGGGCGCTGGTCATTGTGCTTGTAGTTGTATTGGTTATCGTGATTATGGGGAATCGTCAGCGCCAGCAATTGCCACCACCCTGGATGTATCCACCCCGGTCACGGAAAAAAAAAAGTGAAAACAAAGCCGTGACAACTCCTCAAACAACACCCCCGGCCCCAGAATCTATTCCAGCGGAAGACACCAGTGTTTTACAAAGCGAAATTTCTGATATGCGGCAGGCAGTTGTATCCATGAGCGTCAGCCAGCCGAGTGCAGCGACACGAATTGTAAAGGAATGGATGGAAGATGATACTCCGCCGCCAGAACCTGTTGCTGCTCCTGTCGAACTTGAGGAAAAAGATAGCGATAAAAAGAAGAAAAAGAAGAAAAAATAAGGCAGGACCATGATTACAGATATTAACAGACTTTCAGGCCTTCAAAAAGCAGCAATACTGTTCTCAGTGTTGGGAGAAGGCCTTGCTCTTACATTGGTAAAAGATTTATCTAAGACAGATATCCGTAAAGTCCGGGCGGCCATGCGCGAACTTAACAATGTATCTTTTGCAGTTAAGAAAAGGGTAATGGAAGAGTTTTACTTCAGTTTTGTGAGTGAAAAATTCTACGATGAAGAATCTGATGAACCTAAAAAACCCTTCGATTTCCTGGAGGATCTAAACGATGAACAGCTTATCGCACTTATTAAACCTGAATCTGATTCCGTAGCAGCTATAGTACTGGCACAAGTCGCTGGTGAACGACGCAACAAAGTAATGGGGAACTTGTCTGTGGAATCAAAAGGAAATATCATTATGGAAATGGGTAATTTGAACGACATCCCTTTAGAAGCCATAGTGAATGTAGCAAACGATCTTCATAAAAAATCGAAATTTCTACCCAAAACAATTGCCTTTTCCAGAGGAGGCGGTAAAGAAGTTGCGGAAATTTTGAGCGGTTTGAGTTCCGTAGAAGAAACCCAATTTCTGGAAAACATTACTAGGGAAAACCCTGATCTGGCAGCAGAAGTAAAAAAATATCACCTGACATGGGATGCATTATTTGATTTATTGACTGACAGCATTCTAAGGGATCTCATGAATTCTGTTGAGCTGGACACCATCGCCTTGGCTCTTAAAGGGATGCCGGAAGATATTGTTAATCGTGTGATTGAAAACCTGCCCAAGAAAAAACAGGCCATGTACGAACCGGTGGAAGGAGCTGTTTCAAAGCGGGAAGTGGATAAGGCAAGAAAGGATATCGTTACCGCAGCAAAGCAGATGGAAAAAAATGGTGCCTTCAACTTGGAGGACTTAGTCGGCGGCGGAGAAATGGTGGAATAACCGCAGTATAAAAAGCCAGTTATTATTATAAACAGCCTTCGCCATTCGATGAAGGCTGTTTTATTTTCAAGGCTATGTTTCGTCCCATTCAACTGTTCATTCTGCTATTATTATTCCTTGGATGTGCCAGGGAGGTGGATTATAAAACGTTGACCATCGCCTATTCCGCAGACATCCGCGGCTTTGATCCGGCTTTTGCCACCGACCTAAGGACGGGAAAAATCATCTCTTTAGTGTACGATAATCTAGTACGCTTTGACGCCGACATGAACCTGGCCCCAGCCATTGCCCATAGCTGGTCGGTTAACAATACCGGCAGGATATATACCTTTAATATTAGAAACAATGTCCGCTTTCATGATGGCACATCATTAACCATAAATGATATTACCAAATCATTCCATAGAATTTTAGACCCGCAGACCTCCTCACCCCAGACGTGGTTATTGGAACGTATCACTGGGGCAAAAGATTTTATGACTGGAAAGGCGGATCATGTACGGGGACTGCAAATTACCAATGATTCATCACTGGTGGTTGAGCTGGATGAGGCCTTTGCACCCTTTATTCAATACCTGGCTATGCCCGCTGCGGCGATTATTAATTCAAACGGTATCGAGTCGTTGTCAACAGTTCCCGCCGGTTCAGGGCCCTGGCGATTGGAAACATGGGCCAGAGATGGGGAATTACTTTTTAGCCGAAACAAGGATTATTGGGACACTCCGCCAATAACCGACAATTTGAGGATTAGAATCCTTTCTGAAGTCATGACGCAATCAGCGGAATTTGAAACCGGCTCACTGGACATATTGGAAGTACCACAAGGAGAAATAGAATACTGGCGTCAATACAACTATGACCAGATTGAAGTGGAGGAGCTGAATATCTGGTATATCGGCATGAATTGTTCCCGGCCACCCTTTGATGACCTACGACTGCGTCAGGCCATGAATTACTCCATTGACAGGGAAAAAATAATTCATATACTTTTAAACGGCTCAGCTGCCCTTGCCAATGGGCCCGTTCCGCCCCAGCTGTTATCAGAGGTCACCGAGCTGCGCTATGAATACAATCCCTCTCGAGCAATTCAATTACTGCAAGAAGCCGGGTTTGGCAACAGCTTGCAAACAGAAATTTACGTGGCCGGCGGTTCGGGCATGTTTCATGTTTTGGAAGCGCTGCAGTCTGATTGGGCGGCGGTGGGCATTACAGTGGAAATTAAGCGCAGTGACTGGAATGTATTTAAGACAGCCGTGCGGGAAGGAAAACCGGATCTTTATTATCTGGATTGGTTTGCGGATTATCCCGATGGTGAAAATTTTTTATACCCATTATTCTACAGCACAGAATCCATGAAAAATCGTAACCGTTTTTCTGATCCAGACATTGATGCAATCATAATTAAGATTCAGCGTTTACCCAACAATGCTGAACGGCAACGTTTGATAGCAGATGCAAATAAGTTGATTGTGGATGCAGCGCCTTGGGTTTTTTTATGGCACAGTAAAACAATCTATTTAACCCAACAATGGATAAAGGGTTTTCAACCCTCACCGATTTTTAATGCCAATCGCTATATGAATATCAGTAAAATGGCACAGGAATGATTCAGTATTTTTTAAACAGGCTCCTTCAAGCCATCCCGGTTCTATTGGGTGTTATCATTATAACATTTGTGTTGATGTACATCATTCCCGGCGATCCGGTGGTCTCCATGGTGGGGGAACGTTACAGCGAAGAAACCGTTCAGCGGTTGCGCCAGGAATTGCATTTGGACGATCCTCTGCCCCTGCAGTTTCTGCGCTATGTTGGAAATGTATTGCAGGGCAATTTTGGTAATTCATTCATTACAGGGGAGCCTGTAGCAGCACTGATTATAGAAAAATTTCCCAACACAATGATGCTGGCTATTACTGCCATGTTCTTTGCTATACTGATTGGCCTCACCGCCGGAATTATGTCATCTGTACGCCCGGGAAGTTTCATGGATCGGGGAATAATGGTTCTGGCCCTGGCAGGCATTTCTGCACCTGTATTCTGGGTAGGACTGATTCTTGTCCTAGTAGTGGGTGTAATGCTGCAATGGTTGCCGCCTACAGGTTTTGGCGGTATAGAATATCTCATTTTACCGGCGCTGACGCTGGGCCTGCGCTCGGCAGCCTACCTGGCGCGCTTAACCAGAGCCACCATGCTGGACGTATTGAGCCATGACTATATCCGCACTGCACGCTCCAAAGGGCTGCCGGAATGGAAGGTGTTTATAAAGCACGCCTTTCCCAACACGCTGATTCCTGTGATAACGATTATCGGAACGGACTTCGGTAGCTATTTATCCGGGGCGGTATTGACGGAATCAATTTTCGGTTGGCCAGGGATAGGGCGACTGGCGCTGGAAGCCATTATGAAAAGAGATTTCCCTGTCATTCAAGGGACGGTACTGTTCATGGCCATAATGTTTGTATTGATGAATGTATTGGTGGACTTGCTATATGGGGTTGTTGATCCGAGGATTCGGTTGGAACGGTCAGGGAAGTGATAATAAATAAGGTGTTGAAAGATCCCGGTATTATTTTTGGTCTGGCATGTGTGTTGCTTATTGCAGTACTAGGAATTTTTGCGCCTTTGCTTGCACCGCAGAATCCCAATAGCCAAATACTGGAGTTTCGGCATAAACCACCAGGTTTTAAGGGGGAAATTATTCGCTACCGGCTGGCACCAGAGCTACCGGAAATTTCCATGGCTTTGCAAAGTGCATATGTTGAAGATGAAACAATTGTTATAACAGATTTATTGAATAGGCAGCAACATATTGCATTGAAAAATGTTTTAGGAGGAAGTCTCTCCACAGGAAAAGAAACAATAACCTTTTGGCTAGGGACAGATCAATTCGGCCGGGATATATTGTCGCGGATCATCCACGGGGCGCGGATTTCACTCGCAGTCGGTTTTATCGCCAGTGTCATTGCTCTGGTGATTGGTGTATTGCTGGGCGCCCTGTCTGGGATATCCGGTGGTAGAATAGATACAATCATTATGCGCTGTACTGATATAATGTTCGGTTTTCCTACGTTGCTTTTTCTCATAGGGATTACAGCGGCACTGGAACCCAGTTTGAATGTTGTATTTCTTGCTGTAGGTCTCGTAACATGGCCGGGTATGGCGCGGTTAGTCCGGGGACAGGTATTACAATTGAAAGAACAAGAGTATGTACAATCAGCAAAAGCATTGGGTTTCAGCAAAAGAACAATACTATGGCGGCATATTTTACCCAACAGTTTAGCGCCCATTATTGTTACCTTTACCCTGGGCATTGCCGGAGCCATCATGGCCGAAGCCAGTTTATCTTTTCTAGGGTTAGGCGCTCAGCCCCCAACGCCAAGCTGGGGCGCTATGATTAACAGCAGTAAAGATTTTTTACGTATTGCCCCGTGGTCTTCCTTGGCACCGGGGACAGCAATTGCAATTGCTGTGTTGGGTTTTAATTTGCTAGGCGATAGTATCAGGGATTTATTAGACCCTACAATGAATAAAGAAAGATAACCATTGAGCAATATTGTTGAACAGGTAGAAGCGCATATACTTTCCGGCTGTACATATACCGCCGAGCGTGCCATCGGCGTAGAAATTGAGACAATAATATATAACAGCAATGGTGAACGCATTCCCGCAAATCCCGGAACGAAATATTCAGCAGCTGATTTCATCCAAGCCATCGATTTAGGGTGTAAAGACATGGGTACATTTGTTACCTGTTCCTTGGAGCCTGGCGGGCAGGTGGAATGGGCCTCGCTACCCGCGTTTAATATTCATGACATTCAGAATGAATTGAGTAATTTGCAAAAGCTGATAGATAACGTATGTATTGAAAATGATCTAACAATTGTTGATTTAGCCCTGGACCCGATTTACAGTCCCAACGATATTAGGCTCATTGATCAGCGCAAGTACCGTTTAATGCACGACCACTTCACCAACACTGGAAAACACGGTCCATGGATGATGCGCAATACAGCCAGCGTGCAGGTGAATATTGACTTGCTGGACAGGCAGGATGCGGAAGAATGCGGATACATCGCTGATAGTATCAGCCCTCTGGCGGCTGTTCTGTTTTCCAATACCCCATTTATGAATAGCCAGCCCCTTGGTTATAAAAATATGCGTTATAGTATCTGGGAAGATACAGATCCCGCTCGCTGCGGACATTTACTGGATCATGGTATACACAACAGCGAAGGATTATTAACCCAATATTGCCGGTATATTTTGGGAGTGCCTGTTATTTTTACGACGCCTAATAAAGCAGGAGAAGTGGGTTTTTTTAATGGTACCATTAAGCAATGGTTGCAAAGTATTTCCGATAAAAATGAAATTGCACCGGAGGATATAAAAACAGCCCTCCATCAGATTTTTACTCATGAGCGTTATAAAACAGTCCTAGAGCTACGTTCTACCGACCGTCCTCCAAATGGTTTTGAACTGGCACCTCTTGCTTTTTGGCAGGCCCTAATGGAACAGGGAAAAACTCGTGATATATTATTGGAGGAAGTCAGCCGATGGCTCCCATCAGAACGCAAGGAGTTAAATTTAAAGGCAGCGACCCTGGATTTAAACCAGTCTGCCCCGGGCAATAAAACGATTCTTCAATGGCTTGAATGGTTAGCGGACCTGGTGTACAATAGCCTAGATGAGCGGGCTGCGCGATTGAACATTGCATCAGAAAGGAAATACATTGAACCCTTTATAGATAGTGTATTATCTAAGGGAGTATTTACATTACAAAGCCAAGAAAAGTTTACAAAAGATGAAATATCAGTCAAAGAATTCATCATGACAAAAGTACACCATGTTTAGCCTAGATTATTTACATCATCAAGTTATCCATTTTCCTATTGCATTATTATCAATAAGCATCTTATTTGATTTACTGGGTTATTACTTAAAAAATGATAAACTTTTTTTTTCAAGTTGGTGCACATTATTAATAGGAGCCGGGTTCTCGATAGTTGCAGTGGCAACAGGCTTTATAGCTGATGTAAACTATGGACACATGTCAGAACCATTGCCTATACTTGAAACGCACGGCTCGACACAAATTCTGGCAGCCACATGTTTTATAAGTTTATGTTTATGGCGCTACATACAAAACCAAACTCACACCAAACCGCCGGGGTGGTACATTATTGTGGGGATTAGTTCTGTCTGTATTTTGTTTTATGGGAGCCATTTAGGTGCAGGGCTGGCTGGTCATTATTGAAATTCATAATAATTAGGGATGATTTTTCCCATCCATGTTTTGTAATTTTTCCGGCGGTTTAGCCATGATCTCCCGCATTATTACTTTTCTGGCATATATTATATGATTACAGATCACGACATTGTCATGGTAGGCGGCGGAGGCGCAGGACTCCGAGCAGCCATTGCCATCGCCGAAACGAACCCAAGCTTGAGTGTCGCGGTTGTGAGCAAGGTCTATCCCATGCGGAGTCACACTGTGGCGGCAGAGGGCGGCGCGGCGGCTGTTATCAAAGATAACGATTCTCTAGAAAACCATATTAACGATACCATAGCCGGCGGGGACTGGTTGTGTGATCAGGACGCGGTGGAACTTTTTGTGAACGAAGCTCCCAGAGAATTGATCCAGATGGAGCACTGGGGCTGTCCGTGGAGTCGGGAAACTGATGGGACAGTGGCGACTCGGCCGTTCGGGGGCATGAATATTGAGCGGACATGGTTTGCTGCCGATAAAACCGGTTTCCACATGCTCCACACCCTTTTTCAGACCTCCCTCAAGTACAACAACATTACCCGCTACGATGAATGGTTCGCCACAAAGATTCTGGTGGAGAATGGCCGGTGCCAAGGTGTAATTGCCATCGAACTTCGCTCTGGCAAGGTGGAGGCGATTGCCGGCAGGTCGGTGATAATGTGCACCGGCGGAGCAGGACGGGTTTTTCCGTTCACGACTAACGGTGCCATCAAAACTGGCGACGGGATGTCCATGGCGTACCGAGCCGGCGTACCGCTAAAAGATATGGAATTTATCCAGTACCATCCCACCGGACTCCCCGGCACGGGTATTCTCATCACGGAAGCAGCCCGAGGGGAAGGCGGAATCATGGTGAACAAAGACGGCTATAGGTATCTTCAGGATTATGACTTGGGCACGCCGCTGGATATTAATGATTCGAAGCATCCAGTAAAAAAGAGCATGGAACTGGGTCCCCGGGATCGCCTGAGTCAAGCTTTCGTGGCGGAAAGGGAAAAAGGAAGAACTGTTTCCGGTCCATATGGCCATGTAGTCCATCTCGACATCCGTCACCTGGGTGAAAAGAAAATTGATAAAAAGATTCCCTTCGTCAGGGAGTTATCTAAAAATTATGCCGGAATTGATCCCGTATACGAACCAATCCCTGTGAGGCCTGTCGTTCACTACATGATGGGAGGGATTGATACTGACATCACAGGGGCTACTGCCCTTCCCGGTTTTTACGCCGCGGGGGAGTGTGCCTGCGTTTCAATCAACGGGGCCAACCGCCTGGGATCGAACTCCCTAACGGAACTTCTAGTGTTTGGGAGTCGCGCAGGAAAGGCAGCTGCCCAGTTTGCATTGGAGCGCCCCCGTCTTAACACGGCCTCGCTGGAACTGCAAGCTGCGGACGAACAGAAGCGTATCGCTAGGGACTTTATCCAGAAGGAAGGAGGCACAGAACGAATTGTCACCCTTCGGAAGGAGATGAACGAAACCATGGAAACGAGTAATGGCATCTATCGATCAGAGAAAAGTTTGAAGGAAACATGCGATAAAATTAAAGAGCTAAAGGATCGTTTTTCCAATGTTATCATGGAAGACAGAAGTGTCAATTTTAACACGGAACTGACCTCAGCGTTGGAACTCGAGTTCATGCTGGATGTGGCGGAAGCAATCGCCTACAGTGCCCTGGAAAGAACAGAAAGCAGGGGCTCTCACCAGCGAACTGACTTTCCGAAAAGGGATGATGAAAAATTCTTAAAGCATTCTTTGGCATACCGAAACGATACTAAACCCCGCATCGACTATAAAGATGTGGTAATTACTAAATGGCCGCCTGGAGAGAGGGTTTATGGGAAAGAAGAATAAGGTATAAGCAATGGCAGAAACCATGAAACTGGAAATCTTCCGCTACCGGCCTGAAAAAGAAAGCGAGCCCACTTTTCAGATATACGAGGTTCCGTTCCGTGAAGACTGGGTGGTGCTGGACGCCATCAATCACATTAAAGAAGAGATCGATGGAACGCTTTCCTACCGCTGGTCGTGCCAGATGGGTGTCTGCGGCAGTTGCGGCATGATGATCAACAATGTTCCGAAGTTGTCCTGCGCCGTATTCCTCAAGGATTATTACCCTGATAAAATCCGTATAGAACCATTAACGGGCTTTCCTGTAGAGCGGGATCTCATCTTCGAAATGGATGACTTTATGACAAAACTGACAGAGATGCAGCCATACATTATACGAGAGGAAGGAGAGGAAAAGCCTCTAGAGGAAGGTGAATACCTTCAGTCCCCTGCCGAGCTGGCTCACTACAAGCAGTACTCTATGTGTATTAATTGCATGCTCTGTTATGCTGCCTGTCCCGTCTATGCCCTCGATTCCAACTTTATCGGCCCCGCCATCATTGCCCTCGGCCAACGGTACAACATGGACTCCCGGGACCAAGGAAGAGATTCTCGACAGGAACTCATCGCCAGCCACGATGGAATCTGGGAGTGCACTTTTGTAGGTGAGTGCAGTGCTGTCTGTCCTAAGCATGTGGATCCGGCAGCTGCAATACAGCGGGCAAAAGTTTCCAGTACTATTGACTGGTTTAAGGATGTTTTGATTCCGTGGGGAAAAAAGAAATGAGTACCTACCTCAGACCTGTACCCAACACATGGTGGCTTAAGCGCAAACCGTACATTTTATTCATGATTAGGGAGCTAACCAGTGTCTTCGTTGCGGGGTATTGTATTTTTCTACTGGTCTTGGTTTACAAACTGACACAAGGGGCAGACGCCTACGGCAATCTCATGGTCGCTTTGAAGTCGCCCAGTAGCATTGCGCTTCATCTCATCACACTCGTTTTTGTGCTCTACCACACCATTACTTGGTTTAACCTGACACCAAAAATCCTCGTGCTCTACAAAGGAGAGGAGCGAATTCCCCAAGGATTGGTGGCGGGGGCGTTCTACGCCGGGTGGGTAGTGGTTTCCGTTATTGTTGCTTGGCTGGTATTGGGGGTGTAGGGATGGCGATGTCTAACGAACCGTTCTGGTGGTCGCTGTTTTCAGCCGGCGGCATGGTAGCAGCTATGGTGCTTCCCATCTTGATCATCATAACGGGTATCTTGGTGCCGTTTGGATTGGCGGGCGACGATCCTCTAAATTTCGAAAGAATTAATACCGCCGTGTCCCACCCACTCATAAAGCTGGTCTTTTTCGCCGTAATTTCCCTGCCGCTCTTCCACTGGGCCCACCGCTTCCGTTTCACCCTTGTTGACGTAGGACTGAAGTCCGTGAGCACCCTTATCTCCATCCTTTGCTATGGTGGGGCGATTGCTGGAACAATCGTTGCAGTAGTTATACTCTGGAATATTTAGAAAAGATAAAGCAGCTTCCAAAGCTGAAGAATAAATTAATATTTTATTAGGAATGAAAAAGCCCCTGAATCAGTGTGGTTTTTTTATTTGAGTCTGAAATTCACCGGGATAGAAATCCAAACACCTACAGCCCGTTCACGCTGCTTAGCCGGCAAAAAGCGGGTTTTACGGATTGCCTTTATAGCTGCTTCATCCAACCCAGTGTTTGGGATACCTTTTAAAATAATTGTTTCTTTTACTCGTCCTTTT
>Ga0066376_10005488_pt1 | contig 10746 bp, 4 predicted proteins | sample Knorr_S15_td_Bot_FD_77009 | JGI IMG/M metagenome (GOLD analysis project Ga0066376, IMG submission 77009) | Marine microbial communities from Southern Atlantic Ocean transect - Knorr_S15_td_Bottom_ad_5009_LV_A | ecosystem: Environmental > Aquatic > Marine > Oceanic | place: Southern Atlantic... | reverse complement strand
TGCCGGCGCTGGTGTCGGGAACCTCCCCAGAGTGTATCCCGCCGGTACGGATATGGCGGGAAAGCCGTTGCTGACCATTGCCGATCGTATGAAAAAGCTGGGCTACGTGACCGGGTTCTCCGGCAAATGGCACTGCGGCCCCAATGACGATCCGAATATGAAATTCGATCCTCGCGGTCGCGGCTTTGACCAGTACTGGGTGGGTCCCATGACAGCGGGCAGCACCAACCTTGATCTCAAGGGTAATCTTGTTCCACATCAGAAGAGGTCAAAGTGGCCCCCAGAGCTTCAGAACCGTGTCATTCTGCAGGGCAAGTTCGCTGAGGCTTTCGTCGCGCGTAATAAGAACAAGCCGTTCTTTCTGTATTTTCCCATCTTTGGCCCGCATGTACCAATGATCGCAAAAACCGATCCGTATTACCGTAGCTTTCCGAAACAGAATTACCCACACTACAACGACGAGCAGGACGATGTCCGGCGTCAGGGCCTGGCGTTATTGAAAGCGATGGACGATGCCGTCGGCAGTCTAGTTCAGACGCTACGCAAGCATGGCCTAGAGGAAAATACACTGATTCTGTTTGCTGGCGACAACGGAGCACCGGGGAAGCAGACCCACAACAGCGAAATCGGCAGCTGGAATGGTTCCAATAATGTACCCCTGCGCGGTATGAAGGGCTGGCTGCATGAAGGTGGCATTCGCGTGCCGATGTTCGCCTATTGGAAAGGCAAGATTCTGCCGGGTCAGGTGATCAACGAAATGGTCACGACTCTGGATTTTACAGCGACAGCCGTTGCGTTAGGCGGTGGTGAGATTCCGGCGGAATTCGACGGTGTTAACCTCATGCCTCGGCTGACCGGCGCTGTTGCGGCAATTACCCGCAGTCAGCCAATGTACTGGGATTTCTATACTGGCCAGGCGATACGCATGGGCGACTGGAAACTATGGCGTAAAGACGATACCACAGTCCTCTTCGACATCGCCAACGATCCTGCGGAACTGACAAATCTTATCTATCAGCAGCCAGAACGTGCCATTGAAATGGGCAACAAGCTCGATGCGTGGGTAGCCACTCTGCCGGCAACGGCACGATACAACCCAGCTGGACGAGGCCGCAGGATGATCAGCTCGCTGGGCGGCGCTCCTGCTGATGTCAAGCCAGATCCTCGCTACCTGATTCCATACGATAACCCCACTGCCACACCGTATCCGGCAGCCGTCCTATCACCCGCTGCGCCCTGAACGTCTGCAACGGGTAGTTACAACTCGTCCTCTAACGGCGTGGGTTCGGCTGCCGCAACGGAATCGTCGGACTTCAGTGACTGAATTTCCCGTTCGAGTACTTTAATAACGCGATTGCTCAAACTGTATATTGTCGACCAAGCTCAAGCTATTGACAGGGTGGATCGACAGCTTTTTCGGACAGATGCAGCATGAACCAATCGGAAATGATTTTCAGTTCATCGTCATCGGACACCCATCCGTGACTGGCACCCTCCTTAACAATCAACTGGTTTGGGATTTTTGCGGCATTCAGTTTTTTAATCAGAATTTGTGATTGCTGCAACGGTACCAGCTTATCCGCATCGCCATGCAGTAATAGCGTTGGAGCATCCCCCGGATCTACCTGATGAATAGGAGAGATTGAATTCAAATGAGCGCGGTGCCGTTTTTTGTCCGTCACGGGAATATATGTCGTCGTGCTGCGATCGAGTTCGCGCAGCTCAACCGCTCCCCAAAACGGATTGTTTCCCTCGGAATTTAGGCCCCGCACCACCGTGTCAAAATGCACCCCCGTAGCGCCATAATTCAAAAAGTCAGTGGGAGGAAAATAGGCGACTACAGCTTGTACATGATCACCACCCTGCAAACCCTGCATCAACGATAGGTGGCCGCCGGCAGAACCTCCTGCTACGCCAATTCGTAACGGATCAATGCGCCGTCGGGCAGCGGTGCTACGAATATGGTTGATCGCAGCAGTAGTTTGCTCGATTGCCTCCGCTGCCGTGAAACGGGGCTGGGAACCGTGAATGACGTAATATAATGTGAATCCGCGATCCAGAAATACTCGCGTCATCCGTCCAAAAAATCCCTGATCAATCGACTTCAATGACTCGTGAGTCGAATGCCAACCGCCACTGACCATGAATGCTATTGCCGCTCCATTTTGAACTCGCGGAGTTAAGATGTCATAAGTTAAAGCAAACCCGTCCTTTTTCAGGTAAATAACGTCACGCGTTCGTGTTGCTCCAAGTTTTAACAAATTTGGCTGTGCAGCGCACGGCGCTTCATTTAAACACAGAAAAACGGTTATCAACATCAATATCAGTAGACGTTTCATGAGAGTCTCCTTTAATTTAACACCCACTCATTATGCCAAAAGCACCGACGGCACGCATGCTATTTATCGAAAGAATGCGGCGTGAGCGCAAAACACCCACCACGCCGCCGGGCAAGGAAAAATGCCGCGGTGTGGGAAGAAATAACAAATGCAGGAAGGTTGATATGAGAGAGTGAGCCCGTCTTCTTGATTGCTACGGAACTAATCCAACTCACGAACCAACCGAAACCCGAAGTGCTTTGCCGGCCTAACAGCGACGTCCCTATTGCGGGAAGCGGAACGAGAGTCACGAGCGTCGCCGGTCCACGAACCACCCCGCAAAACACGCCGAGAGTCCCGCGCTGGACCCGTTGGATCCTGTTTGAGTGACTGTTTGTAGTAATCCTCTCCATAATAATCGTGGCACCATTCATTTACATTGCCGTGCATGTCGTATAGCCCAAAGGCGTTGGGGTTTTTTAGTCCAACTTGATGGGCGTACTTCTCACCATAATCCTCCGCATTACCATAGTACCAAGCGTAATCACCAAGTGAGTATTCATCATCGCCAAAGCTCCACCGTGTTTCTGTTCCTGCCCGGCAGGCATACTCCCATTCAGCTTCGGTGGGTAAGCGGTACGTCTTGCCTTCCTTCTCGCTAAGTTTTTCACAATACGCCACAGCGTCATCCCAACTTACATGCGACGCTGCGTAGTTAGAACCTCTACGATTCCACGGTTCAGTGCCCATGACATCCTTCCACTGTCCTTGAGTCACTTCCGTGGTTTGCATGTAGAACGCTTTACTGATTGTAACCGTGTGTTGGTATTCATCGCCCCCTCGGCCCTCTTCAGTTTCAGGCGACCCCATCATGAAGGTGCCAGCGGGGATTAGTTTTAGTCTCATTCCAATCGTGTTCATTATCGGAGCACGAGCTAGGATTTCGGCTGCAGCAGCCTTTTCCGCAGCAGCCTGCAACCGTAATCCAACACTGTTATCTGGGTCTATAGCAAGTACTATCTTCCAATCACCGTTAGTTAATGCAGTAGTAAAAGCAGCAGCCTGCATCTGCAACCCCTGACTATTATCTGGGTCTAAAGCAAGCACTGTTTCCCAGTCCAGATTCGCTATTGCGGTTTCAACGGCCTTCGCGTCAATATCATTCTTGATGACCACGCCAGTGATTGCGATTGCTACGAAGAACACCGTTATGATTACACGCTTGAATAACTTCCTAGTGCGAATAGAGGCAGATTCCTTGGCCTTAGCTTCTTCCAAAATTATTTTAATACGGGCGTCTATTTGTACTTCTCGTTCCTCAAGCTGTGCCTTAAGCTCCTGCACTTCCGGACGATCTGGCTTCAACTTTAAGAATTCATCAACGAAAGGTAGTAACCCAGCAATGTCCCTGTTGGTGATTCGATCACGAACTATGCCTTCAAGTTCCTGCGGTGTTTGTCTCGCTGACGGAGCGTTCTGCCTGAGGGATTGCAAATCCGTTTCAAAATCATTTGCGCTTTCATGAGCAATAGCTTCTTTTAATCGGTCGGCTAGACGGGAATACTTCGCCTGACGAATCTGTTCCCATCGTTCTATAAATTCACCACGCCATTCTGCGTATTGCTGAAGTCGCGAGTCCGTTTCACTTGCCACAACTTCGGCTTTTTCGATGGCCGCTTCAAACTCAAAGTCAACCAGCAACCTTTCAGCTTGATCGCGCGCATTTTTGAGGTCCGCCAGTGCCTTTTCCACAAGGGGGTCCTGCAACGAACCGCATTCACCACAAGCTTTGTTCCATATCTGAATTTTCATTTCACATTTCAAGCATTGAATCTGAAGACCAGCACCACACTCAACACAAAACTTACCATGAGCGGGATTGGGGGCTGCACACTGCGGGCACTCGCCTTCGGCCAGCGTGCGTGTTGTGTCCATCTTGCCTGAATGCGCGTTAAGTATCTCTCCACGCATTTCGAGAGCGGACTGAAATCGATCTTCTTTTGATTCCTCTAAGGCTTTGGCAACAACGGATTGGAGTTTGGGAGGGATCGCGGAGATGTTGATGACCTTCGGGCTCTTACCGGTCAACATCTGATAAAATGTTGCTGCCAGACTCCACAGATCACTACGTTCGTCAACGCTGCTGCTATCGCGCCGTTGTTCCGGTGGCATGAAGTCCAGCGTCCCGATCACTGCGCCTTCCACCGTCATGCCTGTATCAGCGGTGTCATCCTTGGCTAGGCCGAAGTCCGTGAGTTTTGGTACACCGTCTTCGGACATTAGGACATTGGCAGGTTTGATATCACGGTGAATGATACCGGCAGCATGTGCTTTGGCCAGTCCGTCACACAATTGGCCGAAGATGTTAACCGCTTCGTCCAGTTCAATCGGACCTGCTTTACATTTCTCCAGCAGGCTACCGCCCTGAATGCATTCCATGATCAGAAAGGGGCCGTCTGTACTCCGGCCATAGTCGTAGATCTGAACGATGTTAGGATGACTCAGTTCAGCCATCGACTTGGCTTCCCTTAGAAACCTTGCGACCGCAGTCTTACTACGAGCTGCTTTACCTAGAATCCGTTTAATCGCGACCTTACGTCCAAGTCGTGTATCGGTAGCGAGGATGACTTCGCCCATGCCACCTTTACCAAGTACACCTTCTTCGGTGTAACGAGTCGAAAGGTCTACCAATTCCATCCCGTCGTCAAACAGCTCCTCATCCACATTCGCGTCACCGAACGTGGACTGATCGCCAGGGCTATGGGCAGTATCGCCGCCCATTGTCGCCCCGTCGCCGAGTGACTGCTCAGCGGGATCTTGTGGTTCTTCGCCGCTGAAGGTTTCACCTCCGAGGCTGTCTTCTTGGTCTGGCATGGTGGATGAGTAGTGTTGAGAAGTTAGAAAGCTAGCAAGCACTCATACTACCCCAACAGAAGATGAATAACAAATGTAGGGAGAGTAGATATGAGGGAGGGCTGTTTTCTGATGCGGTGTCGATCAGAAGACCCCTCGCCAACCCGCGACTTATTTTTCCCGAAAACCACAAACTGATTTTGCTATGATGGTCGCAAACGTGAAGCCCCAATGCATCGTTTCATATTAGGGATTCCATTTAATGTCGACTGGCGACGAGAGGTATGTTACCTCGCCGTCTGCTGCAACCACTATGATGAACGCCTTGAATGGTCCCGATGTCGGTATGAACCTCGTGGTGATGCGGCTGACTCGACCACCCCCACGTGACACTGGATACCGGATAAATCCTAACCGCTGGGCCTTTATCACCCAATAAACAGTCCCCTGCCGCGCTTGAAAGCGTTGTTGCAGGATCTCCGAAGAGAAAGATATCGCCGCACCACTTTCTACGCGGACGGAAAACGCCACATTATTTATCAAGTTATATACCGGATTCACCACTTTTCCTGGCATACGAATTTCAATCATGGACGTGTTTGGCTTGGGAGTAGGCACTCCCGTTCTGGGGTCGCGTCCCAAAAGGTCTGTTCCCGCGTCAGCCTGTTCAGCGGCAACTTTTCCAGCCTCTTCCGCAGCGGCCTTTTCCGCAGCGGCTATTTCTGCAACGGCTGCCTTCATCCTCAATCCCTCACTGTTATAGCGGTCTAACTCTAATACCGTTTCCCAATCCTGATTCGATATTGCGGTTTCTAAGGCCTTTGCATCATCATTAATCTTTGTCACCAAGCCCGTGACTAACATCGCTGCGACGCACGTCGCTACGATCAAAGTCAAGACTACCTTCTTCTTCCGAAAAGATGCAGATGCTCTATCCTTAGCTTCGTCAAGCATCTGTTGAAGTTGGGGATCCTGAATATCAGCTTTTGCAATCTCGCCAAGGTAATTGCGAATTGTTTTTATCGTCGTCTTGTGTCTCCATTTTGATAAAGCTGATGATTCAGCATTAATAATACCCTGACGCAGCGCCGACAATTGATGGGCCTGTTGGCGAAGTTCAACTGTTGTCGAATTTTGATATTCCTTTGGAATCGTATCAAGAATTTGTGCCGCCTCAGCAAACTTCAACTGCTGCATATGCGCCTGTGCCTGTGCGATAAATTGCGGATTACGCGCCAACATTTGTGCATCTCGAACGATCAGTTCCTGTTTTAACTTTACAAAATAGTCCTGATCAGCCTTTAGAGTTAGGTACTCTTCGACAACAGGTAATAGACCGTTAAGTTGCTTGGCACTCACTGCCAATGTGATTCTTTCACGCAAGTTCGTCAGATGATTAAATAAATTACTTGCCTTGGTTTGCAACTCTATGAACTGTTCATTCCACACTTCTTCTGAAACCGCATTAAGCGTTGCTAGCGCTTCTGCGTAATGCTGTTGACTAAGTTGTTGCATCGCCTTCTGGTAAGCGTTATCTCGCGACGCAAGCAGGTCAGCGTCACGCTTCTGAAGTTGTTCTCTTAGCTTGACAAAATCGTCCTGATCAGCCTTCAGGGCTAGACACTCTTGGATAACAGGTAATATGCCTTTAAGTTGGTTAACATTTACAGCCGCTGTGATTCTGTCACGCAGGTGGTTTAACCGGTTAAGTAAATTACTTGCCTTCGCTTTTAGTTCCAATATCTGTGCATCTGAAACTTCTTCTGAAACCGCATTAAGCGTTGCTACCGCTTCTGCGTACTGCTGTCCATCAAGTTCTTGTGTAGCCTTCTGGTACGCGTTGTTCCGCGCTTCAACAAGGTCCGCATTACGCTTCTCAAGCTGGATTTTGAGCTTCTGCACTTCCGGACGATCGGGCTTGAGCGTTAATAGTTCATTCACGATTGGTAGTAATCCAGTGAGTTTCCTTTTGGTGATTCGCTCACGAACAGTCGCTTCCAGTTCTTGTCGCCGTATATGTTTCGTGGTTAGCCGTTCATTGATTTCATTTGCTGTGCCACTAATGCCGGCAATGGGTGTCAGTCGGAATGAAGCAGCGACCTGCTCAAGAGTCTGCAAGCCCGACTCGAAGTCATAGGCTTGTTCATGAGCTAGTGCTTCCCGAAGTAATTCTCCTAAGCGAACATATTCCGACGTTCGTGATAACTCGACCCTAGCTGAGAATTCTTCAAGCCACGTTGCAAAATGCTGCAGGCGAAGATCGTTTTGTACACCAATTGCGCTGGCGGCATTCAGGGCGTCATCGAACTTAAACTCATCGAGGAATATTTCGGCCTCGTCGTGTCTCGCCTTATGCGTCTTTTTAATTTCTTCTATAAGAGGATTCTGTTTGGTTCCACAACTACCGCAAACTGGTTCCCACATTGGCATGCCGGTCTTGCAGTTGAGACATTCCACCTCAAGGGAAACCGCGCAATCTCCATTGCGGCAGAACTTACGATCCGACGGATTAGTCGTTCCGCAACTGGGGCATTCCCCTTCGCCTAAGTCTCTCGATGCATTAAGACCAGCGGTCGCAGCCTGCAGGACTGCTTCCTTCAGTTCGAGAGCAGACTGGAAACGATCCTCTTTGTCATCCTCGAGCGCTTTGCCTAATGCATCCTGTAGTTGCGTTGGGACATCCGAAAACTTAATAATTTTTGGACTTTTACCGGTAAGCATCTGATAGAACGTCGCTGCCAGACTCCAGAGGTCACTGCGGTGATCAGTTAGCTCGGCTGCCTGTCGCTGCTCCGGGGGCATAAAGTCCAGCGTCCCAATCACTGCACCCTCCATCGTCATGCCTGTATCAGCGGTATCATCCTTGGCTAGGCCGAAATCTGTGAGCTTCGGTACACCGTCTTCGGTCATTAAGATATTAGCGGGCTTAATGTCACGGTGAATGATCCCAGCAGCGTGCGCTTTGGCCAGTCCGTCACAAATCTGACTAAAAATGTGAACAGCTTCGTCCAGCTCGATGGGACCTTTTCTGGTTAGGTCCAGTAGGCTACCCCCTTGAACACATTCCATGATCAGAAAGGGACCATCGGTACTACGGCCATAGTCGTAGATCTGGACGATGTTATTGTGGCTCAAAGCAGCAATCGACTTGGCTTCGATTAAGAATCGTTGGACCGCTGTCTTACTACGAGCTGCCTTACCTAGGATCCGTTTAATAGCGACTTTACGTCCAAGTCGTGTATCGGTAGCAAGGATAACCTCTCCAAAACCACCTTTACCCAGCACACCTTCTTCGGTGTAGCGAGTCGAGAGGTCTACTATTTCCATTCCGTCATCAAACAGCTCATCATCCACGTTCGCGTCGCCGAACGTGGACTGATCGCCAAGGCTATGGGCAGCAGTATCGCCCCCCATGGTGGCCCCGTCACCGAGTGACTGCTCAGCGGGATCTTGTTGTTCTTCACCGCTGAAGGTTTCACCACCGAGGCTGTCTTCGTGCTCTGGCATGGACTAGCAAATCCTTATAAATATAACTGGGCCTTGGCTCCGAAAGTCATCTTGATGCCATCAATTTCGATTTCGTGTTCCGGAGAAAGGGGAACCATTTCATTACTGGCGAGCGAGTGTCCGTCGACCGACACATCCCAATCCCCCTTTGCTTTATTCAGCCAAAAGATACGACCGATATAGAGCAGTCGAGCTGCAATGTAAGGAAGCCCCTGCACGACAATAGCACAATCAATATCCGAGGAACCAATGGTGGCTTGTTGAATTATTACAACATATTGTTCCTCTGAAAGATTGTTCTCTCTTTCTATGCGAATGGCATCCAATTTCAAGTGGTTCGAAGCCTTCCACAATCGTTCCCATATTAAACTTAAATGGGTCTCCTTGGCAAAGTCCTCCAAACGACGGCGGTCTTTTTGACGGCGAGCACTGTGGTCTTCCGATACAAGTGGCACTAATCGCATTTCGAGTTGATTACCATAGAACATATCTCCCAGTACAAAAGGTATTCCAGATTTAAATTCCCCTGGTTCCAGCGTAACGCTTTCTTTGACAGGCTCCCAATTCAATTCGATACCAGATGAATCTTTGTCCTGAAACTCGATTCCCTCTTCAGAAATTTTCACTATACAGTGCTGGCGAGACAATTTGCTAGATTTCAGATCGTTGTCTTTGCTCCGTGGGCAAAAACGCACAATAATATCACTCTCCCGACTTCGACCAAACTCAAATCGATGTTGTGGCCACAGAACAATATTTCGTCCATCCGAAAACCGCAAAGACGCTGCTTTCGAACAAACCCGTTTGGTTATCTCTGTTGATTGCCAAAGTCGGTTCACCTCACTTTTCGACGCCACCTGCAGCGTATACGCCTGAGTAATATCGTCGTCTGCCGCGTCATCCGCCTCATCTTCAGCATCATCGGATTGCCCTTGCAACAAATTGATCAGACCGCTGCCCGACCCTTTTAGTTTGACGCTGGAAAACTGACTAAAATTAAGTCCCTGAAGATTAACAATAGATTTATCATCGCTATCAATTTCCAATACGCGTTCAGCCGCATCCGCATCTGGTATAGTTAGTCGAATATCGCAGAAAAGATGGCTTGGCAGCAGAGGATCAGATAAATCTGCAAATTTCAATTCCAGTTTCATGTTGTAGATTCCGGGAGCACAATCGGAACCATTTGTTGAAAGCTTAAAGGGGAATTTAAAAATCCAGTGGTCTTCAGAATTTTTCCGTGGGGGAGGTTGCGTATCGGATGCCTTGTGTTCGAGTTGATCATCAAGCTCAAACTTAACGTCCAGTAATGCGTCAGAATAATCCTCACCACATACCAACAAGAATTGAGGATAGCAACGAGTACCGATTTTTGGTGCAACGCCCCAGTTTGCAATGAGCTTGGGCAGACGCTGAGCTATGAGATCGGCTGTATTGTCGAGATCAACCACGGATAATTTCTAAACATAAAGATGCAAAACCAGACGCAAGAGGAAGACGGTGCTAGGGAGTAGGTGGCGGTGGTGGCGGTGGCGGTGGATCGTCACCACCGAACAAAAAAGATAATTCTGGGGAGTCTCCCGCACGCAACCACATACCTGTGCCAGCCTTTTGCACCTGACAGTCGGCGGTTACACTGCCGCCTTTCACAAAACCTACAAAATCTCCGTGTGGCCAAGGCCCTTTAGTCTCCTCACCCCGGCGTAAGAACCATTCTGATGTTACTGGAGCAGCAGGAGGAGCAGGAGGAGGAGGAGGCGAATTAGAGCTGTTTGTCTGATTGGCATTTCCTGTAACCGCGGTAATAGAGATTTCCTTTACGTCCTGCATGGCATCTTTTAATGCTTGTGCCACAGCGGTTCCCTTATCCTCAGCAGCCTGCCTAAGTTGTTCACTGGCATCCTGTTTGGCTAGTGTAACAGCATCACTTGTTTTCATGTTAGCCAACAATCTCGCGTTTTCCGTATCTGCGAGCGCAACTAATTCTTCGGTTGAACTGCCTTTGAGTGCGGCAATCTTAGCAAGTTGATGCTGGCTGGCCTTATCAAGTTTGAGTTCTTCCAGTTCG
>Ga0066376_10005487_pt1 | contig 10747 bp, 9 predicted proteins | sample Knorr_S15_td_Bot_FD_77009 | JGI IMG/M metagenome (GOLD analysis project Ga0066376, IMG submission 77009) | Marine microbial communities from Southern Atlantic Ocean transect - Knorr_S15_td_Bottom_ad_5009_LV_A | ecosystem: Environmental > Aquatic > Marine > Oceanic | place: Southern Atlantic... | reverse complement strand
GCGGGCGGGTGCATGACCACCACTATCGGGTCTGGAGAAGGCGCGGTAAAATTCAGCGTTTTCGGCGGCACCGATCTGGATAAATTGTATGGTGAAGGATTGCAGGTCCACGCTCCGTGGGTGACGCTCCTTCGATACGACATCCGTATTCAGGAGCAGCTTGAAGACATTCAGGCGCTCTCATCAAACGGACTCTCGATCGGTCTGGATGCCTCGATTCGTTGGCACCCTATGGGCGATAAGTTAGCCGGCTTGCACGTGACCTATGGTCCCGACTACTACCGCAAGCTCGTTCAGCCAGAACTCCGGAGTGCCGTCCGGGAAATTGTCGGGCAGTATACCCCCGAAGAACTGTATTCGACGCGGCGAACCGAACTGCAGGAGACGATTTTCGCCCAAGTGCGCGATGCCGTCGCTCTAAACGATGTCATTGTGGACGCCATCCTGATCCGGGATATTTCACTCCCCGATCAGATTCGAACGGCGATCGAGAACAAGCTGAAGGAAGAGCAAGAGGCTGAGCGGTACGAGTTCACGCTTATTAAAGAACGCCTCGAAGCCCAACGTAAAGAAATCGAAGCGAACGGACAGGCGGAGTATCAGCGGATTATTACCGGGAGCCTTTCCTCGATGTTCTTGCGTTTCAAGGGCATCGAAGCGACCCAGGAACTGGCCAGCTCCAACAATGCCAAGACCGTAATTATCGGAAGCGGCTCGGATGGACTGCCTATCATCCTGGGCAATCAGTAGCTCTATTAATCTTAATGCATGATGACGGGTTATAACGATGGGCGCGGCCGTGGAGGATCCACAGGCCGCGCCCAAACCGCTTCGGTGGCCGATTCATCAAAGAGTGACTTTTTTGACCGCGTGTGGGCGGTCGTAGCTGAGATTCCTCTCGGGAAGGTGACGACCTACGGCCACATCGCCGAATATCTGGGATCAAAAAGCGCGGCTAGAACGGTGGGATGGGCGTTGAATGCTGCTGCAGCTCACGGACTACCATGCCACCGTGTGGTGAATCGGTACGGTGGCCTAAGCGGACAGGCCAAATTCGGGGGTCCTCACATCATGGAGGACATGCTGCGCAGTGAAGGTATCGAGTTTGTCGACGAGTGTGTGGTCGATATCGAGCGCCACCTCTGGATTCCTGGGAAGAAATCGCAATTCAGTTCGGATCAGGACGGATAGAATCGAGTGTCCGGAAGAATTCCGGAAAGGACACTGCAACCGAATCGGCGCCGGAAATGTGTACAGGATCCGACGCGGATAGTGCGGAAATGGCCATTGACATGGCAATTCGGTGGTCGTCAAATGCCGAAACGTGCCCGCCGTGAAGTTGCTGGGGCCCTTCAATTGCCAGCCCATCTTCAAATTCTTCGACTTTTGCGCCCAATGCACCCAGCCCCTTGACCATGGCATCGATGCGATCGGTCTCTTTGTGCCTGAGTTCGCCTGCACCTCTGATTTCTGTACGGCCCGTGGCCTGAATCGCCGCCACACAAAGAATCGGAATTTCGTCGATTAGAGATGGGATGATATCCTTAGTAACGGTGACGCTCGCAAGCTGCGATGCGTAAACGGTGATGTCGCCGACGGGCTCTGAAGAAATTTCGCGCTGGTTTTCGATTTCAATTCGAGCGCCCATGGCGCGCAGGACCTCCAAAAGTCCGGTGCGGGTTGGATTCAGTCCTACATTCGGCATTTTGAGCACTGAGCCAGGGGTGATACACGCTGCCACAATAAAAAAGGAAGCCGCCGAAAAATCTGAAGGGATCGTCCAGTTTCGTGGTTCGACCTTCATTCCGCCCCTGATGTGGACGAGGCGTTTGCCATGCTGAATTCCGGTGTCCAGTCCGAGCATTCGTTCGGTGTGGTCTCTCGAGGGAAGCGTTTCGATGACGGTTGTGACCGAGTCGGCATAGAGACCGGCCAATAGGACGCACGACTTGACTTGCGCTGAAGCAACAGGAAGAGTGTACTCGATTGCGCTGAGCGGGCCGGATGCAGGTCCCACGGTGAGAGGTGCGTGTCCTTCGACCGAATCCACCCGGGCATTCATCTGTCGCAGTGGATCGAGGATGCGACCCATTGGTCTCGAGGAGAGCGATTCGTCCCCGATCAACGTGCTTCGAAAATTCTGCCCCGCCAACAGACCCGAAAGGAGGCGCAGCGTAGTGCCCGAATTTCCACAGTCAATGGGTTCGGACGGGGGCGAGAATCCTCGAATCCCCTTTCCGTGTATGATCAGAACGTCCTCATCCGTCTCAATCTGAATACCGAGCTGTCTAAGACACGAGAGCGCTGACTGCGGATCGGCAGAGGATGGATATCCCTCAATCCGGCTCGTTCCCTCCGCAATTCCTGCGAACAGGGCCGTTCGCTGTGCGATCGATTTGTCCGCAGGCAGATGAATCGTTCCGCGAAGCCCGTCGGCAGGTCGAACGGAGCGTGTATTCTTATTGTTATCGACCATCGGTTCAATCGACAGAAATTTCCGCTTCGACTTCTGCCAGGAGTCGGATTCTCTCGTCATAGGGAAGGAACGCATGGCGAAATGCATTGATGGCCGCTTCGGCGGTCTGTGAAGCGCTCAATCCGCAGCGTGTGTGGGCCAGATACATTTCGCCCGTAGTACTCGTGTGGCTGAACAGGCGACTGTCGGTATTAATGGTGATGGCCACACCGGCATCGGCCAGCTCCTTGATCGGATGTTTTTCGTATGAGGGAACGACGTTGGTCTGGACGTTGCTCGTCGGACAGATTTCGAGTGGAATCTGGTGATCAACGATGTGTCGCATCAGCTCGGGGTCCTGAACCAGTGTGATTCCGTGCCCGATCCGGTGGGCACCGCAAAAGAATAGCGCCTGATGAATGGATTCGGGTCCCCATGATTCGCCGGCATGCACCGTCAGGTTCATGAGATTATTCCGTGCGTAGTAGAAGGCTTCCAGATGCTCTTTTGCTGGATTACCAGCTTCTCCTCCGGCGAGGTCGAAGCCAGACACGCCACGATCTCGATACTCGACTGCCAATTTCGCTTGTGCCACCGATGCATCTATGAATCGATCCCGAAGCGCACACACGATGACAGACGAAAGAATTCCATGATCCAAACGGGCACGCGCGAGACCGTCCAGCACGGCTTCCATCACCGCTTCGAGGGAAAGACCCTCAGCCGTATGCAGGATCGGTCCAAATCGCACCTCGACGTACCGCACGTTTTCTCGAGCAAAATCTTCCGCCATTTCGTAGGCAACCCGCGAAAGGGCCTCCTCGGTTTGCATTATGGCTATGGTATAGTCGAACCAGGCCAGATAATCCCAGAGATCTTCGGAATCATCGACTTTGGCGAGCTCCACCTCCAATGTTTTCATCGTTGTCGCCGGCAGGAGGTCCATTTTATCCTGCTTTTCAGCCAGCTCAAGAATTGAGTTGAGCCGCAGGGCTCCATCCAGATGAGAATGAAGTTCGGCCTTCGGCCAGGCGTGAATGGCTTCGCGCGAAAGTATCGATTGTTGATTCATGAGGCGGAAAATACACCGTTTTCTCCAGGACAACCGTGGAATATTCTCTAGGAACCGCGAATCACACGGATCGTAAAGCTCTAAACAAGATAGAACTGCATGCGGATAGTCAGACTTTTTTTGGTTATTTTGCGGCTCGACTCTCCGGCATCAATCACGTCACTCTCGGGCATCAATAACGAAGGTGATGATTGAAAATGGACCGGATAGACAGGATTAAACTTTAACAAACGCTGTTATGGGATCTCTCGGACCACTTGAACTCATTCTAATTTTCCTGGCAATTCTGCTAATCTTTGGTGCGAAGCGAATCCCAGAGATAGCAAGGGGACTCGGAAAAGGAATCAAGGAATTCAAGTCTGCTACTAGCGAGATATCGAAGGAATTCACTGTGAGCGAACAGGTTAATCGGATAACCCCGGCTCCTCCGGTGCAAGGCCAACAGGCTCCGAGAGTAGAGACTCCCGTGCAGGCAGCAGTACCTCCTGTTGTGCCTCCCGCTGCCGCACCGGCAGTTCAACCTACCGCACCGGCAGTTCAAGCTACCGCACCGACTCATCCTGCTGCACCGCCGCCGCAGGACTCCCCGGCGGCTCCCGATTCCGCAAATCCGGGCCAGCAGTAGTCCTCGACGAGCCGATTTCTGTGTAGAATTTTCAGGCCGGGCGCGAAGCGCCCGGCCTGAGTTTTTTCTCCAAACCCCGCCCCCGGAGTTGACTTCGCAAAGCCTTCCTTCCTGTATTTTTCGTCGCGTGTTTACACAATATTACAGTGCGCTGATTGTACACTTGAGCGACGGGCCCTAACATTGCATCATTCAAAAGTTCGCGGGCGTGTGGCTCACCACAGAGCACGACACAGCACCGCGGGCGACCTGAGCATGACTCTTTTGACTCATTTGATAGTGGCTGAGTATGGCAATCCTGGTTGATAAGAACACGCGCCTCGTGGTGCAGGGTTTTACCGGAAAAGAGGGGACGTATCATTCCGAGCAGATGATCGAATACGGCACCACCGTGATCGGTGGCGTCACACCGGGCAAAGGCGGACAGCTTCATCTGGACCGCCCCGTCTTCAATACCGTATCTGATGCCGTCAAGGGTGAGGGCGCCAACGCATCCATCATTTTCGTTCCGCCACCGTTCGCTGCCGATGCTATCCTGGAGTCGGCCGAAGCAGGTATCAAAACTATCATTTGTATCACGGAAGGCATTCCCACGAGGGACATGATCTCCGTCTATCATTACGTGCGAGAACAAGGAGCGGCTCTCATCGGGCCGAACTGCCCGGGAGTGTTTACTCCTGACGAGGCGAAGGTGGGTATCATGCCCGCAATGATCTTCTCGCGCGGACCCATCGGCGTCGTTTCGAGAAGCGGAACGCTCACCTACGAAGCCGTTGATCAACTGACCCGCCAGGGACTTGGACAGTCCACGGCCGTTGGAATCGGAGGGGACCCCATAATTGGTTCTCAGTTCATCGACATTCTTCGCCTGTTCCAGGCTGACGATGAGACGGAAGCAGTCGTGATGATCGGAGAAATCGGCGGGACTGCTGAGGAAGAAGCCGCCGTCTACATCAAGGATCACATGGACAAACCCGTATTTGTGTTCATTGCGGGCCGGACGGCTCCTCCGGGACGTCGGATGGGACATGCAGGGGCGATCATCTCAGGGGGCAAAGGCACGGCAGAAGACAAATTTGCAGCACTCGAAGAGGCCGGTGCGACCATAGTGATGAACCCGGCGGCCATTGGCGAGGCCGTCCGAGCACATTTCAGCGTCGCCTGAGGAATAGGGCGTTCGCGCCGCGACCCGGCGGGGTAGTGCCAAAGAGGCACCTTCGACAAGGCAACTCTCAGAGATTCAGATGAAGATTGAGGACGTCACTTTTGTTCAGGGAGCTACAACGCTGGCTCAGATGCCCCCGGCTCCGATCTCAGAGGTCGCATTCCTAGGCCGATCCAACGTTGGGAAAAGCTCACTCATCAACCAGTTGTTGAGGCGCAGGAATCTTGCTCGAACGAGCCGCACCCCGGGAAAAACACAGGAAGTCAATTTCTTCCTCGTCAATAATCGTTTTCATGTCGTCGACCTACCCGGGCTCGGCTACGCCAAAGTTTCAAAAAAGCAGCGAGCCTACTGGCAGAAATTGATCGGCTCCTACATGAAAGAGCGATCCCAGCTCCGTGTGGTATTTCAACTCATCGATTCCAGGCATCCTCCCACCGAAATGGATCGCGAAGTTATCATGTTGATGCCAGAGAGTGATGCAGAGCACGTCATCCTCCTGACCAAGGGTGACAAACTGTCGGGAAATTCCAGATCCAAAGCTATCGCGGGAGTACGCAAGGTTCTAACAGAATTGGGACAGGAGAAGCCCATCGTCCTGACGAGTGCGAAAGATGGAAGAGGAAGAGATGAGATTCTGAAATGGATCGCGACGTATGTCGGTTGAGCTCCTCGCTCCCTCATGCCGCACCCCATTACCTTATATATCGCCAACAAATGAGCTTTCGCGTTTTACTTACTGATTCTGTTCATCCGGTATGCACAGAGCTTCTGGAAGAAGCTGGTATGGAGGTCGTCGATGGTACCTCGTGGGAGATGCCAGAAATCCTGTCGCGTTGTGCGAACGTCGAGGGATGGATCATTCGGAGCGGCACAACCATCGATGCCGAGATGATCGCTGCGGCCCAAAAGCTGGTGGTTATCGGGCGGGCGGGCGTAGGCGTCGATAACGTTGACATTCCCACAGCGACCAAGAAAGGAGTTCTGGTCCTGAATGCACCCGCCGGCAATACCATATCTACAGCTGAGCATACGATGGCCATGTTGTTGGCTCTGGCGAGAAAACTGGCGCCGGCATCGTCTTCTCTGAAATCCGGGAACTGGGAACGCAAGAAATACACGGGCACCGAGCTCTTTGGGAAAACGGTCGGCATTGTGGGCATCGGAAAAATTGGACGTGAAGTGGCACTTCGGTGCCGACCGTTCGGGCTGAAAATATTGGGAAGCGATCCTGTCTTGACTCATGAAGCGGCCGAGCGGCTTGGTATCGAGCTTGTGGATATCGACCAACTGTTCTCGGAAAGCGACTACATCACTGTTCACACTCCTCTCATCCCGGCCACCGAGGGGCTGTTGAATGATGAGACGCTGGCCATGTGCAAGCGCGGAGTATGTATTATCAATTGCGCGAGAGGCGGGATTGTCGATGAACAAGCGCTTCTGAGGGCGCTCGAGTCCGGCCAGGTCTCCGGTGCTGCGCTTGACGTGTATTCATCTGAACCGCCGAATTCGGAGCTTACCGCTCTCATTGCCCACCCTGGCACGGTCACAACACCCCACATAGCCGCCTCGACGGGAGAAGCTCAGGAGAAAGTAGCCCGTCAAGTAACAGAGCAGGTCATTCATGCTCTTCGAAATGAGCCGGTGGAGACCGCTATCAACGCCATGGCCCTTCGAATGGCCGCTCAGCCCGAGGTTCAGCCATACGTTGCACTCGCCCAGATGCTGGGAAGGGCGTCCCGTCAGCTTTTCGATGGCGCTGTCGATCGATTCGTCGTCCGGTGCCACGGAGACGTTCCTCGTCGTTATACCGATGTAATGCGCATTGCGGCCTTGAAAGGATTCCTGGAGGGAAGTTGGAACGAAGTCGTAAATCTGGTTAATGCTCCCATCATCGCCGAAAATGCTGGTATTGAGGTGGATATCCACACTTTTCATCCTGGAAGCAGCTTTTCGAACCTGATTGAGATTGAAATGAGTGGATCTGATGGCAGTTTTTCGATCGCAGGAACGCTGTTTGGCTCCAAGGATGCTCGAATTACGGCTATTGATGGATACGAAATGGAGCTGAAGGCTTCTGGCCGGATTCTACTCTATCGTAATCAGGATCGGCCCGGAATGCTTGCTAGCGTAGGTCTTGCGCTGGCGGACGCAGGTATAAATATTGGCTCACTGGTCCTGGGACGCAATATTCCAGGTGAAGAGGCGCTGACTGCGGTGACCGTCGATCAGCCCATTCCTCAACCAATACTGGCCCGTGTCGCTCAGATTGAAGGGGTCCACGGTGTGTGCATGCTCGAATTGATGCCTTGAATTGGTGTGGCTCATCGCGTAACCTGTTTGCGAATCTCTTCCCTCATTTCGATGAAGATTTGCTTTTGTCAAAAAGAAATGCCCGTATTTCGGAGTTCATCTTCTCTTGACAACGGTCAAAACCCCATCTATATTTGGGGACCGATTCGGACGAAAAATAACGTCTAACCAAATAAGGACCGCTATTGGCTTTTCGATACAGCTTTTCAACCCCCACCTTTCAAGCGAAACCTGAACTCAGTCGCGAGCGCCAAGCGTTCGGGACTGTGCCTGTTGAAGCTGTGTAGATGAAGTAGTGAGTAGACAGGACTAAAGGGTTACTCCCCGATGCAGTTCCTTAGGAGAGACGTCGTCTTTCGTCAAAAAAATTCGTGCCTGGCACGAGAATCGCAACAGCGCGTGTTTCGCGCATTATGCACTGAACACGTGCCTAGCACGAAAAAAAATTGCTCTCATTTCGATGTGGGAATGGGATGCAGCACTTATTAAGCCACACATCTAATTCACTAGAGGAGGTAGCATATGTTACGTAAATGGGGCATGCTTGTACTGATGCTTCTAGCTACACCTGCTCTCGTATTTGCCCAGAACACGGGTAAAATTGCGGGAGTAGTGACCGATGCTGATACCGGGGATACAATCCCGGGAGCACAGGTCGTTGTAGTAGGAAGTACTCTTGGTGCCATAACGGACGTCGATGGAAATTATTTCATCATCGGTGTTCCAGTTGGTAGCCATGACGTACAAGCACGATTCGTCGGTTATTCCGAGTCGACTGTCTCTGGCGTTCAAGTTTCTTCTGGGTATACCCAAGAAGTTAACTTTTCGATCAGAGAAGGTGTTGAACTCGGCGAAATCGTCGTTGAATATGAGCGCCCACTCATCCAGAAGGATGCTATAGGTGTACCTAAGATCGTTACTGCTGAAGAAATTGTTAACCTACCTGTTCGTGGCGCAGCTGCTGTTGCCGCAATTCAGGCCGGTGTAGTTTCTGAAGAAGGATCTGGTACACTTAACATTCGTGGTGGTCGCGGAGCTGAAGTCACGTATTACATTGATGGAGTGAAGGTTGTCGGTACTGCGGCAATTCCTCAGTCTGCTGTTCTAGAGCAGGAAATGATTATCGGTAACATCTCCGCACGTTACGGAGATGCCATGTCCGGTATCATTAGCATCACGACAAAATCTGGATCACAGAAATTCTTCGGTTCTTTTGAGGGTGTAACCTCAGAATCACTGGACGATTTCGGTTATAATCTGGCTTCTGTTGCGCTGGGTGGTCCTGTTGCGAATAGCGGTGTCAATTTCTTCTTTGCTGGAGAATATCTCAGCATGGGAGACAGTGGACCACGCGCCATTGGTCAACTTCGGGTGAGCGATAGCACACTTGATGACCTCGGCGCAGCTCCGACCTCGATGCTCGCTCAGGATGCCGATGGCAACCGGGTATTGATTCCTGTTCCCGCCTCACTCGGAGAGACTTTTCTCCCGGTTGGCTTGGACGGAAGCATCGTGGTCACCAATGACCAGATCACTGCTGGTGACGGAACGGTCATCAACGTGCCTGCAGGCGTCGACGCGTCCTCGATCAATCCTGACTTTGTGCTGAGCTCGGATTACCTTCCGGAATCAGCATTTTCAGTGACTAAGGACAAACGCAAACGAGGATATGAGCGCCTAGCTCTGAACACGAACGTGAACTTTAACATCATCGACAATGTGCGTATGCGCGTCGGTGCTCGTTATGTCACTTCGGAGTCAGAAAGTGTTTCCTCACGGTCGGTCCTCTTTTCTCCTGAAGATTCGAATATCTCGACCGCGCAGGATCTCCAGCTCTACACGCAATGGACCCACTACCTGTCGAATTCGACATTCTACCAGTTGCAGGTTGACTACACCTATCGCACCGGCGAAGGTTGTGATCAAAGGTTCTCTTGCAACCTCGAAAGTGCCCTTTACCAGGGTGACTTCGATCGCGACGAGTGGGCAACTACTCGTGGCTACAAGAACGTTTCTTACGAAACTGTAGAAGTTGGAATCGATGATCATGGAACGGATGATACAGCTGACGATACGCCTATCACGGCGTCACGTCCGACGTATACCTACCGCTGGCAGGATGGTCGTTTCCCAACGAGTGAAACGGCAGGACGCCTGCTCAATCCGTCTGGTGGTAATGGACCAAACGGTTTCAGTGATCGCAAGAGCTCACAGCTTCGCTTCAAGGCGACGGCAACGACGCAGGTTGGCTTGCACCAGCTTGAGTTCGGTGGAGAATTTGAAACGTCTACGAGACGAAGCAAAGGCATCAGTGGGCGGACATTGTCCCGTTTTGTTGATGACACGGGTTCGCCTTATTCACCAGGACCTGAGCAGGTTGCTCTCGATGATCTGGAATCAGCTGTTACAAGCTTTGATCAGCTCAGCTGGGAACAGCTTGAGGGCATCATCGGCTATCTGGGCTACGGATTCCGTGGCAACGAAGTCGATAGCGAAAATCTGGATGCGTACGTGAATGACCTTGGCGGCGACGAAGCATACAATATTGCTCCGCACGAGCCTCTTTATTACGGTGGTTACATCCAGGACAAAATCGAATTCCGCGATATCGTCCTGAATATGGGTATCCGCGTTGATGTCTTTGACAACAACACGCGTACTCTCTACGATCGTTATTCACGTCTGCCACTGGAACGCGTAAGCGCTGTTTCAGGAACGGCTCCAGGCATGGGATCGGACTTTGCGGTCTATTTCTTGGCCGGCAACATTGCAGGCTATCGTGATCGCGTCGGTAACTTCTATGACGTTAATGGTCAGGAAGTACCGGGTGGCGACATTCTCCTGACGGGTGCTAAACCCAATGCGACTTCAGCGAAAGTCAACTCAGATTCCTTCGTGGATTATGAGCCACAGGTAACGGTAATGCCACGTATTGGTGTTTCCTTCCCTGTAACGGATCAGGCGCTCTTCTTTGCCAGTTATGGCAAAGTTGCTCAGCGTCCTTCGACGAATTCGTTCACGTCGCTTTCAGGAATGTCACGCAGTACAGGTCGAATCAACAACAACGCTCTCGCGCCAGAACGGACAACCGAATATGAAATCGGTTTCCGTCAGCGT
>Ga0066376_10005486_pt1 | contig 10750 bp, 10 predicted proteins | sample Knorr_S15_td_Bot_FD_77009 | JGI IMG/M metagenome (GOLD analysis project Ga0066376, IMG submission 77009) | Marine microbial communities from Southern Atlantic Ocean transect - Knorr_S15_td_Bottom_ad_5009_LV_A | ecosystem: Environmental > Aquatic > Marine > Oceanic | place: Southern Atlantic... | reverse complement strand
TTTGAGGTCCCGGAGCGGCGCTGGTGGAAGATTGGGTCGCCGCCTGACTTGGGGCGGTGATGGCGGCCTCCGGCGTGGCGCCGCCGCCGCAAGCGACCGCCAGGAGTGCCGCGGCGCCGAGAACCAAGGCCCGAAGTTTCATTTGTTTGACCCCATCGGCCGTCCCCGTTACTGAAATGATTTCCTGGTGCGAACTGTCTAATCTGATATATTAGGCCAAACCCTCACTTGAGACTATACGGAGCATAGCTATGGCCAGACTCAGCAAAGAAGAACAGGAACTATTGCTAACCCAACCGATGATCGCCCATCTGGTGACGCTGCGGCCGGCGGGTACGCCCCACGTTGCGCCGGTCTGGTTCCTCTGGGACGGCGAACACGGGGCCAAAGGCCGGGCTTGGGTCATGGCTGACGGCGGCGCGGTCAAGGTCCGGAATATCCGGCGCAATCCGTCGGTAGCGCTGTCCATCGCGGCGCCGGAGCGGCCCTTGTCCTATGTGGTGCTGGAGGGACAGGCGGAGATAACGTCAGATGACTTGGACCAGGTGGTGGAGCGGATGTGCGTGCTCTACGATGGACCTGGGCGCGGCAGCGAGTACGCCAAGGAGTTGCTGGGAGAGGAACGCATGGTCCTTTTGCAGATCACCGTCGACCGGGTTATGTCCTGGAAAGGTGACGACAGCTAACGGCTTATTCTTTGGGAGGCAGCACCTTGGTCATCCAGGGAACAAGGTCGGCGAGCTCTTCGCCACTGATCTCGTGGGCCATGTCGTAGATGTGGAACTCCGGACTGTAGCCGTTGCTTTCTAAAAACGACTTTGCCGATTGCGCCGAGTCGTCCGAGACCATCTGGTCGAATCTGCCGTGCCCGATGAAGATGGACTGGCCGCGTCCCTCAGGCAACCGGGCCGCAAGCTCGTCTTGGTCTGGGAGCGTGGCGCTCAAAGCTGCCAACCCGGCGAAGTGGTCCGCCCTTCCGAGCCCGCAGCGGTAGGTCATCCCGCCGCCTTGCGAGAAACCCAGTAACACTGCCTGGCCAGGTCCAACGTTGAACTGTTTAAATACGGCGTCGAAGAAATCGCTGAGGAGCTTTTCTGAATTGGGGGTTTCCTCGGCGGTGCCGCCGCCTCTGGGTGTCATCCAGCCGAACCCTATTTGGCCCGGACCGAGCTCGAATGAGATCGGAGCGTTGGGGCAGGCGTAGACGTATCCGTCGGCGTTGATGGCGGGGGCCAAGCCGGCGAGGTCTTGCATGTTGGCGCCGAAGCCGTGCAGCATGACCACTAAGGGATAGGATGAGTCGGCCGAGTATTCGTCTGGCACCACCGTGATGTACTGAAGCCCGTTCCCCTCGTGTCTTTCGGAGCGCATTCTGGAAGTCCTCCCCGTTTGTTGCGGGTTTCATCCTATCACCCGCCGCCTTGGGGTACAATTTGCGGCGACGGGACGTTCGCGGTGATTTTGCAGGGCCGCTCCGGTCGATATCCTTTCGGAGACCAAATCATGGCATTGATATTTCATTTGACCTATAAAGACGCCTGGGAAGCCGCCCGCCCGGCCGGCGAATACGCGGCGCCCAGTCTGGCGGAGGAAGGCTTCATCCACTGTTCCAAGGACATACCGCAGCTACTCAAGGTAGCGGGGCGTCTCTACCCCGGCGAGACCGGTCTCTTGGTGCTGGATGTTGACCTAGAGAGGCTCACTTCGCCCCTGAAGAACGAGCCAAGCCGCTCAGGGGAGATCTATCCTCACATCTACGGCATCTTGAACGCCGATGCCGTGGTCCGGGAACGTGTCTTGGAGGTAGATGCCGATGGCGGACACTTCGTGGAAGGCTGATGGGCTTAGTATTATTTAGCGGAATAAAAAAGTCCCCTTGGGCTGACCCGAGGGGACTTTTATGATTCACACGAAAGTGGGGCTAGTTGACTACGAAGTCTCCGAACATGGTGAAATTGTGTCCGGGGAAAGTGCACACGAACTGATAAGTTCCCGAGGCCGGAGCCGTGAACGTTACCTCGCCCGAATCTCCGGGACCGATCAATACCGAGTTGGCGATCACCCTTGAGTCTCCTGGTTTCACCCAGTTGTTATCTTGCCCGGCGACAGTTCCGTCGGTGGCCACCGCGTCTTTGGTGCCGTCTTCCACTATGACAATGTTGTGGGTGTTTGCGGTTGAGGGGTTGATGAAAGTGATGGTAACTTCATCCCCGGGCGAAGCCGTGATGTCAGAGGTATCGAATGCCAAGGAATCGCCTACCGCGCTGATGGTGAGCGTAATTGGACCCGGCGCAGCGGTTTCGGTAGTTCCGCCTGCAGCCGGAGTGGTCGTCTCTTCTGCTTTTTCAGTCTCAGCGTGTTCAACGTACGGAATGGCCCGGTCTAAGGCGTAAGACCGCTGATCGCCGTTCAGGCCCGTGAAAAGCCCTAGCAGTGCCACACCCACCAAGAACGCTAGAGCCAATCCCGCGATGAAGATTCGGGTAAAGATCTTGTCGTCGAATCGCAAGTGCATGTAGAACATGATTACGATGTAGAACTTGACCACCGACAGGCCGACCAACAATGGTATCTTGGCGGAGCCTAGGTCGTCTTGGATGCCAACCCTGTCCCAGATCAACAAGAATTCGACGATCGTGATCGCGAACAGGATTATCGCGATCAGCACATATTGCTTGGTCGAGGGGTGGTGAATGTCTTGTTGGGTTTCGTGGGCCATATTTATTCCGAGGTACTCCTGAAGGAGATAGGCATGAGATCGATGTTATCCGCCCGGCGGAACGAGAGGGCCTGCATCAAAACCGCCGATCAGATATAACAGTGTAAAGATCACGATCCAAACGATGTCAACGAAGTGCCAGTACAAACCGAGAAGTTCGACGTCCAAAGCAGTTTTGGGGCCCACGCGCCCCTTGGCCGCCATTATGGCCATGGCCAGGAGCCAGATGATTCCCAATGTTACGTGAGCGCCGTGGAACCCGGTGAGCGTGAAGAAGGAGGCGCCAAATAAGTTGCCTCCCAAAGTCAGCCCTTCGTTCTTGAACGAGTTGAATTCGAAGACCTGGAACCCGATAAAAATAGCGCCGAGGAAGGCCGTGGCCAACAGCCAGCCGACTATGCCCCGTTTATTGTCTGCGTTCGTCGCCGCCAGCGCCTGCACCATGGCGAAACTGCTCATCAGCAAGACAAATGTGCTGATGGTTGTGACCGGAACGCTGATGATGTCGATGGGATAGGGCCCGACCAAGCTTTGGCCGCGGTAGACCATGTAAGTGGCGATCAGGGCGCCGAAGAAAAGGCAGTCCGACCCCAAGAACACCCACATGAGCATCTTCCGGTGGCTTAGACCGGTGGTTGTGTATTCAGGTTCTACAGCGTGGGCCAAGATTTCAGTCTCCTAATGATGCTCGCTGGGCGCGGCCGCGGGCTCGTTGCCCCAGCCGATGACGCCTATCATTGCTATTGCGCCGCCCAAGAAGCTGATGGCGTAATGGGAAAGCAGTCCGCCGCCGATCAGGGCCACGCCCACAGCAGTGAAGATTGGCCAGTACGACGGGCTGGGCATATGAATCGAACTTGGGTCCACTAAAGCCTCGGGTTCGGTGAGGGGAGTTCCGGCGGCCCGGGCCCTCTCTTTCATGATCCAATACTGGTCTAGTCCCTCGACTTGGGGAATCTCCGCGAAGTTGTACGCTGGAGGCGGGGAAGCGATGCTCCACTCCAGTCCGAGGGCGTCCCAGGGGTCGTGGCTAACCCGCCGTGAATTGCGGGTCTGCCAGAGGTTATATATGAAGACCAGAAACGCGAAGAACAGTACGATGTAGCCCAAGCTTGCTAATCGGTTTAGATTCTCCCAGCCGAATTCTGCGGTGTAGGTGTAGATTCTGCGGGGCATGCCGTTCAAACCAAGGAAGTGCATCGGGAAGAACGTCAGGTTCATGCCGATGAACATCAGCCAGAAATTCAGCTTTCCCAAGGTCTCATCTAGCATCTTGCCGGTAAGTTTGGGATACCAATAGTAGAGGCCGGCGAATGCGCCGAAGATCGATCCGCCGAAAAGAACGTAGTGGATATGGGCGACGATGTAGTAAGTGTCCTGCTGTTGGAAGTCCGACGGGGAAATGGCATGCGATATGCCGCTTAGACCGCCAATGATGAACAACGCGATGAACCCTAGGGCGAACATCATCGCTGTGGTGAACTCGATGGCCCCCCGCCACAGCGTACCGATCCAGTTGAAGATTTTCACGCCGGTCGGGACCGCGATCAGCATGGTAGTTATGGTGAATACCGAGTTCGCCACCGGACCAAGGCCCACGGTGAACATGTGGTGGCTCCAAACCGCCCAGCCCATGATGCCGATCACTATTCCGGAGAACACGATGAATGGATAGCCGAACAAAGGTTTGCCGGAAAACACCGGGAAAATCTCTGACACTATACCCATGGCAGGCAGGATCAGGATGTAGACTTCAGGATGGCCGAAGACCCAGAACAGGTGCTGCCAAAGGATCGGGTCGCCACCTTCGGCCGGGATGAAGAAATGGGTCCCGAAATTCCGGTCCATGGTCAACTCGATCAGTCCCACGGTGATCACGGGGAAGGCTAGGACCAAGAGGATGGACGTTATGAGGGTCATCCACACGAATACCGGCATACGCATCATGGACATGCCAGGGGCACGCATGTTGATTATCGTGACTACGAAGTTCAGCGCGCCCGCCACGGAAGCCGCTCCCATGACCAGAAGGCCGATCGCCCAATAGTCCAGACCCCGGTCGATGCTGAAGGGCTTCTCGGTGAGGTTGGCGTAAGAGAACCAGCCGGCGTCTGGCACCTGGCCTACGAGGAAGCTCATGTGCATTATGAGCGCGCCGAACAAGAAGATCCAATAACTCAGAGCGTTGAGCCTGGGGAATGCAACATCCCGCGCGCCGATCGCCAGCGGCACCACGAAGTTGAAGAAGCTGACCGACAGCGGCATGATGACCATGAATATCATGGTTGTTGCATGCATCGTGAACAACTGGTTGAATCTTGCGGGGCCCATGAAGTCGTTATCCGCTGATGCCAACTGCATGCGGAGGAAGCCTGCTTCTACGCCCCCGATAAGCAGGAAAATCACAGCGGTTACGCCGTAAAGTACGGCGATGCGTTTGTGGTCGACTGTAGTCATCCAACCCCAAATGCCCGCGTAGCTCGTTGGCCGTGCTAATACGCCTGTTATCGCTGCCATCGTATGCTTTCTCCGGGTCTCCCACCGGTTAGTCCGGTGGTAACTCCGCAGTCTTTGCTCCTATCGGTCGAATCTACCGCAGGTCCAACAGATACCCGATCAGGGCATCTATCTCTTCTTCGTCCAGGCTAACGGAACCGCTTTGGTACAGGACCGCGCGTGCTGACATATAGTTGCCAGGTTTGATGTCTTCCGGATCGTGCAGCCAGTTGCTGAGAGTGGTCTCTGACAGTTCCATCAGGCCTGCCGCCAGAGTCTGCCGGGTCCGGAGGTCGGTCAGATTGGGCGCCGGTACGGGAGTGATATCTCCGCCGGTCAAGAATCCAGCCAATCGGCTGGCAGAAAGCGCCGGGTCATCTGGCCCATCGATAGTATGGCACAGAGTGCAGTTTGCCGCGAACACTTGCGCCCCTTTCTTGGCTTTGTCGGTGATCGTGGGAGGCGGTCCGTAGCCGGCAACCCAAGAATCGAAATCAGCTTGTTCCATCACAATGACGCGGAAACGCATCAGAGCGTGGGCTATACCGCACAATTCGGCGCACTGCCCGAATAATGTGACCGGCAGATCTTCGTCAATCTTGTCTGAGTCCGCCTGGAACCACATCTTGTTGTTGTGGGTAGGCACCATGTCCAGCTTTCCGGCAAGCTTGGGCACCCAGAAGCTGTGAATCACATCGTCCGAGAAGAGATTCAGCTGGATGGGCCGGTCTACCGGGATGCGCAACTCGTTGGCGGTGATAATCTTCTTGCCGTTGCCTGCGTCGGGATATTCGAACTCGAACCACCATTGGTGGCCGGTGACGTTTACCTCCAATGGCGTGGGGCCGTCGGAGGGAGGCTTGTCAATCTCAAATAGTACGAAAACGGACCAGATGCCCAACCCCATCACCAAGATCGTGGGGATGATCGTTAGCACGATCTCTAATGTAGTGTTGCCGTGGGTCTGTGGCGGCCTTGGCTGCCCTGGGCGCTTGCGGTAGCGGATGATGGCGTAGAGCAGCACGCCTTCAACCAGAAAGAATACCACCACCATCAGCCACATTGTGACGTTGAACAAGTCTAGCTGCGATTGGGCAACGGGACCGAAAGCTTCCCAAGTTGACATGTCGTCTTTGAAACATCCGGTAGCGAACAAGAAAAGGGCCGCTATTAGACCAAAGAGGACCGTTCGGTTCTTCAGACTACTGCGGCGTCCCGTGGGTGCGCTGGAGATCGAGGCGGAAGGTTTCGCTAGATATCCTTCCCGCCGGAAGGGCAACAGCCCCATTTCATGACTCCCAGGGTTTTTAGCTTGGAATCTGGGCCCGAAGCAGGCCGTTTGGAAGGGACTTTTTTGACCCAGAATCACGGTTGCTTGAGCGTGTATGTGCCAAATTTCACTAACCATTGGGGAACTTAACACAGGCCTAACTTGCCTGTCAACGTATCTGGGCATGCGGCGGCCCCTTGCCGGTTGGCTTGGAGGAACACTGGAATGGGAGCAGGCCGGGCTTAGAACCGGTAAACGCCGTCCGCCAGCATGACCGCGAAAAGGAGGGCCAGATAAAGAAGTGAGAATAGATATAGGTGCTTGGCACGGCGGATGGAATAGTCGGTCTTGAGCTTCCAGGCGAAGGCGACGAATATCGCTCCCAGGACCGCCGCCGATCCCAGATACACCAGACCCACAGCATCGGAAGCGGCGAAGAGCAGGGTCAACGCCACCAGAGCCAGGCTGTATACGAAGATATTTTGGGTGGTGCGTTCTTCCCCCACCACCACCGGCAACATCGGCACGCCTGCCCGTTGGTAGTCTTTCTGAATCATCAAAGCCAGGGCCCAAAAATGGGGCGGAGTCCAGAAAAATACGATGGTGAATAGATAAAGGGCCGGCAGTTCTAGGCTGCCTGTGACAGCGGTCCAGCCGACTACAGGGGGAATCGCTCCAGCGGCGCCGCCGATGACGATGTTCTGGGGAGTGGTGCGCTTGAGCCAGCCGGTGTAAACCAGAACATAGAAAAGCGTGGCCGCCAGCGTGAGAGAAGCCGAGAGCAGGTTCACCCAGTAGGTCAGAACCAAGAAGGCCCCAATGTTGAGGGCGATTCCAAAGGCCAGGGCGCTGATCGGCTGGATCCGGTGTGAGGCCACGGGCCGCTTCACCGTGCGAGACATCATGGCGTCGATGTCCTGGTCCAAGAAATGGTTGATGGCGTTGGCGCCGCCGGCCCCCAATGCTCCTCCCAGGCACACGAAGGCCAGGGTCTTGAGCGACGGTATACCCTCCGCCGCCAGGAACATACCGCCGATGGCTGTGATCACCAAAAGGACGATGATCGGCGGTTTCATCAGCGTCACGTAGTCGTTAGCCAGCGCTATGACGCCGCCGGGCTTTTCAACCGCTGTCTGACCGGAGTCCACTCCCTCAGCCATCAGTCACACCGCCCCAACGGGTGTCCGGGCTGGAGAAGGTCATCACAGCCAGTGCGGATACGGCGATCCACACAGATGTGGCCATGGCCAGATGCAGGGCGCGCATGTCCTGGCTGAAGTCTCCAAAGACAACAACTGCACCGACCAAGACCTGTGCCACGAATAGGGCCACCGCCGCCATGGAGAAGATCCTGATCTCTTTCGGCTGCGTCCTGCCTCGGAAACCCAGATGCAGACTATATAGGACGAACAGGCCCACGCCCGCAGCAACGTAGCGGTGGAACATGTTAATGACCTGCAGGCGCTCTCCGGGGAATGCGTTATCCGACAAGCACGTCGGCCATTCCGAGCAGGCGCCAAATGCCCCGGTGATGGTCACGTAGGACCCGGAAAGCAGCAATAAGAATACCGCTACCCCGGCGATGACTACCAATATCGGAAACCGCCGGGTCTTTCCAAGCCCCCAGCCGGGCATCTCCAGCAACAGGGGTCCCCGGTATGCCACTACTGCCAGCAGCACCAGGACTGCAACCAGGGATTCACCGACTGCTAGGTGGGCCATCACCGTTGCGCCAGGGAGTTCACTCAAAACGGTGGCGCCGCCAAGTCCGGCTTGGGCTATAACCAGTCCGAAGGCCAGCGTCGCAGGAATCACGACCCAGCGCTCCCGCCGATACCGTACCCAAGCGGCGATGCACAAGAACAGTATCAGCGGGCCAACAACGAACGACGCCGTGATCCGGTGGGAGTATTCTATGAGGGCTTTGGTTTCCAGGGGCGGGAAGATGCCGCCGTCGCAGCCAGGCCAGTCCGGGCAGCCGAGGCCCGATTCCGTGACACGCACCACTCCGCCCAAAATGACCAAGGCGAAGGTTGCGAGTACCGTAAATGCGGCGATTCCGCGGAACCAATCATGGAATCCCCCCCGTTGGCTTAGTTCCATGACGGTGGCCGATTAGCTGTAACTGAAGGGACTGGGCCTACGTTGGGGCTGTCCCAGTTTGGCGCGCGGAGCGGAGGCGGCGGTTGGTGACTGCGTGTCATTGGTTCCTGGTTGGTGGTCCCGCGGACCGGGACCGGACTTCTGGAGTCGGGGTTCCTATGTTATCACCGCGGCGTTTTCGGCCGGGCCAAGATCATTGTCCGGAATCGCTCACGGCTCGGTCGTACAATGTGCCGCCGCAGCGCATCGAACGTTATCATAGGGCCCAATTGATGTCAATAAATTTCGTGCCTGGCCACGCACGGGCCACCGGCCCGGTTTTAGTCTGGACTGTGGTATCATTTTCTGCGCTATTATGGAGCCTGCAGTCCAAGTTGAAAATCTAGTTAAACGATTCGGTTCGTTCACCGCGGTTGACGGGGTGACATTTGCCGTTGAACGGGGTGAGGTCTTTGGGATATTAGGCCCGAATGGGGCCGGTAAGACCACCACTCTCGAGATTATCGAGAGTCTCCAGAAACCAACGGAAGGCCGGGTCAGTGTTTTGGGGCTGGATGTACAGTCCGACGCAGCCAAGGTGAAGACCCGGATCGGTGTGCAACTCCAGGCCTCCGCCTACTACGACTATCTGAACCTCAAAGAGATTCTGGCCCTATTCGGAAGTTTCTACCCTTCCAAGGTTTCGCCCGAGTCTCTGCTTGATCAGGTCGGACTCGCCGACAAGTCCGCCAGCCGTATGTCGGAACTCTCGGGCGGCCAGCGGCAACGGTTCGCCGTGGCGGCAAGCCTGGTCAACAACCCCGAACTGGTGATATTGGACGAACCCACCGCCGGACTGGACCCCCAGGCACGACGCAATCTTTGGGGCCTCATTCGTGAGGTCAACGGGCGCGGCGTTACCGTGGTGATGACCACCCACTACATGGAAGAAGCGGAGACGCTCTGCAACCGTCTGGCTATCATGGACCATGGGCAGATCTTGGCGTTGGACACGCCCCGGAGCCTGATCAATCAATTGAAAGCCAGCTATGCGGTGAAACTGACTTTGGATAAGCCCATGACCGTGGCCCAATTGGAGTCCCTGAACGGCGGGGTGGAGTTGGTTCATTCTGAAGAGCAGTCCGAAGAAACGGCTGATGAAGACGCCAAAGCGGAGAACACCTACCTGCTAAGACTCGCCAACAGTCCCACGGCATTGAGATCGATGCTGGATGAGATCGACAAGGCCGGCCTGGGACTGGAAAATCTACAGATCACCCCGGTCACCTTGGAAGACGTTTTCCTCGAAATGACCGGCAGCGAGCTCCGAGACTAACGTTGATCGCTCTTGTCCTAGCAAATATGAAGATGATGGCGCGAAACCGCCAGGCCATCTTCTGGGCTTTGTTCTTCCCTTTGATGTTGGTGGTGGTATTCGGCCTGTTCGATTTCAACGGCGTAGGCGCGGCCGACGTGTCCGTGATCGACCAGTCCGGCGGTCCCAGGGCCGAACTTTTCCGCGAACGACTCAGCGAGATCGAATTTTTGGACCTGGAGTTCGAAGACCTCGACATCGCGGCAGGGCGGGACAAGGTGGCTGACGGCGACCTGGGCTACCTGATAATCATCCCAGAGCTTTTCGACGACCCGGCAGGGCAGGCCCAAGCTGAGGGACCGGCGCCGGTGATGCTGGTTTACAGCACCCGCAACCCTGACCGGAACCAACTGGTCGACGGCGCGGTCCGTAATCTGGTCTCTCATATCCAGTCGGGCGGCGCCCCGGTGATCCCGTCCCAACTTCTCACTGCAGATGTCATTCAGGTATCTGAAGTCGACTATTTCGACAACGTGCTGCTGGGGCTGTTGGGGCTGGGCATCATGACCAACTCGATCATCTCCATCGCCGTCCGCATCAGCACTTTCCGGAACCAGTCGATACTGAAGCGTCTTTTGGTGACGCCTCTTCCCATCTGGAAATTCTTTGCCGCCGAGATCGTGGCCCACGTGATTCTGGCGTTGGTGCAGGCGGGAATCATCCTGTCTTTGGGCGTTTTCGCCTTCGGCGGGCACGTCAACGGAAACATAGTCTGGGTCTTGGCGATCACGGCGTTGGGCAGCATCGTTTTCTTGAATATCGGGTTCATCCTGTCCGCCTGGGCCAAGTCACCGGCTGCTGCATCCGG
>Ga0066376_10005482_pt1 | contig 10755 bp, 6 predicted proteins | sample Knorr_S15_td_Bot_FD_77009 | JGI IMG/M metagenome (GOLD analysis project Ga0066376, IMG submission 77009) | Marine microbial communities from Southern Atlantic Ocean transect - Knorr_S15_td_Bottom_ad_5009_LV_A | ecosystem: Environmental > Aquatic > Marine > Oceanic | place: Southern Atlantic... | reverse complement strand
TTTTCGCCAGGACTCGGCCGCCGCCTCCCGCTGGGCCATCGTGAAGCCCGAGGTGGCGCGCGAGGCGACGGGCTTGTGCTCGGACTTGAGGGTGGCGCATATCGCTGGCGCCGGCCACAACATTCACGCAGAACATGCCGCCGAATTCGGGGTGGCGGTGGCGCGCTTTCTGAACGAGGACGCAGATAGCGTCGGCAGCTCCTAGGCCGCCTCCCACCGATCCTTCACCGGCTGGTGCTGGACCCGCTCGAACAGGTCCGCCCACTCAGGGGTGCCGTCATCGGGGCGGGACTCGACCCGCACCCCTTCGGTGTACGCCGGTCCCTGAGAATTGAAGTAACCGAGGTCGAGTCCGGCCATGTGAACACATCTGCCGTCGGGGAAGACGACGGTGTTGATCTGACGCGGCGGCGGGTGCGCGTAGAGCTGTCCCTGCTGCTGGAATGGTTCCAACGCTTCGTCGGGGATGCGATGACGATCGACAGCCTCCTCGTCGATTTCCACGCCCAGTCCAGGCCCTTCGGGCACTTTCTGGTATCCGCCGACGATTTCGATGCGCTTTTTCAGCAGTTGGTGGCTGTAGAGATTGATGCAGCTGATGGTCGGCCAGGTGGCATGGGTGAGGACCGCCCCCAGGTGGGCGGCCCAGGTCGTGGTCAGGCCGTTGCCGACGATCTGCAGCCAGAAGGGCATCCCGGCCTCCGCGCTCAGAGTGCCCTGCTTGACGACCACTGATTTGCCACCGCCAATGACGTAGCCGTCGCACAGGCCTTCGCGAAGGTTGGTGATATACGGAGGGTTCCCGAAGTGCAGGGCCAGTGGGCGGTGGATCGATTGGTGGATCTGCCGGTATCCGAGCACGTCGCCTTGAGGTATCGGGGTCTCGAACATGGCGACGCTGTCGTATTGCTCCAACCGTTTGATGATGGGAATCGCCGCGGCGGCGTTCTGGAAGGAGCCGTTGGGATCGAGGTCGAGCTTGAAGTGAGGCGGCACGACGTCGATGATCGCCTCCACCTGGGCGACGATGTCCCACCACGGCCGCGGCTTGTTCTTGAGGCTGGTGTAGCCATTCTCCACGGCTTCGGCCGCTTCCGCCGCCCAGTCCTCGGGTGAGCTGTGGCTGCACCACCAGGAGATCGGCGTCCACTCCCGCATCCTGGAGCCCATGAGCTCGTATGCGGGCACCTCGAGGATCTTTCCGACCACATCGAAGAGGGCCATCTGCAGGCCGGCGCCGAGGGTGTCGTCGTTCATCAGCGCGGCCGGGCTCTGGCCTTTCACGCGCTCTACGGTCTGGTCGGTGACGCGACCGTAGGTATAGTGAATGACGGTCTCGCCCCAGCCGACGTGGCCGCTATCGGTGGTGACCTTGCACAACTCGAGAATCGACCAGTTGTAGACCGTGCGGAGGGTGATCCTCTGCTGTCGTGGGGTGAACGGAACATCGACGAGAATGCGTTCTACATCAGTGATTTTCAACAGTAGGGCCCTTTCAGTGTGCTGCCTCCAGGTGGTCCGCGGTTGCGCGCGACTGCGAAAGGTAGCGCGGACACGGCCCTCAAGCCAGTTGGCCGAAGCGGACAACACCGGCGTGGACGACGGTCGCGTCAGCTGTCCGGGTGGCACCTCGCCGTCACGGTCGATTCGGCGTCGAAGGGACTCACTGCACGACGCTCGCGTCGCCGATGCGGTAGCGGGGGTGCTGATCCATCTCGAGAGCGGCGTGGGCGTAGAACGGATAGACGCTCCACTCCACACAGCCGAGCAGATCGGGCTTGCCGTCGCCGTTGAAATCGCCGGGCCAGGCATTGGGTCCGTGGATGGTGAAGGAGATGCGCTCGCCGTAGCATTTCATCTGCCGCGGCGCCGCGAAAACGGGCTCCCGCTGGGAGCCGACGTTGCGGAGAAGGTAGATTTCGCCGGTGCCGGCCAGGTTGTAGATCAGGTCGATGCGTCCGTCGCCGTCCCAGTCCACGGGGCGGAAGGACTCGGTCCAGTGTTTTTCGCGCCCGACGATGGAGTCGTCGATAATCCTGCCGTCCTCGAGCCTGACCGGTCCTTGCACCTTCAGCCGAAGCCCTCCGTTCGCGGCGCGATACTGGGCGAACAGGGTGGCCTTCCCTTCCCAGTTGTGGGTGATGAAGTCCATCAGACCATCGCCGTTCCAGTCGGCAAAAGCGGCTCCCGTGCGCCACATGAACGGGGAGCGCTGGTCGCGGGGGTAGGGTTGGTTGGGCAGGTCCGGGTTCTCACCATCGCGTCCAGAGGCGGCGCGGGCCTCGTCCGAATCGGGGAATCCATCGACCTCCAGGAATTGCCTCGGGCCAAACGCGGGTCGGTCGGGCGTGCCGATATTCCTATACCAGATGATGCGGTTGGTCTCGTTGGGGAGGAGCAGGTCCTTCAGACCATCGCCGTCCCAGTCGGCAAAAACGGGGTAGGGGTAGCCCATGTTGTGCCACTGGTGGCGACTGTGCAGGATGTCGTCGCGCAGCAGGCGGATGGGTTCGCCATCGGCCTGGATCAGCTCGGGCACCCCAAAGACGGGCCTGCGCTCGCTGCCCCTGTTGACGGCGATGCGGGGCCAGCCATAGCCGCCTCCGACGAGCAGGTCCTGGATGCCATCGCCGTTCCAGTCGCAAACGCACGGCCATGCCTGATCGCTCCAGGTGATGACGGCGGAGATCGAGGCCGCCTGGTCGCGGCGTTCGAAGCGCGGCCGCTCGGCGTCGGTTTCGGCGAGCTCGTAGAACACGATGCTCTGTTGGTTGCCGTATTGCAGCAGTAGGCCGCGTCGGTCACCGTCCGCGATAGCGCTGATCAGGTTACCGGTACCCGCCTCCGCAACCCCGTCCAACCGCTGGGGTTCACCAAACGACAGGGGGCCATCCTGCTGGCGTCGGCGCCAGGTCAGGTGGCTCTCCTGGTGGAGGCGACGCTCACCCTCGCACTCGAGGGCGATCAAGTCGAGCGCGCCATCGCCGTCCAGGTCCAGAAACGCGATCCTCTCACCGGCGCCGAGATCGACCGGATCTTCCGGCTCGAACGGCAGGCCAGCGGGATTGCGGTTGCCGATGAAGATCCCGTTGATGACGAGATCGAGGAGACCGTCGCCGTCTACGTCTACGGCTCGCACATCCTGGATATCGTCGATGGGTAAGGGGAGAGCGGCCCCCCGTGTAAAGATGGGCAGACCGCCGTCGTCACGATCGCCCGTATTGAGGAAAAAGATCACCTCACCACCGCTGCGGTCGGCAAAGACGATGTCGACCAACCCGTCGCCGTCGAAGTCGGCGAAGTCGACGCGGACGTAAGTCCCGGGGAAGTGCTTCAACTCGCTGTCGCCGGGCTTGTCGACATAGCGCAGTCGCGCCATGTCACCAAAAGTCAGATCCCCGGGATCCCCCGTGCGCGGGTAGCAGACGACGCCGCTGATGGGAGAGCCCGGCCGGTGGTAGTAGTTCCAGCAACCGGCCAGATCCGCACGGCCGTCGCCGGTCAGGTCGACGAGCGTGGCGCTGGAGCCGAGGAGGATGGGTGCGGGTTCCCCGGCGTTGTAACGCAGCAGGTCGCCCACGCCGACATGGGGGACAAACTCCTGCGGCTGCAGAGGCGGTCGTTTTGCCGCGGTCTCGAAGCGGATCTCGTACTCCGTGTGCGACGGGTCCTCGATCACCCACTCGATGCGGCCGCAATCGCCGTAGGCGAAGTCCTCACTGCGCGCGAACTCGACCGGAGCCGGGCAAGGGGAAGCGAGGTCGATGATCTCCAGCGAATTCGGGTCGAGGACGCCAGCCGCACCGCATTGGGCGATGAGTGCCGGGAAGTCGATGACCGGAGAGAAGGGGATCAGTCCCAGGTCGGAGGGGAGCTCTGAGGTTACGGTCAGGCGGCAGCGGATCACGGGGTCGACGGCTTTCCCAATTAATGGCCGCGAGGTGTGCGGCCATTCTGACCACTCGCCTCTGCGCCAGCAATGAGTATCCACACGGCAGATCGAGTTCAGGTCGATGGCGACGCTCAGCCCGGACTTGCGCTACAGTCGATCCGGGCTATCGTACAGTGGCGCCACAGGCAGTTGCGCCACCGGTACCCTTGACCCCTTGCACGTTAGCCCATATTGGTGTGGGGTCAAGGGCATGAAGGCGCTCTATCCGGGTGCGGGGAAGCAGAAGTAGTTTAAGCGGGATCCAAGTGGTGCTATTGGCAGATTCGCGACAGGAGGAGATATGAGAATAGGCATACACATGAGTTACAGCAGTGCCGATGGGGTCGTCGCGCAGTGTCGAGCTGCCGGTGTGGACGAAATCTTCCTCGGCGCCGCATCTGTTCCAGGGTTTGAAGAGCGCGGCCACCTGACACCGGAACAGCTCGAACCGGTCGCGGATGGGCTCAGAGCGCGAGATATCCAGGTATCGGGGATAATCCTGCCGCCCCCATCGCCGGAGGTCGTGCTCGGCAAAGATGAAGCGGGGCGGAACGCGTTCTGTCAGACCATTCGAGCCGCTGGTCAATCCGGCATCGACACGGCTCTGTTCTATCCCCTGGATCGGTTGCTCTATTTTGAGGAATTCCACCAGGGCAGGCCGCTAAAAGTAATGCCGGGTGAGGAGGGCTGGGATGCCGTCCTGGGCTTCTTTAGAGAGGTGGTAGCCGTTGCTGAGGAGGCGAACCTGCGGCTAGCCAGTCACCTGTGGGCGGTTGAGGTCGTTCACCGAATCTGGGAGGCGGTGCCAAGCCCCAACAATGGCGTTACCTATTGCCAGGGGATGTGCCTGATTGGCGAGGACCCCCATACCCCGGCTGAGACCTGGGGGATGGAGAAGATTTTCTTCGCTCATGCCCGCAACCAGGTCAGGACGGGTCCCTGTCTCATGGACCATGACGAGGTTCCCTTGGAAAGCGGTGACGTCGATATGGCCCGTTGCGTGAGCGCCCTGGCAGTGGCCGGGTACGATGGCGTCATCATCCCCGAGCACCTCGGGCCGCAGAGCCTCGCCGAAGCCGTCACCTACCTGAAAACGCTGATCGACCAGGAGAAAAAGACCATAAACGACTGACAGTACACTAGCAGCCCGCTGATCGCCATTCGCGCCGCGATGCGTCAACGGACACTAACGGTAGTGCCCGGTGTCTTTCAGATGGTACTCCAGCAGATGGCCGCGGGCGCCCATGTAAAACACGCCGGGTTTACCCTCGACGATCTGGTAGAGGTCGGTAATCGGTGGCTGGTCGAGATAGTGAATGCGGTGGGTGCTGACGTCGAGCTTGAAAACGTCCTTCTGAGTCACGCCATAGATGTCGCCGTCGTGGCCGCAGGTCAGATGAATGACCCCGTAGGTTTCGGGTACGCCCATCAGCGGCGTTCCCTTGGACCTCATCTCCCAGCGCTCGATCACCTGGCGTTGATCGACGTCGAAGGCAAACAGTTGACCTGAACTGACGCTGCCGTAGACGAGGCCGCTGGTGCTGCTGACGGCCAGCGAAGTCACCGCTTCGGCATCCGGCACGGGGATACATTCGAACAGGCGGCGTGCCGAATTCACGTCGAGGAGGAAGGGCTTCCCCTGCGTCGTCGTCTCGATGCAGCCCCGTCCACCCGTAATGCTGGTCCCCCCATAGACGAAGCGGCTGTCTGCCGTCACGCTCTGTACGCTTTGCTCCTCGTCGCGGAAGACGTGAATCTCCTCGGTGGCGGGGTCAAAACGAGCCAGGCCGCCACCCGGAATGCGATAGTTGGCGCGGCAGGCGATGTAGATGCGGTCGTCCGGCCCGATCGCATACTCGAAGGGCCGGTTCATGTCCTTGCCGAGCCTGCCGAAGTTGCGCGGGTTGGCTGTTGGGGAGATCCCTTCATGCTCGCGTTGAGCATCCCAGGGCTTGCTGGGGTCGTACACCGCCCAATAGCCGCCGCCGTAGCTGCCCAGGTATACCTTGTCGCCAAAGCCGATGACGTCGTAGATCTCCCCGCTGCTCCAACCGGCGCGACCCAGATCCTCGAGCTCGCGGGTTTCCGGATCGAAGCAGAACATGTGCATGGAGATGATTGTACTGCCGTAGATTTTTCCGTCGGGCCCCGGATTGAGGCCGCAAATGTCGGTCGCAACGCGCGGTTTATAGTCGCTCTGCCGTTCCTCGCCATCGACCGAGTAGTCGGCCGCCAGCCAGAAATTGGCTTGAATATCTCGGGTTGGCGCCGGCCGGGTGGGGGCGGGTGGCGACTCGTCGAGGATTCTCGTCTTTCCCGTGCGCGGATCCAGGGCGACCACAGCGCCCGGATCGCGCGTGATACCACAGACGATTTCGCCCGTATCGGTTTCCGCATGCGGGTAACACCAGATATGCTGACCCGGGATGATCGGCTCCGGCGCCAGACAGCCGTAGTCGCACCAGGTGCCATCGCTGGGGTCGAAGCTGCTCAAGTGCCCGTGCGGATGGGAGCCGATATAGATGCGACCGTCACTGGCAAACAAGGGCGTCCCGGCGAAGCGCTGACCGCTGATGGGGGGGAAGCCGTGCGAAGTGAGCTGGCGAGTGTGCGGGCTCCAGGAGAGCAGCAGGTGGCCCGGCTGGAAGAGTCCATGGTTGGTAGCCAGCCACAACAGGCCGGTTTCCGGGTCCGGCGTGGCGTTGAACTCTCGGCAGCCGATGCGATGCTCCTCTACCACCTCGCCGCTGTCGACATCGATGGCAAACAACACCGCCCCCTCCTGGCCCAGCTCTGAGCCCCAGAGCAGATCGCGATCCCGCACCGGGTCGTGCAGGACCCAGCCGCCCTGAAGCCAGCCGCCAACGATGGGACGACCCAGATCGAAGTAAATTCCCATGTGTTCCTCACAGTTGAGATCAGTAGATGACCCGCGTGCACGGTTAAATTGAGTGCAGGGATAAACGGTATCGCCGCCAGCACGGTCAAGGAGACTCTGGCGTCAGACGATCTGTAAGGGGTAGGCTGAATCCTTGACTACTCCCACCGTTATCGCCTTCTTCACCCTACACACAGTCAAACAGAAGGGCCTTTTTATGGCCTTACACGCCTTCGTTTGGAGATTCCATGATCCTTTCGTGTCTTCGCCGTTCTGCCCGTCTCGCCTTGTGCGCCTCCGCCTGCCTGGCGGCGGGCGCCGCCGCGCAGTCGGACTACCCGCCAGGGACCTTCCGTCTCACCCCGCGCACGCACGTCGACCTGCAGCCTGTGCGCGTCCACGTACCGCCTCAGTTCGATCGCCTTCCCCCCGACTTGAGCGTCAACCTGCCACCGGGGTTTACGGCCAGCGTCTTCGCCGCCTTTGACAGCGTCGACCGGCCGCGGTTCATGGCCTTCGACGGCAACGGCGTGCTGCACGTGGCCAACATGGACGACGACCAGATCATCGCCTTTCCCGACCGCGATGGCGACGGCGTAGCCGACGAGGCGATCGTCGCTGCCGACGGGTTCAGTCGCCCCCACAGCATCGTCTTCCACGACGGCGCGCTCTACGTCGGCGACCGGCCGCAGATCCTGCGCCTGCGCGACCTCGACGGCGATCTCGTTTACGAAGAACGCGAGGTTCTGGTTGACGGCATCCCTTCTAGTGGCAGCCATTCCACCCGCACGCTCGTTATCGACGAGCAGCGCGGCAAGATGTATCTCGGTGTTGGCTGGCCCTGCGACCTGTGCCGGCGCAACGACGCGGAGCGGGGTTCGATCCTGGAGTTCAATATTGACGGCAGCGGGCGGCGCGTCTTTGCAACCGGCGTGCGCAACGTTCTCGGCATGGCCCTGCACCCGGTGACCGGGCAGCTTTGGGGCACCAACAACGGCCACGACCTCGAGGGCCTCGATGCCCCTCCGGAGTGGATCGACGTGATCCGCGATGGCGGCTTTTACGGCATTCCCCTCGCCTACGGGTACCAGGTGTGGGCCGACTTCACGATCTCTGCCTACAGGGAGCTCCTGCCGATCACAGCCGCCGACTCGGCCCGCGTTGCCAGCATGGAGCGCCCCGTCGCGCTGATGCCGGCGCATTCGGCGCTGATGGGCATCCATTTCTACGACCACGACCACTTCCCCGCGCGTTACCGCAACGCCGCCTTCGTCGCCCTCCACGCGGGCCGCGCGAAACTGGCGGCGATCGAGGGCTACTGCGTGATCGCCCTGTTCAGCGACCCCGACGGCTCCAACGCCCGTTACGAGACCTTCCTCAGCGGTCTCCAGACCGGCACCGACCGCGAGGACATCAATGGACATCCGATGGGGATCATCACCGATTCAGAGGGACGGATGTATATCTCCAGCGATGCCGGCTACCCGAGTGACCCCGGGTATCCCTATGTGCTGCGCATCGAACACAGCCCGATTGTCGCCGAGTGGGCCGACGGCCTGCCTGATTCGATCGCCAGCGGCGCTGTTCTCGAAGTGGACGGGACGGTGCGCATCGACCGCCTGGCCCCCGATGAAGGCAGTCCCGATCTGGTAGCGGACTTCAGCGCCCTGGGCGGCCCCGCCGATATCCCGCTGGAGTCGGTTGGCGACGACGTCTGGCAGTTGCGAGCTACCTTTCCGGTGACCGTCGACCGCGGCCTGCACACCGTCGCTGTCACCGTGCGGCAGCCGTCAACGCCGGCGGCTAGCGAGGTGCGGTTGATCCGTACCATCGCCGTGGAGCCACACATCGACATCGACGATCTGGTGTTGTTTGATGATGCCGTGGCCCCGGGGTGGGATCTGGTGCACCGGGTACTGTTCGATGATCGCGATATCGATCTCACCGAGGATACCTTCGTCTACGAAGGCGGGGTAGCTGCCGGTATCCCGGTGCGCTCGGGGAACTGGGACTGGGTGGTCAGCTTTCGCCCCGAGCAGCCGCTCGATCCGGTCGGCTACCGGAGCCTGCGTTTCGCCGTCCACTTTGGACCCTTCGACCGCGACCAGTCCGAGGATTTCAACCTCTACATCGCCGAAACCCTGATCGACCTGGTCGCCGACGGCTACGTCGATATCACTTCGAAGGAATGGCAGCTCGTCGAGCTGCCGCTGAGCCTCTTCGGCCGCGCCCGGCCGCTCCGGGAGATCACCTTTGGCGGCGACTTCTCCCGCCGGTTCTACCTCGACGACGTGCGTCTGCTGCCCGCTTCGCGGGCGACGGCGGTCACCGATGAGCAATCGACGCCGGTCGAGTTCGCCCTCGGCACCGCCTATCCCAACCCCTTCAACAGCAGCACGGTGATCCCTTTTCATCTGGGCGACTCAGGCACGGTGACGCTGACGGTCTACAACCTCGGCGGCCAGCGCGTCGCCCGCATTGTCGATGGGCAACACCCGGGAGGCGCACACTTGGCGACCTGGACCGGGACCGACGCCGCCGGGCGAGGCGTCGCCAGCGGCGTTTACTTTTACCGCCTCCAGTCCGGCTCCAGGGTCGAGACCCGCAAATTGCTGCTGCTGCGCTGAGCAGATCGAAAGAGGCGATTAAGGCATATCTACCAAAAGGAGACTGTCATGTCTGTTACTCAAGACGGTGCCATCAGCCCCAACGATGAGATCAAAATCACCAGGATGGAGACCTTTGTTCTCAAGAACTCCTGGGTTTTCGTCAAAATATCGACCGATGTGGGAATCACAGGTTGGGGCGAAATGCTCAAGGATGACGCCAAGGCCTGCGCCGCCGGAGCCCTTGAGGTAGCCGATTATCTGGTGGGGAAGGATCCCCGTCCGGTCGTCCACCACTGGCAAGCCATTCACCGGGGCGCCTTCTATCGCGGCGGCCCGATCAAGACCGCGATTGTTTCAGGCATCGATCAGGCCCTCTGGGATATCACCGGAAAATGCTATGGTGTTCCCGTCTACAAGCTTCTGGGCGGCCCCACGCGCGATCGAGTCCGGGTCTACGGCACGGTGAGCGAAGAAACCGGCGTCAACGCCATGAAGGTGGGCCCGAGCGCCTCGCGCCGGGCCTTCAAATACATTGAAGGCGTGAAATTCGTCGATGAGGTGGTCGAGCGTTTCAAGGCGCTCCGAGAGGAACACGGGTCAGGCGTCGATATAGGCATCGATTTCCATGGATCCGTGCAGCCGGCCACCGCCCTCCTGCTGATAAAAGCACTCGAACCGTACCAGCCCTGGTTTTATGAAGAGATTGTACAGGCCCTCAATGTGGATGTCATGGCCGAACTCGCTGCAAAGACCCATATCCCCATCGCCACGGGCGAACGCGTTTTTACCAAGTGGGGCTTCAAAGAAGTCCTCGAGAAACGAGCGGCCCTCATCCTGCAGCCCGACGTCTGTTACGCTGGTGGGATCACCGAGTTGAAGATCATCGCCGGCATGGCCGAGGCCTACTACACGCCATTGGCTCCACACAATCCCCAAGGTCCCTGCTCGCTCGCGGCGAGCCTGCAAATCGCGGCATGCATCCCCAACTTCCTCGCTCAGGAGCGCGGCGACAACGAGTACGCCGACCTGCTCGCCAAGCCCCTGCCACCGGTCACCAAAGGCCATCGTCCGCTACCGACAGAGCCCGGCCTCGGTATCACCATCGATGAAGACAAACTCCGAGCTCAGGTCGGCGAACCCCATCCCTACCGCACTCAGTTCGACCCCGACGACGGCTCGGTCGTCGACTGGTAGAAGCCCGGATCGGCCTGGCAGGCGCCCGGATCAAAACCCGAATTTGCAGGGCGTGGTGGCCAAGCTCCTCGATCAGCTGGCCAGGCGTCATGGGAACTGAGCCGCCGCCGCCGTGGTGACGACGGCCTCCATGCCCCGACATT
>Ga0066376_10005480_pt1 | contig 10757 bp, 10 predicted proteins | sample Knorr_S15_td_Bot_FD_77009 | JGI IMG/M metagenome (GOLD analysis project Ga0066376, IMG submission 77009) | Marine microbial communities from Southern Atlantic Ocean transect - Knorr_S15_td_Bottom_ad_5009_LV_A | ecosystem: Environmental > Aquatic > Marine > Oceanic | place: Southern Atlantic... | reverse complement strand
TGGCGCAAATCGCGTCCTTGAGCGCCGGCGTGCCGTCGACGGCCGTGTATTTGGTGTCGCCGGCGCGGATCGCGGCGATGGCCAAGATCCAGTCGCAAAGCACCACCAACCCGACCTCGATCAGCCAGGCCGCCGCCGTCGAGGCGTTGAACGGAGACCAGAGTTTCCTGGCGCCGCGCAACGCCGCGTTCAAGAAGCGCCGCGACTTGGTCGTGCCCATGCTCAACGAGGCGCCCGGCATCACCTGCCGCGTGCCGGAAGGGGCGTTCTACGTCTATCCCAACTGCGGCGGCTGCATCGGCAAGACCACGCCCGACGGCAAGGTCTTGTCCAACGACGAAGACGTGGCCGGCTATCTGCTGGATCGGGTCGGGGTCGCGGTGGTGTTCGGCGGGGCGTTCGGTCTGGAGCCCTATTTCCGGATTTCCTACGCCACCTCGGACGAAATCCTGAAAGACGCTTGCACCCGTATCCAAAACGCCACGTCCGAATTAAAGTAGGCCCGTCATGGATAAAGACTCACCGATCGACATTGCCTACACGGCCTGCCCGCACGATTGCCCCAGCACTTGCGCGCTGGCCGTCGAACGCATCGACGCGCGCACCATTGGGCGCGTGCGCGGGGCCGCCGACAACAGCTACACATTGGGCGTGTGCTGCGCCAAGGTGGCGCGCTACGCCGAACGGGTGCATCACCCGGACCGCCTCAAGACGCCGCTCCGGCGCACCGGCGCCAAGGGCGCCAAGGAATTTCAGCCGATCGGCTGGGACGACGCGCTCGACGAAGTCGCGGAAGCTTTCGTCAAGGCCACCGCCACCCACGGCGCCGAGGCGGTGTGGCCGTTCTTCTACGCCGGCACCATGGGTCTGGTGCAGCGCGACGGCATCAACCGCCTGCGCCACGTCATGGGCTATTCGGGCCAGCACAGCACCTTCTGCACCACCCTGGTCGACGCGGGCTGGCAGGCGGCGGCCGGCAAGCTGATCGGCCCCGACCCGCGCGAGATGGCGGACTCAGACCTGATCGTCGTGTGGGGCGGTAACCCGGCCTCGACCCAGGTCAACGTCATGACCCATGTGCAGAAGGCGCGGAAAGGGCGCGGCGCCAAGCTGGTGGTGGTCGATCCCTACCGCACCCGCACCGCCAAGGTCGCCGACATGCATCTGGCGTTGCGACCGGGCACAGACGGCGCGCTGGCCTGCGCCGTGATGCACGTGCTGTTCCGCGACGGCCACGCGGACCGCGACTACATGGCGAAATATTCGGACGGCGCGGACCGGCTGGAACAGCATCTCAGCACCCGCGATCCCGAATGGGCGGCGGCGATCACCGGGCTCGAGGCCCAACAGATCGAGGACTTCGCGGCGCTGTACGGGCGCACCGAACGCAGCTACATCCGCATGGGCTACGGCTTTTCGCGCTCGCGCAACGGCGCGGTCAACACCCACGCGGTGACCTGCCTGCCGACCGTGACCGGCGCCTGGCAACATCTGGGCGGCGGCGCGTTCTACTCCAACCGCTCCATCTATCACTGGGACAAGACCCTGATCGAGGGGCTGGACGCGCGCGACCGCAAGGTCCGCATGCTCGACCAATCGCGCATCGGGCCGATCCTGACCGGCGACAAGGACGCCCTTCGCGGCGGGCCGCCGGTCATGGCCATGATCGTCCAGAGCACCAACCCGGCCGTGGTCGCGCCGGAATCGACATTGGTCAACCGCGGCCTGGCGCGCGACGACTTATTCGTATGCGTGCACGAGCAGTTCATGACGCCGACCGCGGCCCTCGCCGATATCGTGCTGCCGGCCACCACCTTCCTGGAACATGACGACATCTATCAGGGCGGCGGCCACCAGCACATCATCCTGGGCCCCAAGATCATCGAGCCCAACGGGGAATCGCGCGCCAACCACGCGGTGATTTGCGGACTCGCGAAACGGCTCGGCGCCGAACATCCCGGATTCGAGATGACCGAGCTGGAGATCATCGACGCGCTTTTGCAAAAGTCCGGCTGGGGAACGCTGGACGCGCTTGCCGAGAAACGCTGGATCGATTGCCAGCCCGGGTTCGACGAGGCCCATTTCGTCAACGGCTTCGGTTTCGACGACGGCCGCTTCCGCTTCGCGCCCGACTGGGCGGCGCAGGGGCCCTATCACGAGGGCCTGCCGACCTTGCCCGACCACGCGGCGCTGATCGAGGAAGCCGACGACGAACATCCGTTCCGCATGGTCACGGCGCCGGCCCATAATTTCCTGAATACCAGCTTCAACGAGACGCCGACATCGATCGACAAGGAAGGCCGGCCGACGGTCAAGATCCACCCCACCGACGCCACGCGGCTTGGTTTTGCCGACGGCGCGCGGGTGCGCATCGGCAACCGCCGCGGCGACGTGGTGGTCCACGCCGAGCCGTTCGACGGCTTGCAGCCCGGCGTGGTGGTGGTCGAGGGCATCTGGCCGCCCGACGCCTTCGAGGAAGGCCGCGGCATCAACACCCTGGTCGGCGCGGACCCGGGCCCGCCCAATGGCGGCGGCGCGTTCCACGACACGGCGGTGTGGCTCAGGCCCGCGTAGGCATCGATATCCGTGATACGCCCGTGATGTTTGGCGACTAAATTCGGCGTCGGCGGACCAAGGCAGGGCCGTGTGCGAGCGGCAATCGCGTATACCCGTGGAGACCGAACATGCTGATCAAGAAGACGCCGAGTTGGGCGATCCCTGAATCCCGGGCCACCCCGGAACACCTGTTTTTGAATCGGCGCGACTTGATCAAGGGCATCGCGGCGGGGTCGATCCTGGCCGCCGGCGCGCCGCTGCTGGCGCCGGGGCGCGCGGCCGCGGCCACCGACCCGACGGCCGATCTCTATCCGGCGCCGCGCAACGAGCGCTACATGCTGGACCGCGCGGTGACGTCCGAGGACCTGGTCACCACCTACAACAATTTCTACGAGTTCGGCTCGCACAAGAAGATTTCCAAGCTGGCCCAAAAACTCGAGATCCGCCCCTGGCAAGTGACCATCGACGGCATGGTCGAGAAAGAGATCACCATCGAGGCGGATGATCTCATCCGGCGCATGCCGCTGGAGGAACGCCTGTACCGCCACCGCTGCGTCGAGGCGTGGTCGATGGCGGTGCCGTGGTCGGGCTTCGCGCTCAGGTCGCTGGTCGATTTCGCGCGGCCGCTCGGCGGCGCGAAATATCTGGTTATGTCGGGGTTCATGAACCTGGACGTGGCCAAGGGCCAGCGCCAGACCTGGTATCCCTGGCCCTATATGGAGGGGCTGACCCTGGCCGAGGCGCGTCACGAGCTCGCCTTCATGGTCACCGGCGCCTACGGCAAGCCAGTGGCCAAGCAGAACGGCGCGCCGCTGCGCCTCGCGGTGCCGTGGAAATACGGCTTCAAGCACATCAAGTCGATCACGCGTTTCACCTTTTCCGACACCCGGCCGAAGACCTTCTGGGAAGAGCTCGCGCCCGCCGAATACGGCTTCTGGGCCAACGTCAATCCGGAGGTCGCCCATCCGCGCTGGAGCCAGGCCATGGAAAAGCCGCTGGGCCAGAGCGACAAGGTGCCGACCTTGTTGTTCAACGGCTACGCCGAGACCATCGCCGACCTGTACAAAGGCCTCGAGGCGGAGCGCCTCTACGCGTGAGCGGGCGCGCGCCGGACCTGATCATTTTCGACAGCGACGGCGTTCTGGTTGACAGCGAGCCGATCGCCAACCGCATCCTCGCCGCGCATCTGAGCGCCGCCGGCTATCCCTGCACGTTCGCCCAATCGGTCGAACGCTTCGTCGGGCGCTCCCTGTCGTCGATCATCGCGATGGTCGAGGAAGACCGTGGCCACCCCCTGCCCGACGGATTCTACGACGCGGTACAGGTCGCGACCTTCGCCGCCTTGCGCGAAGAACTCAAGCCGGTGCCGGGCGTGGCGGACGCCCTTCGCCGCATCGCGGCGCCCAAATGCGTGGCGTCGAGCGGGCGCATCGAAAAGCTCGATCTGACTCTTGGCGTGACGGGCCTGCGCGCCCATTTCGGCGACCGCCTGTTCAGCGCCACCATGGTCCGGCGCGGCAAGCCGTATCCCGACCTGTTTCTGTTGGCCGCCGCCCGCATGGGCGTGGCGCCGGCGGACTGCGTGGTGGTCGAGGACAGCCTGCCCGGCGTCGAGGCCGCCCGCGCCGCCGCCATGCGCGTGCTGGGCTACGCCGGCGGCTCCCACGTCGCCGACGGCCACGCGGTTCGTCTGACCGGTGCCGGCGCCACCGTCTTCACCGACATGGCGGACCTGCCCGACCTGATCCTGTCAAACCACCCCGTCCCCGCCTGACCGGCGCGGCGCGGCCTTCCGGTTTTGTCACCCCGGAATGCCCGCCATGGCATATCCGGGGTGATGAGGTAACGGACGGCGCACCGGCCTAGAAACCGTGTTCGACGATGTCGCCGGGGATGTTGAAAAACTCGCGCGTGTGGGCCACGGCGGCCTTCTCGTCGAAGGGGGCGCAGCTGTAGATGACCACGGAGAGGAATTTGGGGCCGCTCCAGACGTAGGCGGCGATGCCGCTGTCGATCAGGGGCATGAAGGCGTCGAAGCCGGCGTTGGCGGCGCTGCCCATGCCGGTGGCCGGCGCGAAGATGACCGGCTCGCCGTAGGGGCGCAGGCCGAGATGGGCGGCCAGGCCGGGCAGGTAGGCGCGCAGCGCCGCTTCGTCCACGTGGCGCTCGAAATAACCCTCGATCAGCAGGCGTTGGCGGAAAATGTCGGGCGCGATGGTCTTGGGCATTGTGCTTCGCCGCGTGTTGGGCCATGCAGGCGGGCGCTCATACAGCGAGTACCATGACCGAGAACACCAAGCCCGTGCGCGCCGTGTTGTGGGACTTCGGCGGCGTGATCTCGTCGAGCCCGTTCGAGGCGTTCAACCGCTTTGAGGCCACCAACGGCCTGCCGCGCGACTTCATTCGCTCCCGCAACACGGCCAACGCCCATGACAACGCCTGGGCGCGGCTGGAGCGGAGCGAGCTGGCGGAGCGCGCCCGGCTGATCAACCGGGCGCGCGCCTCGGCGGCATCACCAAGCACGGCCAGGGCGCGTTGCGCCGGTTCCTCGTCCAGGGCGCCCGCTCGCCGGTCACCGCCGCGAAACGCCACGAGACCCCGCGTCACCGCATCGAGGCCTGGATACACGCCCACCGCGACCGCCTTCACGCCACCGTGCTGGCTGTCGCCGTGGCCAACAAACTCGCCCGCGTCGCCTGGGCGGTGATGGCCAAGGACGAGCCCTTCAAGGCCAACCCGCGCGCCGCCGCCCGGGCACGAGGGCACCGAGTTCACCGAATAACGGCAAGGAAAATGTTGGCGAAGACACAATACTCCGCCCAAGGCAGACCCAGTCATCGGACCATGACAGGCCGCCCGCGTGAGCCTCGCCCAAGCGGAACGCGGTCGACCCAACTTGGCCAGGGCATCTCTCACACGCCCGTAAACAGGCCGGATACAGGGGCGCCGTCTACACCAACGCAACCCTTGCCAATGGGGAAAGGTCCATACATGACGGGGAGGGAGACGTGGCGGTGGGAAAATGCGTCTGTGGGCCGCCGGGCGCGGTATAGTGCGGCCATGGTAGCGGATACGCTCGCTCACGGCCCCGCCGAACAGCCCCATGTCCTGGTTGTCGATGACGACACCCGGCTGCGCGAACTGCTGCGCCGGTACCTGGCCGATAACGGCTTTCTGGTCGCCACGGCCAAGGACGCGGCCGACGCGGGCGCCAAGCTGGAAAGCCTGGATTTCGACGCCATCGTGCTGGACGTGATGATGCCGGGCGAGGATGGATTCGATTTCACCGCGCGCCTGCGCCGCGCCAGCGACATCCCGATCCTGTTGCTGACCGCCATGGACGAGGTCGAACACCGCATCACCGGTTTGGAGCGCGGCGCCGACGACTACCTCGCCAAGCCGTTCGAGCCGCGCGAGCTGCTGCTCCGCCTGAGCAACATCCTCAAGCGCGGCCGCCCGATGCCGGGGCAGGACGGCGCGGTCCGGTTCGGCGATTTCACCTTCGACCTGGCGCGCGGCGAGCTCAACCGCGACGACGCCCCGGTCAACCTGACGTCGGGCGAAAGCGACATGCTGCGGGTTCTTGCCCAGAACCCCGGCACCGTGCTGACGCGCGACGAACTGTCCAGCCGGTCCCACTACAGCGCCCGGGCGGTGGACGTGCAGATCACGCGCCTCAGGCGAAAGATCGAGACCGATCCCAGAAATCCGCGCTATCTGGTCACCGTGCGTGGCGCCGGCTACGTGTTGCGGACCAACTGATTGCCATGACCGCCACCACCGAGGCGCAAACCCGATCCGCGGCCCGCGCGCGCGGCGCCGGCTGGCGCAAGCGTCTGTTGCCGCGCTCGCTGTTCGGCCGCGCTCTGTTGATCATGCTGGTCCCGGTGCTGACCTTGCAACTGGTATCGGCGTTCATATTCTACGACCGCCACTGGCAGGACGTGTCGCGGCGCCTGACCCTGGGCCTGGCCGGCGATATCTCGTTGATGATAAACGCCTTGGCCACCTACCCGGAAGGGCCGGAGCGCGCCTGGCTGTTCCGCCGCGCGCGCTACGACTTCGCCATGGCGGCCACCTACGAGCGCGGCGCCACCCTGCCCGAGGCGCCGCCGCACGCGCCCTTCGGCCCGCTCGACCACACCTTGTTGCGGGTCCTGCCCGAGCGCATATCCCAGCCTTTCGATTTCGATTCCCGGGGCAACCCGGACCGCGTGCGAATCCGCGTCCAGCTTCCCGACGGCGTGCTCCAGGTCGTGGTTCCACGCAAGCGCTTGTTCACATCCACCACCTACATTTTCATCCTGTGGATGGTCGGCACGTCGCTGGTGCTGGTGCCCATCGCGATCTTTTTCCTGAGGCGCCAGATACGCCCCATCCGCCGCCTCGCCCATGCCGCCGAAAGTTTCGGCAAGGGCGTTCAGGTGATCGATTTCAAGCCCGAGGGCGCGCTTGAGGTACGCCAGGCGGCGCGCGCCTTCCTGCGCATGCGCGACCGCATTCAGCGCCAGATCTCGCAACGCACCGAAATGCTGGCCGAGGTCAGCCACGACCTACGCACGCCGTTGACCCGCATGAAGCTGCAACTCGCCATGCTTCCCCCGGCGGCGGCCGGCGACGACACCACCGCCAACCTCAAGGCCGACGTGGCCGAGATGGAACGGATGGTCGAGGGCTACCTCGCCTTCGCGCGCGGCGAGGGCAGCGAGGTCCCGGTGCCCGCCGACCTCGGCGCGATCCTGGCCGCGGTGGTCGACGGCGCGCGCCGCAAGGGTGCCGATGTGGCGCTGGCCGGCGAAGAGGGCCTGACCCTGACCTTGCGCCAGAACGCGCTCGCGCGCGCGCTGACCAACCTCATCGACAACGCCGCGCGGCACGGCGCCAAGGTCTGGGTGACGGCATGGCGCGAGGGGGGGCGCGAGGGGGGGCGCGACGGCGAGCGGGTCTGCGTCGCGGTGGACGACGACGGCCCCGGCATCCCGCCGGACCAGCGCGAAACCGTGTTCAAGCCGTTCTTCAGGCTGGACACGTCCCGTAACCTCCAGACCGGCGGCGTCGGGCTGGGCCTGACCATCGCCCGCGACGTGGCGCGCAATCACGGCGGCGACCTGGTTCTCGACACCGCGCCGACGGGGGGGTTGCGCGCCTTGATCACCCTGCCGCTGTGAAATCCGGCGCGCCCGTCGAGGCGCGGTTTTTTTTGGGGAGGTTACGATGACGACATCCGAGCAACCGGTTTGTCTGATCACCGGCGTCGGCGATGGCACCGGCGCGTCCTGCGCGCGGCGCTTCGCCGCCGGCGGCTACCGTGTCGCCATGCTGGCGCGCAAGGAAGAGCGGTTGCGCGCCTTGGAGGCGGAACTCGACGGCGCGAAGGGCTATATTTGCGACGTGTCCGACCTCGACGCACTGCGAGCGACCATGAACCAGGCGAGCGATGATCTCGGCGCGCCTTCGGTCGCCATTCACAACGCCGTCGCCGGCGCCTTCAAGACCGTCCTGGAAGCGGATCCGATCGAATTCGAGCACCTGTTCCGCGTCAACGCGACGGCCTTGATGTGCCTCGCCCAGGCGGTGGCGCCGGCCATGGTCGCGGCGGGACGCGGCGCCATCATCGTCACCGGCAATACCGCGGCGCACCGCGGCCGCGCGGCGTTTTCCATGTTCGCGCCGACCAAGGCGGCGCAGCGCATCCTGGCCCAATCGATCGCGCGCGACCTTGGCCCGAAAGGCGTGCATGTCGCCTATATCACGGTCGACGCCGCCATCGACACGCCGTGGACGCGCCCGCGCATGTATCCCGACAAGCCCGATGATTTCTTCACCAAACCCGACGCCATAGCCGAGGAAATCTTCCACGTCGCCCACCAGGACCGCTCGGCGTGGTCTTTCGACGTCGAAATCCGCCCCTTCAACGAGGATTGGTGACGGCGCGCCGGTTTCGCGTTAGTTTGCGCGCCGGTCGCGCGATGGGCGCGTGAGGGAGGAATGCCATGGACTTGGGTCTGCGCGGAAAAAAAGCGATTATCACCGGCGGCACGCGCGGCATCGGCCGCGCCATCGCCGAAGCGCTTGCTAGCGAGGGCTGCGACATCGGCCTGTGCGCGCGCGGCGAGGCGGCGATCGCGCCGACCTTGGAGGCCTTGCGCGCCAAGGGCGTGGCGGCCACCGGCGCGGCGGTCGATGTGCGCGACGGCGCCGCGTTGCGCGAATGGATCGGCGCGGCGGCGGGCGAACTCGGCGGGCTCGATATCCTGATCGCCAATGCCAGCGGCTTCGGCCTGACCCTCGACGAGGCGGGCTGGCGGCAGGGCTTCGACATCGACATCCTGGGCACGTTCCACGCGGTCGAGGCGGCGACGCCGCTGATGGAAGCGTCCGGCGGCGGCGGCTCCATCGTTTCCATCTCCAGCATCGCCGGCGTCGAGGCCTTCGGCGGCGTGCGGCCCTATTCGGCGGTCAAGGCCGCGCTGATCACTTACATCGGAAACCTGGCCAACGCGCTGGCGCCGAAAAACATCCGCGCCAACACGGTCTCGCCCGGCACGATCTATTTCGAGGGCGGCGTGTGGCAGCAGCGCGAGCGGGAGGCGCCGGATGTCTTCAAGACGGCGTTCGACGCCAATCCCATGGGCCGCATGGGAACCGCCGAGGAAGTCGCCAACGCCGCCGTCTTCCTGGCCAGCCCGGCCGCAAGCTTCATCACCGGCACCAACATCATCGTCGACGGCGCCCTGACCCGGCGCGTGCAGTTCTAAGGCATTTAATTTTCATACCAATCACCCTCATCCTGAGCCCGTCGAAGGATGAGTAGCCGGCGTCAGCCGGCGGTCACCGTGCCGCGTCCTGATCTCCGATCACGTTCGGTGGTGCCGCTGCACATACTTCGACACGGGCCTTCGGCCCTGCTCAGCATGAGGTTTGTGTTATTCGGCCCCGCCGCCGCCCGGTCACTCCATGTCGACGCGCAGTTCGGCCAGGTAATCGGCGCAGGCCTCGCGCAGGCTGAAGGCCGGATGGAAGCCGATGGCGCGCAGCCGGTCGCCGGCCATGGTGGGGTATTTGAGCTCCGCCGGGACTTCCGTGAAGTCAGCCGGGAAATCGCGCGTCAATTTGCGCACCATTTCGGCCAGTTCGGCGAAGGTGGGCGCGAAGGCCTTGACGTTGTAGACGTAGTCGAGCGGCCCGTCATGCCGGGCCAGGTGGAGGAAGGCGCTGGCGACGTCCTTGACGTACATCATGTCGACGACCGCGTCCGGCACTTCCATCGACAGCGCCTCGCCGCGCACAGCGGCCTCGAACAGCCGGCCGATTTGCGCGGCCACGCCCGCGTACCAAAGTCCCGGCCCGAACACCAGCGGCAGGCGCAGGCCGGTCGCGCGGAGCCCCAGACGGTAGGCGTAGAATCCGGCCAGGTCCTCGGCCAGCACCTTGGTCACGCCGTAGAACGTGTCGGGGCGGCGCGACGAGGTCTCGCTTACCGTGCCACCGTGGTAAAGCGCCGGGTCGGCGAAAACCGACAGCGTGCTCGCCCACAGCACGCGCGGCACGTCCACGCGCAGGCAGGCTTGCAACAAGTTGTGGAAGCCGCCCACGTTGACCGCCAACGCCGAGGCCTCGTCCTCGCTGGCGGCGGCCAACAAGCCGCGTCCCCCTCCGCCATGGGCGGCCAGGCCGATCACCACGTCGGGGCGGGCGGCGCGCACCGCCGCGTCGAGCGCCGTGCCGTCGGTGACGTCGCCGGCGACGAAGTCGAGCCGCGCCACGTCCGCTTCGCTCAGGCAGGGTTCCGGCGAGGGGCCGAACACGGTCACCGCGTCGCCGTCGTCGAGAAACCGGCGCACCACATGGGCGCCGATGAAGCCGCTGCCGCCAGTGACAAAGACGCGCGCCAGGGGGCTCTCCTACGACACGCGGTATTTGTCGACCACGTCCCAGTCCAACTCGATGCCGAGGCCGGGGCCGGTGGGGACGGTGAGATGGCCGTCGACGCAGGGGATCGGTTCGACCAGCAGATCGTCGCGCAGCGCGTTTTCGCCGCGGTCGTATTCGAGCAGCATGGGGAACGGCACGTTGTCGGTATGGGGCGCCGACGGTTGCGCGGCGATGAAATGGACGGCGGCGGCCAATCCCACCGCGCCGCCCCAAACATGGGGCGAGAGGCGCAGATTGGCGAGCCGCGCCAGGATGGCGATTTCGCG
>Ga0066376_10005479_pt1 | contig 10759 bp, 12 predicted proteins | sample Knorr_S15_td_Bot_FD_77009 | JGI IMG/M metagenome (GOLD analysis project Ga0066376, IMG submission 77009) | Marine microbial communities from Southern Atlantic Ocean transect - Knorr_S15_td_Bottom_ad_5009_LV_A | ecosystem: Environmental > Aquatic > Marine > Oceanic | place: Southern Atlantic... | reverse complement strand
CGCCGAGGTCGCGCGCGGTGGCCAGCAGGTCGCGGAACTTGACGGTCTGGTTGCAGCGCACGCAGGGGATCGGCGTCAGCCCCTCGAGGTAGCTGTCGGCGAAATCGTCGATCACCGCGTCACGGAAACGGCTTTCGTAATCGAGCACGTAGTGCGGCATTCCGAGCCGTTCGGCGACGCGCCGCGCGTCATGGATGTCCTGGCCGGCGCAACACGCCCCCTTGCGCGCCACCGCGGCGCCGTGGTCGTAAAGCTGCAAGGTGACGCCGACCACATCAAAGCCCTGTTCGACCAGCAGCGCGGCCGTGACCGAACTGTCGACGCCGCCCGACATGGCGACCACGACGCGGGTCTCGGCCGGCGCCTTGTCGAAATCGAGCGGATCGGTCAGGGGTGCGTTCATGGCCGGAATATAGGGGCCCGGCGATCCCGCGCAAGCGCGCCGCCCTAGGGCGTGTACCCTTAAACAGACAAGAGTCGGGTCGGCGGCGAAGCGCCGATGTTGGCTTTTAAGCCAACGCCGGTCACAAATTCGCCCATTTGGGCACTTCCGAGTTTAGCCACGATCTGACGTTCAATCCTGGCGCCGATCAATTGGCAAGCATGGTCAATGCGGCCTGGCGGTCTCCCGGCTTCAATTTAAGAAACAGCGTGCGTGCTTTCTTGATGTCTTGGTCAGAACCACTCTCGGCCGCCGCCGCGAGAGCGACCGTAGTCGGATGATCCGATCCGCAGATGAAAACTAAAGCTTTTGCCAAGCGCCCCATGGCCGCACGGTCGATCTTTGCCTCTTCCATTCCGCGATGCCCTCCGTCTCCCGGTCCGTGGCGGAAGGGTACGACGCGGGGTCGGCGGTCTCAAGGGCATCCTCCGCCCTTTCTCAGGTGAGCCGAATCACGTCCGATCGTTCCCGTAAATTACCGATTTGGCATTCATGTCTGTTATCGGGGAAAGCGGACACCGCCACTCGCAAGAGCAGTTTATGAGTTCATGACCTAGCCCTCGCCGGCCGCCCAGCCCATGTCCCAGAACGCGACTTCTAGCCGTGTGGCCTGGGTGAACACACGGGACAGTGTCGCGAAGCGACCCGCGCCGCCCAGGCGTTCGGCCAGACGGTCGAGCTGGTCCACCGCGTCGCGCGCCACGCGCAGATAGTCGTCGCTGGCATACATGGCGATCCACCGGGCGTAAGCGTTGCCGGCGCGCCGTGTCGCGGGGTCTTCGTCCAGCGCGCGGCCGATCTCGGCGTAGCCGACCACGCAGGGCACAAGGGCCGCCATCAGGTCCAGCACGTCGCCGCGCATGCCGCAATCCAGCACGTAGCGGGTGTAGGCGGTGGTCGCCATGTCCTCGGGCACGCCGGCCATGTCGTCTTCGCTCAGGCCCCATTCGGCGCAGAATTCCACGTGCAGGTCCATTTCCACGTCGAGGAGGGCCGACAGCACGGCCGCCGCGGCGCGCATGTCCTCGACCGTATCGGCCTTGAACGCGGCCAGGGCATAAGCGCGGGCAAACTGGATCAGGAACAGGTAGTCCTGGGTCAGATAATGGCGGAAGGCGGCCTCGGGCAGGGTGCCGTCGGCAAGTCCCCGCACGAAGCGATGGCCCAGGTAGGCGTCCCAGTGCGGCGCGGCGGCGTCGCGCAGGCGGGCGAACAGGGTGGTGGCTTCTTCCGACATGACAGCGTTCGTCCCGAGGGTACCATATGTTGGATTTTATCCGCCAGCGTTGCCGCCCTGGGTCCCGGCGGCTCCCGCCACGCGCCGGGAAGGCGTTTATGGCCTTGAACAGCCCCACCACAACCTGATAGTTAAGCCACCGTTTCGGGCCGCTCGGGCACGCACCAGGACCCTGATTTCATGAAGATCGTTGCAGGTAACAGCAATCGGCCGTTCGCCGAGGCAGTGGCGGCGTATTGCGATATTCCGCTGACCAACGCCGTCATCCGGCGTTTCTCCGACCAGGAAGTGTTTGTCGAGATTCAGGAGAACGTGCGTGGCCAGGACATGATGGTCGTGCAATCGACCTCGTACCCGGCCAACGACAACCTGATGGAGCTCCTCGTCACCCTGGACGCGCTCAAGCGCGCCTCGGCGCGGCGCATCACCGCCGTGATTCCCTATTTCGGATACGCCCGACAGGACCGCAAGCCGGGGCCGCGCACGCCGATCTCGGCCAAGCTGGTGGCCAATCTGATCACCGTGGCCGGGGCCGACAGGGTGCTGACGCTGGACCTGCACGCGGGCCAGATTCAAGGGTTCTTCGACATTCCCGTCGATAACCTGTTCGCCGCCCCGGTGTTGGTGGCCGACATCCTTGACAACTACAAGGGCGACAACCTGACCGTGGTTTCGCCCGATGTCGGCGGCGTGATCCGCGCCCGCGCGGTGGCCAAGCGCATTGACGCCGACCTCGCCATTGTGGATAAGAGGCGCGAACGCGCCGGCGTGTCCGAGGTGATGAACATCATCGGCGACGTCAAGGATCGCCGGTGCATTCTGGTCGACGACATCGTCGATTCGGCCGGCACCTTGTGCAACGCCGCCGACGCGCTGCGTGAAGCGGGCGCGACCTCGGTGATCGCCTATGTCACTCATGGCGTGCTTTCGGGCGGCGCGGTGGCGCGGGTTACCGCCTCGGCCATGGAGCAGCTGGTCATCACCGACAGCATCCAGGCCACCGAGGCGATGCGCGAGGCGCACAATATCAGGGTGCTGTCCATCGCTAGGCTGATGGCCGAGGCGATGGTCCGGATCAGCGACGAACGTTCGGTGTCCAGTCTGTTCGACTGACGGCGCCGCCGGGTATATGCGCGAAAGCGCGGCCGGGTATATGCGCGAAAGCGCGGAAGGAGCTTGAACGATGGCCGATATCGCTTCCCTTTCGGCGGTGGCGCGCCAGGGCAACGGCAAGGGCGCGGCCCGCGCGGTGCGGCGCCAGGGGCGCGTGCCGGGCGTGGTCTATGGCAGCGACAAGGATCCGGTTTCGGTTTCCCTGGATGGCAAGGAACTCGGGGTCGAATACCATCGCGCGGGCTTCTTCAGCCGGCTTTACGATCTGTCGATCGATGGCCAGGCGGAGCGCGTGTTGCCGCGCGAGGTGCAGATCCACCCCGTGACCGACGTTCCGTTCATATCGATTTCCTGCGCTTGACCGCCGATAGCCGGGTCAATGTCGACGTGCCGGTGCTTTTCATCAATGAAGAGGGATCGCCCGGGCTCAAGCGCGGCGGCGTGCTCAACGTGGTGCGCCATACCATCGAGCTGCTGTGTCGCGCGGATTCCATTCCGGAAATGATCGAGTTCGATTTGACGGGGACGGAAATCGGCGATTCGATCCATATCAGCGCGGTCAGCCTGCCCGACGGCGTCAACCCCACGATCACCGACCGCGACTTCACCGTCGCCACCGTCGCCTCGCCGACCGTGGTGCGCGACGAGGCGGCCGAGGATGAAGAACTCGAAGGCGTCGAAGGCGAAGAGGCCGTGGAAGGCGCCGAGGGCGAGCCAAAGGCCGAAGGCGAGGCGCCGGCCGACGGAGGTGGCGAGGGCAAAAACTAACGCCGGGGTCTCATGCTTCTGTTGGTGGGGCTCGGCAATCCGGGACCGCAATACGCCTGGAACCGCCACAATATCGGATTCATGGCGCTGGACGCGATTGTCCAGCGCCATCGCTTTGCCGCCTACCGCCGGCGTTTCCGGGGCATGGTCGCCGACGGCCATGTCGACGGCGCGCGCGTCATGGCGCTCAAGCCCACCACCTTCATGAACGAATCCGGGCGCGCGGTGGGCGAGGCGGCGCGCTTCTTCAAAATAACGCCGGAGCAGATATTGGTGATCCACGACGATTTGGACCTCGCCCCGGGCAAACCGCGGGTCAAGACGGGTGGCGGCAATGGCGGCCATCGCGGCCTACGCAGCATCGATGCCCATATCGGGCGTAACTATCGCCGGCTCCGCCTCGGCATCGGCCATCCGGGCGACAAGAACCTGGTCACGTCGTACGTGCTGCGCGATTTCGCCAAGGCCGACCAGGATTGGCTGGACAAATTGCTGGTGGCGATCGCCGACGCAGCGCCGCTCTTGGCGCGCGGCGAGGATTCGAAGTTTATGAACAAGGTTCACTTAACGCTCAACCCGCGCCCGCCGAGGCCCAAGCCCGAAGAGCCGCCGGTGGGGCCTCAAGATGGGGTTTAACTGCGGTATCGTCGGCCTGCCCAATGTGGGCAAGTCGACCCTGTTCAACGCGCTCACCAACACCGCCGCGGCCGATGCCGCCAACTATCCGTTCTGCACCATTGAGCCGAATATCGGTCGCGTCGCGGTGCCGGACGCGCGGATGGTGGAAATCGCGGCCTTGTCCAAGCCCGAGCAGGTGGTGCCGACCCAGATCGAGTTCGTCGACATCGCCGGCCTGGTCAAGGGCGCGAGCCGGGGCGAGGGTCTTGGCAACCGGTTCCTGGGTCAGATTCGGGAAACCGACGCCACCGTCCATTTGGTGCGCTGTTTCGAGGGCGGCGAGGTGACCCATGTCGATGGTCGCATCGACCCGATCGCCGATGCCGAGGTGGTCGATACCGAACTGATGCTGGCCGACCTGCAAGGCCTGGAGCGGCGGCTCGATCTCGCCACCAAGCGCGCCCGGGGCGGCGACAGGGAGTCGCTGGCGATCTTGCCGCTGATGGAAAAAATGGTGGCGGCGCTGGGCGAGGGCCGTCCCGCGCGCTCGGTGCCGCTGAACGCCGATGAGCGGGCCCAAGTGAAATCCCTGCGCCTGCTTACCGCCAAGCCGATCATGTATGTGTGTAACGTTGACGAGGACTCGGCCGCCACCGGCAACCGGTTCTCGCAAATGGTGGAAGAACGGGCGCGCGCGGAGAATTCAGCGTGTGTGGTCATCTCCGCCGCCATCGAGGCCGAGATCGCGCAACTTGGCGAGGCGGAAGAGAAAGGCGCGTTTCTCGAATCGCTCGGCCTCGCGGAGCCGGGCCTGGACCGGTTGATCCACGCCGGCTATCGGCTGCTCGACCTGATCACCTTTTTCACCACCGGGCCTAAGGAGACCCACGCCTGGACCGTGCCGCGCGGCACCACGGCGGCGCGCGCGGCGGGCCAGATCCACACCGATTTCGAGCGCGGCTTCATTCGCGCCGAGACAATTTCGTACGACGATTTCATCGCCCGCGGCGGCGAGCAGGGCGCGCGCGACGCCGGCAAGATGCGCCAGGAAGGCCGCGACTACGGGGTCCAGGACGGCGACATCATGCTGTTCCGCTTCAACGTGTGACTCCGCGCGGTTTTTAGATGTAGATCGGATTCACAGGATCGATCGAACCCCAAAAGTGAGTTCGATCGATCCTGATCCGGTCTACGCGTCGTTATCGCGCATCATTTCCGCGACGCCCCGGTCCGCCGTGTCGTTGGACCGGGCGAGTTCTTCGATCACGGCGGCGCGGTCCGCCTCGGGGCGGTTCTGGCTCAGCTTGGCCTTGGTTTCCATGCGCGCGATGGGAATTTCAAAGCCCACCACTTGGCGCATCATGCCTTCCAGAAATCGCGGCTTCGACGCGCCGCGTAGCCACGCCAACTCGGGGTCGGCGTCGAAGGCGGACACCACGTCGCGCAGCAGCGCCGCCAGCGCCTCGCCCGACTCGATCAGGCGTGGCGTTCCGTAGGCATGCGCCACCGCGTAGTTCCACGTCGGCACGGCGGGGTTGGTTTTGTACCAGTTCGGCGAGACATAGGCGTGCGGGCCCTGAAAGATGACCAGCACTTCCGTGTCCGGGGCGAAGTCCCGCCATTGCGGATTTGCCCGCGCCATGTGCCCGCGCAAGGTGCCGTTGGGGCCGCCCGGCGCCAGCAGGAAGGGCAGATGCGTGGCGACGGGCAGGCCGTCGCGCACCGTCACCAGGGTCGCGAAAGCGTGCCGTTCGATCAGCGCCGCCGCCAGGTCCGGCGCGGCGAAAGGGTCGGGAATGTACATGGGAACGCACCAATTCGGCCGAGGTCCGGCCCGTTTCTTAGTTAGACAAGTAATGCTCGATCACGTCGGACAGCTTGATCGTCACCGGCGCGCTTTCCCAATCCTCGAGTTCCGCTTCGCTGGCGGCGGTGGCGAAATATTCGTCGCGACGCGGGTCACTGTCCTTGACCTTCGCCGCGATATCGAATCACCGGCTTTCGCGCAAGCCGTAACGCCGCTCGACGCGGTTGCGCCCCTGTTTGTCGGTGACGGTGTATGAGGCGCTCACCGTTTTGCTGGCGTTGAGGCGCAAAAGCTCGAACTCGTAGACTCGGAAGTCCGGCACCTCCGTTGTTGGTGACGTGGTCAACAAATCATCCAGGGCGCCGTCAAAATCATCCGCGTCGACCGCGCCGGCGTTGCGGCTGAAGAATCCGCGCACCCCGTCGTCGTCGGCGCCATCGCCGTCCATGTCATCCGCGCGCAGTGCCTCCGCCATGGCGCCCCCGCGCGCCAGGATCACGCGCTTGCGGGCCATTACGAAGGCCGGATTGATGTCCATGCGGGTGCCCGTCTGGTAGGTGGACGAAATGTTCCGTGTGGCGTCGACTTGGCGGTCCGACGTCGCGCCGGTGACATGGAACGTAATCAGGATATCGACGGCTTGCGCCAGCGGGTGCGACGAAGCTTGGCCCGGCGCGGCGGTGGCGGTCTCGATCAAAGTCAGGTCGGCCTCGATGGTGACCGGAAAATCGGCCGTCTCGGTGGTGCTCTGGATCAGCGCGATCGTCACTCCGGGCACGGCGGTGGGCGCGAAGCCCAAATCGGACACGACCTTGAACGCGGTGAGCACGGCGCGCAGATCGGTCTTGTCGGCGCCTAGTTCGCGCAAAAAGGCGGCGACATAGTGATTGCTGAGCTTGCTGAAGACGTCCGGGCCCTGCACCGCGTCGCGTGGATAATGCGCCACGAAGCGTTGCAGATCGCGGGTCGTGGCAAGAGCCATGCGGTCGCCCAGCTTGTTGAAATGGTCGGACATGAACGCGGGCGGGTCGAGCGCTACCGGCCATTGGTCGAAAAACGAACGGTTGGCGAAATGGTCGTAGAGGATGAAAGTCTCGATCGCCGCCCGGTCCAGCCGGCGGCGCGCCTGGGCGACCTTAAGCCCGAGCGTGTTGGCGGTTTCCGAGCGAAACGCCTTCTCGCTGAGCAGGGGCACGTCCCCGTACGCCGCCAAGGCCGATTGGGCGGTCCGCAAGGCTTCCCCAATTTCCAGCCATTTCGGTTCGGGCGCCGGCCATGCGAACACTTTCATTCCGGTAAGCGCGTCGTGGAGCGCCGGTTCGTGTTCTTGGTTGAGCGCGTTGACGATGGTCACCAGGTCTTCCGCGTAGTCCTCCGCGTCCTTGGCGAAATAGGCGCGTTCGCGGTCGATCAGCCGGGCCGCCTCCAAGTATTCCTGGTCGTCGATCAATTCCTCGAGGTGATCGCCCTGGTCCCAGAACATGGTGTAGCGGCGCGCCGGGCGCGGCGGGATGTTAGCTTGCGGTGGAGATTCGGCTCGCGGCGGCGCATCGCTCGACGGTTCCGCGATCTCGGGCGCGCCCGCCCCGCGGGTCCCGTCCACCGCATTGCATGCGACCAGCGCCAAGACCAGCCCTAGCGCCAGCAGCCGGGGCCAGGCGCCGAAACGCCTCGGATTCGCCGCTGTCTCGGTCGTCATTTCGCCCCCTGTCGTTATGGCGGCCGGACCCCGCCGGCGCGCCTTCCGCTAACCTAGTCAATGAGAGCGGTGAGAGTCGAGCCTCCCCTATGCACGGGCCCGGTGTCGCGTTAACGTGACTCGCGATATCGTTTTTGGGTCAGGGAGGCAATTGACGAAAATGGGTGAATTCATCGAGATCACGGCGGCCGACGGCCACGTGTTTTCCGCCTACCGCGCGACCGCCGGGGGCGAGAGTGGTCGGCGCGGCGGCGTGGTCGTGATCCAGGAAATTTTCGGGGTCAACGACCACATTCGCGCGGTGTGCGACCGATACGCCGAACAGGGATACGAGGTCCATGCGCCGGCCCTGTTCGACCGGGTCGCGAAAGACACCGAACTGGGCTATTCCGAGGACGACGTGAAGCGCGGGCGCGAACTGCGCGGCGGACTTGAATGGACCGACGCGCTTCTCGACGTGCAAGCCTGTGTCGCGGCCATGCGCGGCGCCGGAGAGGTCGGCGTGGTCGGCTACTGCTACGGCGGTTCGGTAAGCTGGCTGGCCGCGTGTCGGGTGATCGGGACGTCCGCCGCCGTGTGCTATTACGGCGGCCAGATTATCGACCATGTCGACCAGACGCCGCGCTGCCCGGTGATGCTGCATTTCGGCGCGCGCGACGCCATGATCTCGATGGCGGACGTTGATTTTATTCGCGCGCGCCACGCGGACGCGCCGCTGTTCGTTTACGACGCCGAGCATGGCTTCAGTTGTAACGCGCGCGCCAGTTATGACGAAGCCGCGGCCGCCCAGGCGCTTGAACGTACCCTGGCCTTTTTTGGCGAACATGTCGGTTAACCAATATTTTTTGATCGCGGACCATCTTGGTTAATCGCGAGCCCGACCTATATTTTTCGTATAGGAAACTCGGACGCGGCGCTGGATCGGCTTTTTTGCCGCTCGCGGCACGGTTGAGCCCGATCCAAGCCAGCTGATCTTTGTTTTGAGGAGTAACACCTGCGATGAGCGCAATTGCTCTTACGACGGGCTACAAAGACCTCACGCTGACGCGGTTTTTGACCTTCAACATTGGTGCGTTCGCGGCCCTGATCGGCGCCCTTCTCATGGGCTGGCCGCAGGAGATCGTGGCGGCGGATTCGAGCCGCATCACCTGGGCCATCGCCGGTCTGTTCGCGATCGGATGGCTGCTTTGTTTGTGGCGCGTTTTCGAAATCGGCGCCGAGCTCGACGCGGCGAGCGAACATGGCGGCGAGTGGATTGGCCACTATCATGACGTGCGCGCGCGCCGCGGCGACGCCGCGGCCCAAAGCGTGGTCGAATTGCGGCTTAGAAATCACATCGCGCCGATACGCCAGATCGCCAGCGTCCTGGTTATTCTGGGACTGATCGGCACCGTCATCGGATTCATCGCGGCCTTTGCCGGCGTGACCACCGAGGCCGCCACCAATACCGACGCGGCGGGCCGGATGATCACCGAGGCCATGGGCGGGATGAGCGTGGCGCTTTACACCACCTTGTGCGGCGCCATCGGCAATATGTGGCTGATTTCCTGTTACCGAATCTTGCAAGGCGGCGCCAATCATCTGGCGGTCCGGGTGTTCGAATCGTGATTGACGAAGCCAACCAAACCGGCAACGAGGACGAAGGCACCCTGTTCCGGGACGCGATCTTCCTGGCCCTGTTCGGCTTCGTTTTGATCGCTTTCATCCTGCTGCTGCACTTCAATCCGGTGGCCAAGGAAATGGCCGCCGAGCCGCCAGGCAATGTGATCGTGGAAATCACGTGGCCGGTCGAAATGGACGTCGACGTGGACTTGTGGGTCAAGGGGCCGGGCACCAAGCCGGTCGGCTACTCCAACAAGGGTGGCGAGATGTTCAACCTGTTGCGCGACGATTTGGGTCATAAGCGCGACCATTCGGGCATCAACCACGAAATCGTCTACAGCCGTGGCATTCGCAAGGGCGAATACATCGTCAATCTTCATCTTTACAGCAATTACACCCGCCAGTGGCCGGTGCCCGTGAACGTGCGAGTCAGCCGCAAGGTCGATTCGGCGTCGAACATCGAATACATCCTGGAAAGCCAGGTCGAGCTGGTGTCCTGGAGTCAGGAACTCACGGTGTTTCGGTTTCGCCTGACGGAACAGGGTGAGTTGCTGAAAGACAGCGTCAACGCCATCGCGACGCCGCTACGGTCGTAGAATGTGGGACAGAGTTCATGATCGGGGGATTGCTCGCCGTTTTTGTCGTGCTCCTGGTCGGCTTCGCCTATGTCGCGGTCGGAGCACAGCAAAGCCGGCGGCGACGTTGGACGATGGTGTCCGGCGTGACGGTGTTGATGTTCCTGGGAACCGGGCTGATCAGCGAATTCCTGAGTCGTCCCAAGCCGATCTTCTACGAATGGCGCGGTGGCGAAGCGACGGTCGAGCATTATGTGTTCGCCGAGGGTGAGGCAATCTATCTGTGGCTGCGCTGGCCCGATAATCCGACGCCCTTCGCCTACGAGATGGCGTGGTCCGAGGACGCGGCGAAATCTTTGCAAGAAGCCACCGAGGAAGCCGAGGAAGAGGGTGGCACCGTGATGGCGGATCTTTCGGGCACCACGGCCGGCGAGGAAGAAATGGAAATGACCGAAGAGGGCCTGCCGCTCGAATCTTCGCTGGAAGATCGGGCCGCGGTGACTTTTCATGCCGTGCCGCAGCCGGCGTTGCCGCCAAAGGAACTTCCCAAGGCGGCGCAAACATTCGATTTCGACCGGCCCGATTCCTAGCACAACGGCCGTTCGTCACCCCCACGCCTAACGCGCGGACGGCCGGGCGATTGCATCGCGTCGGGCCACGCCTTACTCTTTATGAGCGGGCGCGGCGAACCGGCGGAGGCCCGGGCGATGGCGAGACGTGAAATTCTGTTAACCGTCGAAGAATTGGTGGCGCGTATCCCCGACGGCGCGTCGGTGATATCGGCGGCCGACAATAATGGCGTGCCCATGGCCGCTGCCCGCGCCCTGGTGCGGCGCGGCGCGTGCGACTTGCGATTGATCGGCGGACCCACGGCCGGCCTCATGGCGGACCTGCTGAT
>Ga0066376_10005477_pt1 | contig 10765 bp, 8 predicted proteins | sample Knorr_S15_td_Bot_FD_77009 | JGI IMG/M metagenome (GOLD analysis project Ga0066376, IMG submission 77009) | Marine microbial communities from Southern Atlantic Ocean transect - Knorr_S15_td_Bottom_ad_5009_LV_A | ecosystem: Environmental > Aquatic > Marine > Oceanic | place: Southern Atlantic... | reverse complement strand
TTCGCGTCCCACACTTCGAACCTCATCTTTAAATAATTCACGGAGCGGTTCCACTAACTCGAAATCCATATCTTCAGGTAAACCACCCACATTATGATGACTCTTGATCACATGAGCAGTTTTGCCTTTGCTCACCCCACTTTCGATTACATCAGGATAAAGGGTGCCTTGGGCCAGAAATTGCATTTCTCCCATTTCACTGGCGATGCGGTCAAAAGAATAAATGAACTGGTTCCCGATGATTTTTCGTTTTTTCTCAGGATCGGTCACCCCTTCCAGTTTGGAAAGAAAAATATCCGATTCATCAAACATATTAATATTGACACCGAGACCGGTTTTCAATGCAAGAACGCAATCTTGCGCTTCATTTTTACGAAGCAATCCATGGTCAATTAATACCGCTGTGGATCTGTCGCCAATGGCTTTGTGAAGCAGTGCTGCAACTATTGTGGAATCCACGCCGCCACTCACACCTACAAGAACTTTTCCATCGCCCACTTGCTTGCGGATAAGTTCGATTTGTTCATCGATAAAATTCCCGGTCGTCCAGCTTGGGGCGCAATTTGCGACCTTAAATAAAAAATTTCGGAGTATGGTTTTTCCTTCTTCTGTATGAGCCACTTCCGGATGAAATTGCGTTGCCACACGGGATTGATCTTCGTTGGCCATGGCAGCAACAACACCATTGGAAGAATGAGCTAAGGTGTGCCAGCCATCCGGAATTCTTGATACACGATCCATATGACTCATCCAAACCCGGGATTCCTTCGCCATATCCGAAAATAAACTGGAATCGTCATCCACGGATATTGTTGCAAAACCATATTCGCCATGGCCCGTTGATTCAACTAAACCACCCTGATGATGAGCTAATAATTGGAGTCCATAGCAAATTCCCAAAATGGGGAAATCAGCATCAAGAATGGCTTCATCAAATTCCGGTGCTTCATGGCCAAAAACACTAGAGGGTCCACCAGACAAAATTAATGCAGCTGGTTTCCGGTTTAAAATATCATTAAAAGCTGTTTCGGATGATAAAATTTCAGAAAATACATTTTGTTCCCGGACGCGTCGTGCGATCAATTGGGTGTATTGTGATCCAAAATCCAGAATTACTACGCCCTGTGTATGAAGACTATTCATTGGAGAATTGACTTTTGAGTTCATCCATATAGGATTCATTGGTTACATTAAAATGAATAGGTGTGACACTGATATATTTTTCCGAAACGGCTTTTCCGTCAAAATCCACGGACTCGTCCTTGTCCACTACATTGCCTTTCATCCAATAATAAGTCCGGCCACGTGGATCGGTACGTTTATCAAATTCATCCTTGAAATATTGGGTTCCCTGACGGGTGATTTTCACACCCTTGATCTCATCCGGTGGACAGTAAGGTACATTTACATTCAGTAATGTTCCCCGTGAGACACCATAATACAAAACATGGTGTGCTAAATCAATAGCTGCTTTTTTCGCAGCGCGAAATTCATCTGATTTATAAGAATCCAAACTGATGGCTATGGAGGGGATACCCAACATGGTTCCTTCTGTAGCAGCAGAGATTGTGCCGGAATAAATGATATTGGTTCCCACATTGGAACCGGAATTGATACCGGAAATCAGAAGATCCGGTTTTTCATCAAGGATGGATTTGATGGCAATTTTTGCGCAATCAGAAGGTGTGCCGGAAACGGCCAACCCTTCAAATCCACCCGACCGATGAACCGGAATAACGCGTAATGGATCGGTAAGTGTGATAGCGTGGCCTACGGCACTTTGTTCTGTATTGGGAGCAATGACGATAGGATCACCAATTTCACGCATGGCCTCCCACAGTGCACGAATACCCGGTGCGAAAATACCGTCGTCGTTGGTGATAAGTATTTTGGGTCGGCTCATGTAAGAAGTGAAATCAGGGTCGATATTTTTTCTTTCATTTCACTTCTGGACACAATGTGATCAATGAATCCTTTCTCCAATAAGAATTCCGATCGCTGGAAGCCTTTGGGCAGATCCTGACCGATGGTTTGCTTGATCACGCGGGGACCGGCAAAACCGATCAATGCGCCGGGTTCGGCGAGAATAACGTCGCCTAACATGCCATAACTTGCCGTCACTCCGCCTGTGGTTGGGTCGGTTAAAATGGGAATATAAAGTCCGCCATTTTTAGCAAATTTTGCCAAATGTGAACTGGTCTTGGCCAGTTGCATCAGGGAGATAGCTCCTTCCTGCATACGGGCACCACCTGAAGCACAGACCAATAAAAAGGGAACTTTCAATTCATCCGCTTTTTGGATGGCGCGGGAAACAGCTTCGCCTACAACGGAGCCCATACTGCCGCCTATGAACTGGAAATTCATAATCGCAAGGACGACGGATTCACCATTGATCTTGCCATTATAAACCTTAATGGCATCCTTTTCACCGGTTTTGGTTTTTGCTGCAACAATTTGATCGGCGTATTTCTTCACGGCCTTAAATATTAAAAAGTCCTTCGATTCAAGATTCTGGAAAAGTTGGATTTCGCTTCCATTGTCTAAAAGGAGATCCACATAAACCTGGGGTGCCACCCGAAAATGATGGTCACAATGATGACAGACGGACAGGTTCTTTTCCATTTCAGGACGATACAGGATCTCCGTGCAGGATGGACATTTATCCCACAAACCGTCCGGAACGGATTTCTTTTCCGGATCCTTGAATTTTTTATCTTTTCTTTTAAACCAAGACATAGTTGATACGAGTACTTTTGAATCAGTTAACTTAATTAAAATTCAATCGAATCATTCCAAAATAATAAGTAATTATGTAAAACGTAATAATCACTTAGTAGATGATTTATTACATATTTACCTTTTAAATGATTAATGAAATCCTTCATATTTTACTCTTCGTGCTTTTTAGCGATCTTTATTTCGGCTTCATTTCCCCGACCCTTCGAGGCTCAATACAAGTGTGGCTGAAAATTTAATCAAACCTTCAAACACATGATGATGGCATCTTCACCCGCGGTGTAATATTTTTGACGAATAGTGATCTCTTCAAACCCCGCATTTAGGTAGAGATTGATGGCAGGGAAATTACCCCGTTTCACTTCTAAGAATATGGATGTATTAGGGGCATTGGTATCTAAAAAATGATGGAGTAATTTCCTGCCCAACCCCATTTTTTGGAATGATGGTTCAACGGCCATATTGATTAAATGAACTTCCTCGGGACCAAACTGAATCATGCAATAGCCAATCAATTCTTTTTTTGATTCGATCACCCAAGTTTTTCGGTCTGACTTTTCCAGAAGTTCATTATATATCATTTCCTTTGACCATGCTGAATTAGGAAACGCACGTTTTTCAATCTGTAAAATTCTTGCAAGGTCAATTTCTTTGCCTGCTCGAATGATCATATTTTCTCTAAACTGAGCGATTTTTTCTTTACTACTGATGATAAGTACAAAATTTTTTGAATGGATTTAATTTCGGAGATAATTCGTGCGTTCAAGAGAAACAAGCAAGTTGCTTATTTTACAGTATCGCTCAATTTAGGTTTTTTATTCATTTCAAAGGGAGCAATGTATTCCGGTACCAGATCATAGGGTATTTCAATCAACCAATTGTAACCCTCATGATATGCTAAAAAACCCACATTTTTTGCGGAAGGGGTTGCTTCGATCAGTTGCGGGGACTTTGTGAGGATTGATTCACAATTCCATTGAAATGTGGAAGAATCTATTTTTTCCAGAAAATCGTCAATATCACCCACTTCCGGTTTCGTCTTGGATATTGGGAAACCATTTTCCCAATTAAACTCTTGGTAAAAAATGCGTTTCCCATGGGAATATGATAGCCCTTTTGTAGGCTTCGCCGTGTGTAAACCAAACGCCATGGATGTCATGGTGGGCACCGGTATGATGGGCAGATTATGAGAATAAGCTAATCCTTTCGCCATTCCCAATCCGATCCTTAATCCAGTAAAAGATCCGGGACCAATACTCACAGCAATCGCATCCAAGTCACTCACAGTTTTTTTACTTTGTTCGAGTGCAATTTGGATGAATCCAGGCAAGATTTCTGCATGCTTACGATAGGCAGACTTTTCCACCAAACTCAAAATGTCTCCTTTTTCAATCACTGCAACACCACAAATTGTAGAAGAGGATTCAATGGATAGGATCAATTTAGACTTCAAGATCAACTCCGTGAATATCTATCTGTCTGCTTTGGGGATTCCCGTCGGGTCTGTAAAAATTTAATGTAATCACATTTAGGGGTAAAATTTCCTGTATAATGTCTGCCCATTCGATCAGGGTCACTCTGTCTTCCGGGGTTAAAAATACTTCACCGCCAATATTCAAAAAATCCATCTCACTATCTAAGCGATAAGCGTCTATATGGAAAAGGCCATGGGGCGAACCATCATATTCTGAAACAAGTTTAAACGTTGGCGAGCCCACTCTTTCATGGATACCCAATGCTTTTGCAAACCCCTGTGTGAAGGTTGTTTTTCCTGTTCCCAGGTTTCCGATCAATGCCACGACGGACCCAACCGGAATTTGGTGTGCTAGTTTACGCGCTAAAATTTGGGTTTCTTCAATGGAATGACACTCAACAACCATTAACCGCGTCCTTTCATGATGACCACAGGAACCATCATTTCTTCCATGGAAATTCCACCATGCTGGAATGAATTCTTGAATTTGGCCTGGTACTTGTGGGCTTGATTCGGGTAAATAAAATAAATATCATCTTTCGCCACAATATAACTGGGTTGCGGACCAAAAGAGGGTAACCGAAATTTTTCCGGTTCCTTGATCACCAGCGCATTTTTTTCTCTTGTATTTAGATTCCGTCCAAATTTGTAGCGAACTCCGGAAGACGCTTCGCGACTGGCGGCCACCATTACATCGTGCTGAACGCGAATGCTGCCATGGTCACTGGTCAAAATCACGGTAAAATTATTTTCGCTTAATTTTTTCAGGACCTGGAGAAGCCATGAATGTTCCAGCCAAGATCTCACTGCGGTGCGATAGCCGGACTCATCCGGGACCATTTCTTTCAGCACATCCATTTGGGAACTTTTGTGCGCGAGAATATCCACAAAATTCACCACCAATGCCAACACGTCTTGTTGAATATAATCCTTAATTCGATTTTGGAACTTTTTCCCCTCTTCCACAGCCCAGATCTTATGATAATGGACCCGTTTATCTCTCAAACCATATTTTTTTAATTGATCAATGAGAAACTGTTTTTCATGCTGATTCAAACTGGGTGCATTATTTTTCATATCCTCAGCCTGTTGTGGATATTTTATTACCATTTCATCGGGATAAAGCCCACTAAAGATGGCATTTCTTGAATATGGTGTTGCCGTTGGAAGTAATGAAAATTTATAATCGATAACGATGTTGAAAAAGGGTTCCAATAGGTCCATCATGGATTTAAAATGATCATGTCGCATGCAATCTACCACCAGTAAACAAACCTTTTTATCCTGTTCCAATATCGGCTGAACATATTTTGAAACAATATCTGGAGAAAGGGTTGGGCGATTATTGGTTCTCATCCAACTCTCGTAATTCGATTCTATAAAGTGAGAAAATTCGCGATTGCAAGACTGGATCTGCTCTTCAAGAATTGATCCTAAACCCGTGTCTTTATATTTATCAAATTTGATCTGCCAATCCACAAGTCGATCATATAATTCCCACCAATCATCGGCGCTCAAATCATCCCGTAATCGTGCATCGATTTCCTGGAATTCCTTCAGGTAATCGCTAGTGGCTTTTTGCTCCCGAAGTTTGATCTGTTCCAGCGTTTGCTTACAGGCCATAAAAATCTGGCTGGGGTTCACCGGTTTAATCAGAAATTGTTCCACTTGCCCGGTGATGGCTTCATCCATAAGCCATTCATCTTCCGTTTTCGTGATCATGATCACCGGCATTGTTGTCCGGATTTTTTTGAGTTCCGCCAGTGTTTCCAAGCCATCCATTCCCGGCATGGATTGGTCCAATAAGATCAGGTCATAATCATTCTTTTCAGAGAGGGCGATCCCATCCTGGCCATTGGCGGCTTGGGACAAGGTGTAGCCCTTATCTTCCAAAAATAAAATATGGGGTTTTAAATGATGGATCTCGTCGTCGATCCAAAGAATATGTCCGCGTGAATTTTGCATAAAATAAGGGCTTGAATATTACAGATGAAACGAATGGAATCGGAAAAGTTCCGGATGGTTGCCTGCTTATTTAGATAAAAGATTATTTTTTCCGTTTGAATCATAGTCCAACAAACGAAAAGGCCAACCCAAAAATACCATCCTTAGAATCAGGTTTAGATTAATGGTAACAATGAACTTCCATTACGGCATTCACGCCTGGAGATTTATTGATCTCATCGTATACAGGTTTAAGTGCTTTCTCAACCGATTCCTTTGATCCGTCAAAGGATAATTTCCAGTGAATTGTGAGTCCCATATTATTTTGATGTCATGGTCCAAACGCCATCCCAATCTTTGCCGGGAGGGTTATCTTTAAACATGGTGCAACGATCAATATAAACAGCAGAGGGCGTTGTGTTCCGTGATGTAAAATGATCTTCCATATTCTCCGCTTTTTTAAACAGGGCAAGTGCTTTTTCCCAATTCTGCTGGAAATAATGGTCCAATCCATCTTCAAATATTTTTACAAGATTGACCATATCATTATCAGCATTTTCTTTTGCAGAGACCAATTCATACACTTTCACAGGTATATTTTTCCCTTTTACTCGAACAAAATCTAGAAACCTGAACATGTATTCATCTTTGGTGGTTTCGTAAATATTTTCCCCCACAAAATTATAAACTCCATACTGTTTTGCTGATGATTCCAATCGAGCAGCGAGATTAACAGTATCGCCCATCATGGTATAATTCATGCGCATTTCGGATCCCATATTTCCTGTAACCATTTTACCACAGTTAAGTCCGATCCGATGCTGCATGGAATAAATAATATCCGGCCAATCCGCTTCAGACTCCCATTTTTTACGAAGATCATCCAATGCGTCCTGCATAGCCAGAGCTGTTTTACAGGACTTTAATTCATGATCTTCCACGGGAACCGGTGCCCCATAAAATGCAACAATTGCATCACCGATATATTTATCTAGTGTGCCTTCATTATCTAAAATGACCTTGGACATGACTGTGAGATACTCATTCATGAGCGCAACCATGCGCTCCGGCTCAAGTGCTTCGGAAAAGGTGGAGAAATTTTGGATATCGGAAAAGAATGCTGTATGATATCCTTCCACACCACCCAGTTTTGGTACCTGTTTTTCTTCATACATTTTGTCCAAAACATCTGGTGAAATGTAAGTCCCGAAAGTCTCTCTTAAAAATTTCTTATCCTTTTGCTCATGAAGGAATTGGAATATGATATTGCTGGAATAGGTAAACATAAGTCCCGCAATAGGCGCTACAATTGGCAAAATATAGGATTCTCCCGGTCCCGGAAGAGTCACCTGTAATTGATCATAAAATTTATCGTACAATGCACCCGGCAGAATGTTTGCTACTGTGGATTTCCAAAACCACCAATAATCATTAGCAAACATTCCCATGGCAAAGGCATAATAAAATATTCCTTCTGAAAAAATAATAATTCCAGCCATAATGGGATGCAATTCAATTTTGGTTAAAAGAATATAAGCAATCGCACAAAGCCCAAATATCAAAAGAAAATTAGCGAGAGGATAGGGCGCACCTTCAACCATATACCGTGTTGTTTTGCCACCAAAAACTTTAATGTAATTATTATGCAGCATGGTTTGGATCGCATTGGCATGTGTTTCCATCCCGGGCGTTAATTGGCTCAAATTCAAATAGTTATAAAATGGCGTGGATTTCACATCGTGAAGCACTTCCACGGATACGCCCAAAATCACAATCTTATTATAAAATGGAGATTGAGTAATGTCAAAATTTGATCCGAGTCCTAACAAGGCCATCATTTCATTTCTTTCTGCTTCATCTTCCATGGAGCTAACCCAATCTGGAATTTGGCCGGGAAGGAATTGGCTCATCCAATCTAAGTCTTCAGGTATGTCATAATCTTGTGTATCCAGGACCTGTGATAATGAGAACCTTGGGAAGGTGCCCCAGGGCTTCAGGTCATATCTGCCGGGCATTTTATAGCCCGAGGGCGGGCCATAATAATTCACGAGAAAATTATTGGTACGGCCATAGGATCTGATATTCAGTTGACCGAATTCCCAATTTAATGTACTCCCATCGAAGGTTAGAACGGCATCATCGGATATATCAAGGAAAGCTTTTACGCACTTTACACCGAGTGTTAGATACGCAACATCAGGCTCATGCGCCATATATCCTGCGATGCTGTATTGACGAGAAAAGCCATCAATGTCAAGCATATCATTTATGAGTCCTGTTTCTGGATTCACATCCATGATTTCAGGTACAGGATAAGCAATATAGGTTGGAGGAATCCTTGTTGGTTCCCTTACCATTTTTACATCCATGACCACTGTTGTCCCATTATCCTGGGCTCTATTAATGGATTCAGCCAACAGGATATCACCATGACCGGGGAGATATTGCTGGAAATCCGGTGGAAGATTTCTGCTGACGCTTCTTAAATATTCACTTCTCGCATCTGGAGAATCAAACTGAATATCGAATGCGATAACCTTGGCGCCTGCTTTCGACAGATTATCCACCACTCTTGCCCAAATGTCACCACGTGGATAGGGCCAGGGAACTTTATTATCTTTCAGGATGCGCCATGCTTCGTCGTCGACTTCCACCAGAATTACATCTGTGCCCCTATTGATAATGGTGGAATCGCTGGCACGCCAACCGGTTAAGGGGCCACGAACCGTATGAAACCGATAATCATAGGTTTTTAATTCAAGAAAATCGAATACGCCCACCCAATGGAGAAAACAAGTGATAATGATTGCACCAATCGTCAATCCAAGATCCACCAAGTGGGTATGGAAGAATTTTATAATTTTTCCAATCAAAATCTGTATCCCAAACTCAAGTTAAATCCGGAACTGTTAACGGTCCAGTTTTCCCAGGCTTCATCTATTTTGCCATCATCATCATTATCGGATCCATCGGTTTTATATAATTTGATATTATTCATACGGATTGAACTGTTAAAATTTAATGTCAATTTATTTAAAATATCCCAGTCTCCACCGATTTTTCCACCATAAAGTTTTGTGGATGAATCATCCGTTTCTCCATTAGTCATGAAGTCTAAACCCGCGCGAAACCTTACTCTATTTTTTAACAAAGCATATTGAATAGTGGTACTGATAGAGGTCCAAGTACTTTCATCTTTGTAGGGGACATTATTTTCATCCATATAGGGAATGAACAATTGAGTTCTGTTAAAGGATGTAGATGTTTTTAACGGGAATCGGAATCGTGTTGAAAAAGTGACTGAAATAGATTGTGTTTCTGCCTTTTGGAATAGGAAACCACCCTTCCTTTCCACAGAAAGATTATCTTTATAGGTAATTGAATTCACATTGATAGATGTAGTTGTGTTTACGGTTCCAAAGTTACCCGGTATGTTGACGGAAGCCATGATATTCAAGGCCTGCGAATCTTCCCGGCTGTCCCCAAGATAATTCCCGTATTGATCCGTGTCCACCGAATCGATCCCATTGGTTCTGCCAATTGATTGTAGATTCATCACAATGGATGGCGCTCCGGGGCCTGGTACCAAAGTCGTGTTAAAGGAAACTGTTTTTGTTGCCACAGGATTTGCCACTGTTTCCGATAAATTGTTATCTCTGTATTTAAATCCAGCGACAATCATGAGTCGCCTCCCTAATAAGGATAATCGGTCATTGAGCGTAAATTCCCGAATATTACTCGTGAGATAGGGATTTCCGAAACTTTTATATTCTGACCCCAACTGGCGAAACTCTATTAATAAGTTATTAAAAGAATAACTCCCTTTCACTCTTAGATAATATGCCGAAGCAGGCATATTCAAAAAAGCACGAAACGGGCTTTTTTCTGCTACAAGAGGGTCAATAGGGAGAATTGGTGAGAGATAAAGAGGGTGGATCGTGAAAATATCCTCATAACTTTCAATAAAATCTGCCATTTCAGTCACAGAGTATTGTCCCATGATCATGCCATCACTCAAGGTATCTAATAATAGATCTAACGAATCTTTTGATGCAGTGCCAGCCCAAATATTTGTATTGGTGTAACTCATGTTCCATCCCATTTGGAATAACATTTTTCTATTATCCATGGCTGCTTCAAAATCAAAACCTAAAACAAGATTTTCCTCTGGAGACCCATCCTCCCAATTCCTGGTTTTGATCTCAACTGTATCCCCATTCAAACTTAATGAATCGATCAATTGAGTTAAGGTGTAATATTGATCCGTACTATCTCCCAGAACAGTTGTGTCAACCGTCATCAAACTGGATGAAGGTGCTTTTACATCAATCTTTTCAAAATCGTCCTTTGCTTTCAAAAAATGAAATCCACCCCTGTACTTATTGAATAAACTGAATCCCAATCGCATTGCAATGACATCCCGTGGAAATGTGTAACCGTTGCGACTGATTTTAAATATTCGGTTCCCTTCATTGTCATACTTTATATCCTGAGATAACAATTCGTAAGCACCATCAATCCCAGTCTGATATTGGACCTCCCGGGTAAATTTTCCCGTTACTGTTTGAAACTCGATGGTGCCATTTAAATCAAATGCTAAAAAGTCTCTGC
>Ga0066376_10005474_pt1 | contig 10766 bp, 10 predicted proteins | sample Knorr_S15_td_Bot_FD_77009 | JGI IMG/M metagenome (GOLD analysis project Ga0066376, IMG submission 77009) | Marine microbial communities from Southern Atlantic Ocean transect - Knorr_S15_td_Bottom_ad_5009_LV_A | ecosystem: Environmental > Aquatic > Marine > Oceanic | place: Southern Atlantic... | reverse complement strand
TCCGTTTACGTGGAGTCGGAGTTTGTTTCTTAAACGGTTCAGGACTATTGGTGAGCAGCGCTCTGCCTTCACACGGCAGGGGTCGGAGGTTCAAATCCAGCCGCGCCCACCATTTTCCGCTGCTTTTAGGCCATTTTCACTAGCCACTTTCTGCTCCGAATTTGTCGTGTGCTGAAAATGTACTGAAAATTTGATGCTAACCACCGCATCATACAGGTGACCTAGTCCTAAATAAGCATACCGTTCAGTGTTCTGAATACTGGAATGACAACGCTGTTTGCTCATCTTAAACAGTGATACTCTATCCATTAAGGGTCGACTAGCAGAGAAAAGAGGTCGCGACCTCTATCCACCCTGGAAATGGAAACAAACTAATTAACCGTAAGGCGTGGCATCACCATCAGCCCGAAGTTTTGTCACCTCCAGAACTCTGTCTCTTATACGAGCGCACCACTCAGAGCCAATATCGTCTTGCCACCAAACGAGTTCATTACTTTCGGCTGAGAATTCATAAGGCTGACTACCAGAGTTTCGCGTTGGGTGCCATTGCGCAGCTAACTCGGGGAAAAGTGCTTTCAACTGGTTGGTAGTATCTATACGACCTGGTATGTCTCTAGGTCCGTCCACCACAATGCCATCCTCAAACCAGGCATCCATTAGACCCCAGTAGAGGCCCATGTGGCCACCAATTCTAGCAACTTCCTGATGTGGATTCTCGTAACACCAAATTAAATTTTCTTTACTTCTAACTTCGGTGCGTACAGACCAATAGGAAGCGTGGCCTTTGTATGGACAGTAAGTGCTGTGGTCAGACAGTTCAAGCAGCGAAAGCTCAACATCCGAACGAGGAAAGTAATATATTGGGGCATGCCCAAGTTCATACATTACTCTAGTTTTAGAGGACGATGCGATAGTTTCACCACCAAATTCTACGCGAACCTCAGCAGGAATAAGATCAAAGTTAACTACATAGGCAGTATTGAGATGCCAACCATTTATATCTAATTGATTTGTCGGTTCCACAACAAATTCTCCCTTAAGTCTATAACTCCAACCAATTGTTTTTAGAGCGCACCAAAAGGAGCAGAAACAAGCTTCATCCCACTATCTTAAACCTAAAATTTGGTTGTCGACGTTCAATTGGCGTAGTCTAAATCGCCCATCAAGCTTTCTCCCTCAGGCGGTAGCCAACTTTTCCGTTCGCCTGCATATTCCTCACCCGCATTACCGCTAACAGTTGTACGCCACATGATTCGTCCATGTTGCTCGGCATCGAACCAGGTTGCAGAATGGAGCAAGTTTCGATTGTCGTGAATCACCAAGTCACCAGCATCCCAATCATGGGCATAAGTAAATTGTGGTTGTGTGTAGTGAGTCATGAGTTTATAAATCAGACGACCACCGGCACCGTCAGGCCCGGTGTCCATGTCGGCCACGGGCCCCAGGATCCAATCCAACTGACCCTCTTCACAAAGATACAGCGCAGGCTGTCCAGTCACCGGGTGAATCCGCACGATGGGTTGGGCTTGGGACGCTTGATGAGGTTCCAATGGGGTGGGAATTTCTCCCGCCCGCACGGCGTCTTCGCCGCGACCAGTCCACGGTATTGCGTGAATGGCTGATAACCCTGCGACCGTTTGCTGCATTTCTCGACTTAAGGATGAATAGGCCGCGGTACCGTCGGCATACAGAGTTTGCCCTTGGCCTTTCGGGCTCGGTTGCATAGCGTAGAACAGTGAGATATCTGGCGGTGGTCTGCGAAAACTTTGATCGGTATGCCAGCCTTTTCGGTGAGGAAATTGCATTGGCAACTTACCGTCTGGCATGGTCGGTGGGTCGGGTAGGTCAGGCACGGGAAAACTCATCGGTGGTAAGTTGGATATCACAATAACTTCCGGCACCTGGGAATGAATTAAACGTTCCGGCGTGAGTGTTTTGTGATAGTTCTCGACCTCCGAGCCAAACAATCGACTCAGTCGGACCAATAACGAGGGATCATCGTTGATATCGTTCAAGTCCCTGAACACCATTAAGCCGTGAGCCTCATAGAAAGCGTCTAATACAGGCTTCGGATCGTGTTCAAGCTGTGTGACTAGTGCTTGGGCCCTCACATTTGGAATGAGTTCGACACCAAATGTGGCCCCTGGTAAGGTCCTAATTTGATAGCTTGAAGTGACGTGCATAATTCAGATAATCGAAAAAACAAATTCAACATTTACTACTAGTGATACGCTATCTGCGCTAAATCCTCTAGAGAGGAAACAAGTTCATGACGAGAAATTTCCTGCCCTATCAACACGAGTCGGCCGATCTCTCCCACACTCTGAAAACTTACGGTCTCCAAAGGATAGAGTATGTGTTGAACTGCTTGTATAACAGAAGGTGCCTCCTGACCTTCAAAGTGAATAATTCCTTTCAAGCGCAGTAGATTGCCCCTATAGCGCTCATGAAGTTGGTTCACCCATTTCTCGAACACCCGAAAGTCCATCGGGCCTTCCATTGCCCTTGATACTTCAAATATCCCATCACCATGTGCAGGTTTGTGAACTTCCCCTGAAATTACTGGGAATTGTGTCGTTTTTGAATCTCCAAATCCCGGCAACAGCCTAGGATTCATCTCTCCATTCGACGAAAATATGATTGGTGCCGTTGAGTTAATATTTCGAATCCTTTCCTGCAGTGACTTATAATTTTCTGCCACATCCATTTTTGAGACGATCAGGCAATCTGCCAGTGCAGTTTGTTTGACCGAAACCGAAAAGTTCTCCAGGGTCTGGGCGCCAAGTACACCGTCAATGACAGTTGATAATCCTGCAAACTGAAATCGACTAAACCGCAATGGGTCAGTCATCAGCGTTTGTATAATCGGGACTGGATCGGCAATTCCCGTTGTCTCAATTACCAATCGTTCAAAAGCTGGAATCTCTGATCGAGTAGCCCTATCCAGCAGGGTGCGCATTGTATCGACAAGATCATTGCGCAACTGGCAACAGAGACATCCATTAGGCAACAGAGCTAATTGCTCATCAGCCACCTCCAAAAGCAGGTGATCTAAGCCCATCTCCCCCAATTCATTCACAATAACAGCTGTATCTGAAAAAATACTTGACTTCAGAATTCGAGCAAGCAAGGTAGTTTTTCCACTGCCAAGAAACCCTGTAATTATCGATACTGGTATGGGATTCTCATCAATCAGGTAAGCGGAAACATCAGCAACGGAAGAAAAACCACCCTTCATTGGTTGGAGCGATTGTCGCCTGCTTCCTCAATCGTTAACGGTTCGTTCCACGTGTTATTCCAAAATGAATTGGGATCACACGTAAAAGTGTGGAATGCACCAACCAGTGGTGGACTAGGCTTTCCACTTCGACGTTGATTCAACTCATCACGAGCAGTCTTCACAACAGCTGGCTGAGTAACCAACTCCATCATAGCCAAAGCCAAAGCTTCCGATGCAACAAGAGCCGAGGGAATCTCTGCATCGCTTCCGGCACAGGCGGTTCGTGCCCAGTGGTGAAACGGCACTGCAGATGGTAGCGCCCAACTAATTCGACCTAATGGAATATGCCAACTCGCTTCCCCATCATCCTGACTAGAAGTGTCATATCCATCGTCGATGTAATCGATTCCTCGGTGCAGTTCAAACTCTTCACCTGGGGCACAAGCCGCTACTAGTTCCTGGAACCAGGTGATATGCTCATCAGTCCATTTTGGTGGACCGACGATCTCAAGCTGACGGAACAACAGCTTTCCAATCGTTTCGTTCGGCAGATAACTGCGTGTTGCTGTGAGAAACTGTTCACGACATCGCGTATTGTTTAATGAAGCCGCACCCTGGCAAATACGAACGACGTAGTGATACACCTCCTTAGCCCTTGCATAGTCGACATGCCTAACATAGACCCACAATCGAGCCTCGTCGGGGCTGATATTTGGCATCAATCCGCCCGTTCGAACCGTATGTTCTACAGAACAGTCTGGGAACTGGTGTGCACGAAGCCTTTCAATTGACTGTACAGCTAGCTCAACCGAGTCCAGTGCATTCTGTGAACCTCCTCGACTCGAATGACCTGCCTCGCCGGAGTACACAAATTCCCCGCTAATTAATGATTGATTTGGTCTAACTTTCGCTGCTGTTTTGTAGCTACCGTGTGTTGCGAGAAGGACGTCTGTGCCATCAAAAACGCCTTCCCGTAGCATGGCAACCTTACCCCACAACAACTCTTCTGCCGGACATCCAAAAAGAACAACCTCTCCATCAATTTTCAGTTTTGAAAGTACCTTTTTTACTGCAATGGCTGCTCCAGTTGCCCCTGCACCTATCCAGTTATGGCCACAGCCATGACCAGCTTCTCTTTCAACAAAATCACGTAGAGGTAGGGATGAATTCGCAAGCCCAGGCAACGCATCATATTCAGCCAATAAACCTATAGTAGGTTTGCCTTTTCCGTACCGAGCAGTGAAGGCCGTCGGCAAACCTCCAACTGCATTTTCCACGACAAACCCGCTACTTTCGCACCAATCTGCCAACAAACTCGAAGATTGTCTTTCCAACATGCCTATCTCTGCTAGAGACCACAGCTTGCGAGAAATTTCGATCATTTCAATCCTGATCTCTTCCCAGGATTGACGGACGATTTCAGAAAGATCTTGTTTCATCATGCCAGTAAAATCTCTAATATTCTGTCAGACATAAATATGGCCTCCGAGATACTTCAAGCCGCTATCACAGGCTATCGTAACTACTCTCTGGCCCGGCTTCATCTCTTTTGCTAGTTCTATTGCGCCAGCTACATTTAGTCCCGTTGAGGCGCCGCAAAATATTCCCTCCTCCTTTGCTAGCCTCCTACACATTGAAAATCCTTTCTCTTGGTCGACAGTACGAATTTCACTTAAAACCGTACGATCTAGAAACGGCGGCTCAAAACCGACACCTACGCCTTCAACTTTATGTGCGCCTCCTTTGCCTGTTGTTAAGAACGGCGACTGGGCAGGTTCAAATGCTACCACGCTTACTTTTGAGCCTGACTTAGCCAGTCCTTGCCAAGTGCCCATAAGTGCACCGCCTGTTCCTACAGAAGCACAAAACAAATCAATATCGCAACCAAGTGTATTAGCTATTTCTTGGCCCATAGGCTCGTAACCAACCGTTACGTCAGGAGAGCCAAATTGGTCACGATAATATGCATTTGAGGTATTACACAGTCTCAACGCTCTGTCTTTCATCCTCTCTATCAACTCAGGCTGGCAGTACCGGCAGTGGCAGGCACCGACTCTCTTGGGCGTTCCATGAGCCTCGAAGCGTACCGTGCCGCACAGGCATCCGCCCTGGTGAACTGTGTTGTCTTCCATATCTATCTCTGGGGGCCTTTTCAGCCCGTCTTCGGTTTCACTTCTTTTGAATTACACCATCGAACTCGCCGGAACTCGACCCCTGTGGGATGAAACTGCCAACCGGCGTTTCACACCCGTCAGCACAAAGTCTGTTCAGTCACAGACCACCAGGTCGTGACCGAGGGTCGTCAACCGGTCGACACCGGTGTCGGTGATGAGCACTGGGTCACCCAGTGCTACTGCAAGTTCTGCATCCCAGTCAGCAAGGATGCCGTGCAGCATGAACGTCATGCCGGGCTTCAGGATATGAGTGTCGGTCAACTTGATGCGCAGGTTGTCAATCCACGTGGGCGGATAGCCGATACCGATGCCGTAACCGCAGTGACGGGTTCGTCGGTCGATGCCGTTGACGAGATATACCCCGTGCATCGCCTCGGCGACATCGGCCGTCGCCACACCGGGCCCGGCGACCTCCAGACCGGCCTGAAGCGCTTCTCTGAGAATGCCGTGCAAGCGCTGCTGCACGGCGACCGGCGCACCAATAGCTGCAGAGCGGACACCGACCGCGTGATAGCGCCGGAAACACGCCCCGATCTCGAGGTTCACCGGGTCGTGAGCCTTGAGCTCCCGGCGAAGCGCCGCGCCATGGGTCTGATGCAGTGTGCGGGGACCGGACTCGAGCGGCGGTGCCACAGCAGGAAACTCACCGCCGGCCGCGTAGATCGACTGCATCACTGCCCCGTGAACATCACACTCCCGGGTGCCCTCGTGCATCGCGGCAAACCCGGCACGCATCCCGATGTCGAACAACGTACCGGCCTCGCGCATGCAGGCGACTTCGGCCGGAGACTTCTCAAGGCGAAGGTCGGTCAGAAGCGCTGAGGCATCGACGATACTTGCCGCGGCGAGGTGTACCGCCAGGCGGGCATAAAACACCGGCAGCAAGCCATGGGTCTGCAACTCCATCCCGATCCGGCAGCCGGTAATGTCAACGAATTCGCGTACGATAGCGGCAGTGAATTCGGTCGGGTCGTTGCGGTGGTCGTCGTACCAGACGCGGATGTCTTCGGCAACCGAAGTTTCACGAATAATGTGTGCATCCACTTCCCGGCAGAGGTAAACAACCCGTGGATCGTCGCGCGAGACGACCAGAACCTGGTAGTAGCTGTAGCCGATCTGGTCATAACCTGTGAGATAGAACATCTGGTCCTGGCCGAAGACCAGCACCACGTCCAGATTCTGATCGGCCATTTGTTCGCGGACCCTGGCAAGCCGCGCGTCGAATTCTTGTCGATCAAATGCCAGGCTCATCTAAACGACCTCCAGCGGCACATCGCCGCCGCCGACCAGTTGCTCCAAACCCTCGCCGGTGAGGGTCCAGGTGCCGCCCTGGATGATGCCGATGTCCTCGTGATCCAGTTGCAGGTAGGCGTGAAGCACGAACACCATCCCGGGCACCAGGGTCTCATCGAAGCCGCGGCTGATCTGCAGAGTCTCGAGCCACACCGGGGGATACGCCAGGCCGATCCCGTAACCGAAGCGCATGTTGGCGTAAGCCTCGAGCCCGGCGGCGCGAACCGGCACCAAAGAGGCGACCTCGACATCGGCCACCCGAGCGCCCGGCCGGCAGGCGCCGATTCCGGCCGCAAGTGACGCCCGGGCCACCTCGTAAAGCTCGGCTGCCCTGGCACCCGGGGTCCCGCAGGCCATGGTGTGCACGGCGGTGGCATGGTAGCGGTGCGAGACCCCGGCAAACTCGAAGTGCGCAAGATCGCCGGTCTCGATGACCCGCGCCCTCGGTGTGGCGTGGCCCCCGGGGGTACGGGGACCACTGGAGATCTCGGTGGGAATAGCCCAGTAGTCGCTGCCCGATCTGCGCATCGCGTCTTCGAGCGCAGCGGCCACTTCGATCTCGGTTGTTCCCGCCCGCAGAGCATCCCGGGCCACCGCCAGCCCCTGATTGGCATAGCCCGCGGCCTCGCGTACATAAGCCATCTCGGTCTCGGACTTGATGATCCTGAGATCGCCGAGCACCCGGGTCGCGTCGGCGATCTCACCCGGTGCCAGCGCTGCGCTCAGTTCGGCGTAAAGCGCAGCGTTCAGAGTGTAAGACGAAAGCTCCATTGCGATCCGGCCACCGGTCCAGCCTTTCTCACGGGCGACAGCGGCCACGAGGCTGGCAAAGTCATCGGCGAATAGTTGATAACTGCGAAGGTCCGAAACCCAGCTGGTCTCGGTGGCGAGCCGGGTGTCGACATTACGCACGATGAGGGTGGGTTCGTCGTCGCCGCCGACCGAGAACACCAGGGCCTGCGGGCTGTTGACCCCCACCCAAGCGTCATAGCCCGCAAGGTAATAGTGGGTCTCGGGCGCCACCGAGATGCACACCTCGAAACCCGCTTCTCCGAGTTTCTCCCGGGCTCTTGCGAGACGCCCCTGGTGTTCCGCACGACTGAATGCGGCATAGGTCGGTGACATAGCGGCGGGTCCCCTTGGCGTTAGGTCAGGACAGCGGCCTGCACGGGCAGGCGTTTTACACCCGCTATCTTACGCTTCTGCCTTGAGTGGGTTAAGAGGACGGGCACCCAACCACAGCGTGAGAGTGTTCACCGGCCGACCCGGTCAGACTTTCATTCGGGGGCCTACCTATGACGCTCTGTTAATCCTTTGCAAAAGGGCAGTGCGGGCGTTCAAAAAGGCGTTCGAGATAGGCCTGAAGTCCACTCAAGCTATCTAACAGTCCCTGGCGGCGTCCCCAGTTCACAGTCCAGCCGACGATGATGTCGGTGACCGTGAAGCGGTTTTCAACCAGGAAGTCCTGACACAAAAGCACATCGTTCAACACTGATGCGGCGCGCCCGAACATCATGGCATTCTGCTCGAACCCTGCCTCAATCCGCTGCTCTTCGGGCAGGACAAACTTGTTCACCGCCGTATTCCAAAGCCATGCTTCCATTTCTGTCAGTGCAAAGGATGTCCACTGATCATGCTGGCCGCGCGCCCAACTGCCAGGTTTGGCAATTAAGTCAATGTCTGGCGCATGATCCGCAAGATAGGTACAAATCGCAGCTGACTCGAAAAGCACTTTGCCGTCTACGATCGCGACAGGTAGTTTGCCGACCGGGTATACCGCTTTGACCTCATCACTTATAGCAAGATCCGATCTCCCCAGAGAATTAAAGGAGATCCCGGCTTCCAGAAGCGTCCAGCGACAACGAGCAGAGCGTGAAGTTCCGGACTCATACAATGTTACGTCCACAATATTCCTTCCTGGTGATCGTTGCGACTACTCTTAACTCTTATGATAGTCGCTCTCCGGCGCCTCCGAGTCACGATACTCGAAGCCCACTTCCTTGAAATTTTCTGAGCTCTGGTGAGGCCCGCCTAGAGTTTCGCACCGTTGAATGCGGCGTAGGTGGGTGACATGAGTGTCCGGTCCGATCAGGCTTTCGACCATGTCAAGCAGTCTCGAATCATTGATCAGCATACGGAAGATCGGGTGTTGCAAATGCGCTGTGCGAATCTGGTAGACCTGAAAGTCTTCGTCACGATCCGATCCAGACTGAACGTTCTCAAGAGCCTGATCCTGCTTCAGACGGTCGATCGTTTCCATGTAACAGACTCGAAGGCGATCCACCTCGGCCGTGTCGAGGAAGCCGTCCGCAAGGACAAAGCCATTCTCAAAAAAGCATCGATCTGTTCTTGGTCGAGTCTCAACGGTTTACCTTGGGGATTTGGTTCGAGGTTTCAGAAAACGAAGAATAAACAGCAAGTTTTCCGGGCACAACCAGCCACTAGGGGGCAAGACCCGATCCCACACCTGATTCGATAACGTTCCTGGGCCAGCGATCTTCGATGATTAAAAGTCAGTGACTGAAGATCCTGGCGCGCTGCGGCAGGCTACACGGCGGTCAGCCAGTGCTCGTACTGGGGAAGTCGCCCGCGGGTCGCCGCATCGTAGATGTCGAAGACGGCTCTCGTTTTCGATCCGACCTCGCCGTCACCGATGGGGTAGCCGTCGATGTTTACGATCGGCATGACTTCGTAACCAGAACCACACAGAAAGACCTCTTCGCAGAGATAGAGCTCTGTGCGGTCGATCTCACGCTGCTGAACCTCGACACCCAGTTCTGATTCACACAGCTCAATCAGCGTGGCGCGGGTGACACTCTCAAGGATGCTGCCGGTGATCGTCGGCGTGATCACGACGCCGTCACGCACAGCCATCAGGCAGGCACCGGCACTCTCGGCCACTTTTCCTGAACCCGTCAGCAGGATCGCTTCGTCGTAGCCGTCGGTGCGGGCCTGGATGGTGGCGAGACGCCCGTTCTGATAATTGGCTGAACATTTGATCCTTGGCGGCATGCTGGAATCTTCGATCCGGTGCCAGGAACTGACCTGGGCCCGGGCGGCTTTATCGCTCAGTGATTTGTCATGGCGACCAACCGCCAGGCAGCCCAGTGCAATCGGTGCCGTGGCGTCTAGAAAGCCCTCGCTGAGAACATAGGCCGAGAGCCGGATGTGGGTATCTTCGTGCAGCTCATTGGCCTTGATGACGTCCGTCACGACTTCAGTCAGGTGACTCACAGACCAGTCCTGCTCGAAGCGCATAATCCGCATGCTGTCCTGCAGGCGCAGCAGGTGTTCGGGCAAGCGGAAGACAGTGAGCCGGCCCTCGTCCCCGAGATAGGCGCAGATGCCTTCGAACACCGTGGCACCGTACTTGACTGCACCACTCAAGACATGCACGGTCGCCTCGCGTTCCGGCACGATCCGGCCGTTGAAGTAGATCTTGGATCCAGTGGCCGCAAATTCAACCATCGGTTCTGTCCTCCTGGGTTCACCAGCAAACTGTTGGGTTTTATCTCTACAGACGCCAGGGGCAGTGTGCAATTGTCGACTCCGGCGTGCGCGAAGAATAAACCCCTGTCACGTTTTGTACAATTGCCGGGGATGATTCCGTCCTCCTACGCCGCACTGCCCTTTCCTGCGATTGCGTTCGAGACGCGGCCTGGGACTTCACCATCCCAGCCGGAATAGTCCCCCATCCCGGCGGTTAAAGAAGGAGACCTTCAAGTGACGCAAACCCATACCAGCCGAAGCTTGAAGGTGGGGCTCATGTTGCCCCAGACCGATGGCATGCGCGGCGCTGGCGTGCGCGGCTGGTCCGAGGTCAGCGCTATGGAGAGACTTCGCCGAAGACATCGGCTTCGACTCACTGTGGGTGGTCGATCACCTGCTCTACAGACTGGAAGGAGAAGAGCAGCCCAGGGGCGTCTGGGAGTCGTGGCCATTTCTCTCTGCTCTGGCGGCCATTACCCGACGGGTGGAACTGGGAACCCTGGTGCTCGCGATGGGCTGGCGGAATCCTGCCCTGCTGGCGAAGATGGCGGACACGGTGGACGAGATCAGCGCGGGCCGGCTGATCCTGG
>Ga0066376_10005473_pt1 | contig 10766 bp, 11 predicted proteins | sample Knorr_S15_td_Bot_FD_77009 | JGI IMG/M metagenome (GOLD analysis project Ga0066376, IMG submission 77009) | Marine microbial communities from Southern Atlantic Ocean transect - Knorr_S15_td_Bottom_ad_5009_LV_A | ecosystem: Environmental > Aquatic > Marine > Oceanic | place: Southern Atlantic... | reverse complement strand
TCTTTGCCCCAAAGGTCTTTGAATCTATTGTCGAATTGTGTTCTCCATATTTGTTACAAACAGAAGCTTTTGATTTAGAACTGAGAGTTCGTGACCTATGTAGAATATGTGATTATTGGTCCTTGCAGGGAGCCGCTCGTCATGTCACAAGTGCATTTGAAATTGCACTGGCTGATGCTAAGGCTAAGTCCATGGGTGTGCCTGTTCACAAACTATATGGAGAGGCTAAAGAAAATTCGATTCGAATGTATGGTAGTGGAGGATGTTGTGATCAAAAAGAACATTTCATCCGTGAACTAGAAATGCTAGAGGGACTTGGTATTAATTTATACAAAATCCGAGCAGTAAAAGAAGACATACGTCGAACTGCATGGATACTAGAAGAAGCTGGACAAAGAGGCATCGAAGTAGGTGTTGATATGTGTCAAAACCTTACAGACCCACCTCAAAAGGTAAATGATGTCGCTGATTATGTGGACTCTGTTTATAAACTGACTGATTATAAAATCCTCTTTCTTGAAGAAGCCATAGGACCTGCAAATCCAGAAGGGTTTAAGTGTCTACGTGAAACTGTTTCACCAAAGATTTGTGGTGGAGAAATCATCACTACTCCTAGGGAAATGATAGATAGAATCAACCATGATGTTTATGATTTTGTTCAGCCTGATGCATCAGTCATAGGAGGAATCGGTGCCGTTATGGAGGTCTTTTCCACAGCAAAACAAAAAGAAACAGATGTAGTGGTTCATGCTTGGGGGGGGCCTGTTGCAATCATGGCAAGCTACCATGCAGCTTTTGCTGGAGGAGGGAATTTGGTGGAATATCCCATGCTGGCATTTCCTCTTGGAGATGAAATCCTTGGTGCATCATTGTCCATTAAAAATGGCCTTCTAAAACGTCCTGATGGTCCTGGGCTGGGGGTCAATCTCACTGAAGATATTGAAATGCGCTATCCTTTCGATGAATCAGCAGTTTATTCCTGCAAAACACTCGAGTGGATCAAATCTCCAGAAAGTTATTGGTGAATTAAATCACAACAATTTAATGAGGCTTTTATCAGGCATGTTTCTTTAAGGCCTGATCCTGTTGAAGAGACGGGAAGAGGCTCACAAGTCCAACAAAGGAGACGCCAACGATTATTAAAATAGTCTGCCTTGTCTGGTGGCCTCATAACGAGACAATCATCGCTACGTTGCTGGCCTACACAATCACTAATGATGATAAATACGCATTGTGGCACAAGTTGGTCCATGACTGGGCCTACGCCAATTTTCCAGATCCCGAACACGGTGAGTGGTTTGGCTACCTGCATCGCGATGGACGGGTTTCCGTCACGCTTAAGGGCAATCTATGGAAGGGGCCGTTCCACCTTCCACGGATGCAATTGGAGTGCTGGAAACTGTTGTAATCTTTTCGATGAGGACGATTAAACCGCTTACGTTGAGGATACCTTTTTGGCATTCTTAGCGCAACATTTTCTCTGCAATAAAGTTTGAGAATGTTTTACAAAATAAATAACCGAAACATTTAAGGATAACAAATGAACATTAATGATGTAAAAAAAACAATCTGTGGACCAATGATCCCTGTCATTACAAACCTTAACCGAGACCTGAGTGTGAATCCTGCAGGGATAAAAAATGAAGTTCAATACCTGATAGATCACGGCATTCAAAAAGGTCGTGGTGTTCTACTCGCCGCGGGAGCCGGAGGTGATTTTAATATGCTCAGCATAGAAGAGAGAAAGCTTGTATGCAGAACTATAGTTGAGGCCGCAGAGGAACGGGTTCCCGTGCTGGTGGGGGCACAGGACACCAATGTGAACAACATGATCGAAATGGCAAAATTTGCTGAAGAAATTCACGCCTATGGCATTCAATGCAGCACCGCCTATTATTATCCGCCATCAGATACAGACGCTCTGAATCTATTCCGGGCAGTGCATGATGCCACAAGTTCCATTGCCATTATGGCCTACAACACATTTTGGCATAACTATGACTTCCCATTTGAGATACTTGATCAGGTCAGTGATCTGGAAAGAGTAGTATCCCTAAAGTGGGCCCGTCCTGACAATGGGATTCCATACATGGAGGGTGTAGCACGATACTCTGAAAAAATGGCAGTAGTGGATAATGGGGGAATGCATGTGATGAATCATATGCTGGGAGGAACAGGTTATATTTCCCACCTTGCCACCATCTGGCCGGAGCATGACCTGTCTGTTTGGAAACTTTTAGAGGCAGGAAATTATTCTGAGGCCCAGCAAAAAATTCAGTCCATAAACTGGCCCTGGCTAAAATTCCGCGGAAAAATGGCTTCTCGAACCAGTGGAGAATCTCCTCCTGTGAAAGCTGCTCTTGAACTACTTGGACGTTGTGGAGGACCTTCTAGATTACCTTCAAGAAGTCTAAACTCCGAAGAACGTGAAGAACTTAGACAGGTATTAAAGGGTCTGGGCGTACCTTCTTTAAAAACTTAAGCTATGAATCAATTAACTACTAAACATACGAGATGATTATGGATAAAGAACCGCTTGTATATTTAAACGGTGAGATGATGCCAGCCAGTAAGGCCCATATTGCAATTTATGACGCCTCTGTGGTCTTGGGCGCAACCGTTACTGATTTAGAAAGAACCTTCAGGCATTCGATCTTTAAGCTGGAAGAACATATAGAACGCTTTTACCGTTCCTGTAAATATGCCCGTCTAAAACCTCCTGTTAAATTGGAACACACAAAACAAATCATTGAGGAATTGGTCGAATACAATACTCAATGGCTTGATCAAGACAAGGAACTGGCATGTATCCAGTTTATTTCTCCTGGTGAATTCAAAATATATGCTGGGGCCGCTGGTGCTCCGGGAGGAGGGTTGGAACCTACCTACTGTATTCATACCTTCCCTTTGCCCTTTTCCGTCTGGAAACATTACTTCCTTGAAGGCGTCCACGTCATTACTCCCTCGACGAGACACATTCCTCCACAATGCCTGGACCCAAAGATTAAATGCCGCAGTCGTATGCACTGGTGGCTTGCTGATCAAGAAACTCAACTGGTTGATCCTAAAGCGGTCGCGCTTTGTCTCGACTTGGAAGGGAATGTTACCGAGACCAGTGGATCAAATTTTCTGATTTTACGGGATGGAGAAATCTGGACCCCTACCACTAGAAACATACTTCATGGAATCAGCATGCACTATGTCAAAGAGTTGGCTGAAAAATCAGGATTTGAATTCCGGGAGAGGGATTTCCAGGTCTATGACGTGATCAATGCGGAAGAGGCTTTCCTGGCCAGCACACCATACTGCCTAGCACCGGTAACGCAAATTAATGGTATTCCAATTGGGGAAGGTAAGCCTGGACCTGTGTTTGAAAAACTAATCACTTTATGGAGCGAAAAAGTAGGTTTGGATATCAAAGAACAGATTCTCAACAGTACCTTGTAAACAACTTTACAATAATCTGGACGACAGTTTATAAATTAGTAATTAGAAATCTAAAGATTTAATTTTATTCAACCAAGATTATAAATGACCATTCCTCTCAATGAGATCATTAGTATGCCAGCGTCTTCACCGTATTACCCGATTCCACCGGCATTATACCGTCATGCAAAGTTTTATTTTGTCTATTTCCATGCCGATCCTTTGGACATCGACCGGATATTACCAGAATGTTTTACTCAGATAGATCAAGGGTCTACGTTGCGAACGGAATCTCAATTCCCTGGTCAGCGAACTATGGAGCTTTTGAGGAAAGTGTAGTAACCGTACCATGCGCTTTTGAAGGGAAAGCTGGTTATTTCACTCCCGTTGTCTTCCTGAATTCACGCTCCAGTATACCTGCTGGTAGAGAAATCTACGGCACTCCAAAAGTTTTCGCTGGACATCACTGTGAATATGGATGAACATGTGATGATAATCGGCACTAGGCTGGTTGGCGCATCTGTACTGAATTTTCGTTCGACAATGCATCAAGAAGCATCCATCGATGACAAGCCTGTTCTAAAGCCGAAATGGCGTCTCAAAGTCATACCTCGAGCAGGTGGTAAGGTGTTGATGTGATGCAATTGATCGATGTATCAGACGTAATCACGGATGTTAAAGTCCATGTCTGGCGTTCCGGAGACGTTGTTGTAGGGTTTGAACCCACTCTGGTATTTGACCTGTGATTTTTTAAACCTATCTCTTTCACAGATGCCCGGTATCTGGAGTTGGATTTTACGGAAGAATATGGGAAAATCATTAATAATTTTCTTGTTGATTGACTTCAGATGATTAATTCTTGAATTAAACTCTTAATTTCATATAATTTTTAATGGGTTGGTTAAAATTCATTGTCATAAAACCATCTCTGCATTTCATTGAAATTTTTGTGTATGAATTCAAGTTATAAGTTCACAGTTCAATATAATTCTAACATCTATCCCATTTATTTTTTGAGGCCCTAATGAATTATGATGAAATAAAAAAACAACTATGCGGATGTTACGTCACTGTTCCCACTCTCTTCAAAGACACAGACCTTTCAGTAAACCAAAAGGGGATTGAGAAACATGTTGAGTTTCTGATTACCAATGGAATTAGAGAAAGGAACGGTGTCCTCTTGGCGGGAGGGGCTGCTGGCGATTTTTCCACAATGACTCTGGAGGAACGTGTATCTGTTTGTGAGACAGTCGTTTCCGCTGCAGATGGCCAAGTTCCGGTAGCATTCGGAGCACAGACTACCAGCACCCGTGAGCTGATTGAGCTGGCAAAAGCAGCAGCCAGTGCCGGTGCAAAGTTCATCCAAGTATCACCTCCCTTCTATTTCAGTCACACAGAAGATGATTTTTTTGAATACATCGTGGCTGCTGCTGACTCAGCTGACATCGGTATAATCATATACAACACCTTCTGGACCAGTCTTCAGGTTTCAGAAGAACTGATTGACAGGCTAGCCGACATTCCTCAAGTGGTCGGTTTGAAGTGGTCTGTTCCTGATACGGACTGGGCCTCTTTTGAATCTAGTATCTCGAAATACAGCTCTCGATTTTCAATCATTGACAATCAGTTGCGCTTCGTCACCAGTCACATGCTCGGTGCTCGCGGAATCGAGGTGCACACTTGCAACTATTGGCCCCAGTGGGGCGTCAGAATGTGGGAAATGCTCGAGAATCAAAGCTATGTGGAAGCACAGGGTGAAATTATGAAAGTTGTGATACCATTCATGGACCTTTGGAAGGAGATGGAACAATATTCTGGTGGAGACGGATACCTGGATAAACTCTGCATGGAACTGATTGGCATGGATTCAAGTAGGAACCGTCCACCAACAAGAGATTTACGTAATCAATTCCGTCACAAGGCCCATCAAATGATGGCTCAATTGGGTGTGCCAAGACTTATAAAGATCAATTCATAGGAAACATCCAACCCTTTAATTCTATTTAGTCGACATGAAAAACAATAAAGAAGTTTTTCGAGGAATCTATGTTCCTCTTGTTACTCCGTTTAATCAGCAGGACAAATTGGATGAACAAATGACGTATAGACTTTATGAGTACCTTACTAAGTATCCTATCGAAGGTTTTTATGTTGGAGGTAGTACAGGAGAGTGCTTTCTGCAGACTGTTGAAGAACGTTCAAATTTTCTCCAAATACTCTCAAAGATAAATGATGGGAAAAAATCAATAATTGCCCACATTGGAAGCACAGCCTTAAAAGATGCTCTCTATTTGGGAGAAACCGCGATAAACTGTAAATATGATGCAGTAGCTTCAGTACCCCCCTTTTATTATGGGTACAGTAAAAAAGAGATTTTCCAATATTACGAGGAACTCAGTCAAAATCTTGACCTCCCGTTATTCGTCTACAATATCCCAGGTTCCACGGGAATTGATTTCACCGTTGAGGATTTGGAGTATTTGTTGAAAATAGATAATATTGTCGGCATCAAGCATACTACCAAGGATTTTTATATAGTAGAAAGAATCAAGGAAAGGGTTCCAGAATCGCTTATTTTCAGCGGTCCGGATGAAATGTTGATTGCAGGTCTCTGCATGGGTTGTGACGGCGGCATAGGTAGCACCTACAACCTGATGCCGGCGGAATTCTGCAAAATTTATCAGTCCTTTCGAGAAGGTGATCTGAAAACCGCACAGAAATATCAAATAAAAGTAAATCGGGTGATTGAAATACTTCTGAGTATGAATTTTTATGGAGCAATCAAATATCTGCTCAACAAAAGAGGCATCAATTGTGGTGCAACAAGAAAACCTTTTTCTGAATTGAATCCTGCCCAACTCTATCAACTGGACAAGCTTCATGAAACAATCAGCCATTCATGAAGAGAATTAAAAGCCAGACGAGAAAACAAAGGGAAGTCTATTTCAATGGTGACTTCATTCCTGAAATTGAGGCACGGATCTCTATCTTCGACTGTGCCCTAATGTACGGGGACATGGTTTTCGAGATGACCCGCACTTTCAACCAGAAGGCGTATCGGTTGCACCAGCATATAGAGCGGTTGTATGCATCCCTTGCTTATGTACAGATCGACTGCGGCCTAACACCAGTCCAAATGGAGGAGGCAACGGAGGAAACGTTGGCGAGGAATCTGCCAGTCCTTGGTGGTTACGACGTGCAGATCATGCATAATGTCACTCGCGGTGGACTGGGTCACTACGACACCCTTATCAAAGAGGGAACATCGCCGATCGTCACAATCAATGTATTACCCTTGGTTCGTCACAACGGAAGTGTCGCCCACAAGTATGAAGAGGGATCACACTTCGTCATCACACCCCAGCAGTCGGTGCCGTCCCGCTACATCGATCCCAAGGCCAAGAACCGTAGCCGTATTTACTACAAGCTGGCCGAATTACAGGCAACCCAGATGGAAGAGGGGGCCAATGCGCTACTCACAGACGAGCACGGCTTCATCACCGAGGGAACTGGCAACAACTTCTTCATGGTTCGCGACGGTGGCATCCTAACACCCCAACCACGTAACATCTTGCGTGGGGTGTCCCGCAAGGTGTGCATAGAGTTGGCAGGTAAGCTCGGTATTCCCGTGCGAGAGACGGATATCGAACCTTATGACGTTCGCGCAGCAGATGAGGCTTGGCACACGAGCACAACCATTTGCATGCAACCTATCACAAGTTTCAACTTTCAATCCGTGGGCGATGGCAGGCCGGGACCAATCTTCCGTAAGCTGTTGGCCACTTGGTCTGAAGAAGTTGGTGTGGATATCGCGGGGCAGGCCCTGGAGTACGCCAAATTGGCGAAGACCTGGAGCCCCTGATGCCCAGCCGCAGCAACGGGTAGATGGCAGCATATAGTCTCCGAACCAGTCTGCATGTCGCTCTGGGTCTGTTGTGCTGTCTGCGTAGGTTTAGCTCTTTCATGAGGAAAAGTTTCTATCAACAAACCGTAGATGGGAAAATTGAATCAAAAACATGGAACTACGTACTATTGCAAACACCAAATTGAGTGTTTCTCCCTTGTGCCTGGGAACAATGACATTCGGGACTCCTGTCGGGGAGAAAGAGGCGATCAGGATAGTTCATTATTCTCTGGAAAAAGGACTCAATTTCTTTGATACGGCCAACATGTACGAAGGTTACAACCGCTATTTAGGCTCCCCGGGTGGAGTGGCTGAAAAGATTCTTGGAAAAGCTCTCAAAGGTAAGTTTGAAAGATGTGTCGTTGCAACCAAGGTTGGAATGAAAATTGGCCCCAATCAGGCAGATCAAGGACTGAGCAGAAAACATATTATTAGGGAGTGTGAACGTAGCCTGAAACGCTTGGGAATCGATAGGATAGATCTTTATTACATGCACAAACCTGATCCAGGTGTCCGCATGGAGGAATCAATCGAAGCTTTCGATCTTTTGATGCAGGAAGGAAAAATAAAACATTGGGGTTTATCAAATTTTGATGCAGAAAAGACCCAAGCGGTTTTGCATTTCTGCGACGCAAATGAAAAAACCCGACCTGTTGCCCACCAACCTGCTTACAGCCTCCTAAATAGGGGAATAGAAAAAGATCTTTTACCCCTTTGCAAAAACAATAATCTGTCAGTCTTCCCTTATCAGGTTTTACAAGGAGGTGTGCTGACAGGTAAATATGCAGATACAGAACGTCCCCCTAAGCGTTCACGAGCCGATTTAAAACCTGAATGGTTACCAAAACTTAACAACAAGCAAATGCAGGAGCAGTTGAAGATATTGGTCAAGCAGGCGAAGGATAATAATCGTTCTATTCTGGAGCACACTTTAATAGAAACTTTGAAAACAAACGTTATCTGCAGCCTGATTGTGGGGGTGACGAATACCGATCAACTTAATCAAATTATTGGGATTGTTTCAAAAGCAAGTGAAAATTAAACGCCTCACCTTGATGTGATCGTTTATTCAGAACTAAAAAATACAGTAGATTATTTTTGATCAAACTCGGCAAGAATAGTCTGCATTTTTTTATTCTATGCATTCAAACACGTATAATATTAGTTGTCTACAAACTGTCGGGAAAAATATTTATTAAATCAAGTATTCGAATATGAAAGTAGCAGATGATATAAATGAAAACCGTCTCATAATAGCCTGTTCTTTTCAGGATGAAAACAGCAGCGGTTTGAAATTATATCAGTTTGATAAGTCAGGGAAAGGTTTTGAACTTCTGCTCCAAAAAAAATTGCCATTTAATCCAATTCACATTGTCTTTTCGCAAAACAGGAAATTTATTTATTCAGCTTGTTCCCATTCATCCAAATCAGGATATATTACGGCACATGAGATAGATTTAGAGAAACAGACACTAACTCTGATCAACTCACAAGATTCTGGTGGCTTGACACCCTGCTATGTTTCTCTTGACTTGGCAAACCGATTCTTGCTGGCAGCAAACTACTCTTCCGGAACTTTCCGCTGCTTCCCTATCCAGGATAATGGAGGATTGGGTTCATCAATTCAAACAGTTCAGCATCATGGGCAAAGCGCCCATCCAGAAAGGCAGACAGAGCCACACATACACTGTATTCTGACCGATCCGAGCAATTACTTTGTGTACGCAGTTGATTTGGGTGCCGATCAAATAGTTACCTATACTTTTAATTCAAATACTGGTGAAACTAAAAAAATTCATGATGGAGTAACCAGCCTTCCCCCTGGGGCTGGCCCAAGGCATCTGTACTTTCATCCAAAATATCCCTGGGTGTACCTAATCACGGAACTCTCGAACAGAATTCATTGTTACAAAATAGATGAAGGGTCAAATCTGATAGAGACACATCAGTTAAGTACCATTCCAGAAAATCAAAATAGTGAATCATTTTCTGCTGACATTGCCATCGATCCTTTGGGATTGTTCCTCTATACTTCAAACAGAGGACATGACTGCATAAGTATTTTCAGTATATCCCAAATCGACGGTACTCTAAAATACCTCACAACTGTATCCGCAGAAGGGAAATATCCTTGGTCACTCGATATTAATTCAACAGGAGATTTTTTGATTGTTACGAATAAACTTTCGAACAATATTGTTTTCTTCCAAAGGAATAATGAAAATGGAATGCTTGATAAAACTGCAGAATTGCTGGATGTCTCATGTACTGTAACAGCAAAGTTTTTCTAGTTAATTTAATTTCATATAATAATAGATTAGCGAAGAACTCCAGTATTTCCATTGGTGGTGTGTTAAATCCTTTTTTGCATGGCTTTGATAAATTAATTTCTCACAGTTAAGCAGCCAACTGTTGGCTATTTTATTACGCTCTTAATATGAGCTTAATTCTCTTTTAATTCAGCAATTTGTAATCTTGCAATTCATTACAGCAACAAAATAATATGAAAAGAAAAATCCCTCATCTTACTAAAACGGGATGTAAGTCAAGGCAGTCTATACTTGCAGAAATTATAAATAAAAATGGTCTTGATTCAGTAATTTTAACAGACCCTAAACTGGTTCATTACTTTACCGGTTTCTGGGGAAGGTGTATCATGTCACCCGTTTTCTGGATGAATGCTCAAGGTCAAACTATTGTGTCAATTCCTTATCGATCAGATAATTTGTATGTTGATGAAATAATAATTTATCCATCAAACAGAATGGGGACCCTGGATGATCAACAGTTATATCTCGCCATTAAACCTGTTCTAAAACATCTTCCTTCAACAGAAAAAATCGGTTTTAATGAATATGTTCCGGGGACATTTCTATCACACTTCGAATGGTTTGATGTTAGTGTTGATTTACTCAAAATGCGGAGAAATAAACATCCTGATGAAATAGATTTGATTACGTTTGCCATTGAAGCCTGCGAGTATTCCTACTTGCACGTACCAGAAATGTTGCAAGAAGGAATTGATGAAATTGAACTTTGGGCTAATATACAAAAGTTAGCGGCAGATTTTGTTGGAGAAACTTTGGGCGAAATCGGTAATGACTATCAAATTGGAAGCGTCGGAAGTAAACCAAGAAATAGAAAAGCTCAAAACGGCGAGATGGCTATTTTGGACATCTCAATTGTGGTCCGGGGGTATGCCAGTGATATGTGCCGTAGCTTTGCCGTAGGTGGAGAAGTAACACCAATTCAACAGGAGGCACAGAATAAAATAATTGAAACATTACAATTCGCAGAATCCAAGGTTGAGCTTGGTTACAGTTGCCGTAAGCTACACGAAGAAGTCTTAGAATTAATTAATGGATGGCATGATTTTGAATTCAAACATCATCTTGGTCATGGTATCGGTCTCAGCAATCATGAGGCTCCCCGAATT
>Ga0066376_10005472_pt1 | contig 10767 bp, 7 predicted proteins | sample Knorr_S15_td_Bot_FD_77009 | JGI IMG/M metagenome (GOLD analysis project Ga0066376, IMG submission 77009) | Marine microbial communities from Southern Atlantic Ocean transect - Knorr_S15_td_Bottom_ad_5009_LV_A | ecosystem: Environmental > Aquatic > Marine > Oceanic | place: Southern Atlantic... | reverse complement strand
TGGCGCAGCGCCGCACCATCGACATCGCCAAATTCGCGCCGGTCGGCAAAACCGGCATTGCTGACGATCTGGTCGAGCCGGCCAAACCGCCCGCACGCGCGCTGTACCAGCCGGCTGGCGACGCCCTTGTCCGCCAAATCGCCAAATTCCGTGGCGACCGCCGCACCGGCATCGCCCGCCGCGTCGGCCACGGCGTCGAGCCCTGCGCGGTTGGCTCTGGTGTGCAGCAGCAACGCCACGCCGTCCTGCGCCACCGCCCGGACGGTCGCGGCGCCAATGCCGCTGGCCGCCCCGGTAATCAGAATGACGCGCTCGATTGCCGGCACAGCACCTAACCCCAGGGGTCGATCGCGTATTCGTCGATTTTGTCGGCCAGGAAGCCGAAGCCGAGGCCCGGCGCGTCGGGCAGTTGCAGCTTGCCGCCCTGAAACGACAACTGAGTGTCGATGATCTTGCGGAAGTTCAGCACCTTGTCGTCGCTGAAGAATTCGACGTAGGGCGCATTGGGCGTACTGGCGACAAGATGGATGTGCAGGTCGTGGAACCAGTGCGGGCAGACCTCGACGCCATAGCTTGCCGCGGTCGCGGCGATGCGCCGGAATTCGGTCACCCCGCCGCACACGCAAGCGTCGGTTTGCAGGATCATCGCGGCTTCCTTGTCGAGCAATTCCTTGAAACGCCAGCGGCCGGCCTCGATTTCGCCGGTCGCCACCGGGACCGGGGTGCGCCGCGCCAGCCTTGCATGATTGTCGATATCGTCCGGGCCGAACGGTTCTTCGATCCAGTACGGATCGTATTTTTCATAGATCGCCATGTAGCGCAGACAGGTCGCAAGATCCCGCCACGCATTATTGGCGTCCAGCATCAGATGGACGTTCGGGCCGATTGCTTCTCTTGCGGCGGCAACGCGGGCTTCCTCGTCCGCCATGTCGGCCCGGCCGACTTTGATCTTCACCGCATCGAAACCCAGCGCCACATAACCGGCCACTTCCTCGCCCAGCATTTTTGGCGTCTTGCCGTCCAGATAATAGCCGCCGCTGGCATAGGCGGCGACCGACCCCTCGTCGCTGGCCCCGAGCATCTTGTATAGCGGCAGCCCGGCGGCTCTGGCGTTGCGGTCCCATAATGCGGTGTCCAGGATACTGATCGCGCGCATCACCGACCCGGCCCGGCCCTGTAGCAGGGATTCCTGATACATTTGCACCCACAGCCCCTCGACCCGGAACGGGTCTTCGCCGCGCAGCACCGGGGCCAGCAATTCACGCACCGCCAGCGCCACCAGCGGCCCGCCGCCGCTGCCGACATAGCAGAAACCGATCCCCTTATGGCCGTCATCGGCTTCGACTTCGACGATGCAGTAATCGCGGTGATGCACCATGCGGCTCGACATCGAGGTCGGATTGTCGAGCGGGACGCGCAGGCTGCGCGCGCGGATTTCGGTAATCTTCGGTCCCATGCGAATGTTCCTTATTCGGCGGCGGCGCTGGCGATCTGGCGGGCGACCAGGCGGGCGTAGGAACCGCCTTGCGCCAGCAGTTCGGCGTGTTTGCCCGATTCAACGACCCGGCCCGCCGCCATGACGACGATCAGATCGGCGTTGCGGATGGTCGACAGGCGGTGCGCCACAATAACAGTGGTGCGGTCGGCCATCAGCGCATCCAGCGCGCCGCGCACCGCTTGTTCATTGACGGCGTCGAGATGCGAGGTCGCCTCGTCCAGGATCAGCACCGGCGCGTCTTTGAGGAACGCGCGCGCGATCGCGACTCGCTGGCGCTGCCCGCCGGAAAGCCGCATGCCGCGCTCGCCGACGCGGGTGTCCAGCCCATCGGGAAGCGAATCGACAAAATCGGCCAGCGCCGCGCGGCGCAAGGCATCGACCACTTCGGCGTCGCTCGCATTTGGCCTGGCGATGCGGATATTGGCGCCCAGGGTATCGTTGAACAGATAGGTATCCTGCGCCACCAGCGCGATCCGGGCGCGCAGATCGTCGAGTTCGAAATCGCGCAGATCGTGGCCGTCCATGCGCACGACGCCCGAATCCGGGTCCCAGAACCGCATCAGCAGATGGGCCAGCGTGCTCTTGCCCGCACCCGACGCGCCGACCAGCGCCACCGTGCCGCCGGCCGGCACCATCATGCTGACGCCAGACAGCGCCTGCCGGTTGCCGCCGAAATACGAAAACCCGACATTTTCCAGCTCCAGACTGGCCCCGCCGCCGGCCGGCGCCGGCACGCCCGGCCCATCGGTTACCGGCACCACCTCATTTTCCACCGCATAAAGCCGGCGCGTCGCCCCCAATGTATCGGCAAGCTGCCGTCCGACATTGGCGATCTCGGAGATCGGCAGGAACGCGGCCATCGCCAGCAGGCTCAGCATCGGCAGCATCGCCCGGTCAAGCGCGCCGTCATTGACCAAAATCACGCCAACAACGATGACGACCAGCCCGCCCAGCCCGGTGGCGGCCTCCAGAAACGCGGTCTGGATGGTCAGATCGCGAAAGAACGGCAGGCGGATGCGGTGATGCCGTTCGACCTGTTCGATGAAGGCGCGGCCACGGTCGCCTTCGCGCTGGAAGGCGGCGATTTCGCTCAATCCCTGAATGGTATCGACGCTGAACGCGTTCAACTCGCCCAGCATCTCGCGGGCGCGCGAACCCAGCCGGTCGATCCGCTTGCGCATGAAGAACGGGCTGAGCGCCACCGCGCCAAGGAACGGCAGCAGCGCCAGCGCCATCTGCCAGCCAAAGGCGAACAATGTCGCCATGACCACGGCCGGAACCAGGGCGGCGACGAACGCCGGCGCCACCGTATGGGCGAAGAAAAATTCGACCAGCTCAACATCGTTCGTTGCCATGCCGACAAGGTCGCCGCTCCGCCGCCGCAGCAAATAGGCCGGCGCCAGCCGGTCGAGCTGATTGAACAAGGCGATCCGCATATTGGCCAGCAGCCGGAACGCCATGTCATGCGCGATCCAGGATTCAAACCAGTGCAGGATACCGGCCAGCGGTGCCATCACCGCCAGCACGATCAGCAGATCGTCGAACGGTTCGCCGTGTTTAAGTGCGGCCACGGCCAATGCGCCGACCACGCCGATGCCGATCAGCGCCACGACGCGGGCAACGCCAAACAAGAAGGTCAACGTCAGCTTGGCCTTGTGCGGCGCTATATGCGTGAACAGCGCCGCCGTCGCCTGCGCCCAGCCAAGCCCTTCGGCGCGCAGAATCGAATCGGTTGGTTCCAGCGGATCGAAATGCGCCACCTCGCCGCCATCGGCGGCCTGTTTGCCATCATCAATGGCAGCACCTGCAGTGTCGTCGCCTTCCGCCTGGGCAGCCATCAGCGCGTAATACGCGCCGCGCCGCGCCATCAGGGCGCCATGGGTCCCGCTCTCGCAGACATGGCCGTCGTCGAGCACCAGGATGCGGTCGGCGTCGATCACGCTGGACAGGCGGTGGGCGAAGATCACGGTCGTGCGCCCTTTCATCAACCGGTCGAGCGCCTGCTGGATCACCGCCTCATTCTGCGCATCGACCGCCGACAAGGCCTCGTCGAGAACCAGGATCGGCGCGTCGCGCAGCAACGCGCGGGCAATGGCGACCCGCTGGCGCTGTCCGCCGGACAGGCGGATGCCGCGCTCGCCGACCACGGTTGCATAGCCCTGCGGCAGGCGAGAAATAAATTCATGCGCGTTGGCCGACCGGGCGGCGGCTTCCAGTTCGGCCTGGGTCGCATCGGGTTTGCCGAAGCGCAGATTGTCTTCGACCGTGCCGTGAAACAGATAGGTATCCTGGCTGACGACCGCGAGCTGGGCCCGGATATCGGCAAAGGACAGCGCCTTCAGATCATGGCCGCCAAGCCGGACGACGCCCTGCTCCGGGTCGTGGGTGCGCAGCAGCAGCTTGACGATCGAGGATTTTCCCGACCCGCTTGGCCCGACGATACCGACCCGCTCGCCCTCGGCGACAGTGAAATCGAGGTCGCGGTGGGCGGCGCGCCGCCCACCGGGATAGGTGAAATCGATATGCTCGAAGGCAATGCTCGCCGCCATCCTGCCCGGCCTCAAAGGCGCGTCCGGCGAGGCGACCGGCGGGGCCGCGTCCAGCAGATCGAAGATGCCGATGGACGCCGCCTGCGCGACCATGCCCTGATGCAGCAAGATGCGCAGTTCGCGCAACGGCCGGAACACCTCGATCCCCATCATCAGGATTATCAGCAGCGCCTGAATGCTCATATCGCCATCGACCACCCGGTACGCGCCGATCGCGAGCGTCGCCGCCGCACCGATCGCGATGCCGGCATCCGTGATACCGCGCGACAACGCACTGGTCGCCAGCAGCCACATCGTGCTGCGGAACAGATCATGCGCCTTGGTCGCCAGCAGGCGGGCCCGCGCCCCGCTCTGCCCGAACGCCTTGAGCGTGCCCAGCCCCTGCACCGAATCGAGGAATTCGGCCGCAAACGCCTTGTAACTGCGCGACCGCCACAGGCTGTTGCGCTTGTCCCAGGCATGAAACGCCTGCGACGCCGCCATCGTCACCAGGGCGGCGCCGGTCAGCACCAATGCGGAGGGGAGATCCAGAAACACAACGAACGCAAAGATACCGACCGGGGTCAGCGCCGACACGAACAGTTGCGGCAGATATTGACCGAAATAGACTTCGAGCTGTTCGACCCCATCGACCATCGCCAGGATCACGTCGCCGGTGCGCTCCAGTCCGAAATAAGCCGGGCCAAGCGCCACCACCTGGTCATAGAGTTGCCGCCGGATATGCAGTTGCACGATGGCGGCGGTCCGGTGGGCGACCATGTTGCGGATATATTCCAGCACGCCGCGCAGCGCCATGATCGCCGCCACCGCGGCAAACGGCCAGACCAGATCGGCAAACGGCGCGCCGGCGAAGACCCGCCCCAGCAGCCAGCCAAGCAGGGCCAGCCGCGCCACGCCGACCGCCGCGGAGGCCAGCCCGACCAGCACCGCCCAGAAGATGCGCAGCCTGACACCCTGGGTAAACTGCCAAAGGCGGCGGTCGAAATACAACGCTTTTGCTCCTCTCGAACCCCATCGCGCAAAGGCAATATAGGGTGAAATCTATTCCTTGCGGGCTGGCCTGGACGCAATCGCACCGGACGCCTCCAGGGCGTCGAGTGCCACATCGGACAGCGCCAGTTCGCGCGACAGCACGGTTCGCGTATCGCTGCCCAGCGCCCGTCCGGCCCAGCGTATGGCGCCAGGCGTTTGTGAAAACTTCGGCACCACGCCCGATAGCATGACCGTGCCCAGCTCGTCATGCGGCGTCTCGACGATCATGTCGCGCGCGGCGAATTGCGGATCCTGGAATACATCGGCGATGGTATAGATCGGGGCCGCCGGCACGTCGCTGGCGACCAGATGCTGGTATATTTCATCCAGCGCCCATTGAGCGCTCCATTGCGCGACGATCTCCAGCAGCGCGCCGGTGTTAGCGGTGCGGTCGGCGCCGTCCACGAAGCGCGGGTCGTCGGCCAGTTCCGGCCGCTCCATGGCCGCCGCCAGCCGGCGAAAGGTCGAGGTGTTGCCGGCGGCAATATGGATCCATTCGCCATCCTTGACCGGAAACAGGCTGTTGGGCACATGGCCGGGCAACTGGCCGCCAGCGCGGTTGGGCACGAAGCCGAGCTTCTCATAGGCCGGAATGAAACTTTCCATCATCGAGAACGCCGATTCATACAACGCCACATCGATGATCTGACCGCGCCCGGTCTCGTCGCGCTGGCGCAGGGCGGCCAGCGCGCCAAGCGCGCCATACATCCCGGCCACATAGTCGGTGAGCGGCGTCGCCACTCTGGCCGGCGGCCGGTCCGGGTCGCCGGTGATGCTGCGCAGACCGCTCAACGATTCGCCGATAATGCCGAACCCGGCGCGTTCGCTATACGGCCCGCTTTGCCCATAACCACTGATTCGGACCAGGATAAGGGCTGGATGCGAAGCCGCGATATCGTCATAGCCCAGGCCCCATTTTTCCAGCGATCCGGGTTTGAAATTTTCGATCACGACATCGAATTTCGGCATCAACCGGCGCACGATGTCGCGGCCATCGTCGGATTTGAGGTTGATGGCGATCACTTCCTTGTTGCGGTGCATGCTCGCCCACCACAGCGATTTGCCCTCGAAATGATGACCGATCATGCGCAGCGGATCGCCGTGCGGCGATTCGACCTTCACCACCTGGGCGCCAAGATCGGCCAACAGGCGGCCGCTGAACGGCCCCGCCACGGTCGAGCCGAGTTCGAGTACCCGGCAGCCCCGCAGCGGCCCGCTAGCGTCCATCGCCAACCGCCAGCGCCACGATATCCCCGATATCGGAACATTCTTCCAGGGCGCCGACCGCCTCGGTCAGCGCGCTAGCCCGGGCCGCGCCGATCACCGGCGCGGCGTTATCGGCGAATTTGGCCGACAGCCGGGCCCATTGCCGCGCCAGATCGGATTCGGGCGTCTCGACATCGGCGGTCTGGCGATACGCCGATCCATCTTTCATATTGACCACGACTTGTGCCTGCGCCAGTCCCATTTGCGGGTGCGGCACAACGGTAATCTTGTCGCGGACGGCGACGATCTGCGGGTCCGATACCTTGGCTTTGTTGTAATTGGCGATCAGGCCGGTGTTCTCGCCCAGCATCGCCATCGCAGCGGTGAAACGCAGGCTGAATTTTCCCTCCAGCCCGGTCGTTGGATTTTCGATATTGCAGATTTGCAGATTGGCTTCGCGGACATGCACTTCGATACTATCGACAAGATCGGGGTCGATATTGCGGTCCCGCTTCAGCGCCGCCGCCGCATCGATCGCGGCATGGGTGCCGTAACAGGCGGCGTGATATTTGAACAGAACGTCAGGCGTGTGAAACACCGTGCCCAGCCCGGCCAGTGCTGCCGCCGGATCGTAATTCGTGGTCTGGGTATCGGCGAAACCCTGGCTGCATTCCAGCACGTCGGCGCGGCTGCCGAAGCCGCGCCGCGCCAGCAGGGCGGCGTGAAGCCCGTTCGCCGCCGCCTTACCGGCATGGAACGGCTTGCACATGGTGCCGAACATGGCTTTCAGCCCGGCCGCCTGGGTCGCGGCGATGCCCATCGCATTGGCGCATTGGGCGGCGTCGAAACCAAGCAGCCGCGCCGCGGCGGCAACCGCGCCAAAGGTGCCGACCGTCCCGGTGGCGTGCCATCCGGCTTCGTAATGCGATTCATTCATCAGCGCACCGACGCGGCATTCCGCTTCGATGCCGGCGACCAGTGCGGTCAGAAAATCGCGCCCGTTGCGGCCGCCATGTTCGGCCAGCGCCAGCAAAGCCGGCAAAACCGGCACCGTGGGATGCCCCGGCATCACCAGGATCACGTCGTCGTAATCCAGCGCATGGCCGGCCGACCCGTTGACCAGTGCGGCTTGCAGCATCGTTACCTTGGCGCCATCGCCGATAAGGCTGGCTTGCGGCGCACCGCCTTCTTCCAGCGCGTCGTCGCGCAATATGATGCTCAGCGGCTCGCTCGATCCGGCCAAAGTGACGCCAAGCCAATCCAGCAGGCAATGCTTGGCCACATCCAGCACCGCGTCCGGCAGCGCGTCATAGTCGAATGACATGCTGTTTTCGGCCAGCCGCAAGGTCAGGCCGGTATCGTCGAATTCCCGCAATGCCGCGATTGCCATGATGCACTCCCTTGGTTTTATCGGTCTTCTTGGACGATGGCGTAGGCTTCGATTTCCACCACCAATTCCGGCTTCACCAGCGCGCTCACCGCGACCAGGGTGCTGGCCGGACGGATCTTAGCGAACACCTCGCCATGCGCCCTGGTTACCCCGTCGGCATGCGCCATATCGGTCACATAGACGACGGTGCGCACCACGTCGGCCAGCGTCGCGCCGGCTTCCGCCAACGCTTGTTCAATGATTTTGAGCACCGCACTGGCCTATTCATAGGCGTCGCCGCCCGGCGCCGTGGTGCCGGCGACATGAATAGTACCGCCGATCCGCACGGCGCGGGAATAGCCGAATACCGGCTCGAAGGGATTGCCGGAAGTGATAATTTTTCGGGCCATTTGCGTCACTTCATGCCGGTGATGCTGGCGATTTGCGAGCGGGGATCGCGCGGGCCCCAGGAATCATGTTCCACGGCGGTTAAAAAATCCTGGACCGCGCGGTTGAACGCATCGGGTTCTTCCAGATTGATGGCATGTCCGGTCAGCGGCAGAAAGACCAGCCCGGCGCTCGGGATCAGCCGCTTCATCAACAAGGACGGCTCCAGGCAGGGTTCGTCCTCGTCGCCCGATATAATCAAGGTGGGGACGGCGAGCTTCGCCATGTCGTCCACCAGATCGTAAAGCGAGGGCCGTTCCGCCTGCACGCCGCGCATGGTGTTGGCCGATCCCTTGGCGGAATGTTCAGCCAGATGTTCGGCGAATTCACGCCAGCCGCGCGGGTCCTTGTTCTGGTACTGCACCCGTGTCGGGCCAAGGGCGTAGCGTTCCGCCGTCTTGGCCATGCCGATGGACTCGAAGCTGTCCGCCGTGGTCAGGGCTTCGTCGCGGAACTGTTCGCGCTTATCGGCTTGCGCACCGTAACCGCAACCGCCGACCACCAGCGATATCGCCCGGCCGGGATGGTTGAGACCAAAATGCAGGGCGCAAAACCCGCCCATCGACAGACCGACGATATGGGCTTTTTCGATCGACAGATGGTCGAGGACCGCCAGCGCATCGCCGACTGCCCGCATCTGCGAATAGCTCGACGGCGACGGTGGCACGTCCGACGGCGGGTACCCCCGCGCGTTGTAGACGATACAGCGATAGCGCCGGCTGAAATGACGAATCTGCGGTTCCCAGCCGCGGTAATCGTCGGCGAATTCGTGAATGAACAGCACCGCATCGCCAGCGCCGGTTTCCTCGTAATACAGTTTGACGCCGTCGTCGGTCGTGGCGTGGGGCATTGTTTTCTCCCGGTAATTCTAGCCGCCCTCGATGGCCGGCAAAAAACAGACTTCGCTATCGGGGCCGACTTCTTCCAGAAAGAAGTCATGGTAGATCTGGCCGTCGATGGCGACGGCCATGCCCTCGCCGAGCGCCGCACCCAGCCCCGGAAACCGTTCGTCCAGCGCCCGGACCAGGCGGCGCATGGTCGCCGCTTGCACCTCGAAATTGGTTTCGCCCCCGGTGTGCACGCGGGCAAGGTCGGTGCTCAGGATGACGGTCGCCATCGGCTCACGCCCCGCTATCGAGCGCCGCCAGGACCTTGGGCGGCGACATCGGCAGCTCGGTCATCCGCAATCCGACCGCATCGCGGATCGCATTGGCGACGGCGGCCATCGGCGGGACAATCGGCACTTCGCCAACGCCGCGCACGCCATAGGGATGCGACGGGTTCGGCACTTCGACGATAACCGCCTCGATCATCGGCAGATCGGAGGCGACCGGAATGCGGTAATCGAGGAAGCCCGCGTTCTGCAAGCGCCCGTCCGCGCCATAGATATATTCTTCGTTCAACGCCCAGCCGATGCCCTGGACGACGCCGCCCTGGATCTGCCCTTCGACATAGCCCGGATGGATCGCCCGGCCGGCATCCTGCACCGCCGTGTAGCGCAGAATTTTTACCTGCCCGGTTTCCCGGTCAACCTCGACATCGCAGATATGGGTGGCGAAGGCAGCACCCGGATTCTGCGCCATGATCGATCGGCGCGCGCCGATCGGCCCGCCGGTCTTGGGCGTCTGGGCCGCGATATCGCGCAGGGTCAGCGGTTCGAACTTGCCGGCATTGTCGCCGGCCGGCCGAGCCTCGCCGTCTTCCCAGACGACCGCCTCGACATCGATATCCCACGTCAGCGCCGCCCGCTTGCGCAGCTCTTTCACGATATCCTCGGCCGCCTGCACCACCGTCATGCCGGTGGCGAAGGTAACGCGGCTACCGCCGGTATGCCGGTTGAAGCCGACCGAGGCGGTATCGGCGATGACCGCGCGGACCCGCTCCACATCGATGCCCAGCACCTCCGCCGCCATGATGACCAGCGATGCGCGGCTGCCGCCGATATCGGGCGAACCGGAGGTAATCGTGATCGTCCCGTCTTCGTTGACATGGACGTTGGAGCTGGATTCGCCGCCGACATTGAACCAGAACCCGGACGCAATGCCGCGCCCCTGGTTGGGGCCGAGCGGGCTTTTGAAATGCGGATGTTCACGGGCCGCTTGCAGCGTCTCCTCGAAACCGACGACGCCGAGCGTCGGGCCATAGGCGGTCCGCGTGCCCTGGCGCGCAGCGTTGCGTTCGCGCAGGGCCAGCGGCTCGATATCCAGCTTCCGGGCCAGATCGTCCAGGGCGCTTTCGACGCCGTAAGCCGATATCGGCGCGCCGGGCGCGCGGTACGCCGTCGTCTTGGGCCGGTTCACAACGACGTCGTAGCCGGTGATTTCGACATTGGGTATGTCATAGGGGGTGAAGGCGCACATGCAGGCGGGTTGAATCGGCGCGCCCGGAAAGGCCCCCGCCATCAGTTTCAGTTCCGCCGACGCGGCAATGATGCGGCCGTCCCGCTTGGCGCCAATCCGCACCGATATCGCGGCGCCAGAGGTCGGCCCGGTGCCGCGAAACACCTCACCGCGCGACATCACCATCTTTACCGGGCGGCCCGCCTTGCGCGACAAGGCAACCGCCACCGGCTCCAGATAGACCGTGGTCTTGCCGCCGAACCCGCCGCCGATTTCAGCCGCCGTCACCCGGATATCGGCGATATTGATGCCCAGCAGACCGGCGCA
>Ga0066376_10005471_pt1 | contig 10768 bp, 6 predicted proteins | sample Knorr_S15_td_Bot_FD_77009 | JGI IMG/M metagenome (GOLD analysis project Ga0066376, IMG submission 77009) | Marine microbial communities from Southern Atlantic Ocean transect - Knorr_S15_td_Bottom_ad_5009_LV_A | ecosystem: Environmental > Aquatic > Marine > Oceanic | place: Southern Atlantic... | reverse complement strand
GTCATCGGCCGCCAGCAGTAGCAGGATCTCTGCCTGCAGTGGGTCGGTGGCCTGGAACTCGTCGACAAAGATGTGCGTGAAGCGCCGCTGGAAGTCGGCCCGAACCGACTCGTGGTCGCGCACCAGATCTCGCGCCTGAAGAAGCAGATCGACGAAGTCGAGCCGCCCGGCATCCCGTTTGAGGTCGGCGTATGCCTTGATAGGGGCCCAGAGCTCCGCCTGCAGCAAGGCGGCCAGGTCGGCGTCGGCGACGCGCCGAAAATTTTGCAGCACCTCGGCGATCTTGCGATGCTGCTCCAGCACGCCAGCCCGAGTGATGCCCTCGCCGTAGTTGGCCCCAGACCCGCTCCGCGGATTCGCGAAGTCACGATTCGCCGCCAACTCGACGAGCGACGCCTCGATGCCGTCGTAGTCGCGCCGGCGTGGACGCAGGTCGTCGTGAGTCTGGATGGCCGGCGCCGTTAACAGCGCCGGCCGAACATCGAGATACAGCCGATCGCTTCGACGATTCGACGCGCGATCGACGAGTTCGGCAAAATCGATCAGGTGGGCGACGATCTGGTCGATGATCACCTTTCGCTCGAACGTCTCCCGACGCCACGCCGTCGGAAAATCCCGCCACTCGCTCAGATCTGCGGCCGCTTTCTTCAGCCGTTCGGTCGGCCGTTGCCTGTCCTCCTGGTCGCCGAACCCACCCACGGCGCGTCGACGCAGGGCCCGTCGGACCCCGTCGGGCGGGTCGGCCAGCGCGCGCTGGAGCCAACCATCGAACGCCTGGCTGAAGGTGCGCGCCGCGCCGTCCGCCAACACGTCGAACTGGGGGTCGACGCCAGCCTCCACCGGACGTTCATGGAGCAGGTCAGCGCAGAATCCGTGGATGGTGCTGACCTGCGCTTCCTCGAGGTGCGCGATGGCGTGTTCGATGTTGGGCCGTTGCCCGGCGGTGGCGACGCCAGCGACGCCGTCCGTCAGGTCGTGCCGCGCCTGTTCAAGTCCTTCTCGGAGTCGGAGCTTCAGCTCGCCCGCCGCCTTCTCAGTAAACGTGACCGCGAGCATCTGGTCGACGCGCGCCCGCCCGGTCGCGAGGACGTTGACGATACGAGTCACCAATTCCGTGGTCTTCCCGGTGCCCGCGGCCGCTTCGATCAGCAACGATTCGTCGAGCGAATGACGAATGCGCTCCCGCTCCGGTGCATCGACGAGTGTCATTTATTTCTTAGACGGGGCTGCGCCCCGAACCCCCCGCGGCGGCTACGCGGGGACCCCGAGTGCCCCACTCCGCCGCCGCGGGGCGCGCATTGTCGCGCGCCCTGACGCTAGTGCCTACGGCAGTCGTCGCAAGACCTCTAGGTCGGCCAGTTTGGTCGGGTCTTTCCGCTTCACTCGGGTTTCCTCCCAGGGACCACACACCGCGCGGAAATCGCACCACGTGCAGGCCCCCGGGCGGGGGGCCGGCAGCACGACGCCGGTCTCGATAGCGCGGTCGACGATCTCGAGCACCTCCAGGCCGTGCCGACGCTCCGTCTCGCCCAACGACACGGACCGGCTGACGTAGCCGCCGGCGACCGTCGAAAAGAACAGCCGTGACTCTTTCACCGGACGACCCAGCGCCTGCTCGACCGCGAGCCCGTAGAGCACCGGTTGCAACACCTCGCCGCGCCCGACGATCATCCGGTCGCGGGTGCGATTCTTCCCGGTCTTGTGGTCGGTGACCCGCAGCTCGCCTTCCGCGGTCGGTCGCCCCCGCGCCTCGACGAGATCGACGATGCCGTGCAGCTTCCACTTTCCATCGATGACGACCGGCTCGGCCAGACTGCGTGGGTCGCGCCCAGGCCCAGGAGGGAAACCGAACCCCAACTCGGCACGCACGGGCACCCACTCTCCCTCTTCGTTCGCGACGTGGTGGACCCAGCCCTTGAGGTCGATGCGCATCGCCTCCACCTCGTCGGTCCAGACCCGGTCGATGGCCGGGGCCAGGTCTTCGCGATACTGCGCGGCCAGCCGATCGAGCGTGTCGTCGAGGAGCGTCTCCGTCTCGGCGATCCGATCGCGGGTCAACGGCAGCGCGTCGCGCGCTTCCAGTGCCCGCACAAGCTCGGCCTGGACTTCGTGAAACATCCGACCGCGGGTCAGCGGGTCGAGCCGCTCCAGCGACACGATCTCATCACGCGGGTGCAACCGGAAGATGGTGGACAGCAGAAACTGATACGGACACATGGCGAACCGTTGGAGGGCCGACACCGAGTAGGGCCGAGCCGACAATCGGTGCTGGTCGAGCGCGGCGCGCGCCGGCGGGTCGGGGCCGGTAGATACCGTCGTACTTCGTCCAGGCGGGCATCCACCGGGCCCAACGCGTCAAGAGCGAGCGCCGGAGACCGCGATTCAACTGCAGCAGATACCGGGCTCGCCCGGTCAGATCGGGTGACATCCGGCGGCGCAGGAGCGGACCGAGGACGGAGAGGTCGTGCTCGGTGTCATCGATCGCCAGGGCGGGATCGGGAGGCGCCGGCCACGCCAGCGCGCACCGACACGGGCGAACGCCTGCCGTTCGGTCATGGCAAAGTCCGGAACATGTCCGGTCCGGGCGCGCTCCAGGTCCAGCGCGTAGAACGACGGCACGCGGGGGCGTGAATCGCCGAGCTGGAGCCGTGGATATGACAAATACAGCTGTCGTGTCGCCGCCCCGACCGCCAATCGCAGAAGCAGACGCTCGTGGGCCGCGCGGTCGTCAAGCAACCGCAGCCCGACGCGCTCGCCAGGGATATCGTCGCCCGACACCGGCGACGGCGATGCCGCGTGGTTCAGGGCGCGGCGGTGATCGTCCAGCAGCAGTGGATCTTGGCGCTGCTTCTGCGGGAAGACTCGCTCCGCCAGACCGGGCACGAAAACCACGTCGAATACGCGTCCCCGAACGTGTTCGGGAGCCCCGACGAACACCCGTCCGTACCGCCGAGACGGCGGCTCTTCCTGGAGCTGCGTGAGACGTTCCGCCAGTACGTTCTGCACCTCAGCCAGCGGAACCGGGCCAACCGCGGCCATCGGTCTGAGCTCGCCGAGCACCGCCAGAACCCGGTCCGGCCTCTCGAGCACCATCGGGGCCAGCACGTCGAGGCGGTCGAGCCACTCGCCCCAGGTGGCCTCATCCGGGAACCGACCAAGCCGGTCGATGACCGGCAAGGCGAATCGGCGCAGGTGGCCCAGGTTGATCAGATCGCTCTCGAGCCGACTCACCCGCGACGAGTGGGGATCCTCTCGTTGGCGCGACTGGAGACGCAGCTCCAGTTCCCGCTCGAGCCCGGTCAACCGTCGAGCCCAACGGTCGTGCCCTCCGATGACGGCAGACTCGACAAGCAGACGGTCCCAGCGCCACGGGGTACGGAGGGTCCCGTCCACCACGGGCTGCCGGTCGCCATCCTCGATCGGGGCCGACGCCGGGGGATCGAACAACGACGGTTGTTCTGGCTGCGCCGGACCCGGGAGTAGCTGGTCGCTGTCGTCCGGCGGCACCCACCGGCCGCGGTCAAGCGGCGGGGCGCCGGCGTGGTCAGGCCGCGGCACCTGCCCGAGCGACAGGTACTCCGAAAACCGTCGGGCGGACAGTCGTTCGGCCGCACAGGCCAGCAGCGCGAGAAACGCGCGACCGGCGGGGTCTGGGGCGCGGGTACCACGGACGAACCACGCCTCGACGCCGGCCCGGCGCAGCGCCGTCTCCAGAAGCGCGGCGTAGATCTGGGGGGCCCGCAGCACGACCGCCATCCGGTCCAGCGGAATCCCGCGACGCGCCTGTTCGTGCACCGACCGCGCAATCTCCACGCATTCGCGGGTCTCCCCGGGCGCAGAGAACAACGACACGGCCGGTTCGTCACGCTGATCGGGCCGGCCGTCGCCGGACCGGTCGCCTTCGTCGGGCACACTCTCCACCGGCGCGATCGGGGCAAAGAGCCGCCGCCGCACCCGGGCGAGCGGGCCGGAATCGGACGACGTGGTCTCGTCCGAGTCGGTGAGGGTCGACCACCCGTTGAGGGCGCCTAGCGTCCGATCGTCACCCGCCGGCACAGTGGCCAGGAACCGATTGGCGCGACCGGCCAGCGCCCGAACCAGGGTGCGGGTGGCCTCGTCGTGAACCGGCACGTCGACCAGCACCACCGGCACGTCGAGCCGCAGTCCGCCCGCGGAATCGGTTTCGCGCGTGCCCGCAGGGTGAGCGTTGGTGGTCGAAGCAATGATGCTGGCCGCCAAGCGATACAGTTCAGGAATGTCGATCAGCCGGGCTTGCTCGAGGTGTTGCGTGTAGCGCGCAGAGAGCAACTCCAGGTCGCCACCCACGGCGCCGCATTGGTCCAGGCGGTCCGTGTCGACATCACCGAACCGCAACTCGTCGAGGGTCGAGGCCAGCGTGCGCCCGAAGCTCCGCAGACGGGCAATGGGCGACACATAGGACAGCGTGCCCTGCTCCAGCTCGTCGAAGGCGGCGCGCGCGGCGACCGCTTCGGCACCCAGCCGCGTGGACGGGGCCAGACCGCACGCGGCGAGTTGGGTCGCGGTCACTCGAACCGCGAGCTGTCGCAGGCTGAAACGATGCAGACCAAAGGTGGCGCCGCGGCGCACGGACTGCTCACGCACCAGATCGTCGACCGCTTCCCGCGTCGCGCCGACCACCAGGGCCTCGGTCGCTGGCGAGAGCGCATCAAGAAAGCGGTGTGCGGCGGCCAGTCGAGTTGCCGCGGCGGCGGACCGATGAAGCGTGACGTGGCCCATGTGAGAGAGACGCGGAGGCAGCCGGGACCTGCGCCGGTCGATGCTACCACGCGACACGGACACGGTTGGGGAACCGTGGCTCCGACCCACCCGTAGTGGATAGAGAAGGGGTTTCTGTCATGGACTGTAGACGCTGTAAGCGCGAGATCGATGCCGACGCCGCCTTCTGCGCCTTCTGCGGTGCCACCCAACGGACATCCGACGGCGCGCCCTTCGCGAGCAGACGGCTGGAGCGCTCGGTCTCCGATCGGCAGCTGGCGGGAGTCTGCGGCGGCCTCGGAGTCTACCTGAGGCTGGACGCGGCTCTGGTGCGCGTGCTGTGGATTGTGCTGAGTATCGTGCCCGGTGCGATTCTGTTCGGATTCATCGCGTATCTGGCGGCCTGGCTGATTATTCCTGAGGCTGCCGACGGCGCACCGGTGGCCACCCGGCGCCGGCTCACCCGGTCACACACCGACACGAAACTGGCGGGGGTCTGCGGTGGCCTCGCCGAGTACTTCGAGGTCGACTCCACACCGATCCGGCTGCTCTGGGTCGTGCTGTCGATCTGTCCTGGTGCGATCATCGGCGGGGTCGTCGCCTACGGGGTGGCCTGGCTGGTGATGCCCGTGGCGTCCCGGCCTGTCGTGCCGGAGGTTCCGCCCACGCCGCCGCCCACACCACCGGCGGCCACAGCGGCCGAATCGGCCTGAAGGACGGGCGCGGACGCTCGCCCAAGGCTTCGGGCTTCGCACCTCGGCGGGAAACCTAACTACTCACGCTGTCTATTAGTTGCCGCAGCTCGTCGTAGTCGTTTGTGTGTCGATACTGGGGGAACGCTTCGATCACGTTGGCTGGTGAGCGGAACAGAAAACCGTGGTCGGCCTGCGCCAGCATCGCGATGTCGTTGTACGAGTCGCCGGCTGCGATCACCTTGAAATTGAGTGACTGCAGCGCCGCCACAGAACTGTTCTTGGGCTCTGGTTGGCGCATCGTGTAGCCGCTCACCTGGCCGCCGGCCTCGACAACCAGGTGATGACAGAAGAGCGTGGGCCAGTGGAGTTGGGCCATCAGGGGACGTGAGAACTCATAGAACGTGTCGGACAGAATCACGACCTGATACCGCTCCCGTAGGCCATCAAGGAACTCGGCCGCTCCGTCAAGTGGAGACATGGTCTGAATGACGGACTCGATTTCGCGAAGCCCCAGCTTGTGCTGCCGTAACTCATCCAGCCGAAACCGCATCAGCTCGTCGTAGTCCGCCACGTCACGTGTCGTCTTCTTCAAGGCGTCGATGCCGGTAGCCTGCGCGAACTGAATCCAAATCTCGGGGACCAGAACACCTTCCAGATCCAGGCACACAACATCCATGCAGAACCATCCTCGATTGAGCAGCGCACTGTTCTGCCACGCTGAAAGCGGACCATGAGCCGACCGACGTTCTTTGAGTGAGAACGAGTGTGGTCGGAACACAAGACGCGGGGCCGACCGTCGAATTATTGATCGAACATCGGACGCCCGGACCCGAACGGCCGTCTCAAGGCGGGAACGAGACGAGTGCCGGGCGGGTGGGTCCACGTCAGGCGCCTACCCGCCCGGCAATCTGATTACAGTGCTTGCGCCTCTTGTTCCACCGCGGTTTCCAAGTCTTCGAGAGTGGCGATCTCGCCATGCAGCGGCACGATGGTCTCGACCCGCAGCCCGCGGTCCTCGATGTTGCGCAACAGGGTCTCGGCGAACGGCGACGCTGCCGCTGACGGCGAGAACGCGTCGACTTCGAACAGGATCCGCTCGCGCGGCAGATACGCCATGAGCATCCCCTCGGCATGGGGGTCATCGACGACAGTGGCGATTTGGAGCGTGCGTGACCCGTCCGTGATTTCGAAGGGCTCCTCGCTCGACACCGCCTCGAGCGTCAGCGGCTGGGCATTGCGGGTCAGCGCATCCTGCACGATGGAGTGCCGGCGGGCGACCATGTCCTCGTAGAATGACCGATTGGTCCGATGCGTCACGACGGTCAATCCCTCGGACACCGCGGCTCGAATGCCGGCCGAGTGATCGAAGTGGTGATGCGTGTTGATCACGTAACGCAGAGGCTTGTCGGGCCGCAGTTCGCGCGCGCGCTCGATCACCGCCAGGGTCCGCGCCTCGCTTTGCGGCGCCTCGACCAACACGAGGAAATCTTCGAACTCCACCAGCGCGCTGTGGTGCGACTGTCCGGCCAGACGCCAGACGCCGTCCGTGACTTCCTCGACGTCCACCGTCACCGTCGCCATCGGCGCGGGGGCCGAGCGCACATCCGGCGGCGCCGACAGATCACCGACGTCGGCGTTGGTGTCGGCCGTGGTGCTGTATCTGGAGATCGTGAACCGGTCGAGGTTGGTCGTGTAGTTACGCGGCAAGGTCAGCCGCGCCTGGAACCCGCCCAGCCCGCCCATCTCCTGGTAGCCGTCGAACAGGGTCTCGATCGTGACGTCGCCCAGGTTGGGATGGTACGACGAAGACGTCACCTTGCTCGGCAGCCCGGTGTCCCCGCTGACGTGCAGCGTGAACTGGGTGCCGTTGGCGGCCACGACATCCACCACCCGCTCGGCCTCCTCTTCCCGGAGATTGCTCACGGTTGATGTCTCGTCGAGCCCCAGCAGGACGATGCCGAGCGGGTTGTGATACATCTCGGCCCACCGGTCAGCCGCCACCTTGTCCGACGCCCGCACAGCGCCATCTCCCTGTTCGTCGTAGGCCACGTCGCCATCCAGCCCATATGTCTGCCTGGCACCGTAGAGCGGCCCGCCTGTCAGGAAGGTCGTCGTGCGGTCTTGACCCAACCGCCACCGCTGATTCGCGTAGTCGATCTGGAGCAGATAGTTGTCCACCTGGTAGTAGGGCAAATCGGCACGCGGGCGGGTGTTTTGACCCAGGCGAAAGGTGCGCCCCTCGCCTTGCACGGTCAGCGCCGTCGTCTGGGTCACGCTGCGGAGACCACCCATCGCCTCCGCGGCGTCCTCAATCAGTTGTAATTCGGGGGTCGCCGCCCCTCCACAGGCGACGGCGAACAGAACAGAAAACGCGATCAGACAGCGCGGCCATCTCCTCATGAGCCCTCACTCCTTCCTGCCGGTCGGGTAAACCTTCACCGTGGACGAGGACGAGCAGGCGCTGCCCCCTTCCACAAACCCCGAATCGAAAAGCGACGCGACGACGAGAAATAATCCGTATCGCCCACGGTGGCGCGACGGCTGATTGTCTGAACGTCAGAGGGCAGCGAAGTCTCGGCGCGCTGTCCTGAGGCATTTTGGCGCAGACCTGGGTCCGACGCAACCGCTAACGGAAGACGGAACGCTGAGAACGCTCCCCGACGAGAAACGGCCCAGCGACCGCTGAGGTTCGTCGCGGACGTATGGGAGCATGCAGGCACGAGATGACTCTTCCCTGGGGGTACTGGATCGCCCTGCTGGCGCCACTATGCGGTCTGGTCTACTTGTGGATGAAATATCGCGCGCTGAGCGCCACGGCCTCCTTTTTAGACGGGGCTCCGCCCCGAACCCCACGCGGGCCCTCGCGGGGGCCCCAAAGCCCCACTCCGGGCCCGCGGGGCGCGCATGTGCGCGCCTGGCTCCCGCTCGCCGGGCTCGGTCGCCCGTTTAGACGGGCGGTTGCCTCGCAGCCACCTGGTCCTCGCCGTGACGTCCTGATGCCCGAAGCCCGAAGCCTGCTGTACCAACGTCTTGTCTAGTATCCCTGAAGCTCCGGAAAGCGCTCGTCGTCTGGCTGCGGCTGCACGCCGAGAGTGTTCAACGTCATCGAGACCTTGCGATAGCGAGAGACGATGGCGGCGATGCTCATCATCTGGCGGCTGTCGTAGGTCTCGGAGAGCGCGGTCCAGGTCTCGTCCGAGATGATCGTGTCGCTGTACATCTGGTCGGCGGCGTCGATGAGCAATCGCTCGGTGGCGTTCCAGCCCCGCGCATCGTTGCCTTGCGCAATCCACTCCGGCTCGAGCCCATGGTCGCGAGCGCGTCCAACGCTGCCCACGTGCTTGGCCCACTCGTAGACCGACTGCGCGTTCCAGCCGGTCCGCAGAATGAGCAGCTCGCGGTCGTGCGGTGTCATGCCGGACCGCTCTGGACTCTGCACATAGCTCGGGTTGGCGTACCACTGGTCGGCCATCGGCGGATGCCGGCGCAACGTTCGGCCGACCCGGATCCCATCTCCGTCGCCCGGGTCGATCCGTGGGGTGGTCAACGGCGGCTCAATTGACGGCACATCGATACGGTAGGCGACATCAGCACTCGGAATCAGCTCGGTGGCGCCGGCGTCCGGCTGGATGCCGAGGGTATTGAACAGAATGGACGACGAGGTTGTCTCGCTGACGGTGACCACCGCGTCGGCCAGATTCGGCAGGTCATACATCCGCGTCAGCTCCGCCCAGGTCCCGTCAGTGACGGATGCGTTCCGGAACATCTCGTCGGCCAGATCGATCAACACCTGCTCGAACGTCGTGAACCCGTCGCCGGCGCCCTCGGCCAACTGCCGGATCTCGGTGGCACTCAGCCCGTGGTCGCTGCGGTCGGCGTGCGCCGACCACAAATACCCGTTCTGGGCGAGCCAGGCCGTGCGCAAGATCAAGATCGCGCGATGCCGTGCCGACAGCGTGGACTCGTTGCTGACGTAGGTCAGCAGGGGCATGAAGCGATCGGCCAGCGCTGGCACCCGGATCAGCGTGCGGAGCGCGTTGCCGGCGTTGCCGTCCGGTGCGTATTTCTCCACCAGGGCCCGCTGCTCGGCGGTCCATTCGTTCTCCGGCACAGGCGGCACCCGAGCGTCGGTGAGCCGGTCGATGAAGATGGCGCTTCCGGGCGGGTCGGGGATGGCGGTGGCCGGCTCGATACGCAGCAGCACGCCATCGTCCTCGTCGGTGAGGACATAAAGATATCCGTCGGGACCCTGCCGCACGTCGCGGATGCGTTGTTTGAGCTCGGTGAGCAGCGACTCGCGACGAATCTCCTCGCCACGTCGGTTGAAGACGATGCGCTCGATATGGCCGGTCCGCGGCATCCGGCCCTCCATCATCGATCCGACGATGAGGTTGCCCTGCCACGCGGGAAAGTGTGGCCCGGTGTAGAACGTCAGACCGGAGGGAGCGATGGACGGCCACCACAGGACGTCGGCATCCTCAAACTCGGGACGCCAGGGGGTCTCGGTGACCCGGACCCCGGAATACTCGCGGCTGTATGACGCCAGCGGCCACCCGTAGTTGGCGCCCGGCTTGATGATGTTCGCTTCGTCGCCTCCCTGGGGCCCGTTCTCGGTCGCCCACAGGTCGCCGGTCTCGGGGTGCCACGCGAGCCCGAGCTGGTTCCGGTGTCCCATGGAGTAGATCTCGGGGAGATAGCTGGCATCACCCAGAAACGGGTTGTCTGAAGGCACCGTGCCATCGTCGTTCAACCGCATCAACTTGCCAAAGTGGGTGCCCGGGTCCTGGGCATAGCTGCCGGTGTCGGCGAACACATACGAACCGCCGACCGTCATGAACAACTTCCCGTCGGGCCCCCAGATGAGCCGTGACGCCGCAATGCCGGTGTCGAGCCCCTGCGCCACAAAGATGTCGCGGACCTCGGTCAGGTTCCCGGAGTCGAGTCGCCCGCGCGCTAACGCCACGGTGACGCCCGGCTCGCCGTCCACCACGATCGGTTTCGAGTACGTCAGATAGACGATGCGGTCATCGGTCGGGTGCACTGCGACGTCCATCAGTCCGGCCCGGTCAGACTCCGCGGCCACCACTGGAACACCGGGAATGTCGCGATCCAGCAACTGGCCGTTGCGCACGACCCGCAGGGTGCCCTTGTCGCGCTCCGTGATCAGGATGTCGCCGTTCTGGCGGAACGCCATCCCCCAGGGATGAGACAGGTCGCCCACCACCGGGACAACGCGGATACGCTGCACCTCGCCGGTATAGAGCACCACCGGTGCGTCCGGCGCCGGGACCGGCGGAATAAAGTCGCGCCGTTGCGCCGCGGCGACGTTGGCGACG
>Ga0066376_10005470_pt1 | contig 10769 bp, 8 predicted proteins | sample Knorr_S15_td_Bot_FD_77009 | JGI IMG/M metagenome (GOLD analysis project Ga0066376, IMG submission 77009) | Marine microbial communities from Southern Atlantic Ocean transect - Knorr_S15_td_Bottom_ad_5009_LV_A | ecosystem: Environmental > Aquatic > Marine > Oceanic | place: Southern Atlantic... | reverse complement strand
CCTGCTGCTTGCTCCACAATACGAGCTGCTTTTTCAACCGCATCTTTTGCTTCCGAATTTATAGACACAACGGGATTTACCCAATATATTTGTTCCAATTCCAGCAAAGTAACTTTTCCCGGAATCAAAATCATCTTCATAATAAATCACCTTTGATGAGCTTTTTGAGCGGATTGAAACCAACTTGATAGGTAAGTTCAGCCGGTTGGTCCACATTCCAAACCGCAAATTCCGCTTTTTCCCCAACCTCAATTGTCCCCACTTCATCACTGATTCCCAGTGCTCGTGCCGCATTACGAGTCACCCCGCAAAGAGCTTCTTCCGGAGTCATGCGAAAAAGCGTACAAGCCATGTTCATGCACAACAGAATCGAAGTCAACGGAGAAGAACCGGGGTTGCAATCAGTTGCAATAGCGATTGGAACTCCAGCTTGACGCAAAGATTTCAGCGGCGGCAACTGTGTCTCACGGAGGGTATAAAATGCTCCCGGAAGCAAAACCGCTACTGTTCCTGATTTGGCCATTGCTTGAACTCCATCTTCGTCAAGAAATTCCAAATGGTCTGCTGACAATGCTCCGTAACTTGCCGCAAGCGCCGCTCCTCCGAGGTTGGAAAGCTGTTCCGCATGAAGTTTTACGGGCAATCCCAAAGCTGCTGCTTTTTCGAAAACCCTGGAAATCTGCTTTGGAGAAAAAGCAATGTTTTCGCAAAAACCATCGACAGCATCCGCAAGTTTTTCAGCCGGAACGTCCGGTGCGACATGAACCGCCGGCAAAACATCTTCACAAACGAAATCAATGTAAGTATCAGGTTTTTCAAAAAATTCAGGAGGAATCGCGTGTGCGCCAAGGAAGGTTGTTTTCACGCGTACATTTCGCTCTTTGCCTAATTGACGGGCGACACGCAGCATTTTGATTTCGGTTTCAATGTCTAAACCGTAACCGGATTTTATTTCAATCGTGCCAACGCCTTCGGCCAATAACGCATCCAAACGTGGCAAGGCTTGAGCCAGTAATTTATCTTCGGAAGCCTCGCGGGTGGCTTTGACGGTGCTGAGAATGCCGCCGCCGTTTTTGGCGATTTCTTCGTAACTTGCGCCCTGCAATCTTAACTCAAATTCGGTTGCCCGACTTCCGCCATAAACCAAATGGGTGTGACAATCAATCAGTGCCGGCGTTACCAAACAGCCGTCTAAATTTTTCTCCGGAAGTCACGCAAATTTATCCGGCAATTCTTTTTCCGGACCGACCCATTTAATCCTGTCAGCTGAAATCACAAGTGCGCCATTCTCGATCATACCATAGGATGATCTACCATGAACCATCGTTGCAAGTTTCGCATTTCTAAAGACTATGGTGCTAATATTCATTACTATTTTTCTCTATGGTCCAATAGTGAATTCATCTTGAAATTATATTTTACACTTCTAGAATTATTGATGTAGAAGAAAATAATCAAAACGCCACATTTGGTTCAAACTCCAAACAAACTATGGACGAAACACAAATACCAATTATTCAAGGACGCATCTACTCTATTCGTGGACAGGCCGTAATGCTTGATTCAGATCTCGCAGACCTCTACGGCGTCACTACCACAGCATTAAATCAAGCTGTTCCCAGAAACATTGTTCGGTTTCAAGAAGATTTTTCGTTTGTTCTAAATAATCAAGAGTTTATGTCTTTGATATCACAAATTGTGACATCAAAGACAGGGCGCGGAGGTCGTCGCAAGTCACCTCGCGTCTTCACTGAACACTGAGCGCTCATGGCCTCCACTGTTCTGCGCTCTGAGCAGTCAATGCAATGAGTCTCTTCATCATGCGTGCGTTTGTAAAAATGCGGGAAGAATTGACCACCAACCAAAAAATTATTCAGCGGCTTGCCGAGATTGAAAAAACACTGCTCGTTCATGACATTGCGCTAAGCGACTTGTTTCAAAAGCTCCGTCCTCTGCTTAGTCCACCCAAAGAAAAACCGAAACAAAAAATAGGTTTCAAGCCAAATGCCAATATCTGATTGTCTGAAAATTGTATCCGTACTAGCCTTTCTACCGGAAGGCTAGACCAAAATAATTCACGTAACGGTTGATTCTTTTGAACGAATTACAGCCGTAGAATCCTGGGTTGAATCGCAATAGGAAGATCAACATTTTCGGAATCTTAATCTTATCTCTCTACCGGAATGTCCGAAAAACGTATGTATTTCTAAATCTCAACAGAACGCATTCGATTCTCCAGCCAGCGCATTCCGGATGAGATGCAAATGCCGAAGTTCTAACTTGTCAACAACTTACATTCTGCCAGCTTAATCAGGGCACGGTCGATATTTTCCATGGATTGCGCGTAACTGATCCGAACGAAACCTTCTGCAGCAAGGCCAAAATCGCTACCGGGAGCAATCGCTACACCGGTTTTTTCCAGCACTTCATGACAAAGTTCCAGTGAAGATTTACCAGAATCGCGATACTTGTAAAGCACATAAAACGCGCCTGTCGGTGTGTATCCCAGATCCATTCCGAGCTCCCGCATTCGTTCCAAAACAAACAGCCGTCTGAGATTAAATTCTTTTTTCATTTCCTCACAGTAAGCTGCACTTTTTCGCAAAACTGAAATCCCCGCTTCCTGTATAAACTGTGTTGCAGAAATCATCAGATTCTGGTGTAGACGATCCGCCGCAGGCATCCATTCCAAGGGCGTAATCATGTAGCCCAGGCGCCATCCTGTCATGGCGTAGGATTTAGAAAAACCGTGAATTGCCACCGTTTGTGTTGAAAAGCTTAAAAAACTGCTAGGTGGATCTTCAAAACTCAAATCCGCGTAAATTTCGTCCGAAATAACAGGAATATCCAAATCAGCGAGGGCCGTCATCACTTCGGAAGAAAAGACCACACCGGTAGGATTCATTGGAGAATTAATGAGAATGGCTCTGGTTTTTGATGTCACTCTTTTTTTAAGATCATCGACATTCAACTGAAAACCATCTTCTTGCCTCAACTTGATCATAACAGGCTCTGCACCAGCCAGCCGTACTACATTTTCGTAACAGGCATAACAAGGATCAGTGAGAATGACATGACTTCCGGGTGGAGCAAGTATCCGAATTGCCAAATAGAGTAACAGCGATGAGCCATTGGAAACAAGAACTTGTTCCGGAAGAATCTTGACACCATAATCGAGTGAGTATTTATTCGCAATTTCAATTCGCAGCCCCTCCAGTCCTTGAGAAAAGGTATATCCGGCAGTATTAATTTCCATACTTTTCCGGACAGATTCGACTGCATCAGCCGGAGCGGAAAAATCCGGCTCCCCGAATTCCAGATGGATGATATCTCGACCTTGAGCTTCAAGTTCCTGTGCTCTGGAAAAAATTTCCATTGCCAGAAAAGAACCGAGGGAGTCAAGATGTGATGTTTGTGCTTTGTTGATCATCTTTTATGTGTTTTGCTGTGTTTGTGGTTGAGTGTTAAAATGCTTCCTGAATCAGTTTTTCTCTTGTCATCCCGGACTTGAAACGGGCTCCAGATTCATGATCCGGCAAAGTTCAAAATTTGTAGTATCTACCCTGGATTCCGGGTTTACGCTGCACTTCACCCGGAATGACACTGGAGAAGATTCGAATTTTGTTTTCTTGGCCGTTAATTTTTTTCAAAGCACGTTATTACGTTTTTTCTCACCAAGTATAAAACGTTTTGCACCATCAAGGTATTTCAAACCTTCCTCATAACTGTGTGGTAAAATTAGCGGAACCTGCTGCAGGTTTCCGGAATAATCAAGGGCATTAAAAGTAAAATAGCAAACATTGGTCACTTGTGTCTCTCCTGATTTTGGACGAATGACTTCTGTGACAACTTCGACCATCAATGATTTATCGACAGTGTAAACAACTGTTCCTGTAAACGAAATTATCGAACCAATTTCAACAGGCTTGTAGAAGTACATGTGATCCATGCTGATGAATTTCGGTTTTTTTCTGCAAAAAAGATATGTAATATTCCAAGCCAGTTCAAATGCTTCCCGCATCAGGTAACCGCCAAAAATGTTATTATGAACATTGCGGGACTGTGGATGCATCAGCAGCGTAGATTGCCTGATGGAATCCTCCATGGCGACACCAGCGATTTCTCCATTTTTAATACGCAGAAACAGATCATGCAGCACATGACTTTCCCTGGCGGTCGGTGTGTCTTTGAGATAACTGGTTTTGGCTATGGCTCTACGTTCCTGCTGACGTTGTTCACTTTCCTGAAAACGCCGTTGATCATCCTTGCTTACCAGTTCAAGTTTATTCACCGCTTCTGCTTTTCCATCACGCCGGGCAACCATAATAAAATAAGCACGTGCTACCCTTTTCCATGTTTTTCCTTCTTTTGCCGAAATCCGTACTCCAACTTCTAGAGAACTACGCCCCACCCAATTTATGCTGGAAAGAAGCTGCAGATCACGGTCACTGTGTAATTCTCCCAGCAAATCGATTCGATCACATGCTGCGGTGACAATGGTCATTCCGCGTTCCCAACCTTCTGTATGTTTGTAGGCCACCTGTCCTGCAATCAAATCCAGATCCTCCAGCAATTTCCCAAGGCGCAATCCGTTAAAGAAATTTATATAACGATCACGCAGTTCTAAATCGGTGCTGAAAAGTAAAATCTTTTCATTTGCAGAATCAGATACTTTACGAGTAACCAGCGGTTTGTTCAGTGCTGCTGCAAGTTTTGCTTTTGAAGGCGGAATCTGTGATTCAAACGGAATTTCAGACATACGGCTTTGTTTCAGGAAAATTCATGAATAATGATTTTTTTTAATTCGTTTCAATTTTTTTAAAAACATCCATTGCGCAGCGGAAACCTATTTGAAAAGAACGTGTCCATTCTGTAAACGCATAGCGTTTAGCAGAACGTACTCCTGCAGGAGTTCCAGCGCCATACAATCCACCCCAGGCACCCCCCCTGACCACACGTAGAGGATAATTCTCATCCAAAGGCAAACTCGGTCCTTTTGGATTATTGGGTTGACGAACAGAGATAAAATAATCTTGTGTGTAGTAATTTTGAACCCATTCCATAACGTTACCGTAAAGATCAAACAAACCCCATTGATTCGCTATTTTGCTGCTCACTTTTCTCGCACCCCAGAGACCAAGATCAGTCGTGTTTGTTTCCACCCAGGCGTAGTTTTCGAGAAAGCTTACATTGTCACCAAAACTGTACTCTCTCTCGCTTCCTGCACGTGCAGCATATTCCCATTCTGCTTCTGTCGGCAAACGTTTGTTCTGGGTTTTACAATAAGCATCAGCATTGTTCCAGTCAACATAGACTGCAGGCTGTTGCGGATCGATTGTGTCAAAACCGCCGTGACCACGTTCACAAGATAAACATTCACTGTAATCCAAATTTGTCACTTCATGTTGATCAAGGTAAAAACTATTGATGAAAACTAAATGATCCGGTAACTCATCTTCGTCTCCAAAATCACTGCCCATCAGAAATTCACCTTCAGAAATTAATACCATTTCATGCGGAATTTTTTGCACTTCTTCTTCAACCGGAGGAGGAAGAGCAGGAATTGGAGTTGAAAACAATTCGGTTTTTTTCTGAGTGCTCATTTCCTGTTCAAAAGAAGGGTGCCAGGAAATTGAAGGAAGAACTGGTGCATGAAATTGAGTGATTTTTTGAGTTGAGGGTTCCGAACTTGTTTGCTCCATTTCTTGCGTCGCTATTTCTTCAGGGGTAATTTCTTCTTGTTCATTTTCTTCAATTCTTTGCTTACCGACAACGGTTTGCCACAAAAGGTCTCCGCTTTTAAGTTCATAAAGATTTAAGTTTACAGAGAGCAGCCCCCTGATACTTTCATACGTTCCAGTCAGCAGCCAGTCCGCATTCGTAAGTTTTGCAATATCTTCCGTAAGCGGATCATGCAGGATTTCCGGAAACCTGCTTCTCCATTCCAAACGCAAATATACTATTTCGAAATATGGCACAACTTGATTCGGCAGTTTTTCAAAGAGCAAGTCCGAGAGTTGTTCCTCAAGTAATTCGGCCTTTACGTCACGCTCCTGAGTTTCATAATTAAAGATATCAACCACTGCAATAACCACTTTTTTTTCACGGCCAAGTACCTGTTCCGCTATATTTTCTGCTGCAATTTCCAATTTAGAATCAAAAATTGCAAGTGTTTCTGTGGAGAAAGGCGCTGCAAATAAGACTTTTGAAGAAATAAAAAAAAGGCAGAAAACTGACAGAAAACTGACAGAAATAATGGATGTTGATTTCACGCATCCATGCACAGTTCTCTTGATTAAATTCTCATTTTCTGGGTGAAACATTTTTAATTTTTCGTTTTTCCGGCCTCTTAAATTCGTTTCATAATTCCAATGCACGTCGTGCCAGACGGAGGCATTTTTCCCTGCCAAACAAATCAACTATCAATTTTAATTCTGGACCTTGAACTTCGAGGGTGATTGCGTAACGTAAAGGCAGCCACAAATTTTTACCTTTGATATTTGTTGCGTTTTGCACATTTTTCATCAAGCTACCCAAGTTCTCTTCTGTCAGGCTTTCAAGGGATTCCACCTGCCTGATAAATTCCGCAAGCACCTGCTTCGATGTTTCCTGCCTCAAAAGACTTAAAACATCGGGATCTGTTGCTACCGGATTTTCTTCAAAAAATAATGCCAGACGTTTTCCGATTTCCTTCAGTGTCACTAAACGGGACTGAAGAATATTTACGGCTTTTTTGAGCAAAGCGGCATCCTGTTCCGCATAAGGTGTCTGGGCTATAAAAGGAAGCAGCCGCTGTAATAAATCTTCCTGATCCAAATCTTGAATATACTGTTGGTTCATCCAATTCAGTTTGTCTCGATCGAAAACGGCTCCGGATTTGTTAACCCGTTCAAAACTAAATTCTTTGATAAGTTCCGAAAGTGAAAACAATTCCCTGTCTTCAGCAGGTGACCAGCCAAGTAAACTAATAAAATTAACCAGAGCTTCCGGAAGGTAGCCTTGATCCCGAAAATCTTCCACGGCAACATCACCTTGCCGTTTGCTAAGTTTGGAACGATCAGGATTTAGGATTAAAGGTAAGTGGGCGAATTCAGGAGGATCCCAGCCAAAATAGCGGTAAAGCAGCAAATGTTTCGGAAACGAAGGAAGCCACTCTTCTCCACGTACAACATGCGTTATCTGCATCAAGTGGTCATCAACTACAACTGCCAAATGATAAGTCGGAAAACCATCACTTTTGATAATTACCTGGTCTTCGGTTTGACTGGTTTCAATTGAGACGCTGCCGCGGATTAAATCATTGAGCACCAGAGTTTCCGGAATTTCCGGTATTTTCATGCGTACGACATGTGCTTCACCGGAAGCAACGCGCAGAACGGATTCTTCTTTGTTTAGATTTCTACAATATCCATCATAACGCGGAATTTCGCCTTTGGTCCGCTGTTCTTCTCTTAAGTTATCCAGACGTTGCGGAGAGCAAAAACATGGATAAGCATGGTCTTCGTCAAGTAACTTCCGGACATGCGACTTGTATATTCCCAGGCGTTCAGATTGACGATATGGTCCGTAATCGCCTCCAATTCCCGGCCCCTCGTCCAGATCAATTCCGGCCCACTCCAACATCCGAACCAGATCATTTTCGGAACCTTTCACCAACCTTTTTTGGTCAGTGTCTTCCAACCGGAAGATGAATTTTCCAGCATGCTGACGTACATAAAACCAACAAAATAACGCCGTACGCAAACCCCCTACATGAAGGTAGCCGGTGGGACTTGGAGCAAAACGAAGACGAACCATTAATTATTGACAAGCAGGATTTTTTACAAAGGAGATTTAGAACTTAAGCTGATTACTTTTTTTCAAAACGACGCATACGTATGTTCAGCAACAGGCCTATGCCAAACATCATGGAAATCATTGAAGAACCTCCATAGCTGAAAAAAGGAAGAGGTACACCCACAACCGGCATCAACCCGGTTGTCATGCCGATATTGATCAAAACATGTGAAATAATTATTGCGACAATTCCGGTAATTAAAACTGCACTCACACGATTTTTTGCTATTAACACCTCTGCAAGTGACCACAATGTCAGAGTTAAAAACAGCACAAGTACCAGCATTGCACCAATAAATCCCCACTCTTCAGAAAAAACAGCAAAAATAAAATCAGTATGATGCGCAGGTAAAAAGTTCAGTTGACCTTGTGTTCCATTACCAAAACCTTTGCCAAATATTCCCCCGCTTCCAATCGCAATTTTGGATTGAATTATGTGATAACCGGAGCCCAGAGGATCACGTTCAGGATTTAGAAAAGTCAGGATCCGCCCTTTTTGATATGATTTGAGCACAAACATCCAGACGATTGGCAGTGACGCCAATGATAGAAGGCCTAAAATAAAAATGGTCTTAAAGCGAATACCCATCAAAAAAATAATTGGGATGAAAACAATCACCAGCAACAAGGCCGTGCCCAAGTCCGGCTGCTTGATAATCAGGACAACAGGAACCGCCATTAAAGTAAGCGGCCAAATCATCCAAAGCCAATTTCCTTTGGGCTGTTCAAAGCCTCTAAAATGATGTGAAAGCGCCAACACAAGCGTGAACTTGCTGAACTCTGAGGGCTGGAAAAAAAATGGACCAACTTTAAGCCAGCGCTGTACAGGTGCTCCGGGGCCTCCTGTTCCATACAACAACACAAGAACCAACAGAACTATCACCAGCAAATGCATCAAAAATCCAAGGCGTGCCCAAAGCCGATAGTGAATAAACTGGGTTAAAATTATTACTCCTATTCCTGCAACAATACGATAAACTTGTTGAATTAAATAATCTTCCTTTCCGGGGATTCCTAAAGTCGCAGAAGAAAGCGCAATTAAACCCACCCCGGAAATCAGCAGGACTATAAAACACAGAGTCCAATCGATGTTGGCAAAAAGACGTTGATCAAGCATATGCTTAAAAAGTTATTTTTTTTGACGAATTAGTAAAAAGTAAAATAATTCCACACTTGTTTTTCATTATTTAATTATTTTATCTCTATGACCTCTGCGGATCTGTGGTAATTTTTTTCGATTCAGCGCTCTGCATAAAACCCTGATTTTTTCAGCAATAATTTTTCTGTTTTCTGCTTATTTTATTCCCAGCCAAACGTACCCGGAGGTTTGTGCGTGATGTCGTAGAAAACAGTTTCAATTCCAGCAAGTCCGATTAATGATTCTACCAGAGGATCAAGTAAATTCCAATCGATACGCGCAAATTGGGCTGTCATCACATCTTCAGAAACAACCGGCCGCAGTACCAGGCAATCTTCTTTTCCATTCTTGGAAATAGGCAGCAAAATCACCAACAACTGAAATATTTCACGCATCAAACCGTTTTCTTCGAGTATTTGAGTTACCATAAAATCAGCCTCTCTCAGCAGATCGAGTCGATCACTACTGCAAAATGCTTCACGAATTTTAAAAGGCTCTTCGTAATCTCTACTGTTTGAACCAAGCTGCAGTACAACTCGATTGATGTTCCGGACTTCATTTGTCAAACGTGTTGCTTCCTTTTCCAGCCAGTCCCAATCACGCGGAACGTTCCGCAGTGCTGCCGGAGGTGTATAGGTCCGTTGATCTCCCTGCACTCCAACAGAGCGCACCGGAAGTATTTGACTCTCACAATTACTATCCTTAAGGCAGGCGGAGACTTCCAAAGCTGTTTTTTCCAGTTCCGGAAACAACTCATCACCGCGTGCACATAAAACATTGATAGACAGTCCGGGACCTGGAAACGGATGTCTCCATACAATCGAATCCGGTAAACCCAATAAAGTTCCAACTTGCCTAACTTCGTCTTTATAAAGGTCTTTGAGCGGTTCTACCACTTTTCCCGTACTGAGCAATTCCAGGACTTCCTGCACACGATTGTGATGTGATTTAATAACTTCCGCATGTTCGGCGCCGCCTGATTCAATGATGTCCGGATAGAGTGTTCCCTGCCCAAGCATCCATTCCGATTCAAGTAAATTCAATTCATTCAAAAACCTGTCACGCATCTGGATGAATGTCGCGCCAATTTTATGCCGCTTGATTTGCGGGTCAACCTGGTTGAAAACCGCATCCAAAAAAAAAGAACTGTAATCTCTCGATTTAATATTTTTATAGCCAATCTGCTGATAACGTTCAATAATTTCAGTGCTTTCATTTTTTCTCATGAAACCGTTATTGATATAAAGACCCAGCATTTGATCTTTTCCAAGCGCTTTATTTAACATGGCAAAGGCTACAGACGAATCCACACCTCCACTGATAAACATCAGGACTTTCCGCCCTCCAACTTCCTTTCGTAAACGTTCAGTAGTTTCCTCAATAAAATTTTCCATTGTCCACCGTGAACTCACATCACAGGTGTTAACGAAATTTTCCAGCATTATTTGTCCCTGCTTGGAGTCGTTTACTTCCGGATGGAACTGCAGGGTATAAATCGGCCGATTACGATGTTTCATGGCAGCGACACATCCGGAGTCAGTTACTCCGGTGACTTCAAAATCCGGAGGACATTTTGTGACGCTGTCCTTGTGACTCATCCAAACACGGTTCGGAAACGACACGTTTTGCCAAAGTGGAAAATCCGAAGTCTGCTCCAAAACAGCTTTACCGAATTCTCCTTTTCCGGTGTTAGTAATAGTACCTCCAAATTGTTTGGCAATCAATTGATGTCCGTAACACAAACCAAGAATTGGTAAATCAAGATTTAAAATATTTGAATTAAATTCTGGAATAT
>Ga0066376_10005469_pt1 | contig 10770 bp, 6 predicted proteins | sample Knorr_S15_td_Bot_FD_77009 | JGI IMG/M metagenome (GOLD analysis project Ga0066376, IMG submission 77009) | Marine microbial communities from Southern Atlantic Ocean transect - Knorr_S15_td_Bottom_ad_5009_LV_A | ecosystem: Environmental > Aquatic > Marine > Oceanic | place: Southern Atlantic... | reverse complement strand
GGCATCTCGCCAGAGCCCTTCTTTGGGGCCTACCTCGGCATCGTGATGTGGCACTTCCTGCTCGACGCCGGGGTCTGGCGACTGAGCGACCCCTTCCAGCGAAGCTACATGGCGCGCCACTTCGACTTTCTGCGTTAGAGCGCGGCGGCCTGCACAACGAGCGGCCTCCGCTGGCCCGGCGCAGCGCTGGTCAGTCGCCGCAACCGAGGGCGCGCAGGCGTCTTCTGGTCTCGGCATCGACTGGTGCCACCTCGGGAACCCGCCGATCGATCTTCAACGGCTCCTACTGAGCCGCGAGCCCATCACGAACGGGAGCGTGCAGGCCGGGGCGATTCACGCTCGGCGCGGAGACCAGCGGAGCACGCCCAGCGCCGCGAGGCCCAGGACGACTGCGAGCCACCACAGCGACCGGGGCGACAGCGTATCGACCCCCGCGCTGGCGGCGAGGTGGGTGTCCAGAAAATCGATCGCGGCGCTCCAGTAGGTCGTGTCGTCGCTGGCGTCGAGTTCTTGCCCCTTGGGCGCGGCGTCGAAGAGCGCATGCCCCCCGAGTGTTTCGCTCTCGTTCCAGTTGGGGCGCAGGTCGAGTACCGCGGAATCGACGACCGCGTCGAGTTCGAGGTGAACCGTCGTCGCCAGGTCGACCAGGTTGTTGTGGGGGTTGTTGCCCAGCGGCGGGGGACGGTCGTTGCTGGCGACCATCACCAGGAAGGCGGTCTCCGATCCGATGTCGTCGACGTCGGAGAGATACGTGTCCATGGTGGTGCTACCGCCACCACCTGGTGTCCAGCTGCCCGCGCCCGGCGCAGGTGCCATCAGCACGACTGCCGCGAAACTCGTGGGGTGGAGTTCGGCCAGACGCAGGCCCAAGAGGCCCCCGCGCGAGTAACCCATCAGTGCCAAGCGCGTGGGGTCGAGGCGCGGGTAGGCCAGAGCCAGTAGCTCCACCAGGCCCGCCTCCATCTCGTCCAGTGCCGTGCCGATCGGCCCACCGACGCGGCGCTTCGCATAGCCGACGTAACCGGCGCAGGCGAGCTGCCCCGCTGCCTCGGCCGGATCGCCGCCCAACTGGATTCCCGAACCGCCGTGGTTGTAGAGCACCCCAGGGTGGGCGTCGCTGCCGAGGGGCAGCGCCAGGTAGGAGAGGTAGACGGTGGTGGCGTCGTCGCAGTCGATCACCGCACCCGCTTCGACGCAGGCGACCTTCTGGATCGAGGCGTCGGGGCATACGACGTCGAGCGCAGTCGCCGGCGCAGCCAGCACCAGCAGTAAAGAGCACCTGCCGAGACCACCGAAATAGAACTGCATTCACTCCCCTCTCTAGATGAGGTGCAGCGGGGAGAGGGTACACCGTAAAATTTCAGACGTGAAACGCGGTGGACGGAGGGCCGCCGCACCGAAGCCAGCCGCGCGCCCGTGAATCCTCTCCGCTCCCAGTACCCCGCTCGGAGACTTCTGCATGGAAACGCTTCGCGTTGACCCGAGAATCCGCGCCGCGAGCCCAGCCAAGCTCGGAGAAGATGGGTTCGACGAGACCCTGGCCCGGGAAGTTCCTGGAACCGGAAAGCAGGCAGAGGGTCGACGATGCGACGACCGGTCCCGGGAACCCGATGGTCGCTCTCTTCTCGCGCTGAAACCTGGTCGCGAACCCGAGCAGGGCTTTCGCTCCGGCTTCCCCGATCCCCTACCACCACTCGGTTCCGGCCATCGAGTGTTTTCGAGCGCCGGTCCTTGGTAGGGCGCGACGTCCGCTACACTTTTTTCCTCACGACGTGAAGGGGGGGGCGGCGAATTGGGGAACCGAACGTTTCGGCTTGAGATCTTTCTGATCTCGATGGCTGCCATTCTCCTCGAGATCAGCTATACGCGAATCTTTTCGTTCAAGCTCTACTACTACTTCACGTACTTGACGATCGGGATAGCGCTGCTGGGCTTGGGCTCCGGAGGCGTCTTCGTTGCGGTCAGTTCTCGCCTCCGCGGAATGGAGGCAGGTCGCCTGGTCGGTGGTGCTTGTCTCCTGGCCAGTCTCGTCATCCCTCTCGGGTACTGGATCGTCGCGACCACGCAGCTCAACGCCCTCGACATCGCCGACAGCCCCGTTGAAGCGCTGAAGCTGGTGTGGGTCTGCACGGTCCTATTTGCGCCCTTTCTGCTGGTCGGGATCTGCCTGGCGACCATCTTTGGGGCTCGCAGCGCAGACATCACCCGGCTCTACTCTGCAGACCTGGTGGGGGCGGGCCTGGGCTGCGTGATATGCATCCCACTTTTTTATCTCGTTTCGCCCCCAGGTTGCGTGTTTCTCAGCGGCGTTCTCTTTGCCGTCGTAGCGCTTTTCCTTTTCGCTCGTGAGCGGACGTCTGGGCGTTGGGCCTCTGGAGCGATAGCGGTCGCTCTCCTGGCGGGTGTCATCTTTCCGGGCTGGCTACCGGACCCGGTCGTCGACAGGGTCAAGACCCTGAGCCCACAGCGCGGGGCCGAATTCACCACGCTGTTCTCTCGCTGGAGCACGGTGTTCCGCGTCGATGTCATCGACGGCGGCGATCCCGATACCCGATATCTCCTCGCCCACGACGGCAACCAGGGCTCCGCTCTGATCCATTTCGATGGGGATTTCTCCGCGCTGCAGCGTTTCGAAATAGATCCTCGCTCCACTCCGTTCGCCGTACTTCCACCCAACCCCAAAGTTCTCATCATCGGCTCTGCGGGCGGCCACGAGATTCTCGCCTCGCTCTACTTTGGAGCTGAGCACGTCACAGCGGTCGAACTCAACCCGGTGACCGTCTCTCTCCTGACGGAACATTTCGTCGAGTACACCGGGGGTATCGGAAACCACGAACGCGTCACGCTGATCAACGGAGAAGGTAGATCCTTCATTGCGCGTGACCAGAACAAATACGACCTGATCTGGTTCGTTGCACCCGACAGCTATGCGGCGATGAACGCCGCGAGCTCCGGAGCGTTCGTTCTTTCCGAAAGCTACCTCTACACGAAGGAGATGATTCTCGAGGCCCTGGACCACCTGAGCGAAGGTGGCCTCATCGCATTGCAAACGGGAGATATCGACTTTCTGCGCAAACCAAACCGCGCGACCCGCTACCTCGCGACAGCGCGCGAAGCCTTCGCAGCCCGCGGGATCAGCGATTTTGGAAGCCACGTGCTCGTGAGTTCCGTTCGGGAAATGTTCACACTCGTGACGATCCTCCTATCGAATGAGCCGATCTCTACGGCGCGCGTAATAAAATTTCACGAGAATGCTGCCGTCGTGAAACCCGTAGGAAAGGTTTCCACGGTCGCGCACCCCGGAACCGATGAGTTTCCTGTTCTGACGGAAACACCGGTCGCGAAGGTCATCAACCTACCGGACGGTGAACTAGCGCAATGGTACGAATCGTACCCATACGATGTCACGCCGGTAATAGACGACGCTCCATTCTTCTGGCACTTCGCCGGCTTCTGGGATTCGATCTTCGATCCTCTCGATACCCAGGACTACGTGGTGGACCCAGAGGACGCCAAGGGTGAACGGGTTCTCCTGGTACTGCTGGCCCTGACCGTCGTTTTCTCCGCGGTCTTCCTGCTCCTGCCGCTGGTCGCGATGAAACGGGTGTGGGGCGAACTACCCCATAAGCTGAGCACCGGGCTCTACTTTTCCTGTCTTGGGCTGGGTTTCATGTTCTACGAGGTGTGCCTGATCCAGAAGCTCACACTCTTCCTCGGATACCCCACCTATTCGGTTACGGTGACGCTCTTCGCGATCCTTACGTTCTCTGGTATCGGGAGCCTCGTGAGTTCTCGCTACGCAACGGACCGAAACCGCGCACTCCGGTTCCTGGTGGGCGGCCTCGTCGTTTTGGCTTTCTGGTACCAGTTCGGAATGACTTACATGGTCGAAGCGTACGGAGGGGCTGTATTCCCCGCTCGCGTCGCGCTCGCTGTCGTCGCCCTTGCGCCACTGGGCCTATGCCTTGGCGCCTTCATGCCGATCGGCATCGCGACGGTCTCAGAATTGTCGCCACACGTGCGGGAGTACGTCGCGTGGAGTTGGGCGGTGAACGGGTTCTTCTCCGTGATCAGCTCGGTACTGTCGACGATCCTCGCGATGACCTTCGGATTCAGCGTCGTGCTTGGTATTGCACTCGTCGTCTACATCATTGGCGCGCTGGCATTTTCGCGCATTCCAGTCCTGGGAAAGGAAGCGCTTCCGAGCTGAACGGCGACGGCACCCTGCGTCCCAACTGGGCAGGCCACGACGCCCGGCTTCTGGTCGAATCGCCCGCGGCCAGCCGGCGAAGGCGTCGCCGATGTCTGGGGCGAGTTCGGCGGGCAGCTCCTTTTCCCTGCTCGATCCGGGCACGGCGCGATACACTCGTTCGCAGTGGAGGAGAACACCCCAATGCCTGCAATCCGAATACGCTTCATCGCCTCGGCACTCGCCGCGGCCTTCATTCTGGCCACCCCGGCGCTCGCCGATGCGCCAAAGGTCACGGTCTACAAGTCGCCCACCTGCGGCTGCTGTTCGAAGTGGATCGAGCACCTCGAAGAAAACGGCTTCGCCGTCGCCGCCACCGACGTTCACGACGTGCGCCCGATCAAGCAGATCAACGGCGTGCCGCCGGCTATGGCCTCGTGTCACACCGCCCTGGTGGGCGGCTACTTCGTCGAGGGACACGTGCCGGCAGAAGACATCCGGCGCCTACTTTCCGAGCGCCCGGAGATCGCGGGCCTGGCGGTGCCGAAGATGCCGGAAGGCTCCCCCGGGATGGAGGGCCCGAATCCGGTGCCCTACGCCGTGTGGGCCATTCGAAGCGACGGCAGCCGCGAGGTCTACGCCCGGCACGCGCCCTGAGCGCGGAAACCGGAACACGGCCCCGCCTCGGCTTTCACGCTTAGCGGCAGACGAGGCGGCGCTGGCGGCAGTTCGAGGCCGAGCCCTCCCCTCGATCTTCGACGCCCCTCTGCGCCGGGGGCGCGAGCAGCGTGTAGACGTTGTCCTGGCTGATGGCGTCGGCCGTCCGCGGATCGAAGGGCGAGTGCAGCACCAAGGACGACTGCATGGACGGTTGCGAAGAGGTCGTCGATGGCACGGTCGAAGTCGACTTCGAGAGTCTCGAGGCCCTCGACACGCTCACCTTTACCGAGGTGGATTTCCCGTACGAGAGCACCTCTTACGTGATCGGTATATCGATCACCGCCCAACTGGCTTCGCTCACCGCGGACATCGGCTGGAAGTTCTGCGAGAGCAGCGAGGGCGACCAGACCTGTTCCGACGCGGGCACTACGCCGATGAGCAGCGACACCATAGAGATCGCCGTCACCGGTAAACTCGAGCTGGTCTACTGCGAAAAGACCGGGGAGAACGGTGTCTACATGACCCACGCGGACGTGGATGTGATCCAGTTTGCGACCTGGGGAGTCAGCGCCTGGATCGACACGGTCGAATCTGAAATCGACTCGAGCCTCGACTGGCTCGTCGACAATCTCTCCGATCTCTTTGACTCGAGCAGCGTCACGGTGCCCTTCGAATCCGCACAGAATGCGGTCAACGATCAACTCGGCCAGATGGTGGAGGCGGCGGTCCAGCCGATTGCCGTGATCGGCTGCGAGGACGACGACTACACGGCGTTCTGACGACGCCGCGGATCGCGAGCGCGGCTCAGCCGGCCGGAACCACCTGGATCGGGGACGACCAGGCGCGCTCCTGGATGGTGGTGGCGAGGTCGCTGCGCGGCGGGACGCCTTCGCGCAGCGCGTCCCAGGTCGACCAGCGGCAGGTGGGGTTCTCGAGCACCCGCGCGTAGTAGAAGGCGCGCTCGGAAGCGTCGAAATCCGGGTCTTGCCACAACACCCGCAGTTGCGTCGCGCCGGAGCCGGGGCTGGTGCTGCAATCGGCCAGATCGACCGTGGCGCCGTTGTCGGCGCAGCGGTGTGTCACCGGATCGACCGCAACGCCATCGGAGCACGCCACGTCGTAGACGAATTCAGACGTCTCGCCCGCGGCGTCGATCCAGCCCTTTACGATCTGCACGCGATCAAGGGGCGTACCCGCCGGATCGGCCAGCGCCCAGACCAGGAAGCGCGGAGATTCCCCGGGCCGGGCCGCCAGATCGGCTCCCATCGGCACCCCGCTCTCGTAGGCGCGGGTCATGACGCCTTCCTCTTCGAGCATCGCTTCGGGGTATTCGTAGCCCGCGAAGAAACGCAGGCGGATGCGCGGGCCCGAGGTGGCGAAGGTCTCCTTGCGACGCAACGCCGCGTAGAGCGATTCGCGGGTGTTCTCTTCGGCCCAGAGACCGGCGAGGCCGGAAGCCCCAAAGGTTGGACTGGGCGTTTGCAGGTAGCTCTCGTCGCCCACCACCGTGCTCATCTCGGGCGCCGTAAATTGCAGCACGAGCCGCGGAATCAGCCCGAGCGGCGCCGAGCCGCGCAACTGCGGAGTCGAATCGAGGATGCCCAGTTTCGCGAAGAAGTTGGATTCGTCGTCGGAAGTCGCACCGGTGTGGGTATCGCTCGAGCCGATGACGCCAAAGGCGTAGGGGTTCGGGACGCCCGCACGCTCGAGCGCGAGGCCCCGGCGCAGCGCGTCGCGCACGTAGCTCCCCGCCGGTTCGCTCGGCAGGTTCGTCGCCACGCGGAAGGGCATGATTTCGAAGCCCGCCCACTCATCGCGGCTCGAGAGCGCGGGGTGGGTCTCGGAGGTGCCCTTCACCTGGGTGATCTCGACGATCGGCTCGTTGCGAATGCGCTGGGTGGTGTAGGCCGCGTCCATCGGGTCGCCGGCCCAGTCTTCAAGCTTGAACATCTGCCCGTTGCTGCCGTTCGAGTTGTGCGGGATCGCCAGGCTCTCGACACCCTGCTCGCGCAGTGCGTCCATCCAATCCCACAGCCCCTCCGGGTTCTGGGAGTGGAAGCGCGAGAAGGGGATCGCGGGGACCCGGTCGCTGCCCTCGAAGATCACGTTGCGGTGCAGGTTGCCGCGATCGTCGGAACTCGAGGTGTACTCGTAGGCCACAAAGGTGGTGAAGCGGCCGGGGTCGTTCCAGCGGTCGGCGGCGTCGATGGTGTCGCGCCAGGCGGATCCGATGATGGCTTCGACCTCCGCCCTCGGAATCTTTCCCTCGCGCACGGCGGGCACCAGGCTCGGCAGGAAGGAGCTGAAGATCCCAATGCGCTGGAGGACACTCGTGAGATCCATGTTGTCGGGAGCGTTGAGGTCGTGCATCGGCTGGGCGACTTCGTAACGCGAGAAAGGATGCTCGGTATCGGCTGCCGCTGGCGCCACGCCGAGGAATAGGGCGTGGTCGGTCACGGCGTAAAAGTCGAGAGGTTGGCGCAGCTGCACGTCGAAGCCGCCGGGGTGGGGGATCGCCGCGCCGCGCGCGTAGCGATAGGCGTCGTCGGGCGTGGCCAAGGTGCCGAAGGCGTAGGCGTCGAACGAGTTGGTGGTGTGGACGTGTAGGTCGCCGAAGAAGGCCTGCCTCTCCGCCACCGGTTCGGGGCGGCGCTCGAGGATCGCGCCGTCGGCTTCGAAGACCGGCTGCGAGAGGAACTGCCAGACGCGAGCCGAGTCGACACCGTCGTCTTCGCTGGCGCCGCCGCAAGCAAGCGCACCGAGCGCAAGGAAAGCCATTCCAAGCCGGGCCAGTGTTCGCATGGGCCTGAGGGTAGCGGGGACGGTCCTGAATCGCGTTACCCTTGGAACCCTAATGTCCCTCCGTGCTGCATTGATCGCACTGTTCGTCGCGCTCTCGGGAGCCACGCCCTCGAGCGCGCAAGAAGCCCTCGGCACGCGAAATTTCGTTCTCGGCAACGAGTCGCAATACTTCGTGGTGTTGCCGGGGCCCCAACCGCTGGCGCTCGGGGGCTGGCAGGGCGAATGGGTGCTCGAAGCCGGCGCCCCGGACGGCGACGGCGTAGTGCCCATCAGCGGCGGCGGCACGATCTTCGTCGACATCCTCGGCGGCAGCCAGGGGCGGCTCTGCCGCCGGATCGAGTCGTGTAGCGGGATGCTCTATTGCGCCGGCGGCCACAACGTCGATGTCTCGACGAGTCTCGATAGCGAGGGCTGCCAGGGCACCATCGGCGGCTCCGGCAACGCCACAGTCGTGGTCACAGGGAGTGGTGCATCCGACAGCGGCGTGGGGTCGCTGCTGCTCACGTGCCAGGTCTCCGAGAACACGCCGGTCGGCGGACAGACCACCGCCTGCGACAGCCTCGTGGAGGCGGCCTGGGGCGACCCCGAAGAATTCGTTTTCACCACGGGAACCACCACCACTACGCTCACCAACTCCTGCGTCAACTCGGGCATCCTCGAGAGCGTGAGCGAAAGCGGTGAGGCCTTCCGCTGCGACGCCTGGGAGACCGGGGGAAGCGCGGGAGTGCTTGCGTTCTCCACCGTGCGCGAGGAACCCTCGTTCATATTCCTCTTCGATCTCGGGGAACGCGCGCTCTTCGAGGACATCGCCGACCCGGTGTGCGGCAACTCGGTCCTCGAAACCGGCGAAGAATGCGAAAGCGACGGCAACTGCAGCGATGCGTTCTATTGCTCGTCCGATTGCGCGTGCACCCCGGACCCGGTGTGCGGAAACCTCGAAGTCGAACTCGGAGAGGAGTGCGACGACGGCGCGGCCACGGCAAGCTGTGACGGGGACTGCAGCTTCCCCGCTTGCGGTGACGGCACCTTCAATCCGAGCGCTTCCGAGGGCTGCGAGATCGACAGCGACTGCCTCTCCACCGAGATCTGTACTTCGGGCTGCGCCTGCGTGTCGGCGCGGGTCTGCGGAAACGGTCGCATCGAAGAGCACGAGGTCTGCGACGACGCCGGCACCGAGGCGGGCGATGGCTGCGATGCCGCCTGCCAGCCCGAGCTCCCCTTCCGCGTCACCCTCGCCAACCTGAACCTGTTGCACGACGTTTTCGAAGACAACGACATCGAGGATCGGCTGGCGCTCGTCGCCGAGGCATTGGCGGTGCAGGGGCCCGACATCGTCACGCTCCAGGAAGTCACCGAGATCGACAACGTGGGGACCCACGCATGGCTCATCGACCGCCTCAACACCCAATACGGTCTGGTCTACTTTGGTGTCCGATACGGCAATGCGTCCGCCGGCCAGGCGGTGCTCTCGGTGTGGCCCGTCAAACTCCGCGAAGTCGAAGCGCTACCCCCCTTTGCCGACAAGCCCTTCTTCCCCGACCGCCGCTTCTTCGGCCGCGTCGAAGTCGATTCGCCGATCGGTCCCCTCGACGTCTACTCGCTTCACTTCTGCGCCGTGAGCCAGGGCTGTACCCCGCGCCTGCGAAAAAAGCAGGCGAACGCCCTCGTCGACTTCCTGGCCGAGAGTCACCAGAGCCCGCATCCCTACCTCGTGGGCGGCGACTTCAACTCGCACCGCGGAAGTGCAGAGGACGCCGACCCGCAGAACGGGAAGGCCATCAAGGTGATGATCTCCGCCGGGCTTGCGGTCCTCTTCGACGGCGCCGATGCCCCCTGCAACACGCCCGGCGACGCCTCGGGCTGCACCAGCGATCAGGAACTCCGCGCCGACGGAGACACGACCAGCCGCCGCATCGACAACATCCTGACCGGACCGGCCACGACCCTCGCCCGCTGGGTGGAAGTCGGCCCGACCCAGACCTTCGCGAGCACCGCGCTTCGAGATCCGGCCCCCGAGTGCGCCTACGATTCACCCACGGCCTGCGCCCAGAGCAGCGACTGCAGCGAAAGCGACGCCACCTGCAACCAGAAGAACGGCACCTGCGAACCCGACGGCGTGGCCTGTTCGAGCGATGACGACTGCCCCAGCGCCGCCCACTGCGAACTCGTGCTCTGGCCCTCGGACCACCACGGAGTCACCACCAGGGTGGAACTGCGAGCGATCCTCGATCCTGCGGCACAGAGGGCACAGCTTCGCTGCACGATCGCGAAACAGCGAGCCGTCACCCGCGATGCTTCCTGCCGGCTACGGCGCGCTGCCCTGGCGCTACGCAGCGGGAGCGAAGTCGACGATTCTGCCTGCGTCGAGCGACTCACCGCGGCCTTTTCTCGTGCCGAGGCCCTCTACGGCGTCTGTGCCACGAACGACGACGCCTCCGATCGCGCCGAAGCCACCCGGGTTTTCGTAGCCGGACGCATCCATGCCATCACCGAAGCGGCGGGGATCGACGGTGCCTCCCCGAATCGCTGCGCGTCCAGCCGCAGCCGCGCCCTGGCCAGCCACTATCGCTGCGAGAGCACGGCTCGGCAGAAGGAACTGCGCGGACGCGATGGCCAGCGGCTCCGCGCGCGCTGTGATGCCGCACTCGAGCGCAACTGGGCGCGAGCGCTCCGCCGCTATTTCGACACCTGCAACGAAGCCGACCCAGTCGAAACTTTTATCGAGGCCAACCGCGCGGCGGCGAGCTTTGGCGACGCGCCCTAGCTGAAGAGCACCGAATCAGCCCGCCAGAAGACCCTGGTCACTCGAGGAGCCGGAAGCCCTCGTAGCCCTTTGCAGCGACCTCGTTGCACTTCTCGACGTAGGGCGGGAAGCCGATGTAGGGCATGAAGACCCGCGGTTTGCCGGGGATGTTCGCCCCCTGGTACCACGAGTTGCAGCCCGTCGTGTAGAGCGTGAGCGAAGCCACGTCGTTCACGTGCGCCCCCCAGGCTGCCTCGGCATCGGGCTCCGCCTCGATCAAAGCGAGGCCCTTCTCGTCGAGGTAGGCGATGCAGTCCGCGATCCAGTTCACGTGCTGTTCGATACTGGGAATCATGTTCGACAGCACCGAGGGGCT
>Ga0066376_10005468_pt1 | contig 10772 bp, 8 predicted proteins | sample Knorr_S15_td_Bot_FD_77009 | JGI IMG/M metagenome (GOLD analysis project Ga0066376, IMG submission 77009) | Marine microbial communities from Southern Atlantic Ocean transect - Knorr_S15_td_Bottom_ad_5009_LV_A | ecosystem: Environmental > Aquatic > Marine > Oceanic | place: Southern Atlantic... | reverse complement strand
GCTAGAGTGGTTGAATAGGCTGGTCTCGAAAACCAGTGTGGGTGCAAGCCCACCGTGGGTTCGAATCCCACCCCAACCGCCACCCTATGCCTTCGGCTTCGGGTGGCAGGCCACCCTTGTGGACTGACATTCGAAGACGTTTAGGCGTAGGAGTGTCTCCCGAAGCTCTGTTAGGAGCGTAGGGAGACTGGTACGGCCAATGTGGTACGTCTATTTTCTTCATTTGAACAATGACGACGTATACGTCGGATCAACGAATGATCTCAAGTGAAGAGTCGAATCGCATCGTTAGGGTCACGTGGTTTCGACCAAAGCTCACTTACCGGTCACGTTGAAATCGTATGTAGCCGTATTGACCGAGCAGAATGCTCAAACTTGAGCGATATTTTAAATCCGGCGTCGGCCTGATCGCAATTCAACAATTTGCGGAAGAAAAACTGGCGCGGGCGTTGAGCAGCTCGAAAGCGGAACAGTTCCACGCTTCGATAGCGGTGCGGCGAATGAATTAGCCGAACAGCTGAGCAAATTATAAGTAAGCTGTCTTCTGACTTACAGAGAGATGCAATTCATGACCATACGGTCGGCTATCGATATCGGCGGCACATATACCGACCTGCTGTTGGATCGGGGCGGGCTTTGCCGTGTATGCCCCACGAAGGCATACGGATACGCTACAACTAATCAGCACGACATCGAATGGGGACGTTAGAATGACCGATAAGGTGATCACGCGGTTGCTGCCTGACGGAGCGCTGGACGGCGGCATGAAGCCGATGGGCTACATAGACCCCGACACCGTCGTTGACGGGGTCGAATTCGACGAACGGGGGCATCTGTTCTTCACTAACGCAGCTGGCAATGTAAACGCCGGCGTGTGGCAGTGTTCGCCCTGCACGGAACAGATCAGCGATTATCCCTATGATCAAGTTTGCTTCGTTCTCGAGGGTTCGATTACCATCACGGATAAAAGCGGCCATGCTGAGATGTTCGGGCCGGGCGATTCCTTCTCCATCCCCCGCGGCTTCAATGGTCTTTGGCAGATGACCGAGCGCTACAAGAATTATTTCGTAACCGTGGAACCGGAGCCTTGATAGCCTGATGCCGGGTGATGAGCCTATCGTCATTGCGCCAAAGAATAAGGACTTAGCAGTTGTATGAGATCGACCCGTCGCGAACCGACCTGGCCGAGGAATTCAAGAAAAATCCCGGCGGCCCTTATAGCCCCGAACTCACGCTGGTGGTCAACCGGCTGCGCCTGGGGCCGATGGAGGAGCGCACCATCATGGTCTGCACCAAGCGCGGGCGCGAATGGACCCTGGCGAAAATGCCGACGGTTCGTGGCGCCAAGCTGGAATACTACGAGGACCTCGTGTTCGACGACTACTATGACGCCGCCAGGGAAATTTTCCGCATGCGCTGGCATACGGTGACCGGCCAAGAGCTGGCATAAAAATATTTATCCGAAGGAACGAATCGTTGAAAAAAATTGTCGGTTATTTGAATAGCTGGAGCGTCACGCCGGGCGATACGCTTAAGGTCATGGTGAGCACCTACGGCGTGGACCACTATCGCGCGGACCTGGTCCGCATCATCTGCGGCGATGACGAGCCCGAACACGATATTTACCACGAGGAGGAGATCGACGCCCCCTTCAACGGCGAGCATCCAGGCCGCGAGCAGCCGATTGCCGCGGGCTCCTACGTGACTGTGGACGATGCCCCCGCCATAGCCGGCTTGACCAGCTTCACCGTCCAGGCCTGGGTCTTTCCGACCACCCCCGACAAGGCTGTGCAGGGACTGATCAGTAACTGGAACGACGAGACATCAAGCGGCTTCGCGCTACTGATCGACGACACTGGCGCCCTGGCCATGCGGCTTGGCGACGGCAACGGCGGGGTTGCCGAAATCAGCACCGGCAAGCCGCTGGCGGTGCGGCGCTGGCATCTGGTGGCCGCCGCCTATGACGCGGCGACCCGGGAACTCAGCGTCTCCCAGAACCTTATCGGGCCGCAATTCGAAGCCAGCAGCAGCGCCCATGTGACCACGACGATTAAATTCGAGCCGGCGCTTAGCAGCGGCTCGGCGCTGGTCATGGCCGCCCTGCCGGGTGTCTCCCATCATTTCAACGGCAAGCTCGACCGGCCGCGCCTGATCGGCCGCGCCCTCACCGGCGATGAGAGTGTGGCGCTGGCCTGGGACGCCCTGCCCCAGGAGCGCGACAGCGCGGTGATCGCGGCCTGGGATTTCGCGCGCGATATCGGCACGGATACGGTCAGCGACTTGGGCCCCAACGGTCTTCACGGACGAACGGTCAATCTGCCCTCGCGCGGCTGCAAGGGCTTCAACTGGAGCGGCGCCGAGCAGAACTGGCGTCACGCGCCCGAGGAATACGGCGCCATCCACTTTCACGACGACGATCTCTACGACGCCGGCTGGGAGGCTGATTTCGAGTACCAGGTGCCTGCGGACCTGCCGAGCGCTGTCTACGCGGTGCGCCTGGCGGCCGGGGACGACGACTGGTACGTCACCTTCTTCGTCCGCCCGCCGCGGGGCACCACCACGGCGAAGCTCGCCTTTCTGGTCTCGACAGTGACCTACATGGCCTATTCGAACTATCGCTGGATGTTGCATCAGCGTTACAGCGAAGTCACCGAGACGTTCTGGACGACGCTCGATAAGGGTGACGTCTTCCTGCACGAGCATCCCGAGTTCGGGTTATCGACCTACGACACCCATTCCGACGGCAGCGGCGTGCGCTATGCCTCGCGGCTGCGGCCGGTGCTCAACATGGCGCCCAAGACGCCGTTGTGGAGCTTCAATGCCGACACCTTCATCCTCAGCTGGCTCGAGAAAAAGGGCATCGCTTACGACATCATCACCGACGAGGACCTCCACGCCGAGGGCGTCGGGCTGCTTGAGCCCTATCACGCCATCGTCACCGGCACCCACCCTGAGTACTACACCACCCCCATGTGGGATGGGCTTAGGGCCTATCTCGCGCGCGCAGGGAGGCTGGCCTATCTCGGCGGCAATGGCTTCATCTGGCGCTGCGCACTCTCGGACGCCAAGCCGGGCGTGGTCGAGCTGCGCCGGCCCGAGGACGGCATCCGTTACCGCGACGAGGAACCGGGCGAATATTATCTCGAATTCACCGGTGAGTACGGCGGCCTGTGGCGGCGTCTCGGCATGGCGCCCCAGGCGATGTGCGGTGTCGGCACGGTGGCGGTCGGCTTCGACGCCTCGGGCTACTATCTGCGCAAAGAGGCGAGCTTCGATGCCCGCGCCGGGTTCATCTTCGAGGGCATCGGCGACGATGAAGTGATCGGTGATTTCGGTATCCTGGGCGGTGGCGCCAGCGGCTCCGAGATCGATGCGGTCGACCCGACGCTGGGTACGCCGCCCCATACCCTCGTGCTCGCAAGCTCCGAAGGCCATACGGCGAACACCTATCTGGTGCCCGACGAGACCGGCTTTCACCACGTCGCCATGGACGGCATTCAGAACCCGGATATCAGGGCGGATATGACCTTCTTCGAGACGCCGAGCGGCGGGGCGGTCTTCTCCGTCGGCTCCATCGCCTGGGGCGCGAGCCTGCCGCACAACGGCTATACCAACAACGTCGGGCGGATTACCGAGAACGTCCTGCGCCGCTTCCTCGACGACGCTGCCTTTTCGATGCCCGGGTAAGGACGGCATCCATGACCATACGGCTGGCTATCGATATCGGCGGTACTTTTACCGACCTGGTGTTGGATCGGGACGGGACCCGCACGGCGACTAAGCTGCTTACCACGCCGGAGCGCCCGGCTGACGGTATCATGCAGGGCATAGAGCAAATCCTCGGCGAGTCGGAGACCAACCTCGGCGATGTGGACCTCATCCTGCACGGCACCACCCTGGCGACCAACGCGCTGATCGAGCGCAAGGGGGCGCGCACCGCCCTGATCGTCACCGAGGGCCATCGCGATTCCGTCGAGATGGCCTATGAAAACCGCTTCGACCAATACGACATCAATGCCGAGAGGCCGCCGCCCCTGGTGCCCCGCGCCTTGCGGTTGCCGGTCGCTGAGAGGATCAATTTCAAGGGCGAAATTCTCACCCCCCTCGATGAGCAGTCGGTTCGGGCGCTGATCCCGGACTTACGCGAGGCCGGGGTGGAGAGTGTCGCCATCGGCCTGTTGCACGCCTACGCCAACCCGGCCCATGAGAACCGGGTAGGGGTGATCATCGCCGAGGCCCTGCCCGAGTTGTCGATCTCCCTGTCCTCGGACGTCTGCCCCGAAATCCGCGAATACGAGCGCCAATCCACGACCTGCGCCAACGCCTATATCCAACGGCTCATGGCCGGCTACCTCACCGACCTGGAGCAGCGTCTGGCGGCGGACAATTTCCACTGCCCGCTGCTGCTGATGACCTCGGGCGGCAATGTGGTGACGGTGGAGACCGCCGTGCGCTATCCCATCCGACTGGTCGAGTCCGGGCCCGCCGGCGGCGCCATCATGGCGGCCCATATCGCGCGCCGCCTGGGCGAGGACAGTGTCTTCTCCTTCGACATGGGCGGCACCACCGCCAAAATATGCCTGATCGACCATGGCGAGCCGCAGCTCAGCCGGGGCTTCGAGGTTGCCCGCGCCCACCGCTTCATGAAGGGCAGCGGCATGCCTATCAAGGTGCCGGTGGTCGAGATGGTCGAGATCGGCGCCGGCGGCGGCTCCATCGCCTCGGTCGATGACCTTGCGCGCATCCGGGTCGGGCCGGAGAGCGCCGCCTCCGATCCGGGTCCGGCCTGCTACGGCCTGGGCGGCGACCGCCCGACGGTGACCGACGCCAACCTGATCGCCGGCCGCCTCGATGGGGAACATTTCGCCGGCGGGCGCATGAGCCTGGACGGGGCGGCGGCAGAGACCGCGGTGCGGCGTGAAATCGGCGAGCCCTTGTCCCTTCAGACCATCGACGGGGCGCTCGGTATCCTGGAGGTTGTCGACGAGAACATGGCCAGTGCCGCGCGGGTCCATGCGGTCGAGCGCGGCGAGGAGATCGAAGGCCGCACCCTGATCGCCTTCGGCGGCGCCGGCCCCCTGCATGCCGCGCGCCTGGCCGAGAAACTCAGCATCGACCGCATTATCGTACCCAACAACGCGGGCGTCGGCTCGGCCATCGGGTTTCTGCTGGCGCCGGTCGCCTATGAGGTGGCGCGCAGCAGCTACATGCGCCTGGACGAATTCGATCCCGCGCCCATAAACGCCGCCTTCGAGGCCATGGCGGCGGAAGCGGAGGCGGTGGTTCGCCTGGGTGCTGCGAACGAGGAATTGACCGAGCGGCGCTACGCCTTTGCCCGCTATGTGGGCCAGGGCCACGAGGTCAAGATCGTGGCGCCGGTGCGTACCCTGGGCAAGGATGACGGCGAGGCCCTGCGGCTCGCCTTCGAGACCGCCTATGGCGAACAATACGGCCGCGCGGTGCCCAGCCTGGCCGTCGAGGTCTTGACCTGGTCCCTGACCCTGTCCGCTCCATCACCGGCCATGGATGGCAGCGCTTCTGAAACGCCGACGCCGCGTAAGCCACAGGCCGAAGGAGTGCGCAGCATGCGCCTGCCCGGCCGCGGCGCCGAGATGGACGCCAAGACCTACGATCGAACGGCGCTGGCCGCCGGAGACCACATGGCCGGCCCCGCCGCGATCACCGAGGCGCAGACCACGACCATCGTCCCCGACGGCTTCACCGCGCGGCTCAACGGCGATGGCGATATTATTCTTGAGCGGGCAGGCGCCAGGACCGGCGTCGTCCCCGAAGGCGCCGTGCGCAATCAAATCCTCTGGGATCGCCTGATCGCCATCGTCGAGGAGCAGGCGCAATCGATTATCCGCACCGCCTTCTCGACTACCGTGCGCGAGGCCGGCGATCTTTCCGCCGGGCTGTTCGATCTGCGCGGCCGCATGCTGGCCCAGGCGGTGACCGGCACGCCGGGTCATGTCAACGCCATGGCCGCGGCGGTGCTGTTCTTTATGGAGAAATATCCGATTTCGACCATGGCCGAGGGCGATGTGTTCGTCACCAACGACCCCTGGCACGGCACCGGCCATCTGTTCGATTTCACGGTGGTGTCGCCGGTCTTCGTCAAGGGGGCGGCGGTCGGCCTGTTCGCCTCGACGGTTCATGTGGTCGATATCGGCGGGCCGGGGTTCGGGCCGGACGCGGGACAGGTCTATGAAGAAGGGCTCTGCATCCCGATCATGCATCTGTTTAGGGGCGGTGTTGCCAACGAAAGCCTGTTCGACATCGTGCGCGCCAATGTGCGCGAGCCGGTGCAGGTGACCGGCGATCTCTACTCCCTGGCCGCCAGCAATGGCGTCGGCGCAGCCCGGCTGGCCGCCCTGATGTCCGAATTCGGCCTCAACGGCCTGGAGTCCATCGGCGATCACATCATCGAAAAATCCCGTGCCGCCATGATCGATCATATCCGCGCCCTGCCCCCGGGCCGCTACAGCAACGCCATGACCGTCGACGGCTACGAAAGCCCGGTGCATATAGAATCTCAATTGACGGTGAGCGATGAGGGCATCGAGGTCGATTTCAACGGCAGCTCAGCCATGTCGCCCTACGGCATCAATGTGCCGATCACCTATGCCCAGGCCTACGCCTCATTCGGCATTCGCTGCGTGGTCGGAAGCTCAATCCCCAACAACACGGGCTCCCTGTCGCCAATCCAAATCACAGCCCCCGAGGGCTGTATCCTCAACGCCCCGAGGCCGGCCGCGGTTACCGTGCGCCATGTGATCGGCCAGATGCTGCCCGACGTGGTGCTCGGCGCGCTTGAGAAGGCGCAGCCGGGGATCGCCCCCGCCGAGGGCTCGTCAAGCCTGTGGAATCCCATGCTGTCGGGCGGACACGGCATGGTCGGCGATCATGAGTACGGCGACGCGCTGCCCTTCTCGGTGACCGTGTTTCATTCCGGCGGAACCGGCGCCCGGCCGACCAAACACGGCCTGTCGGCGACTGCCTTCCCTTCCGGCGTGCGCAATACCCCGGTCGAGATCACCGAATCCATCGCGCCGATCCTGTATATGCGCAAGGAATACCGAACCGGCTCCGGCGGGGACGGGTCGTACCGGGGCGGCGACGGCCAGGTCATCGAAATCGAGCATGCCCAGGGCGCGCCCTTTGCGGTGTTCGCCCTGTTCGACAGGATCGACCACCCGGCCCGGGGCCGCAATGGCGGCGGCAATGGAAAGCCCGGCCAGATTCGCCTGGCCAGCGGCGCCACCCTCAAGGGCATGGGCAAACAAATCGTCCCCGCCGGCGACCGCCTGATCCTGAAACTCCCCGGCGGCGGCGGCTTGGGCAAGCCCAAATGAATTAAGTAAGGTGTCCCCTTAATTATCTCTATTATTGGGTCACCTTACTTAATTATGGACGGTTTAGCATCCCGCCGATAACCTCCTAATATGGTACGAATAGCGCGCATCGTAGTACCGGGTCTTCCGCATCATGTGACCCAGCGGGGCAACCGGCGTCAGGACAGTTTCTTCCGTGATGAGGATTACCGGGCCTACCAGGACCTGATGGCCGAATGGTGCGCCCATTATGGCGTGGCGATATGGGCCTATTGCCTGATGCCCAATCACGTCCACTTGATCGCCGTTCCCGAAACCGAGGCGGCCCTCAGGCAAGCCATAGGCGAGGCGCACCGGCGCTATACACGGCGCGTCAATTTTCGCGAAGGCTGGCGGGGGCATCTGTGGCAAGGTCGGTTTGCCTCGTTCCCGATGGATGAGCGCCATCTGCTGGCGGCGGCGCGTTATGTAGAGTTGAACCCGGTGCGCGCCGGTATAACGAAGCGACCCGAGGATTATCTTTGGAGCAGCGCTCACGCACATCTCGCGGGGCAGGATGATCGGTTGGTCAAAGTCGGCCCGCTCCTCGATGCGGTGGGAGATTGGGCGACGTTTCTCGCCGGGGGATTGGACGAAACCGAACGCGATGCTCTACGACGCCATGAGAACAGCGGCCGTCCGCTCGGCAACGACGCGTTTATCGGGCAGCTGGAGTCTATTCTCGGACGAACTTTGAAGAAGAAAAATCCGGGTGCGAAACCCAGGCGCGCTATCAACGAATATGATTAAGGGGACACCTTACTTAATAAGGCGAGCGTTATCGTTATTGGGAATTAAGTAAGGTGTCCCCTTAATTAGGCGGGCTGTGTAAGCGCGACTGACTCAGAAATCTATGGCGCGGCCGCCCTTTTCCCAGTCGCCGTAGCGGGTCGGGTCGAGGCCGTCTTTACGGCCATCTATTTCTTTGGCGATTTCTTTTGCCGGCTTCGGATCGGGCTTCTCAGCGGGCTCGGCGGCGTCTGATTTGTCGGTTTTATCGTCGGTCATGGCGATAGTTCTAGCCGATCGCATGGTTGCGCGCTACACCGCCCCCATGACAACCGAGTCCTCCCCACTGGCGCCAACCGCCCGCGCCGTCGCCCTCGATATTCTGGGCGCTGTCCTACCCCGGGGCGCCGCCCTCGACGAGGTGCTTGCCGGCCATGACGGCATGGCCAAGCTGGAAGCCCGCGACCGGGCCTTTGCGCGACTGCTGATCGCCACCACGCTCAGGCGTCTCGGGCAGATCGATAAGCTGATCGATGCCTGCCTCGCCCATCCGCTCGGCCGCAAGGCAGGCCGCATCCGGGATATTCTCAGGCTCGGCATCTGCCAGCTCGTGTTCCTGGGTGTCGCACCCCATGGCGCCGTCCATGGCATGGTCGAGCTGGTCGGCGAGAACAAATCCTATCGCGGGCTGGTCAACGCCATATTGCGGCGCATGACCCGGGAAGGCGAGGAGATGGCCAAGGGCCAGGACGCTGCCCGCCTCAACACCCCCGATTGGCTGTGGCGGCGCTGGCGCAAGGCCTATGGCGAGACGGCAACGCGCAGCCTCGCGGTCGCCCAGCTCGCCGATCCGCCCCTCGATTTCACGCTTAAGGGCGAGCCGCAAGACTGGGCGGCACGGCTCGACGCCGTCCTGCTGCCGACCGGCTCCCTGCGCCGCGCGGCGGGCGGCATGGTCGAAACCCTCGACGGCTATGGTGACGGCGCCTGGTGGATACAGGACGCCGCCGCCGCCCTGCCGGCCCGGCTGCTGGGCCCGGTTGCCGGCGCGACGGTCATCGATCTTTGCGCCGCCCCCGGTGGCAAGGCCGCCCAGCTCGCGGCGGCGGGCGCCAACGTCATCGCCGTTGACCGCGACCGCACCCGACTCGCCCGGCTCAAGGCCAACCTTGAGCGGTTGAGCCTCACCGCCGAGATCGTCGAGGCCGACGCCGCCGCGTGGCGCCCCAGGCGGCCAGCAGGGCATATTCTGCTCGATGCGCCCTGTAGTGCTACGGGAACCATCCGCCGCCATCCCGATATCCCTCACCTCAAGCAGCCCGGCGATATCGCCCGCCTAGTCGGGCTTCAGGACCGCCTGCTGGACGCCGCGACGTCTATGCTCGCGCCCGGCGGTCTGCTGGTCTATTGCGTCTGCTCCCTGGAGCCCGAGGAAGGCCCCGAACGGATCGCCGCCCTGCTCGCGCGAAACCCGGACCTCACCCGCGAATCGATCGCCTCACACCTGCCCGACGGCCTCGATTCGCTGATTACGGACGACGGAGACCTCAGAACCCTGCCCTGCCATCTCGCTGAATTTGGCGGTCTCGACGGCTTTTACGCCACGCGCTTGCGACGCCTCGCTTAAGCTGGTACCAACATCGCCATGCAGCAGCCTGTTCGTATCGCCCCCTCGATCCTTTCGGCGGATTTTGCCACCCTGGGAGCCGAGGTCCGCGCGATCACCGAGGCCGGCGCGGACTACATCCACATCGACATCATGGACGGCCATTTCGTCCCCAATCTGACCATCGGACCTGGCGTTGTCGCGGCCCTGCGCGCTCATTCCGACAAGCCCTTCGATACCCATCTGATGATCAGCCCGGTTGACCCCTTCATCGACGGTTTCATTGACGCCGGCGCTAATATCATCACCGTGCATCCGGAATCCGGGCCCCATCTGCATCGCTCGATCCAGCATATAAAGTCAAAGGGATGCCGGGCCGGCGTGGCGCTCAATCCAGCCACCCCGGCCGAGGCTGTCGATCATGTTCTCGATGCGGTGGATCTGGTGTTGGTCATGTCGGTCAACCCCGGTTTCGGCGGCCAGGCCTTTATCGCCACCATGCTCGAGAAAATCAGCGCCCTGCGCGCCAAGATCGACGCCTCGGGGCGCACCATCGACCTCCAGGTCGACGGCGGCATCAACGCCGAGACCGCGCCCCTGGCGATCGCCGCGGGCGCCGATGTGCTGGTCGCCGGAACGGCGGCGTTCACGGGCGGGCCTGAAAAATATGCCGACAATATTGCCCGGCTGAAAGGCGCATGATGGAAGCCGGACAGCACGGCCTGGTGAAGGCGCGTGCGACCCTGGAAGGCGCTCTGTACGGCACTGCATTATATCGCGTATCCCTGCGTGGAAAGCGGCCCGAGGCGCTGGCCTTCGGCCCGGTCGATCCCTGGCCCGGCAACTCGTCGCGGGGAGCAGCCCTACGAGGCGATGCCTATGCCTTCGCCGGCGCCACCGTTACCGCGAGCGCAACGCCGCCCTGGCGACCCGACGGGGCCTCGCAGGCCTGGATCGAGGCGATGCACGGTTTCCAGTGGCTCCGCGATCTCAATGCCCTCAACAGTGCCGAGGCGCGCGCCCATGGCCGCCGGCTGGTCATGGACTGGATCGAGCGCGGTGGC
>Ga0066376_10005467_pt1 | contig 10772 bp, 8 predicted proteins | sample Knorr_S15_td_Bot_FD_77009 | JGI IMG/M metagenome (GOLD analysis project Ga0066376, IMG submission 77009) | Marine microbial communities from Southern Atlantic Ocean transect - Knorr_S15_td_Bottom_ad_5009_LV_A | ecosystem: Environmental > Aquatic > Marine > Oceanic | place: Southern Atlantic... | reverse complement strand
AGTTGGAGGAATCCCTAGTTTGCTGAGTTTATTTGATATTTGTTTATAGGTTAAACCTTCATCTCTGAACTGACAAATTTTAGCATATAGAGACAGTTGTTTCTTAGATAATTTGGGTATGTTTAGTTTTGAACTTTCTACTAGAATATTGTAGGTGATATATGGTCTTTTCTCTTCATGAGAATACCCACTTATCAATCTATTCCACTGTGACGGACTTAGCTAAATTCCTTGGTTGATCTACATTGCATCCCTTTAAAACAGCTATATGATAGGCCAATAGTTGAAGTGGGATAGAAGTCAATATGGGAGTTAAAGAATTATGTAACTCTGAAACATTTTTTAAAAACACAAAATGATCAGATAATTTTTCTAGATGATTAGAGTGAATGGTGCTTATTATTATCAGCTTGCCCCCTCTTGATTTGACTTCTTCTATATTAGATAAAATTTTATTATACCTTTTGCCTGTTACAATGGCAACTACTGGCATCTTATCATCAATAAGTGCAATTGGGCCATGCTTCATTTCAGCAGCTGGATATCCCTCTGCATGGATATATGAAATTTCTTTTAATTTTAATGCTCCCTCAAGAGCAACAGGAAATTGATATCCTCGTCCAAGATAAAGAAAATTTGGAACATTTGAATAAACTTTTGCAATATCTAATATCTTATCAGACAACTTTAGTAATCCTTCTATCACTTGTGGAATTTTTTTTATATCTGAAATAATTTTATTTGTTTTTTCATATCCAAATTTTTGTCCCAAATAGTTCCCTAGTAATGATAATGTCACAACTTGCGAGGTAAATGCTTTGGTAGATGCAACTCCAATCTCTGGCCCAGCATGCATATAAATTCCACAATCTGTTTCTCTTGCGATTGAGCTGCCAACAACATTAACTATCCCTAATGTTAGAGCTCCCAATTCCTTTACTTTTTTAATTGCAGATAGTGTATCTGCTGTCTCACCTGATTGACTAATTGCAATAACAAGAGAATTTGAATTAATGTGTTTATACCTATATCTAAATTCAGAGGCATATTCAACTTTTACTGGTTTTTTAAGAACAGATTCCAAAATATAGCTTCCAATTTGAGCTGCATGCCAAGAGGTTCCACAGGCAGTTATATAAATATACTTTTTATCTAAAATTTCCGGGGTCCAATCATATATACCACCCAATTTAACTATATTGTTACTATCTATTCTCCCTCTACAGCTTTCATTTATTGAATTGGGCTGTTCAAAAATTTCTTTTAGCATATAGTGCTTATAATTTCCCTTTTCAATTTGTTCAATAGTAAATTCTATTTCTTCAACTTCTTTAATGATTTCATTGTCATGTTCAATATGTTTTATTGAGTAATTATCTTTGGTGACTTCAATAATCTCACCATCATCTAAATAAAGAATATTCCTTGTATATTCCATGATTGCTGAAACATCAGAGCCAATGAAGTTCTCACCTTCACCCAAACCAATAACCAGCGGGCTGCCATTCCTTGCAGCTATTACCTTATTTGGTTCATCCTTACAAACAACAATTATGCCATATGCACCAACCACCTCTTTAAGAGTAACTTTTAGAGTATCAAAAAAATTTAATTTTTTTTCATTATATAAATATCCCATAAATTGAACTAGCACCTCTGTATCTGTGTCACTAATAAACTCTACTCCTTTTTCAACCAGATATTCCTTTATCGCATAATGATTTTCGATAATACCATTATGAATTAAACTAAAATTTTCTTCACGATCAGAATGTGGGTGCGCATTAATGGTGTTGGGCTCACCATGTGTTGCCCATCTTGTGTGGCCGATGCCAATTGTTCCTGAGTGATGAGCGGGATTAATCTTTGATTCTAAATCAGTTATTTTACCCTTGCACTTTGTTGTAACTAAAGAATTATCTTCAATGGTACATATCCCCGCAGAATCATAGCCCCTATACTCTAATCTCTTTAAACCACTAATTAGAATGTCCGAAGCTTTAGAACTTCCTATATATCCTACAATTCCACACATATTCTAATATAATATCCTCTGTAATTTATTCCCATTCTATTGTCCCAGGTGGCTTAGATGTTATATCATATACAACACGATTAACCCCCTTAACCTCATTAATAATTCTATTTGAGCAGATTTCTAGAATACTTGATGGCATTTTGTGCCAATCAGCTGTCATTCCATCTCTACTTGTTACAGCTCTTAATCCAATTAGATTCTCATATGTCCTTAAATCACCCATTACACCAACAGTTTTTACTGGTATTAATACTGCAAATGCCTGCCAAATTTTATCATATTCATTTTTTTCTTTTAGTATATCAATAAAAATTTGATCTGCCTCCTGAAGTATTGAGATCCTCTCCTTTGTGATATCCCCTATAATTCTAACAGCTAAGCCAGGTCCAGGGAATGGATGCCTCCCCAGAATAAAGTCTGGGAGACCTAGTTCTTTTCCTACTTCTCTAACCTCATCTTTAAACAGATCTCTTAGGGGCTCTATAAGTTCAAATTTAATATCATCGGGGAGTCCCCCAACATTATGATGTGACTTTATGGTTACTGCTGGTCCCAATTTACTTCCTCCTGATTCTATGACATCAGGATAGAGGGTCCCCTGAGCTAAAAAAGATATATTTTGAATCCTATGAGTTGCATTTTCAAATGTTCTAATGAATTGTTCCCCAATAACTTTTCTCTTTTTTTCAGGATCAGAGACCCCTTCTAATTTTTTAAGAAAAAGATTTTTAGCCTCAATTTTAGTAATATTTAAATTAAGACCCTCTTTAAGAGAGCCCATAACCTCCTTGGCTTCATCTTTCCTTAATAATCCATGATCAACAAATATACAATAAGATCTCTCTCCAATTGCTCTATGCATTAGAGTCGCCATCACCGAAGAATCTACTCCTCCACTAAGCCCGCAAACTACATTCTTCTTATCTCCTACTTTCTCTCTTATTTTTTGTATTGCCTCAGTAATAAAATTACTTGGGGTCCAACTTGGCTTGCATTTTGAAATTTTAAATAAATAATTTGATATGATTTTTAATCCCTCTGCAGTATGAACCACCTCAGGGTGAAATTGAACACCATAAAATGATTTTTCTTTATATTGCAAAGCCGCAACTATTCCATTATCAGATTCTGCAATTATATCCCAGCCCTCACCAATAGATTCAACTTCATCTCCGTGGCTCATCCAAACATTTGAAGATTTAGATAAATCACTAAATATCTCATTTTCATTATTAAAATTCACCTTGGAAAGGCCGTATTCACCTCTATTCCTTGATGTAATTTTTCCCCCCAAATTATGAGTTAATAGCTGCAAGCCATAACATATCCCCAAAATAGGAAGATTAGCATTTACTATATCATCTGATAATAGATATGCATCTTTATCATATACGCTGGATGGGCCTCCAGATAAAATAATCGATTTTGGAGAAAAGGATTGAATTTGCTCCTTGGTTACATCATATGGAAATATCTCTGCATACACTTCTAACTCTCTAACTCTTCTTGTGATGAGCTGAGTATATTGAGAGCCATAATCAATAATCATTATCTTATCATGCTTCATCTAAATAACTATCCTTTTTTTTAAAGAACTCAATTAAATTAAATAGCGTCTCTTTCATTTTATCTCTAGGTATAATTTCATCAATAAATCCATGCTTTTTAAGAAATTCAGCCCTTTGAAAACCCTCAGGAAGGTCCTCTCCAATCGTCTGCTTGATTACTCTTTGTCCTGCAAATCCAATAAGTGCATTTGGTTCAGCAATAATAATATCACCAAGCATTGCAAAGCTGGCTGTGGTCCCTCCCATTGTTGGATCTGTTAAAATAGTAATTAAAAAATTTGCTTTTGATGAAAACTCAGAAAGCTTCGAGCAAATTTTAGCTAACTGCATCAAGCTAATTGCGCCTTCCTGCATTCTAGCTCCACCTGATGAACAAATAATAATTAATGGAAGTGACTTTTCTTGAGCTAAGGTAATTGCTCTTGATATCTTCTCTCCAACAACTGAGCCCATGCTTCCACCAATAAAAGAAAAATCCATTATGCATATCACCACTTCTGTAGAAATAATTTTCCCTGAAAATATTCGAATAGCATCTGTTGAATTTGATCCTTCTCTAGATTTTAATAACTGTTCCTTGTATGACTTAGAAGCAACAAAATTTAAAGGATCTTGAGACTGAATTTCACTCCACATTTCTGTGGAATCATCAAGAAGAAGAGCTAGATACTCTTCGGGATTCATTTTGAAGTGAAAATTGCAAGAAGTACAACAATTAAATTTATCTTTTAAAATTTTCGTTGAAAGAACGTTGCCACAATTTGAGCACTTTATCCAAACTCCCTCTTTAATATCCTTCTTTTGAGTAGTATTAATTTTTTCTGTTTTTCTTCTAAACCATTCGGCCATATTATAAAATAAAATCCTTTAAAATTGCATCTTTATTATTATTGTAATATCCTTTTTTCTCCCCAACCACACTAAACCCCAGTTTACTGTAAAGCTCTAATACAGGGATATTGGTGTTGTCTGTCTCTAAAAAAATTATTTGTTTGTTCAAGAACTGACTTTCTTTAATTAAATGCATAATTAATTTAAATCCTACTTTATTATTTTGACATTTTTTTCAACAGCAATATTATGCAAATGTACATTATCTATGATTATCTTTGACATTAAATAACCTATAACTTTATATGACTAAGAATAAACATAGCTTAATGATTTATTTGATTGCATAGAATAAATATATAATTGTTTAATATTCCATCGGTTCCCAAAATTTGTCTTTTCTATCCTAAGAATCTGATCAACATACTTATTTGAGAAATATTAATCAATAGCCCACTCCCATCTTATCTACGCTATATTTATCTATATAAATAGGGGTGATCATAGAGATGTCTTTTGTGTACAATAAATTATAATTTTCTATTGAATATTCCCCAACTATCCTTGATGAAAAGCTTATTTCGTTGTAGTCAATAATATTTTTATATTTATCTAATTGAATTCCAAAAATACTTTTTCCTTTAAATAATTCAATGTTATTTAATTTTTCACTACCTCTGTCACTACCTCGCAATACAAAATAAAATAAATTATTATCATAAGCTGGAAATGCTACAATTCTTTCCTTATTATCCATGGTTCTAATAGCAGAGCATAGAACATCCATTGTATTGATAGGGACTAGGGGTATAGATAATGAAAAAGCTATTCCCTGCGCGATGCTAAGCCCAACTCTAATCCCTGTATAAGAACCAGGGCCAATGGTAATTGCGATATAATCTAATAAGCTAATAGCAGTAGAATTTTCTATTAAAATTGATTTAATTGCATCTGGCAAATTAGATGAGCTGGCAACATTATCATTGCAACCTATATATCTATTACTGATAAACAATGAAACGCTTGGTTTGGCTGTCACTGATTCTATAGATAAAAAATTCAAACTGATATAATCCTTCTTGTATTGATATTTATATTCTCAAAATTAATATATACTACATCCTTGGGTAGAATGGTATTAATTACTTTGGGCCATTCAATTAATATTATTGAATTTGAATTGAAATATTCAATAATTCCAAGCTGAATCCATCTACTTATACTTCTTTCTCTATAGCAATCGATATGAACAACCTTTTCCTTGGCTTCATATTCATTTATTAGTGTAAATGTTGGAGAATTAACCATCCCTTTAAAATCTAATCCAGATAACACACCTTTGATAAAAGTAGTCTTACCTGAAGCTATTTCACCATTAAATCCATAGATAGTTCCAGGATTAAAAGCTGATGCCAATGATTTTGCATATGAGCTTGTTTCTTCGGGGCTGGTTGTTATTTTATCAATTGATAGCATCTATTTTGGATTTAATGTAGCCACTGGCACAATAAGCTCATTCATGGATATTCCCCCATGCTGAAATGTGTTATTATATTTTTTTACATATTCATTGTAATTATTGGGAAATACAAAATAATTATTATCACATGCAATTAAATAATTTTCATTCATTTCAAAGGTAGGTAATTTAAATTTATTAGGATCTTCAATCCTCAATGCATACTTATCTTTCACTATTAGGCTCTTCCCTACTTTATATCTAACTCCAGAAGAAACATCTTTATAGGCCTTTAGTCTAATTGGTTTTTTCGCCATTATGCTACCATGATCGCTAGTGACAATTACTTTTCTTTGCCACTTTTTTATTTCATTCAAAACATCCCTAAACCAAGAATTTTCAATCCATGAATAAATAATATCTCTATAGGATGCTTCATCCGTAAGCACCTCTTTTAAGATACCTGATTCTGTTCTTGAATGCGCCAGTATATCAATAAAATTCACAACAATGCATAGCAAATCGATATTTTTAAAATTTTTGATGTTTCTTACCAATGATTTTCCATATTCATAACTTGAAACTTTTATATAGCTACTTGAGACATGATCTAAATTGAAATTATGTAATTGCTCTTTTAGCAATTCATGCTCAAATCTATTATAATTACTTTCCGACTCAATCATTTTGCTATATATCATTGAATTTTGATTGTATAAATCTAGTGGGAAAAGTCCACTAAATATCGCATTTCTAGAATAAAATGTAGTGGATGGAATTATGGCGCACTGATAATTAGTAGTTATTTTAAAATCTGAGAAAAGACTGCTTGACATTGACTTCCATTGATCAGATCTAAGACAATCCATTATAATTAAAATTCCTTTTTCACCTTGTTTTAAATTATCTATTAAATTATTTCTTATTGTGGAAGGTGTAAATAAATGTTTTGATTTTTCAGAAGAAATTAAACTTTTATATTCTTTTGATATAAATTGATTAAATGCTTTATCCGCAGTTTGAAACTGCTCTTGAAGTAAATTATTTAAATTGATATCATCTAATTTGTCAAATTTTACTATCCACTCACATAAATCATTATGAATTTTAAACCAATCTTCCAAATTTTCCGCATTTTGGATAGCTTGATCAAAAGTTTGATAATTTGATAAAAAAGTTTTTGAAATGTGTTCATTTCTTATTTCAACTTTTTCAAGGATATTTTTACATGCAATAAATATTTGAATTGGATTTACTGGTTTAATAAGATAATTAGATATTTGTGATGCAATGGCCTCTTCCATAAGCCACTCTTCTTCATTCTTTGTAATCATAATAATTGGAATCTCAGGCTGGATGTCCTTTATTTTCTTCAAAGTTTCTATTCCATCCATCCCTGGCATCATTTCATCTAATAGAATTAAATCAATAGATTCCTTGCTAAAAGTATCAATAGCATCCTCTCCCGAGTTTACAGGTAAAACCTTATACCCCTTCTCTTCAAGATAGATAATATGTGATTTTAAAAAATTAATTTCATCATCTGCCCACAATATCGTTCCTCTAGAATCTTTAGACATTATTTTGAGCCCAATGCATAGGTCCCATCCCAATCTTTAGCAGGAGGATTTTTCTTAAATTCTTCACTTCTTTTGATAAAAACTTGGCTTGGTGTTGTTTTTCTTGCAATATATTTTTCTTCATGTTCATCTGACTTTTTGAAATACTTTATCGCATTTTTCCAGTCCTGTTTATAATAGAATTCTAACCCTTGATGAAATAAGTCAAGAAGGGTAGAGGTTTTATCATTTTTTTCATCCAGAAAAGATATCAATTCATATACATTAAGAGATTGGTTCCTTCCAACAACTATAACTTTTCCAAGATCTCTAAAGATAAATCTATCTTTAACTTTTTCATATATATTCTCACCCACCTGAATAGAAATCCCTAGCTGTTTTGCGCTTGACTCTAATCTCGCTGTTAGATTTACCTGGTCTCCTGTCATGGTATAATTTAATTTCATCTCAGACCCCATATTTCCAACAACTATCTTGCCTGCATTAATACCTATTCTATGTTGCATACTATGTACGATTTCAGGCCATTTATCTCCTTCAGCTTTCCATTTTTGTCTTAATTCTTCAAGTTTTTTATTCATACTTAATGCTGTTTTGCATGCTAGGTACTCATGATCATCAATCTCAATTGGCGCACCATAAAACGCTACAATAGCATCACCAATATACTTATCTAACGTTCCTTTGTTATCAATGAGTATATTGGTCATTGCAGTTAAATATTCATTTAGCAGATTAAGTAGGGATTCTGCCTTTAATTTTTCTGAAAATGTAGAAAAGCTTGCGATATCTGAGAACATCATCGTGTGATACCCCAGATCTCCACCTAATTTTGGCTCCTGTTTTTCATCAAACATTTGATCAATCAAGTCTGGTGATATATACGCTCCAAAAGATTCTTTTAAGAACCTTTTATTGTTACTCTCAACAATCAATTTATAAGATAAATTAATTCCATAGGGTACTATGATAGAAGCCGCTGGAAAAATAACAGGAACAATTGAAGATTGATGGTATCCAGGCATATTAATTGCCCATGAATATGTAGCCATGGAATTATAAATCATTTTAATGATCCAAATATAATCATTAAAGAATAATCCGATTGAATATGAAAGCCATACAGTTAATCCAATTGCAACAAAGAGAAAACCAGAAAATGGTTCAAGTCTTGTGATAATCAATAAAGTGACTAATGTAAAAATAAAAATTATTGATAAATGAGAAAAATAATAATCAGATTCATTGACTAATTTCCCCCAAGGATACAGAATATAATTTCCATCTAATATTTGTTGAGTTGCATTTGCATGAACCTCAACCCCAGGCATAGGAAACACCTCACCTTGATAATTTAAAAATGGTGTATCCTTAAAATCATGATCCTCCGCGAGGGAGGTTCCAATATATACAATTTTATCTTTAAATGGATTTTTATCTTTCATTATAAAATATAGGTCATGATTTGGATTGATATACATGTCAATCCAATCAGAATCATAGTCACCCTTCCATGAATAATTCTCTTGTGCTTCACATTCAAACTTATTCTTATATGTTGACTCTACTTCTTCCCAATCATTTTCACAAAAACCTTGATCGGGCTTCCCAATGAGATAATCTTCAGTATCTAAAACGTCAACAAGAGGATATTTGCTAAATGTTTTAAAAGAATGTGAACGTGGTCCATAATAGTTGAGAAGAAAGTATTGCTGCTTTCCATACGTTGGTATTTTTATCCCACTTATATCCATTATATAATCTTTTTTGTCTATCTTTGGTTCTGGAGTTCCTTCAATCCCTTTATATCTTAAAACTGAGGATACTGCTAATGAATAATAAAAATTTTCATCATGAATATTAACTTTGTGAAAAATAGGATAAAGTCTCTGAATTCCATCTATATCCTTAGTTATTCCAACTTGCGCAATATGGGGGGTTCCATCATGCGTGATAATTTTTTCATGCGGAATCACTCTATATGTGCTTGGAGTTCTATTTTTATCAAAAGCAATTTTGCTAGCTAAAATCACTTCTGTGCCTTGGGTTTTTGCAAATCGTATAGCATTAGCTAAATCAGTATCTCCATCAATAAAATCAATTTTTCTTAGATCATCAGTAGATAAAAAGTTTTTTAAATTCTCAATTTGATGATCCGCCTTATCAAATTCAATATCAATTGTAATAACCTTTGCTTCTGCTCTCGTTAAATTCCTTATTGCTCGTGCCCACACCGATCTGCTATAGGGCCTGGGCTCATTTAAATTTTCATAGCTATCATCATCTATTTCAACAAGTACAACATCAAATCCATCATCCCACAATCCATTCTGATTTGTATCATGACATTCCAAGAACTCTATGCACGCCTGTTCACGGCAAACCATTCCATCTGGACATTCATCTGAATCAACAAAAGTTTCACCTCTATCATATTGGTCATTATTATTGGCATCATTAAATTCTTCCGTATCATCCCATTTTCCGTTTCCACATACCTCTTCCTCCCAACATCCATTTCCTACTCCTTCTAAATTAAATATATCTCCATCATCATATATTTGATTTCCATTTATATCTTCAAATTTTTCAGCCAAGGGTAAATTCGTTGGCTGATAAAGTGGTTCACCGGAAATAGCTCCTCGAAGTCCAAACCTAAAATCATATAGCTTCATCTCAAGATAACCAAATACCCCTGAAATATGTAAAATAAATGTAAACAAAATAGAGCCTATAAAGATTAGAAAGATTGGGAAGTATTCTTTGGCTTGTTTATATGACATCTAAAACTTATACTTTAAATTTACTATCATAGAGTAGTTATTATAAAATGCATTATCATCAACAACCTTAAGCTTATAGTTCATATTTAAAATAAAATATAGATTATCTATAATTTGAAAACGGCTGCCTACTTTAAAACTTAGCTGAGTAAATTTTGTGTTGCCACCACCCATAACTAGATTAATACCAGGATCTATTTTTCCTAAAAGTGAATATGTGTCATAGATAAAGTTTAAATTCATTCCAAATATTCTTTGAAATTGAAAATACTCTGGATGCTGATCAGTTGCATACCCATAATCATAATAATTATAATTCAATGATATGGATGACTCTAGTCTATTTGAAATTGATGTTAGAATGCCTAAATAATATGACTGAGTCATTGATCTTGGGGAGTAATAATCGCTATTCAGCACTAAATATTTATCAATATCAACAAGATCAGTTTTATTATAATAGTAAATATTTAAATTAATTCTATGCTTATAAATATAATCTACAGTTGAATT
>Ga0066376_10005466_pt1 | contig 10772 bp, 9 predicted proteins | sample Knorr_S15_td_Bot_FD_77009 | JGI IMG/M metagenome (GOLD analysis project Ga0066376, IMG submission 77009) | Marine microbial communities from Southern Atlantic Ocean transect - Knorr_S15_td_Bottom_ad_5009_LV_A | ecosystem: Environmental > Aquatic > Marine > Oceanic | place: Southern Atlantic... | reverse complement strand
TCCCGAGCCATGCAGATCTCAGGGATTACGTCCCGCGCCCGCACTCACTCCTCCCAGCGACACACGTGATACCGATACTTCGTGATCAACCCCGGACGATATTTAATGTCATGCAGCGTATGGCTGCCACTCTGATACTCCACCTTCAAGTCTCCCTCCGTCAGAGTCACCGATGAGAGACAAAGGTACCTCAGCTCTGCTCCGCGCTAAAGCGTACCGCCTAAAGGCGGTGGGTTTAAACCAGGCACAGGGAACTAAACCGATTTGAATTTGAGGACATTCTCCGAACTGAGGGAGGGGATTTGGCACTTTGCGCCGGACATAAAGGAGGTGATCACCCAAGCTAGGCCGGCATCCTTCACCTAGTGTCAACTGGCTGGCGAAAATTGATCACCTTGGTGCGAATAACGCACGCAAAGGAGAGATAGAATGGCAAAGCGGAAGGCCGCCAAGAAGGTGGCGAAGAAGGCCCCGAAAAAGGCCGCCAAGAAGGTAGCCAAGAAGGCCCCGAAAAAGGCCGCCAAGAAGGCCCCGAAAAAGGCCGCCAAGAAAAAGGTAGCCACGAAAGACCCGAAAAAGGCCGCCAAGAAAAAGGTAGCCAAGAAAGCACCAAAGGAAAAGGCCGCAAAAAAAGCACCAAAGAAAAAGGCCGCAAAAAAAAGGGTGAAAAAGTAAAACGCAAATCCGACCCCTCCTTCATGAGTCCCCTGCTGCCTGATGCCTCTCTCAGTGTCATCGTCGGCACCAAGGAGTTACACAGAACGCAGGTGGTTAAGAAACTGTGGGCCTACATCGAGAGAGAGGGCCTGCACGATACGCAGAACAGGCGTATGATTAACGTCGATAGCGCACTCAAGCCCATCTTCGGCGGCAAGAAACAGGTAAGCACTTTCGAGATGACCAAGTTGGTCAGCAAACATCTGAAGCCCACGTAACGGGCATCGCCTAGCTGTCTTTACCTGCCTGCCTCAGCGATTTGAGGGGCTCCCAGCCTCGGGAGCCCCTCTCTTTTTGTGTAGAGCGCAATCCCACCTATATTTTCCATTCTCCGGCGCCTGTGCGGGCGCTTGCGGTAGGTGTTCCCAAGCGAGATTCCCCAAGAAGGTGGCGCTCATGAATCCCCCTGCGCTCGTGGCCCTGGCTGACGGATCAGTCTTCGAAGGTCGCTCAGTGGGCAGTACCGGTGATGCCCTGGGTGAGATGGTCTTCAACACCAGTATGACCGGGTACCAGGAGATCCTCACCGACCCCTCCTACGCGGGTCAGATAGTCTCCATGACCTATCCGCACATAGGTAACTACGGGGTCAATCCCGAGGACGACGAATCCGATCGACCCCACGTAGTGGGCTTCCTGATGAAGCAGTGCTGCCCCCGACCCAGCAACCATCGATCGACCCAGGGCCTCATCGAGTATATGCAGCAGCACGGTGTCATCGGGGTGGAAGGTCTCGATACGCGCGAGCTGACACGACGCGTGCGCATCCACGGCGTCATGAATGCGGCCGTATCGACCCAGGAGCTTGATCCGGATAGTCTCGTGTCCCGAGCGCGCGAGTGGAGCGGCTTGGAGGGCGTAGACCTGGTGAAGGACGTCACCTGCCAGGAGGCCTATGAAGTCGGATCCGGTGAGGCGAAATTCCACGTAGTCGCCTTCGACTTCGGGATAAAGCGCAATATCCTTCGCCGGCTGGTGGCGGAGCAGTGCCGTGTAACTGTCGTCCCCGCCACGACCACGGCCGCCGACGCTCTGGCGCTTGAGCCCGATGGCATCTTCCTGTCCAACGGTCCCGGTGACCCGCGTCCGCTGCGCTATGCGATCGAAACCGCCGCCAAGCTGGCCGAGTCGGGCAAACCTATCTTCGGCATCTGCCTGGGCCACGAGATCCTCGGCCTCGCCCTTGGAGCCCAGATTTTTCACCTCAAATTCGGACACCGGGGGGCCAACCACCCGATCAAGGAGCACTCGAGCGGTCGTGTCCTGATAACCGCTGAGAACCATGGCTGGGGAATCAGCTCCGACCACCTTCCCGATTGCCTGGAAGTCACCCGCCTGAATCTTAACGATGGCTGCGTGGAGGGTATACAGCACCGGCAATTGCCCATCTTCTCGATTCAGTGCCACCCCGAGGCCTCTCCGGGACCCCACGACAGTTATCACTTATTCGGACATTTCGCCGACCTCATGAAGAGACACGCCACCTGAAAAGGAAGACCTGAGGAGGAGGACCGATGAGCGTCCGCATCGTCCAACAAGACATCCTGCGCCAGCTCAGCTTTGACATCTTCGCCGCCACCGGAATCCCCGTTGACGACGCCCGCGTCGTCAGCGATCACCTGGTAAACAGCCACCTGGCCGGGCACGACTCACACGGCGTGTGGTTCATGCCGGGGTACGCCCGCGGCATGATGCGGGGATACGTCGCCTGGGACGAGCGCGAGGTCTTGCGCGAGAACGCCTCCCTCGTCATTATCGACGGCAAGGGCGGCAATGGTATCGTGGCGGTTACGCGCGCCCTCGACCTGGCCGTCGAGAAGGCCCGTTCCTCCACCTTCGGTTTCGTGGGTTTGCGCAATGTCAGTCACATCGGGCGCCTGGGGGATTACCCGCCGCGCATCGCCAAAGACGGCATGATCGGCATGGTCTGGCTCAACGGCGGCGGCCTCTTCATGGCGCCCCACGGATCTGCCGACCGCCGTCTGCGTCCGGAGCCTATCGCCTTTGCGGCGCCCAGACGCGACGGCCCCCCTTTCATGCTGGACATGACCATGAGCGTTGTGGCCGGCGGGAAAATCGAGCAGAAAATCATCCGCGGCGAGCCCCTGCCCGAAGGCTGGGTGATCGATCAGGAGGGCAACTACGTCACCGACAGCGAGGGCTACCGGGACGAATCCACCGGCGTGCTTCCCCTCGGGGGGCGCCAGTTCGGCCACAAGGGCCACGGCCTTGCCATGATGGTGGAGATGCTGGTGGGACCGCTGTCACATGCCGGCTGCACCAAGGGAGATCGTGGGGGCGGTGGCGGCATCATGGTCCTCGCCATCGACATAGAGTCGTTCACCGATCTGGACACCTACGTGGATGAGGTGGAGGGCCTGGCCTCGTGGGTCTGCTCCGCTCGCCCCCTCCCCGGCGTGAAGCAGGTGTACGCCCCCGGAGAGATCGAAGAGGAAACCAGGCAGCGTCGGATGGTAGAAGGTATCGAGATCCCCGAAGCCACATGGCAGCAGATCGGCGAAGTCGCCGCCGAACTGGGGGTGGCGATGCCAGCAGTAGACAGTGCTGATTGACGACCTCGCGGACAGCTTCCCGTACCCAGCTGGATCCTATATCTCACCGGGTCCGGGTCACAGAAAGGCACCCGTGAGATAAGGGTCCGACCTCACGGGCGAGAAGAAGGTCCGCCCCCCCGCGTGAGAAGGACGAAGTCGTTCTCACCTCCGGCGCATTGCTCACCGTCAGGTCAGCCCCCCCGACTAGCGCCGGTCGGTCAGCCACAGGAAGACCGGCGCCATGGTGCGGCAGTACTCAAAACATGTATCTACCAGACTCTCGTCGTTCAGCGCCCGCGGATCGATAACGGGCGATGATGCGAACAGGGCGTTGAAACGGAGCAAACCCGCTCGTGGATGGGTCTTGTCGTAGCCGGGCGGGACTCGCTTATAGTGTTCGCCCCCCACCTCGCATGACCCGGATTCGGTGACCGCGGAGATCGCCTGCTGCAGCTTGTCGCCCTGCTCCTCATCGACAACCGCGTCCCGGTATCGCTGCAGCAGCGGTCTCGGAAAATTGTGCATGCCAGCGAACATGGCGCCCCCCTCTGAATCCAGACGAAAGTAGAAAGCCGGATTCTCCGTCTTCGCGCTTTCGCGCTTTCCCTCCCAGAATACGATGCCGACGTAGGTCTTGTAGGGGGTTTTGTCCTTGCTGAAGCGAATGTCTCTATGTATTCGCTTGATGGAGCCCCGGCCGTTGGTCCGGGTATCGTACTGGATGTCGCCGGAGATCTCCTTGAGGCGCTCTCCCAGAGCGGCGGTGAATGCCTGGGCCGGCTTCAGGATAAACTCGCTGTAGTCCTGCCGGTGCCCTTCGAACCAGTCCCTGCGATTGTTGGCCCACAGCTCCTTGAGAAAGGTTAGAGCGCCCGGTGGAAACCCATCGAATCGGCGCTCCACTACATCGACACTCCCAGGAGCCCCCGGGTCACCTGGAAGTCCGTATTGCCCTGAATCGATGCCCGTGGCGTGTACTGTCGGGAAGCCACGTCGAGAAGGAGTTGCAGCAATTGACTCGCTCCAGCCGATTCAGACATCGACGCACTTTCCGGGCCCGCCCCGATTTCCAGCACGCAATCCAGATCCTGGCCGTAAGACGCCCCTACATCCCCGTCGTCGGTGACCTGGAGCAGGGGAAGCATCGGGTGACCCTGTCGCGGGTGGTCGCCGACGCTGCACAGCAGAATCTCGACGCCTGTGGCCGCCATTCCGGTAAGCGTCTCCACCCAGTGGTCGGTGATTGACTCCATACAATAGAATCCGGGCGTTTCAAAACGCTGGCCATAAGCTAGATCGGCCACCATCTCCCTCCCGGTCGCTGTGCCCAGCAGGGGCTCGACAAAGGCGGCGTGCAGAGCGAGCTCGCTCGCCTCCTGTACCACCACCGAGCCACCGGCTCCCACCACCCATTGCGTCAGTCGAGCCAGACTCGCCGCCATCTCCCGACTTGGGGTGCCCGCACTGAGGAGCCCGACATGCAGGCGCTCCAGACCCACCTCCTCCTCTTCACGCGGGTCACTCAACCTGTCGCGGAACCACGTCTCCACCCGGTCGAGGGTTCGATCGATGCCGCCGTCCATCTGCACGCTCGCCCACCCGAAGCGCTGGGCGTCGATACCGAGTTCCGCCAGCTGACCGCGAAGATAGTCGTTGTGCGTCTTCTCACATCCGTGCTCCAGCAACAACCCTTCCTTCACCAGTGGGTGGGTCAGGTAGCCGAGCATGGTCCGGGTGAAAAGCTGCTCCGCAAATCCTCCCGAAACGCCACAGCCCTCCGTATGCGGCAGGGCGACGAAACGAGAGATACCTTTCTCCTTACCAATACCGGTCTGGTTGAGACGGGCGGCAGCCATCCGGGCGACCTGGCCGGAGCACAGGCTCGTGGGCAGGATAAGGCCCACCTGGTCGGTCGCGTGCCCGCTGGCCACGCGGATGGCGTCAAAACGCGCGTCCGAGGCCGTATCGGCGGTGCGGATCTGTTTGCCCGCGCCACCCGGAGACGTCGCCCCCAGCAGACCCTCCAGTTCATCCCCGTTCACCTGTCGCCAGTCGCGCCACAACGACACCTGAGAATGACCGGCCTCCTCGCCGCGGGACCGCGCACCCGAAGCAGTGTCCAGAGTCAAACCAACCAGATGCTCTCCGAGCTCCTCCAGGGAGGTGCCGTCCTGATAGGCGCCGGCGTTGACATCCATATCCCGTTCCAGCAGCTCGTAGCGGCTCGTTGTGGTAACGATCTTGATGGTGGGGACAAAGGGGAAGTTGGTAACCGAGCCGTTGCCGGTGACGAAAAAGATGACGTTGCTACCCGACGCCACCTGGCCGGCAATACTCTCCAGATCGTTGCCCGGGCTATCCATGAAGTAATAGCCGGGATGTTTCATCGGCTCGCCGTAGTCGATAACGTAGTCGAGCCGCACGTCGGGGTGGCGTTTCATCGCCGCCCCGATCGACTTGAGCACGATGTTGTAAAGTCCGCGGAACTTGTTGCCGCCAGACGGATTTCCCTCGGCCGAGGCACCGTGCCAGGCGACGCGCTCCTTGAAGCGCTCTACCATGTGGAGGAATCGCCGCGCCGTCTCCAGGTCCCTCACGTTCTGCAGCACATAGGGCTCAGCGCCGATCAGTTCATCGGTCTCGGCCAGGTTCGCCGCGCCGCCCTGGCGGATGATTTCCCGCGCCGCCCAAGCCGCCAGAGGGTTGCCGGAAATGCCGGAGAAGGCATCGGAGCCGCCGCACTGCAAGGCGATCTTGAGTTGTGACGCCGGCTGTTGCGTGCGCCTCGTCTCGACCTCAGCCTTTGCCAGCCACTCGCTAAGCTGACGTTCACCCGCGGCAAGACTCTCCTCGAAGGCTCCACCGATAGAGGTGAATCGATGGGGCACGCTGTCTATGGGGTAGTCGTGCGAACGCAGATAGTCCTCCAGCATCGTGTTGGTGATGGCTTCGGTGCCGTAGTCTACCGCCAGCAATCCACCTACGTTCGGATGCACGGCAAACCCCGCCAGGGTACGCAACACGAGATCGCGATTGTTGGGGGACTTGCCCCCCTTGTTTGGGGACTCGCTCCCGGCCCCTTCGGTATGAGCGACCGCCACCACGCCGTCTACGGCCCGACAGCGGCCCGCGGCCTCCCGCATCCTGTCAGCCAACAGATGGGCGAAACTCGCCGTCTGCGACGTCGTGCCCAGAACGACGAGGTAATTTCGCGTGCCTATGCCCCTAGCCCCCCGGTCGAACCCGTCGAAGGTGCGGATTTCCGTGGACAGCTCAACCTGGTCGCGGGGCTCGAAGTGATCATCGTCCAGCAGGTGGGGTTCGATGTGGTCCTGGAAATTGGCCGCATCGGGCAGCGAAAAATCGATACTGCGGCCCCGCAAAGCAGCCAGCATGGGCTCGTTGCAGACATAGCTGCCCGGAGCGATGTCGCTGATGGCCTTGCCGAAAGGCAACCCCCACGACAGCAGCTCCTCGCCGCTGGAAATCGGCTGGACGGCAAATCGGTGCCCCTCCATGACGGTGCTGTCGAGCTCAAAACTGGAGTTACCGCGTTCGATCCGGGTGCCTCTCTCGAGACGGCGCGTGGCTATGGCCACGTTGTCCGTATCGGCTCGGGGGAGCCGCCCGACGTCGTCAAATCTCTCTGCCATCGCTTCTCTTTCAGAATAGTTTGAAGTTGTCGTCCGAAAGATGCCGCGATTGATGCGCCAGCGCGGCGTCCATCACTTCAATAGCCATACGCGACTCCAGCGTCACCCCCGCCCGCACTCCCACGCAGGGATCGTGACGCCCCTTCCGCAGCTCGAACTCGATCTCCTCGAGATCCTTGCGCACCGACTGCTGCGGCAGGAGGATGCTGGCTGTCGGTTTGAATCCGACTCGAAACACCAGGGGCATACCGGTAGTGACGCCGCCCAGGAGCCCGCCGTGGTGATTGCCCTGGTATCCAGGCCGGCGAATGGGGTCGTTGTTCTCACTGCCCCGACGGCCGACCACCTGGCCACCCGAACCCACCTCGCACAACTGCACCGCGTTGAGTCCCCCCAGCACGCCCATGAGGCGCAGCTTGAGACTGTCGTATAGGGGTTCGCCAATCAGGGGCGGCACATTGACCCCGACCACCTCCACCGCCGCTCCGATCGAGTCCCCCTGCTTACGGGTCGAGCCGATCAGTTCCTTTGCGGCGGCACAGAAGTCTGCATCCAGAGTGCGGATTTCCCCCGCCGACAGCCGCGTCTCGACCGCCTCGATCTGGGTTGCGGTCAGCCGTCGATCGGGGGCGACCCCCACCAGCTCCTCCAGGTGATCGCTGAGACTGACGGGGGACTTCAGCTCGCCGACCTGGCAGATGGAGGAGAGGAAGGCGGTGCCGAAATGCTCGCCCAGAAAGAGGCGGGCAATAGACCCGCCGATGACATCGGAGATGGTGGACCGATAGCTGGAGCGCCCGCCGCCGCGGGGATCGGCAAAGCCACCGGCCTTGTGGTGCTTGACCAGATCGGTGTGGCCGGGCCGCACATCACCCTTGGGTCCGGTGAACTGGTCGTAATCGGCCGTCCGCTTCGCGGCTGACAGTACGACCGCGGCGATGGGCTCCCCGGTGGTAAAGCCCTCTTCGTATCCCCGACTCGAGATCTCCTCATCGCCCAAAGCGACGCTGATCTCGGGTCCGCTGAGAAGCATCTCGTGATCCTCGGAATACACGCCCGAAAGCAGCACCACCTTGTCCCCCTCCCGTCGTGGCGTGCCCAGCTTGCTGCTGCCGGGACGACGCCGATCGAGATACTGCTGCACGGATACGCGCGACAGCTTCAGGCCGGCAGGACACCCGAACACGATCGTGGTGATCGCCGGCCCGTGCGATTCGCCGGCGCCGGCCACCGAAAACAAAGATCCGCCCAGTAATTCCACCGCCGACTACCCGGCTGTCCTGAACTTGCTAGCGATGGAGGCACGCGCGTAGATTCGCGTTTGGCCCGGTGTCAGTTCAGCCACCTGGGTACCCCTCTCTGACTCGAATCGAGAGGATGCGGGCGCGAGAAAGGTGGTTGGTTCTTGCAGTGGCCATCAATTTCCCTCCAGTTTGGGCGGCTGGGCCTTGCGGGATCGGGAACCGCGGATGCTCGACAATTTAGTGATGGCCCCAAGAAGCCGCCAGCCGCGCCTGCCAGATCGTGTGTGCCAGGAGTCGGATCGGTCCGAATCGCCGAGCTGCCAAGGGCTGATGTTGCTCGCATTTCAGACTCGGCTATATTGGCGGTTTTTGCTGCTGTACGCCAGACAACTCACCTCTTGGCCTCTATCTCGTCGCCAGGATAATAGAGCCCCCACCGACGAAGGCACGAAACGGGCGGAATCATTCTATCGTGGACGTTCTTTTAGTCGAAGACAGCGCGCCGATGCGCAAGCTCATGGTCACCATCATAAAGCGCATGGGGGCCAAACGGGTTATCGAGGCTCAGCACGGGGGCGAAGCCCTGGACCTGCTGCAGTCTTCAAGAGTGGACCTGGTGCTCACGGATTGGAGCATGCCGGTCATGGACGGCATCGAACTCATCCAACAGCTGGGCGGTTCGGCGCAGTTCCGCTCCCTCCCCATCCTCATCTTCACTTCGCGAACTGATAAGGAGGATGTCGTCGCCGCTCTCAAGGCGGGGGCCGACTCCTTCATCGCCAAGCCCTTCACTCCCGCCCAGCTGAAGGTGAGAATCGCCGACGCCATAAAGAAGCGGAACCGGCCACCGGTAGAGGATATCTTTCTCGGCACTGACGCGGCGCACAAACAGGACGACTACCCCCTGGTGATCTTCGGCGAGCGTGCCGTCACCGCCGCCCAGCTCACGCAACCCGCGAACAGGCATGCCTTGAAGTATCTGATGGCAGCTACGAGTGCCCTGGCCACGGTCAACGCGAGCTCAGATGATTTTCGCGTGGGATACACCATCGAGGGCAGCACAACCGACATCACCAAAATTTACCGGGCCATGCGCAAGCGCGTGAGGATGATGCTCCTTTCCAGCGATATGGGGGCAATGCGGTCACTCTGGCGTGCATGGCCGGCATCAACAAAAGCGATGACCTTGGCGTTTTCATTATCTGTGATTCGAACGCTCCGTTGGAATCGAGAATACGCGACGGTCTGGAGGGTCACGGCGTCATCATTCTCGAGAAAGAGCACCTCGACGCCGAGGCCATGGAGGGTCTGTTTTACGAATACGTGGTTGCCAAGACGGGCGAGGGTCCCCCTGCCGAGCTCCCGTCGCCTGAGGAGATCCGCAAGCGATTGGAGCACGACATCAAGAGCATGGTGGACCTGCCAGTCCTCCCGCAGGTCTATCAGCAGATTGTCGCCCTGAACCGCGATCCGGAAAGTGAGCTTGAGGCTTGGATCTCGGCCATTGAGGCGGATCCCCTCAGTCGGGCGCAGGTTATCCGCCGGGCCCGATCACCCCTCTACGGCTTTCAGGGAGAGATCACCGATGCCCGCAGAGCCGTCATACTCCTGGGAAAGAACGCCGTTAAGGAGATCATTGTCACCGGCGCCGTGAAGAAATCTCTCGAGGGTGTGAATGAGGAGGGATTTGACGTGGAGGACTACTGGATCCACAGCGTCGCCGTGGCCATCACGGCGAAAATCCTCCGCTTCCCTCAGGAACCGAAAGAGTGGACGCCTGACAACAAACGGGAGTTCGAGGAGTACGCCTTCGACGACGAGGTCGTTCAGGCTCTCAAGAAAGCTGGCTTGTACAAGCGTATCAAGGTCGGCCCCCATGCTGACCCCTTCGTCGGCGCCATGATGCACGACATCGGCAAAGTAGCTCTGGCCCATGGCTACCCCGGTCTCTTTGCGCTGGTAGTCGAAGAGCTGAAGGAGGAAGAATGGTGCCAACCCATGAGGTCGGGCGAGAGGGCTCTCGCCGGTGGCGCCGACCATACGACTGTTGGCGGCATCCTGGCCCAGAGCTGGCAACTGGGAGACGAGGTCCATCAGGTAGCTGAAACGCACCATGATGAAAAACCCAAGAATACCTTAGCCGAGTTGATCGCCCTGGCCGATTTCCTGGCCGGAGGACTCTATCCCTTCCCGAAACAGGCCGAATTCCCCACGGTGGGCGCTTTCGAGGAGGGTGCCGCCTATGGAGGGGATGAATCTCTGTCCCCTTTCCTGTCCGAATCCGTCCTCTCCAACAGCGGTCTCGGATTGGAAGGACTCCTCGGCCTGGGCAAAGCCATTGCACCGACGATCAGGCGACTCACCGAGAGTATGCGCGAGAGCGTCTGATCCGGATCGACCTGCCCAGCTCCGCTGATCTGCCCTCGCCTTCGCTGCTCTACCTGTCCCTAGTTTGCTTCGTCGTCACTCTCTGGTGAAAACAGAAGGTTGGACTCATCGGTCAGATAGACACTGCCGTCCTTCAGGAGAAGACGACAGTTCCTGGTTTTCGACAGGGGTACCTGCTCGAGTTTGGTGAGGAAATCTCATGACTCGCCGATGTA
>Ga0066376_10005465_pt1 | contig 10772 bp, 13 predicted proteins | sample Knorr_S15_td_Bot_FD_77009 | JGI IMG/M metagenome (GOLD analysis project Ga0066376, IMG submission 77009) | Marine microbial communities from Southern Atlantic Ocean transect - Knorr_S15_td_Bottom_ad_5009_LV_A | ecosystem: Environmental > Aquatic > Marine > Oceanic | place: Southern Atlantic... | reverse complement strand
GTCTGCGCCCCGTCGCGCAGGGTTGAATCGTATAGGGTGACGCGCTTGTCGCTCATAGTCGTTTCCGTAGCCATAATCGGTAGAACGCCGGAGAATGCCGAATTAACGCCCTTTTCTCAAGGATTTACGAAACCGCTGCTGATTCCCGATCTTGGCGGGGCGTTTCTAAAGGCTTATTGTAATTGTCTATAATACTATTGTATGTCCTTTTTCAGGTAACAAGTTCGCTTTTTGGGCGTGGTCCGCGGTATGAACGAAGCTTCCAACACAACGCTGGTTAGCGGCGACGGCGATGGTGAATTTCTGGCCATGCAGGATAAGGTCAGGGGTTCCAACATCGACGAAACGACTCTGTTGGCAACGGATTATCTAAATCATTTCAATGAGATCGTTATGCTGTTTGAAATGGTGCCGGACATGCCGGAAATGCTTAATGACGTTAAGGAATGGAAACCGAAAACTTATAAGGAACATTTCCATGACAGCACCATCGCCGAAAAGGACCTGGCCATCGAAGCCTATGATCACGTGCCCGACATTTACCGCCAGCCTTTCGAACAAACTATCGAGCAGATCAATTCGATGATCGCTTCAACCGTCCAGCGCCTAGAAAAAAATCTTGCGGATGATTCCATCGATGTGCTCCGGGCCAATGCCAAAACCCTAAGCCAACTGATCCAGAGACTGATGGACATGGCGTCCGCAATCATCCACGGCAGTTCCAAGACCATGGAACAATCTGAAATCGATATTCTGCTCGGCGATTAGGGGTGGGCGCTTACGCTCCTTCGGCGGCCAGAAAAATCTTGCGGCTGCTGGTTAGCAGATTGACGAAGTCTTCTGCTGAAACGGGCTTCGAAAATAAGTACCCTTGGCCGGTTTGACAGCCGAGGGCGTGCAGGAACGTGACCTGATTTTCGGTCTCGACGCCCTCGGCGATTATTTTGAGGTCCAGGTTTTGGGCCATGGATATGATTGCCCGGACGATAGCGACGGCGTCTTTTGGATCGGGCAAATTGGTGACGAAGGCGCGGTCGATTTTCAAGTTATCCAGCGGGAAACGGGTGAGATAGGGTTTTCAACAGCGCCTGATTGGCATTGCCGAGAGATTCCAACTGCTCAAGCGCCTCTTCCAGGCGCTCGGTGGTGACTTCGTCCGGTTTTTGGTCGTCGTCCATTCCCGAAACCTTCATGGTGCCGGGTGGGTTCGGCACAGACACAAAAAAACGCCGACGGAGAGTATGACAGCCCCCCGTCAGCGTTAGGCAGGAGTTTTTTCCAACCGGCTTCGAATGTCAAGGGCTGATGAAGGTACTGACCCCAAATTTAGAATTTAACCTATTGTAACTATTAGGTGTTACCCTCTGCCGCCATGTTGGAAGAAGTCGTCATTTTGACCGGTGAAGTGGAAGGTCCCCACTTCCGTGTCATGCTGGAGAGTTGCAACCCGCAACTCGTCATCATTTACGCCCAGACGCCGGAAGACTTGGAAGCGGCTCTTCGCCGGCCCACCGCCTGCGGCGGCTGATTGCATTTTCGACCTCGGTGATCGTGCCCAAGGCCATTCTCGATGGGCTGGAAATCCCGGCCTACAACTTCCATCCCGGTCCGCCCACTTATCCCGGCTCCCACGCCGCCAGTTTTGCCCTTTATGACGGCGTCGAACATTTTGGCGCGACGGCGCACGTCATGGAGGAAAAGGTCGATTGCGGCCCCATCGTCGCCGCCGAGTGGTTCGTTGTACCGGAAAAAGCCCGTTTTCTGGATCTGGAAATCAAGACCTATGAGCTGTTGTTGAAGATATTCGCCGATCTGGTGCCGCATCTGGCGACATCGGACAAGCCGCTGCCGGCAATCGACGCCCAGTGGTCGGGAACCAAACACACCAACGCCGAATTCGAGGCCGTGAAAGAGCTCAAGCCCGACATGGACGAGGCCGAAATCAACCTCCGATTCAGGGCCTTCGGGTAAAGCAAATTCCGAGCGGATGGAACCATCCGCGACGACGATTTTGCGTAAAAAAAACTCTGAGCTTAGCCGCGTTTCCAGGTGGTACCGTCGGCGCCGTCTTCCAGCAATATCCCTTGTTCCGCCAACTCGTCGCGGATTTCGTCGGAACGGGTGAAGTCCTTTTGTTCGCGGGCCTGGTTGCGATCGGCGATCAAGGCGTCGATGGCCGCGTCATCGAGGCTGCCCTCGGCGGCGGAACCTTTAAACCAGTCTTCCGGATCTTGTTGGAGCAGGCCGAGGAGTTTCCCGGCGATGAGAAGGCAGTTTGATGCCTCGGCTTTTTCTTCGCCTTCTGCCTTGTTGATGTCGCCGGCCAATTCATGCAGGTGCGACAATGCTAGGGGTGTGTTCAGGTCATCGGAAAGTGCCGCGATCACCGCAGGGGTTTCCATCTTGGAATCGGGATGTCCTTCCCAGCCCCTGAGCGCCCCGTAAAATCCATCCAGTTCCCGCTTGGCTTCGGCAATGCCGTCTTTGGTGAAGTCCAGTGGTTGCCGGTAGTGGGTTTTCAGCAGGGCTAGGCGGATCGCTTCGCCGGGGAATTCGGAAAGCAAATCTTGCACGGTGTAGAAGTTGCCGAGCGACTTGGACATCTTCTCGCCCTCGGCCATCAGGTAGCCGTTGTGCATCCAGTATTTGGCGAAGCCAATGTTGCCCATGCACGTCGATTGCGCGATTTCGTTTTCATGATGCGGAAAAATTAAATCCTGGCCGCCGCCGTGGATGTCGAATTCGGGGCCGAGGAACTTTTCGCTCATCACCGAACATTCCAGGTGCCAACCGGGGCGGCCGCGCCCCCAGGGGCTGTCCCAGCCGGGCAGGTCGTCGGTGGACGGCTTCCACAGCACAAAATCGGCGGGGTCTTTTTTGTAGGGCGCGACTTCGACCCGGGCGCCGGCGATCAGTTCATCACGGTTGAGATTCGACAGTTTGCCGTAATCGGGCATGGATGGGACGGAAAACAGCACATGACCTTCCGCCTCATAGGCATTGCCGCTTTTCAGCAGTTTTTCGGTCAGCGCGATCATGCCGTCGATGTGGTCGGTGGCGCGGGGTTCATGGTCGGGGTCATGCGCGCCCAGGGCGGCCATATCCTGATGGAATATCTTCGTCGTGCGCTCGGTTATGGCCTGGATGGATTCGCCGGATTCCTTGGCTGCGGCGTTGATCTTATCATCGACGTCGGTGATGTTTCGGACATACGTGACCTTGGGATATATATGCTTTAGCAACCGGCAGAGCACATCAAACACGACCACTGGCCGGGCGTTGCCGATATGGGCGTAGTCATAGACCGTCGGTCCGCACACATATAGGCGGACATGGTTTTCATCTCGGGGCTCAAACGTAACTTTTTCGCGGCGGAGGGTGTCGTGGATTTCGAGCGTCATGGCTTCGCTTATACCTTGCCGGTAAACCGGTTGGTCAAGGGATAACGGCGGTCACGGCCGAAGGCGCGGCGGGTGATCTTGACCCCCGGCGGCGCCTGGCGGCGTTTGTATTCGGCCCGGTCCAGCATGTGCCAGACCCTTTCGGCGATGGCGATGTCGTGCCCCTTGGCGGCGATGTCATCCAACGACATTTCTTCTTCGATCAGGCATTGCAGAATGGCGTCCAGGTCTTCGTAGGGCGGCAAGGTGTCCTGGTCGGTTTGGTCTGGTTTTAATTCGGCGGTGGGCGGCTTGGTGATGACACGCTCGGGGATAACCGAGTCCTTGCCGGCGGCATCGGGGCCCAATGCGCCCTCCGGCAAGGTGGCGTTGCGCCAGGTGGACAGCGCAAACACGGTGGTTTTATAGACGTCCTTCAGCACCGAATAGCCGCCGCACATGTCCCCGTAAAGTGTCGCGTAGCCGACCGACATTTCCGACTTGTTGCCGGTGCTCAGCACCATATGGCCGAGTTTGTTACTCAGCGCCATTAACGTCAGGCCGCGCGACCGGGCCTGGATGTTTTCTTCGGTGGTGTCGGCGTCACGATCGACGAAGGCGTCTTTCAACATGCCCTCGAACGCTTGCATAGCCGGGTCGATGGCGATGGTATCCAGCCGGATGCCCAAGTTGGCGGCGGTTAGTTCGGCATCCTCGACGCTTACCTTGGATGTATAGGGCGACGGCATCAGCACGCAATGGACCTTGTCCGGCCCCAGGGCATCGACGGCGACGGCGGCGGTCAGCGCGCTGTCGATGCCGCCGGAAAGCCCGATCAGCACGCCGGGAAAACCGTTCTTGCCGACATAATCGCGAAGCCCCAATACCAATGCCCGGTAAATCGATTCCAATTCATCGGGGGCAGGCGTGATGGCGGCTTCGGCGCAGGTCCAGACACCGTTATTGTCAGTCCATTTAGTGAGGAGCACGTCCTCGGACCATGAGGGGGACTTGGCCTGTAGGGTCTTATCCGCGCCCAAGACAAAGGAAGCGCCGTCGAAGACCAATTCATCCTGTCCGCCGACAAGATTGACATACACCAGCGGCAGGCCGGATTCGGTAATGCGGGCGACAGCGGGGCTGAGCCGGTCATCGGGTTTATCGGTCTCAAACGGTGATCCGTTGAGGACCACCAGGATCTGGGCGCCTGATTCCTGAAGGGTTTCGGTAACCTCGGCGTACCACATATCCTCGCAAATCATGACGCCGAGCCTTGCGCCGCGGAACGCCACGGGTCCGTTCAGGGGACCTTGGGCGAAAACCCGCTTTTCATCGAAGACACCGTAATTGGGCAGTTGGTGCTTGAACCGCTGGGCGGTGATCGCGCCGCCGTCCAGAACCAGGGCGGCGTTGTAGAGTTTGTCTTCATCCCGCCACGGCGTTCCGATCACCAGCCCCGGTCCGTCGTCGGCGGTCTCGGCGGCGAGGTTCCTGATGCCGGCCTCGACACAATCCTGGAAAGCGCGTTTGAGGACCAGATCCTCGGGCGGATACCCCGACACCGTCAATTCGCCGGTGACCACCAAATCGGCGCCGTTGCCAGCGGCTTGGGCCCGTGCTTGGCGGATACGCTCGATGTTGCCGTCGATATCACCGACAACCGGGTTCATCTGCGCCAGGGCTATGGTTAACGAATTGGCCATTGAAGTGTTTTTCTCGGTCTCTATATCTGAGTTTAGGGGATGTATTTTCCGGGATCATGGGCGGCAGTCCGGAAACTGTCAACGCCGCGATGGTGTTGACCTTTAAGGTTTTTTTAACGCCGCATAGGGTACTCCCCTTAAAGCCGCTGGAAAAAATTGCTGGAAATTCATAGAGTCTGGGTATGGTTAAGAAACCGTCGCAACAAAAAGCCGATGAAGACGGGGCGCCAAAATTTTCGCCCCGGTGACCAACGGCTATACACAGACCGACGCCGACCGCAACGCCTATACCGCTGTGGCGCCGCAAGCTGCTGTCCCAGTCGCCCCGCCGTTGGCATAACCGCAACCGGCCGCCGTGCCGCCCCCCGCGCAACCGCAAGCTGCGCAACCCCTTCCGGCCCCGCCGCCAGCGGCCAAGGAACCGGCGCCGATCGACATGAGCACGGCGAAAGGCGCCAGCGATGCCCTGGCGACGACCATGGTCCAGGGCTTCGTCGAGCAGATGAAGGCGGCGGCGAAAGCCAAGGGCGGCCATTTGACGGTCCAGGACATGGAGGACATGCAGGCGGAATTCGACCGCCAGACCCAGGCGCTGTCGGGCGCCCTGGAGCGGTCTTTCGGCGCCTACGTCAAGGCCCAGGAGCGTTCCAACTTCGACCAGCAGCGCCATTCCCCTTTGACCGGTTGATGGTGAAAAAATTCTCCGGCCTGTTCAAGGACGGCGACCATCTCGGCCCTGACGATCTGTGCCGGCGCATGCTGCCCGGTTTCTTCGTCGACCTCGGCATGATGCTGGGCCCCGACGTGATAGAGAAATACCAGGAGAAGCTGCGCGCCGTGGTCAAACGCGTCAAGGACGACGGCCAAGGTGTTTTCAACTGGGAATTCGTCTACAAGGACAAGACCGCCATCGGCATCGCGCTGAACGCCGAGGTCGAGATCGCCCAGCATTTCGACGAATACGACAAGCGGTCGGAATGGTTCATCAACATGATCAACGGCCACCTGACCGCGGTCGAGGCCGAGGCCCACCCCAAGGTCCGCGATTGGGAGATAAGCACCGAGGGCTTCAAGGCGTTCATGCGCGGCTGGTTGTCCGACCTTCGCCAACAGCTCGATTCCGATTCCGGCAAGATGGCGATTACCAAGAAATACGGCGCCGAGACCTGCGCCGACCTGTTCGATATCTACGCCCACCTCGAATAGTCTTTTTTCCCGTCCTTACTCCCGTTTCAGCAAAAATTCGCGGCCGACCTTGACCGACGGTTTGTCGCCGTAGGCGACGATGTCGGCGGTGGCGTAGGTCTCGGTCCAGTTTTCGGGCAGGAACGAGCCAGTGCCGACGACATCGATGGGGGCGCCAACGTCGGCCATGACCCGGCATTTGGCGACATCGAAGCCGGACGAAACGACGATCTTGACGGCCTCGAACCCGGCCGTATCGAGGCGTTCGCGGAAATGGAAGATCGCCGCCGCCGTCACCCCGGTCCCGGTCAGGAACCGCAGTTCCTTGTCGGACCGGTAGCGGCGCACCGCCACCGGGGCGAAGCGTTCGAGCACGGCGTAGGATTCCTGCGGCCCCATCCCCTCGACGAATCGCCCGCCGTGGGTGTCGAGGCGGAAGGAGAGTTGGCCCGCCGACGCCATTTCCGGGAACCGGCGGCACACGGTCAACGCATCGGTAATCTCCTGGCCGTAATAATCGACGAGCACCGTCAACGCCTCGCCGGGGAAGGCCTCGACAAACATCTCGGCGGCTTTGAGCGTCGATCCGGCATAACCGATCAACGCATGCGGCATGGTCCCTAAGCCGCCATCCCGGCCGAAATAATGTGCGGTGGCCCCAGTGGCGTTACCCAGGAAGCCCTTGGCGCCGACCTGGCGCTTGGCGGCGTCTGAGCCCACCGCCGCCGCATAGGCCATCATTTCCGCCATCTCGGTGCCGGCGCAATGGCGCACGTCCATGGCCAGGAACTGAGCCTCCGGCAGCTCGACGCACATGGTAAAGGCGTTGTTGGCGGCGACGCATGCGGCGCCCAGCTTTTGCAGATAGAGCGTTTCCAGGTCGACCAGTTTCGACAGCGGCCCGCGGATATAGGCGAGCGGCTCGCCGGCGCCGGCCCACTGGCCCTCGTCGTAATTGAGCGTGATGCCGATGGCAAAGCCGCGAGCCTGGGCGACGTCTTCCAGCCAGGTCACCATCAGCCTGGGCGCGAAAATCACCGGCCGTCGCATAAACACCGCATAGGTGACGTCGACATCGCCGAAGCGTTCGACCACCGCCTTGGTCTTGAGGAAGTATTGGTCTGACCAGGACTCTATGTGAGTCTCGATCCCGGCCTTCTTGGTCTTTGCTTTCGGAGCCATGACCGACCGCCGTCCGTTACCTGCCGGCGGCGGCGCGTTTTGGCTGGCGGTCGCGGCCGTCTTTGAGGATTTCGGCGAGCAGGAACGCCAATTCCAGCGACTGCTTGGCGTTCAAGCGCGGGTCGCAATGGGTGTGATAGCGCGCCGATAAATTGGCCTCGGTGATCGCCTGGGCGCCGCCGGTGCATTCGGTGACGTCCTGGCCGGTCATCTCGAAATGAACGCCGCCGGCGTGGCTGCCCAAGCCCTCATGGACGGCGAAGAAGCCCTGGACCTCGGCCAGAATGCGGTCGACGGGCCGCGTCTTATACCCGTTCGACGCCTTCTCGGTGTTGCCGTGCATGGGATCACAGACCCACACCACGCTGCGGCCTTCGGCCTCGACGGTGCGGACCAGCGGCGGCAACAGGGTCTCGACCTTGTCGGCGCCCATGCGGGCGATGACGGTAATCCGTCCTGCCTCGTTTTCCGGGTTCAGCGCGACGATGAGCCGGATCAATTCGTCGGGCTGGCTCGACGGCCCGGCCTTGACCGCCAGCGGGTTGGCGATGCCGCGCATGAATTCGACATGGGCGCCGTCCAATTGTCTGGTCCGGTCGCCGATCCACAGCAAATGCGCCGACGTGTCGTACCAGTCCCCCGAGGTCGAATCGACGCGGGTCATGGCCTGTTCGTAATTCAGCAACAGCGCTTCATGCGAGGTGAAAAAATCGGTCTCGCGGATTTGCGGCGTCGTTTCCGACGTCAACCCGCACGCCGCCATGAACGCCAGCGTTTCGTCCAGGCGGTCGGCCAAATCCTTGTAGCGCTCGCCGAGCTTGCTGTCGGCGACGAAGCCCAGGTTCCACTGGTGCACCTTGTGCAGGTCGGCATAGCCGCCTTGGGCGAAGGCGCGGATCAGGTTCAGCGTCGATGCCGATTGGTTATAGCTCTGGACCATGCGGGCCGGGTCCGGCACCCGGGCGGCCGCGTCGAAGTCGATGCCGTTGACGATGTCGCCGCGATAGCTCGGCAGCGTCACGCCGTCGACGGTTTCGGTATCCGCCGAACGCGGCTTGGCGAATTGCCCGGCCAGCCTGCCGACCTTGACCACCGGTAAAGTCGCGCCGAAGGTCAGCACCACCGCCATCTGCAATAGGACGCGGAAGGTGTCGCGGATATTATCGGGGTGGAACTCGGCGAAGCTCTCGGCGCAATCGCCGCCTTGCAGCAGGAAGGCTTCCCCGGCGGCGACGCGGGCCAATTGCCGTTTGAGGGCGCGAGCCTCGCCGGCGAACACCAGCGGCGGCATACGGCCGAGCGTTTCCTCGGCGGCCGCGAGCGCGCCCGCATCTGGGTAGGACGGCATCTGCAGGGCCGGCTTGGCGCGCCAGCTATCGGGGGTCCAGTCGGTGGTCTTGGTCATCGTCACACTCGTTTTTTGTCTAATCCCAGGGTTCAACATAATCCGACAAAATTCGTCAGGAGGCTCCTATACGCCGAGTTGGTCGGGATTTCCAGAAAAATGCGGGATTTTGACCGCATCGGCGTGGCGTCCCGGAAGCATCCCGGAGTCGTCGGAGCGTCGCCAGAGAGTCGTCAGCGCGTCGTCCTTTTACCGGGCCACATCAACGTTAACGCCCTGAAACCGCTGCATTCCCGTCCGAATTCGGAGCGCCACCATCATCATTTGTCGTCTTAATTTTTTCCCGGTCCGGGCCCAGGGGGTTTCGGGGGTCACCCCCGCTTTCCAAAGTCCCGTTCTCGCCTCTTGTGACATTCGGCCGTAGGTATTTCGGCCCGGCAACATGCCCGGCGATGCGGGCCTGGATTTCCACGGCGCGGGCGGCGGCGTTAAAGGCGTGGTTTTCGTTGGCGCGCTGGTAGACGGCCTCGAGCTTGCCCATCAGCACGACGGCGTCGAGGCAGAAGGCGCGGGCCAGCCCGGCGCGGATTTCGGCGACGCGGGCGCGGATGGCGGGCCGGCGCATCAGCCGGTAGCCCTGGTTGCGGCACGACCCCGGTGCGTAGCCGGCATCCTGGGCGGCATGGGTGGCGTTGCCCTGGAGCACGAAATACTGGCAGAACGCCTCCTGGCGGGGGCGCAGGGTTTCGTCGGGGACGGCGGCCCACGTCGATTTCTTTTGGGGGTGCCGGGGGTCGTCGACGACGACGAGGTCTATTCCATGTCAATAACGCGTCTTCTGAACGGCTACCGGCTGACGACGGCGGAGATCATCTATCACCGCCCCGATCATCCCGCCCTGCTGCAGAGCTATGTCTGGCAGGACCAGGACATGGCGCCCCGGTTTCCGGTGCTGATGCGGTTCCTTCGGTTCTGGGAGGATAACCTGGACGGCCGCCTGCACACCGTCCGTGTCGCCGGCACCGAACTGGTGCGCCCGGCCCAGTTCCGCTGGACCGGTGCCGGTGGCCTGTTGCAGCTTCACTGAAGCGGCGCGCCTGCCTGGACCGGCGTCGTCGTCGACGTCCGCCATTGCCTAACGGTTCAACCAGTTTTCGATACAGATGCCAGGTCGCATGGCCCAGGATCGGCAGCACGTAGGCGAGGCCGACCAAAAACAGCATCGCCCCGGCCCCCAACACCGCCACCACGATGCCGCCCCAGACGGCCATCACGAAAGTATTGGAGAACACCGCCTTGATCGAGGTTGGGAAAGGCCAGATGCAGCAGATTGTCGCCGACCAGAAACAGGGTCAGCAGCAGGGCGAACAGAAAATAAAATAACACCAGGAACGGCAGATGGCTGGGCTTGGCCTTAAAATCGTCGAAGCCTAGCTTCAGCGCCTGCCAGAGTTCGTTGAGACCGATCTCGCGGACTCCGATCTCGCTGGCGGTGACTTGAACGTCTCTAAAGGGCATTTCATGAGCCATGGCGAAAACGTCCTTCTCAAAGGGTTTACGCATAACTTCCGTGGGCGGACCCACCAGAAATTTCTATACCAACCCGGGGCAAAATCATAGGCCGCAAGAAAAGGGAACAGGCAGCCACCGCGGCGCAAGGGGCCTTGTCCTGCGTTGCACCCACCAGGCAAAAGGCGTAGACATACGCAGCGTTCGCGCCAAGCACCCGTAGCTCAGCTGGATAGAGCGCTGCCCTCCGAAGGCAGAGGTCACAGGTTCGAATCCTGTCGGGTGCGCCACTTTCCTCAATAAAAACAACGTGTTAGGTTTTTCCTAATTCGTTGTTTGACTCCAAAACCGCATGCACACATCATGCACACAATGCACACAGAAATAATGTCGTGAATTGTGACGGATGGCATATGTAAATAATAAGATCGATGTCAGGAGTGACGGGTCGGTTGTCCTCTATCAAAG
>Ga0066376_10005464_pt1 | contig 10772 bp, 9 predicted proteins | sample Knorr_S15_td_Bot_FD_77009 | JGI IMG/M metagenome (GOLD analysis project Ga0066376, IMG submission 77009) | Marine microbial communities from Southern Atlantic Ocean transect - Knorr_S15_td_Bottom_ad_5009_LV_A | ecosystem: Environmental > Aquatic > Marine > Oceanic | place: Southern Atlantic... | reverse complement strand
TCTGTAGTATCAGCGCCAATTATCGGCCCCATCACCCGATTCGTCTCTATGATGGCATTTAATATGGCTTCTGCCCTACGCTTCACGGGCCCGTGATAGGCAACGGTCACCGCCCCCTCGACAATCTCATCCCACTTAAAACGGGCGTCAGCATATATGAACTCTTCTTGATCCGTGTCGTGTTGGTTGCCCTCCACGTCCAGTATCTCGAACGTATAGCGAATTATCGTGCCCGGAGGAATGTACCTGGCTCCGGTGTTAGTACGGAAAAACAGCTCGGAATCCACCAGTTGCCCAACCTGTTCAATCTCCAGATAGTTATATTCCCCTCTCGTCTGCTCCCCTATTCTGAAACGAACTGCTATCTCTTCAATTTCGTTAACAGATTTCACCTCCAAGAGGAATCTCATGCCCCGAGGAAATTCACTGGTTGCGCTGGACGAAACTACTTCTATACCGCCGGACTGAGCCTGCGCCGAATTTGCAGACAGCAGTAGCAGTCCCGCCAAAACGGCCACCAACAAGTACTTAATTTTCCCCAACATCAATCTTTTGGACCCTCCTGACGACCAATACGAAGTGCTTTAATCATATGGTTTCCAAATATTGTAACGCAGCTAGTTGGAGGCAGCTATGCGAATTTTTGGCCATTTATCTTCGGAGATGGCGAGCATTCTAAGTCCGAACCAGGGGGTCTAGCTCTGGCTCTCCTCCTCGCGGAGTCCACGCCAGGTGTAGAAGAGACGCTGTCCGGTCGTAAATAGGGCCAATACGCCTATCAGTCCTAACACCACCATCAGGAATAACGGGTACCAGTGCGCGACGATTAGCCCGATGCCCATGAGGGCCACCCGTTCAGGCCGTGTCATGATGCCGCCTCGGTTTTCGATGCCGAGCCCTTCAGACCTGGCACGAAGGTAGCTAACCATAACGGAGGCAGTCACGGCCAGGTATACGAGGATGACGCCATTGGAAGACGAGCTATTCAAGTAAAAGATTAGCAGCCCCAACAGCACTACGATTTCCGATAGCCTGTCCACGACCGAGTCTAGCAGCGCACCAAACCGAGATGCTCGACCGGTAGCCCTGGCCAAGGCGCCATCAAATAGGTCCAAAATGCCTGCCACCAGCATTACTATGCCTCCGGCCCAGAGGTTGCCAGTTGCTATGATGTACCCGCTGACACCCGCTCCTGCCAGACCTGCCATCGTGATGGCGTTTGGGCTGATACCCAGCTTGGCCAGGACGGAGGCCACGGGGAGCTCAACGTAGTCGGAGAGAAGCTGGCGGGCAGAGGTTCGGATTTTATTCAAAGGTCATCCAATGATGTTGAGCTACTGAAATAAGGAATGAGCGGGCGATGTCGGGGACTTGCATCGAGCGCTTATTCAAGAAGCAGCTAACCTTGTGGGCTGTGCAACGGATTCGTAGTACTCCATGACCTTACCAGCAACCAGCTCCCACCTGTATCCCTCAGCCTTCGCACGGCCATTCGCAGATAGAGCAAGACCGAGCCCTTTATCTTTCATTAGCCTGGCTATAGCATCCGCCAACGCCTCGTCGTCCTTGGGCGGCACCAGAAGGCCGTCTTTCTCGTTGGAGATAACACCCGAATAGCCTGCAATATTGGTAGCGACGACAGGAGTTCCCGCTGCCATGGCCTCTAGCAGCACGATTCCAAAGCTTTCCTTGCCAGTGGCCGGCGAACAGTAGATATGCGCCGACTTGTAATAGCGGAACTTGTCCTCTTCAGAGACCATGCCCACGATCTCCACGTCTTGCAGGTTGCGTTCACTAATGATGCGATACGACTCCGCGTCCGGCTTACCAGGTCCCACAACGATTAAGCGCAGCTCTGGGAAGTCCCACTTGAGTCTACTATAGGCGCCTAAGAGATATTTAAGACCTTTGCGCTTCTCCAAACGACCAAAAAACAGCAGATTGATCTTGCCGTCCTGGAGGTGCGGGAAAGCCTTCGCTTGATCGAAATCATCCACCCTTATGCCGTTGGGAATGATCTCGTAATGGCCCGGGAACTGGCGGCTTATGAACTGACGGGCTGGCTCTGAGACCGCAATACGACCTCGCAACTTCCGGTTGTAGGGAACGGCCAGACGCTTGAAGCCCACCTTGTACAACCGAGTGCCGCCGTACGTGTGAAATGTGCCTATGGCGATGGAAGTGGAGGGGTTCATTTGACTAAGCACGTTGGCAGTCAACAGACCTGCAAAGGGCTCATGAAGATGGATGTAATCAAAGGCCTCTTCCGCTAGAAGCTGCTTGACGCGGGGCCTGAGCCACACGGAAAAGGACACTCGGGCAATGGAGCCACCGCTGGGGATCGGGACCGCTTTGCCCATGGGAATGAAATCGGGGTCTTCCACGCGGGTGAGGTCTGAACAGGGGGCGATTATCTTAACAGTGTGGCCCCACTGTCGAAACTGTGAGGCCAAGCTGTTTATGTGATCTGGAACGCCTCCGAAGAAGGCGTGATCATATGGCGAAACAAGGGCTATTTTGGCTGGGCGGTCCATAAATCATACCCCATAGGTAAGACGTACCCCCCTGGTCCAGCGTTGCCTGGTCACCCGGCATTGCCGGGCAACCGAAAGACGTCAGAACGCCAATAAGCCTATTCTTTGCCGATAATGAAGTCTTCCACACGAATGCGGGCTTCGTCGTCGGTGTACTGGACAGGCGGCGACTTCATAAAGTAAGAAGACGGCCCAAGAATGGGGCCACTTAGCCCTCTATCTTTGGCAATTTTCGCGCACCTGATGGCGTCAATTACGACTCCGGCGGAGTTGGGGCTGTCCCATACCTCCAGTTTCAGCTCCACGTTTAGGGGAACATCTCCGAAGGTTGTACCTTCTAATCGAATGTATGCCCACTTTCGGTCCGACAACCACGGCACATAATCGCTGGGGCCTACGTGAATGTCTTCGTCCGGAAGCGCATGGTCCATCTGAGAGGTGACGGCCTGAGTCTTGGAGACCTTCTTGGAGATAAGGCGCTCCCTCTCCAGCATGTTCAGGAAGTCAGAGTTACCACCGAAGTTCAGCTGATAGGTATTGTCCAACCGAACACCACGGTCCATAAAGAGCCTTGTAAGCACACGGTGAATGATCGTTGCGCCTACCTGAGACTTGATGTCGTCTCCGATAATTGGAGCACCCGCCTCTTTGAACCGGCGCTGCCAGTAGTTGCCTTCACCGCTGGCGATGAATACAGGCACGCAGTTGATGAAACCACACCCTGCCTGAAGGACCTGCTCGACATACCATTTGGTCGCCTCTTCAGAGCCGACGGGCAGGTAGTTTATCACTACGTCTACCTCGCGCTCCTTGAGAATACCGGCCACGTCGTCCGTAGGGCCAGAGGCTTTGGTTATTATCTCTGACATATACTTGCCGACGCCGTCGTGGACCATCCCACGCTGCACGGTAACGCCAGTGTGAGGCACGTCAAAGAACCTCTTAGTATTGTTGGGCTCGGAGTAGATGGCATCAGATAGGTCTTTACCTACCTTACTGGCATCCACATCAAACGCTGCTACAACATTAATGTCGCCAATGCCGTACTCGCCGAGCACTGGGTGCATGAGACCAGGAATGGCCCCCGAGTCATTTGTTACGTTTGCATATTTGTGTATCCCCTGAATCAGGGACGAAGCGCAGTTACCTACGCCAATTATCGCTACATTGATACTTCCCAAACTGACAAGTCTCCCTTCGTAAGAAAACTACGTAGAGCCTGGAACGCCATCTAGCGTCAGGCTGTGATAAAACATTGAGGTCCATGGAATGTTATCCGAGGTAGGCACAATTCTAGCACCTCAGTAGCTTCGTAGACAAGCGATTCAATTTCATGATAGCCTTTATGGCGCATCGTGGCGCGTTGCATGCGTACAATATTACCTTAGTACAATCGCATTCTCGGCGCATCGAAACGTCTAGCCGGCTTAGAACGTCAGTTTGTATGACGCCAGAACGACATCAGTATTCAGCGCCCTCAAACCGTGCTATCTCTACGAATTCCCCGGCGTCGTCAGACCAGGTGAATAGCGCTGCCTCCACCACTCGACTTTCGTCTATTCCCACTACCAGTTGCTGGACTGGAAAGGCGGGTCCGTCTCCCCACGGGCTTGCGGCAACTTCCCTGTCTGTGGGTGATAAGTAGGCCTTACCGTTGGGGTGCGAGTGGTAGATAATGCGAGCTGGCGTATCGCCATCGAAGCTGCGGTTTAGCTCCCACAGATCGTCGCCCTCGATTACGTAGGCCGTCTCCGAGCCCCGCTCTGATGCTATTGGGTGCCCGCCTTTTTCCTGCTGATTGGCGCAAGGTCTGATAGAAGACACCGAGCCTTCGTCAGGGCCTGCCATCCAGCCGCAGCACTCCGCCGGAAAAGCCTTCCTCGACTCCTCGAAGGCCTTCAGCATAATGTCACGGGGTATTCCCATAGGTCCAAGCTCGTTACTCATTACCTGCTCTGCCAACACTCTTCAATCGGGGTAGAAATTAGATGACACCGGAGCTTCTCAGGGAGGTAAGCTCCTCCTCGCCAAGTCCTAATAGGCCTGAATACACTTCGTCCGAGTGCTCGCTTAGAAGGGGAGGCGGCTTCACATCGACAGGATTTGAGGCAATCTTAATAGGACAGCCCATGGCAATGTATTTCCCTCTGGCAGGGTCATCCATTTCCACCAGCATCTCCCTGGCCTTCAGATGAGGGTCCTCAAGCACCTCGCAGGTATCCTGTACCGCGCCGCAAGCCACTCCCAAATCCGCTAGCTCCGTCATGATCTCGTGCTTTTGCTTCGTCATTGTGTATGTGCTGACGATGGCCTCTACCTCGGCAGGACGCTGATCGCGGGCCTCCTTGGTAGCGTACCGCTCGTCACCCATCAGGTCAGCTCGGTCTGCCAGAGCCAAGATCGTATCCCAGGAGTCACCAGCCAGAACCAGGGCAATGTAATCGTCTGTGCCGCCAGGATAACAAGGATAGATAAGGCTAGGACCGCCCCAAGCGCGGTTGCCGTTGCGAGGCACTGGCTTGTGGTCGTTCAGCGTGTCTATGGTGCGGATGCGCATCAGATTGACAATGGCATCCTGCATAGAGACCTCAACCTCCTGCGCCTCGCCGGTCTGATCGCGCTGGCGCAGTGCCGCCAGTATGCCGATGGCGCAGTGCAACCCTGTGCCGGAGTCGCCAACACCCGGGGCGACGAAGGTCGGTTGGTCACCGAGATTGCCGTTGGCGCTCATGGCTCCGCCCATGGCCTGAGCGATGTGCTCAAAGCTCTTGATGTGAGCATACGGCCCATAAGTCCCGAAGCCCTTGATGGTTGCGTAAACGATATCGGACTTGGCGTTCTTGAGGACATCGTAGCCCAGGCCAAAAATATCCATGCGGCCTGGTCCATAGTTCTCTATGACTACGTCTGATACCTCTACCAACTTAAGGAAAAGCGCCCTGCCTTCCTCCGTCTTGAGGTTCAGAGTGACGCTACGCTTGTTGGAGTTGAACACCAGGAAGTAGAAGCTGTCCACATCGGGATCTATGGCCCGTTCATGCCTGGTGCGATCGCCTACTCCCGGCTCCTCTACCTTGATAACGTCGGCACCCATCCATGCCAGCAATTGTGTGCAGGACGGACCGGCCTGGACCTGGGTGAGATCGAGAATTCTAATGCCTTCGAGGGGGCTAGTCATTGCTTTTTTCCTAATCTGCTATTGGCTTTGGCCGTCAGTTTCGCCGCTCTAAACTTCTACTGGGATTCCCGCTACATCGTCAAAATACCTGTCTTCGCCGCTGCCTCGTCTGACGAACACGATTTCGTCCGTGCCCACGTAGCGGTCCCGGAACTCTTCGAAGTATTGCAGGCGCTCCGGCTGGTACTCAGTGGTATTTTCGTTGTCGTCCAACCAGGGATTTGGAAAATAAAAACGAATCAGCGTGACGCCGTCTGCCGCAGACAGCCGGACGTAGTAAATCTTGGGCATGATATCGTGGCCGCTCTCGGAATTCTCCACGAACTGCGCACCATCGACTGTGGAAAGATTCAAGTGCACGTGCCAGTCCTTGGACTCAATAGTAGCCCACTGGCCCTTGTACTCCGGTACCGGCATGCCCCTGGCGTGCATCTCGCTGACGGCACCACCGGAATCTATAACAACCAGCATCTGGTCCGAGGTTATTAGCTCTGTAATCAGCTTCTTCAGCGTATCTTGATTCATTATTTTTTGTCCTGACGCCTATTAGAAATTTCAGTCCAATCCGTCGTCCCTATCACTTAACCCCTACGTCACAACTTACGGCATTTCCAACCAGTTCCTGCCAGTTCCTGATTGACCCATACAGAAATTTTTCGTTGACGTTACGGAAAGGCGAGTGATAGCATCGCAGGGATTGGACACAGCTATTTCCGACGGAATTTAACACATATATGAACACATATACAGCCCGACCATGCGCTCGGAGTGATCGGAGTAAACGGTGGCGCTAGCCGAAAAGCTGGCTAGACGCAGCCCTATTTATTATGGCTGGGTGATTCTAGCGGCAGCCGGCAGCTCCATGGTTGTGCGCAACGCCGCTGCCAGCCTGACAATCGCTGTATTCATTTTCCCCCTTGCTGAAGATCTTGGCTGGAGCCGAACGCTTATCGCAGGTGCCGCAAGCCTGGGCGGTGTGCTAGCAACGCTGGCCTCGCCTGTCGTCGGATGGCTAGTGGACAAGTATGGCGCCAGGTTAGTACTGGCCTCAAGCATCTTCATTCTCGGCCTTTCGACCATGTCGCTAGCTTGGGCTACTGCCCCAGTGGCGTTCTACCTGGCCTACGCCACAGGACGTGTGATCTTCTCCAGTCCCATTCAGATCGGCGCATCGGTGGTCGTGTCCCGCTGGTTTATCAGGACCAGGGGTCGGGCTAACGGCCTTCTGTCTGTATCCCACTCCATAGGCATGGTGAGCTTCCCAGTAATAGCATCACTGATCATTGCCGGATCCGGTTGGCGTTCTGCCTGGTTCGTGCTGGGACTCATGGTGTGGATAATAGCGCTGCTCCCGGTTTCGCTCCTGATAGTTCAGCGGCCAGAGGATGTGGGGCTTCTTCCAGATGGCGACACGCCCGACCCAGGTACAGCCGATGGCGCGACCGCTACGGTAGAGGAACCCGAGTGGACATCCAAAGAGGCAATGCGGACATCCGCCCTCTGGATATTAGCCATAGGCATCGGCCTGCTCTTCGTCATGCAGTCCGGAATCAACGTGCACATGGCAGCCTACTTCCGAGATCAAGGGCTAAGTGCATCCGTTGCTGGCCTCGCCTTGAGCTTCAACGCGGGCTTCATGGGTGTAAGCAGCATGATATGGGGATGGCTTGTCGATAAACTCCCGGCCAGGTTAACCTTGGCCCTTGTGGCCCTGATAATGGCCATTGCCTCCGTCCTGCTGGTCGCAGCCGATACCAATGTCGAGGCACTCGGATATTCGGGCCTCTTCGGATTTGGAGTAGGCGGCTTGCTAGTCGTTCCTCCAGTGGCCTTCGCCAACTATTTCGGTAGGCGCTCTCTCGGTGTCATCCGCGGCATTGCAGAACCCTTTACATCAATGGGTCAGGCGATTGGTGCACTGCTTTCCGGCAGAATATTCGACATCACCGGCAGCTACATGATCGCTTTTATGACCTTCGCCGTCATTGGTGGGGCAACTATGATTCTAGTGATGTTGGCCCGCCCGCCCAAACATGTTTCCGAAGTCGCCAAGGCACAGAATCCCTAAGTCCGAAAAGAGCTTGCGGCCCTGTAAGCCGGTAGCGAGCCTTAATCTGCCTCATTGACTAGACCGCGCCTAACGTGGTATGATTGTCTAAAGTGGACGATTCTTCTGGAAAACGCCCGAAACTAAACTGCCTCATGCAACAGATAACAGTCGTTGCCATGGGCAGGTTGTGGTTTTAAGGCTATGAGCACACACGCCGTAATCATCCTTGCCGCCGGCAAGGGCACTCGCATGAACTCCCAAACACCCAAGGTACTCCACCGCGTGTGCGGGACTGAGATGCTGTGCCTTGTCGGGATTGCGGCAAGACAGGCAGGCCTAGGGACAATCGCTGTAGTTGTGCCATCAGACTCCCAGCAGATCGAGTCAGCCCTTGGTTCAGACGTTTCATATGTCACCCAAGAGGAGCAGTTGGGCACCGGCCATGCGGTACTACAGGCCGAGGAAGTGCTTAAGAGCGCAGACAACGTCCTGGTGATGTACGGCGACGTGCCTCTTGTTGCTGCCCGGACGCTGAAGCAGATGATGAAGCTTCATGACGATACTGAGGCATGCATTACTCTGCTTACCTCAAGACTGGTAAACCCAGAAGGCTTGGGACGAATAATCCGCGACTCGTCAGACTCCGTCACTGCGATTATTGAGGAGCAAGACGCAGACGCCGAGACGAAAGCCATTCGTGAGATCAACAGTGGCTTTTACTGCTTCCGAGCAGCCTGGCTTTGGAAACATCTCAATGGCTTACCTCCCTCCCAAAAAGGCGAAGTATTCCTCACTGACCTCGTGGCATTGGCCGCTAAACAGGGCATGCAGGTAGAGTCCATGCTATCAGAGGACGCATACGAGGTCATGGGTGTGAATAATCGTGTTCAGCTGGCTGAGGCCGAGACTGTCATGCGCCAACGTATTCGAGAGAACTGGATGATGGAAGGCGTATCCATGCCTGACCCTTCGTCTGTGTATATCGACCACACGGTCAAGCTGGGCCAAGACACCGTTATCCTGCCTAACACGCACATTACGGGCCAGACGCAGGTGGGCATGGCCTGCCGCATCGGACCAAACTCTATGATTTCCGACTCTACTATTGGCGACAAATGCGAGGTTCTTTCCTCTGTTATAAGGGACTCTCATTTAGGCGACAGAGTGGACGTAGGGCCGTTCAGCCATATTCGCGGTGGTTCGCGCCTGGAGAGCGGCGTTCACGTAGGAACGTCCGCTGAAATCAAGAATAGCCATCTGGGGCCGGACACGAAGATGGGCCACTTCAGCTACATGGGCGATGCCCATCTTGGCAGCAACGTAAATATCGGCGCCGGTGCCATAACCTGCAATTTTGACGGCGAAAACAAGAACGAAACCCATATTGGCGACGACGTTTTCGTAAGCTGTGACACCATGCTTATCGCCCCTGTGACCTTAGGCAATAGGTCTTCAACTGGAGCAGGCGCTGTCGTTACAAAGGACGTGGCGGCCGACTCCCTTGTCGTGGGAGTTCCGGCAAGAGAATTTCCGAAGAGACCAAAATTAGATAAGGAGTCGAATTCATAGCGCATCGGGTCGATTATTTGACCAGGAGCGTTTATTCCTATGGATAGTGATAGTAGCAGTCCCCTCTTACCCGCAATAACCTTCATTGTTTCATTCATCGTATTTACCCTGGCGTATCTCGCCGAATCGACGATATCCGCAGTGCGGCGAGAGCGCGTGCAGCGGCTGGTGGCCGAGGAACAGCCGGGAGCCACAAAGCTAGACACCCTTCAATCCCTCCCCCTAGGTCCAATCGGGTCGTTAACTGTGCTCAAATACTTGAGCCTGGCAGGCGGTTTCGTATCAGCTGCGGTTTTTGCCATGACTCAGGTAGGGCAGAGTTGGGTAGCGATTGCCGTATCTGGCCTCGTAGTGCTGAGCATGCAGCTGGTGGCATACGCCGTTGTGCGGTCCGTGTCAGCGTCACACGGCGACGAAATCGCCCTCAAGGCAGCTTTCCCAGTTAGAACGCTGGCATGGTGTCTTCATCCTGTTCTCTTGCTAGTCGCAGCCCTCACCGCCAAGTTCGCTAAGCCAAACGGCAACGGCCACGAGGGCAACGACATTCCAGTAGTCGAGATCGGCATGGCCCTGGAGGAAGACGGCGAATTGCTGGACCAACGCGAAGTGGAAATGATACGTGGCGTTGTAGAGCTAGACGACACCATTGCAAGAGAGATAATGATCCCCAGGGTCGACATGACGGTCGCGGAGATTGGCATGCCTATTGGGGAGATGGCGGAGATGATGGTCGAAAAGGGCCACAGCCGAATCCCCGTCTTTAGGGAGCGTCTGGACCGCATAGAGGGCATTGCATACGCCAGGGACATCCTTGGAGAGCTGGCAACTCGCGAGAATGCCCCTCAGATTCTGGTCGAGAGCATCCTGAGACCTCCTCTGTTCATACCAGAATCAAAATCCCTGGAAGACCTGCTTAGCGAATTCCAGACTCGGCGAGTCCACATGGCGATTGTGGTCGATGAGCACGGAGGTGTTTCGGGACTCGTGACCATCGAAGACCTACTTGAAGAGATTGTGGGCGAAATATTGGATGAATTTGACGAAGGCGAGCCCGAGATAATCTCCCTAAGTGATACCGAGTTCATGATGGACGCTCGCACTAGTATTGATGATCTGAACGAGCTCCTCGGCCTGGTTGTCGAAGGAGACGGCTTTGATACCTTGGGCGGCTTCGTTTACCAGCGTCTGGGGAAGATCCCGAATCCTGGCGACTCAATGGACTACGACGGCTTAAGGATAGAGGTTATCTCTACCACTGGCCGGCGACTGAAACGCCTGAAGGTTACGAAGCGGCCTGCCGAGAGTGCTAAGGAGTCGGCCTAATTAGTTTCCCGCACCACTGGCCGCGTATTTTCACATCCATGGCAACTCTCACAAGCTTAGCTACTCAGGCGCCGCTGGAAGAGCCACATACGAGGTCTCTATCGCTGTTAGCACGTCT
>Ga0066376_10005463_pt1 | contig 10773 bp, 10 predicted proteins | sample Knorr_S15_td_Bot_FD_77009 | JGI IMG/M metagenome (GOLD analysis project Ga0066376, IMG submission 77009) | Marine microbial communities from Southern Atlantic Ocean transect - Knorr_S15_td_Bottom_ad_5009_LV_A | ecosystem: Environmental > Aquatic > Marine > Oceanic | place: Southern Atlantic... | reverse complement strand
GCTTCGACCGGGTATTTCCAACATATGAGGAGATGCTCGATGATAAGGGCATCGACCTGGTCGTTATCGGAACGCCGGACCATGAACATGCCGGTCAAGCGATTCAAGCGCTGGAGGCCGGCAAACACGTCCTCAGTGAAATTCCTGCCGCTTATGAAATTACGGAGTTGGAACGGTTGATTGCGCTGGAGGAAAAAACCGGCCTGGTCTATGCGATGGGAAATGAAGTCCGCTGGTTTCCGTACCTGGAGGCGGCCAGGAAAATGGCCGATGAGGGCTATTGGGGCCGGATTTTTCAGAGCGAAGCCGGCTATCTGCACAATCTACGTTTAGAAGGATGGCGGCAGACAGAATCGGAAACCGGTGAACCGCATTGGCGATTTGACCCACAGCGGCCACAAACCACATTTTTAGGAGGGGGGCCGCATGCCTTCGACACGCTGCGATGGCTCACGGGCGAGACCAATTGGGTTGAGGTATTTGCCTACGGTAATGAGCCCTATGTAGAACCACATTCTGAGCCGGCCAATACGGTGGCCTTGCTCAAAGGCGCATCCGGTTTGATCAGCAAGGTGGAAGCCAGCTATGTCATGGTCCGGCCCTACTGTCTATATTTTAATTTGTTTGGTGATAAGGGGACGTTCGAAACATCCCGCCAGGATTCCGAAGGGTTGTTTTTCACCGAGCAGATCCCTTACATGGATCGTATGGAACACCTGGCGGTCCCCTACGCCGCCCGGCCCGGCCATGGGGCTACCGGCCATGGATCATCCGAAATCCATATGGTTGAAGACATCATTCAAGCCATCCGTGAACACCGTCCGGCTACCATCAACGCACGTGAGGCGGCGCGTTCCATCGCGCCTGCCATATGTGCGTATGAATCGATCCGGACGGGGCAGCCGGTGAAGATACCGGGGTTTTGAGTGCGGATTGCAGATTTCGGATTTCGGAATTAAAAGCCCTTGGAACGTAGAACTTTCCTGCATTTAACATCAACTTTGAAATTATGAATCAATCCGAAATCCGAAATTCTCCTCCTGCCAGCATCCTGGTTCTAGCAGCGAACACCGACCGGTGGTTTTCGTCGCCGGAGGCGTACGCTGAATTGCTCTATTTGGAAGGGATAAACGATGTTGAGACCGCTTATCTGGATGCGTTAACGCCAGCAATGCTGGAGGGTCGGTCTCTGGTTTTACTGGGTGCGGCTGATCCTGAGCCGGAGGTGGTACAGTGGTTGATAGACTTTGCCTATCACGGCGGCGGGCTGATCTGCTGTGCGCCGGGTGAAGCGCTGGCTGCTGCCCTCGGGCTGGCCCCGTTAAATCAGGGGGTGATGCATGGCCGTTTGCCGGTGGCGCTGGCGGGTTTTCCGGAGGCCGGATTGCCGCTCAAGGGATGGATACAGCATTATAGCGGCGCAGAAAATGAGGATCATACCGATACGATTCCTTTACACGATATTGATGGTCGTCCCACCGGGCATCCTGCGGTGATAGAACTGGCGGAAGGAAACGGGGTGATCATAGTCCTCGCCTACGATCCGGCCCAATGTGTATATCTGCTCCGACAGGGGAACCCGCTCCTGGCCGGCTGCCGGTCATCCGGGTTCGAACGGATGCGGCCGTCTGATTTGTTTGAAGGGTGGCAGGATGAACGGACAGCTGACTGGCCTACAGCGGATTTACATGGTCACTTCCTGAGAGAACTCATCCATCGCGTCTGGCCGGAAGATACGGTGCTGCCCTGGCTGTGGTATTTCCCGGATCGGGCGGACACCGTGTTGATATTTACATCCGATGATGACTGGTCCACCAGGGTACACTTTGAACAATTGATTGAGGCCTGCGAAACGTATGATGCCCGATTAACTTTCTATCTGGTACAGAAGGATAGTGTCATGGATCGGGCGTGGCTGGAAGACCTGGAATGCCGGGGCTTCGACTTCTCCGTGCACCCCGATTTGCCTCCGCCTTCCCTGTCGTTGTGGGATCGGACACTGAACGATCATATACAACAATTTCGTGATGCCTACGGCCAGCCTCCGAGTCCGTCTGTACGCAATCACTGCATCACCTGGAGCGGTTATATCGAAGGTGCGCGTATCGAAGCCCGGCATGGATTCACCTTCGATACCAATTGCTTTTCCTTACTTCCGCAGGGCCGGTATTATATGAACGGCGCCGGTTTGCCTATGAAGTTTGCCGACCTGACCGGCGACGTGCTGCCGGTCTACCAGCTTCCCACCCAATTCTCCGATGAAACAACACTGGGCGGCCAGGGGTTTGACTGGTCCCTCAATTTAACGCCGGATGAAGGCGTCGAACTGATCACCGGACTTTTGCAACGCAACGCTGGTCAAACAGCCAGTATGATGTGCGTCAATGCCCATCCCGTTTCATTCGCCACCTATAGCGCCCCACTTTGGACGCCTGTGATACAGTTTGCCCAGGCGCATTCTATCCCTGTTTGTGATGTGGAACGGTTCAGTCGGTTCTGGCAGGCGCGACGGGCTGTGCGTCTGCAACCTGTCCCCAAAGATACCACGCCTGACTTCTCTCATTTAAATCTGGCGGAGCAGGGCCTGTCTGTCATGTTACCTGCCGCCAGAACAGATGCCGGCACGCGCATGGTTTGCGGTAGGCCGTATGTTATGGTTTGAAACTACGAAACCCGCTAATGGTCTTCCCGATAGACATACTGACCCGTTGAAGCCATCGGCTGCGACTTCAAGCTGTGTAAGCTGCTCGCATACGTATTGCATCGGACGATATGCCCGGCACCATAGCCTCACTCGAAGAAACCTGGCAGGCGATATTTCCGACGCCTATCCCTCCATCATGCGTATGCTGACCTGGGATATTGTCCGGATGGTGGTGCTGGCCAACGTGCTGGCCATTCCGTTTACATATTATGCGATGGGGTACTGGCTGTCCGGTTTTGCCTATCGGGTGGATATGGCCGCGATGACCTTTGTAACGTCGGGGCTTGCTGCTCTGATTATTTCTTTGCTGACGGTTGGTTATCAGGCCATCTAAATTGCCCGAGCGAATCCGGTGGATGCATTGCAGTATGAGTGAGGAAAATGACGAAGCCCCTAAAACCGATCAATTACCGTGATTCCCGCCTGACTGAACTGCCCCATGGCTTCCAGCTCGACCCCGGCTTCTTCAAGGGAGATTGTTTTACGCACAAGTTGCTTTGGATGCAAAACACCTGATGAGATCATACGAAGCAAGGCATCATACCGATGGGCCGGCATGCCGTGACTGCCGACGATTTCCAGTTCTCTGGCGATCACTTCATTCATAGGTATCGATACGTCCGCCTCATCAGCTATAGTCAGGCCAATCTGCACGTGGCGGCCTTGCTTACGGAGACACCGGATCGAATTTCGGCTGGTGACTTTACTGCCAAGAGCATCAATAGAAATATCTGCCCCACCCCTGGTCATCGTTATAATATCTTCAGCGACATCAGGGCTCAATTCGGCATTGAGCACCATCTTGGCCCCCTGTTCCTGTGCCAGGGTCAGCTTGGCATCATTGATATCCACCCCGATGACATACGCCCCCAGGGCAGAGGCAATCATGGTCGCCGACAGGCCGACGCCGCCGCAACCATGGATTACTACCCAATCGCCGCCGGTCACCCGTCCTTGATCCACCACCCCACGAAACGCCGTCATAAACCGGCATCCAAGGCTCGCCGCCGCGATATAATCCAGATCATCCGGCAGTCCGACTACATTGGCGTCCGCGTAGGGGATCGCCACATATTGCGCGAAGGCTCCCCAGCCGGTAAAGCCGGGTTGATATTCGTTGTCGCAGATATGGTGTTTGCCTGCCTGACACTGATGGCACACGCCGCATCCTTCACAGAACGGTACCGTCACCCGATCTCCCACATGCCAGTTTCTTACCCGATTTCCCACTGCAGCGATCACTCCGGCCATTTCATGCCCTGGTACATGGGGCAGCTTAATCGTCAGATCATGGCCCATCCATGCATGCCAGTCGCTTCGGCAGATCCCGTTGGCTCGTACCTCGATGACCACCCCATCGTCTGTTGGTGTCGGGTCCGGCACGTCCCGTATCTCCAATGGTGTACAAAACGCGTCCATGACAGCGGCTTTCATATTGCCTCCGATAAATATTAGCTCATTGGTTCATTGGCCGATTTGCAATTTTGATTATTCCTCCCGTGTCGTCAAGTAATTTAACAAACCGATCAGCATGAATATGCTTGATATATCTTGTATTCCCCATATCTTTTGAATGATCACTTTAACCTTGAGACTTGAAATGTATAGCGATCGGTGTGTCCCGCTGGAACTATCAATCTTGTAGTTTGAAACCTGGGATTTGAAACTCAAAATCACCCATGGCCAAAAAAACCGTTATAGGCATCCAATCGACCTACTCCGTAAGCGGACTACCCATCAAACTGACCACCATTATGCTGGTGCTGGCCGCCTGTCATACCGCCGTCATGGTTGTCCACTATTCCATAACGGAATTGCCCTGGCTCTTTCGCGAGCTTCTTGACCTCGATGAAGAACAGAGTTTCGGGACCTGGTTTACCGTGGTAATTCTGCTCTTTGCAGCCCGGTTGCTTCTGCTGCAAGCTCGCCGGTTACGCAAGGCGAAATTGCCTCGGCATATGGCCTGGAGGATCCTGGGGCTCGGTTTCTGCTTTTTATCACTCGATGAGGTCGTCGGTCTACATGAAACGTTGAATACCGTTACCGATTTCTCCTGGACCCTGCCGGGTGCCTTAGTAGCCGCAATAGTCGGATTCATCTATATTCCGTTTTTAAATCATCTCCCGTCACGCACACGCCTCCTTTTTATTCTCAGCGGTGCCATTTATGTGGGTGCTGCGGTCGGTATCGAGAGCGCTACGGACTGGTACGCCGATGAGGATCTACTGGATACCCTGGAATACAACCTGACCACCGTCGTTGAAGAGGCCCTCGAGATGACCGGCGTCATCCTGTTTATTCATGCCATCTTAGCCCATATGGCCCGTGGCAGAGACAAGGACGTTACTGAGCAGGTGCATATTGAGACTTGAAACGACGAAGCTACGAAGCTACGAAACGCGGCGTATATCTCCATCTGTCTATGATTCGTAGCTTCGTCGTTTTGTTGTTTCGTAGCTTCCCCACCCCCGGAGGTTGCTTTGAATACCAGATTGAACGAATTTCGCGTATCGAACGATGCGGTGGACGATGCGGAAGAGTTACGCCGCCGTTTGGACGAAGAAGGGTATATTTTTATTAAGAAGCTGCAAGACCCTGATAAGCTGCTGGCGCTGCGGCAGGATATCATGCAGGTCATCAGTACCGGCGGTTGGCTGATCGAAGGGACAGACCCTATGGCCGGCATCGCCGATGTTACAAAGCAATGCACCGAACCGGATATCGAATATCCTGCTGTGTACCATGAGATGTACAAATTAGAATCTTTTCACCGGGCGGGGCACTGGCCGGAAGTGATGCAAATGATGGAAAAAGTCATCGGCGGCCCGGTGCTGTCCCACCCGCAGAAAATAGCCCGCCTCTGGTTTCCAAAGTACACCGCGCATACGACACCGATTCATCAGGATTTTGTCCATTTCCAGGGCGTCTACGATACCTATACCTGCTGGGCGCCGGTAGGCGACTGTCCGGCTGAACTGGGTGGCCTGGCTGTGTTACCGGGGTCCCATAAGATTAATGCCATTCACGATCACCATTTTTCTCTGGGTGCCGGCGGCCTGGCCATTTATCAGGAAGAGCTGAATGACAATTGGGTAACCACCGACTATGAAATAGGTGACTCACTGATCTTCCACAGTCTCACGGTGCACCAGGCGCTGCCCAACGTCACGGAAGACCGTCTGCGCGTTTCACTGGATAACCGCTATCAATCCACCCGCCTGCCCATTGCCGAGCATATGCTCCAGCCTCATCTCAGCGGAATCTATCCGTTTGGGTGGGAGGAAGTGTATAAGGATTGGACGTCGACGGATTTACAATATTACTGGAAGGATATGGACCTGGAAGTACTACCTACGATCGAGGATTTCGGTGCCAATGGCTTTGCAGAAGCGCTTGAACTCGCCGGTCGGGGCGATGAGCACGCCATCCACCATTTGAAGCGCCTCATCAAACGCGACCCCGAGTGTGAGCGGGCTCAGCGTGCTGGAAATGTGTTGAAAAACCAATCAGGCCACCCTGAAGCAGTCGCAGTGAATCCGTAGGATACCTGACCTGAATATGACCACCATATCGACGAACGATTTCATTGAACAAGACTATCAGGATTTTCTGGCCGACTATCCGGGTTACGGGGCAACAGCGATTCTGGATGATCTGCGGCGAGATGAATTTAGTCGTCTGGACCATCAGAAGCACATTTATCTGGATTACACGGGCGGTGGGTTGTATGCGGCTTCTCAGGTGACAGAGCACATGCAGCTTTTACAGAAGGAGGTATTCGGCAATCCCCATTCCCACAATCCGACTTCTTCTGCCATGACAGCGCTGGTGGAACAAGCCCGTGAAGCGGTTCTTACCTTTTTTAATGCGTCTCCGGAGACCTATACGGTCATCTTTACGGCGAATGCCAGCGGCGCGCTCAAACTGGTGGGTGAGGCGTATCCCTTCCAGAGTGATTCACACTATCTGCTTACCTTCGACAACCATAATTCGGTCAACGGCATCCGGGAATTTGCCCGGCAGTGCGGAGCGACCACGACGTATGTGCCGCTGGACTTACCTGAGATGCGTGTTGATGAGGCCCGTCTTATCGACTATCTGGCGGCTGCAGTCGGGGATGGGAACCGACTGTTCGCTTTTCCGGCGCAATCGAATTTTTCCGGCATCCAGCATCCATTGGATTGGATACCGCTGGCGCAGGAATATGGCTGGGATGTCATGCTGGACCGCCGCCGCCTTCGTACCGACAAACCGGCTGGATCTGAGCCGCTATCAGCCGGACTTCGTGCCGATTTCATTCTACAAAATGTTCGGTTATCCGACGGGAATTGGCTGTCTGCTGGCACGCAATCAGGCGCTGAGTAAACTGAGCCGACCCTGGTTTGCCGGTGGAACGACCACGCTGGTATCGGTTCAAAACGACCAGTATGATTTTCGCACATCGGGTGAGGCGTTTGAAGACGGCACGCTGAACTATCTCGGGTTGCCTGCCGTGCCGATCGGCCTGGCTTACCTCAATAAGATCGGCATAGAGACTATTCACGAGCGGGTGCAGTGCCTGATCGGCTGGCTGATCGAGCATCTTCTCAGCTTACAGCATGCCAACGGAAAACAGATGGTACGGCTGTACGGTCCGTCGGGCGAAGACCATCGCGGTGGAACGATCACGGTTAATTTTTACGATGAAGCGGGCGAAGTCATCGATCATCTGCTGGTGGAACAGCAGGCCGCTGCGAAACATATATCCCTGCGTACGGGCACCTTCTGTAATCCCGGTGGCGGCGAAATGGCCTTGTCTCTCGACAAGACGGACCTGATCCTCTGCGGTGAGCCGTCACCCCGGCTCACCATGGACGACATCCGGCTGGCCATAGACCGGAAAAGTCTGGGGGCGGTGCGGATTTCTGTGGGCGTAGTCAGCAATTTTGAGGATGTGTATCAGTTGGTTGTTTTTGCAAATAGGTTATGTAGGGGAGAGAGTGCAGAGTGAAATGCCCCATCATCCTCTATAATCAAGCTATTTACCTTTTGCCTTTCAACTCACCAACCCACCAACTCACCAAATGCTGGAGTTTGTCATGTCCCGGACCCGTCTCACCGAGCAACAGCTCAACTTCTTCAACACCTTTGGCTATCTGTATTTTCCCGGATTGCTGGCCGATTGTATTGACCGGATTGTAAAAGCCTTCGAAACGATCTGGGCCGGCCATGGCGGCGGGCATCACGGCAAGCCTCATGACGGCGAGCAACGCGCTGTTATTTTCCCGTTTCCCGATCAGAGCGAATACCTGAGCAGCTTCCTTGATGATCCGCGGATTCACGATATTGTTGCGAGCATTCTGGGGGATAATTTCAACTATACCAGCGGCGATGGCAATCTGTATGTAGGTGACACGCAGTGGCACTCGGACGGATACGGTGGGAAGCGGATTCCAAGCATAAAAATCGCTTTTTATCTGGACCCGGTGACTCGTGATACCGGTGCGGTACGCGTTATCCCCGGCAGCCATCGGGTCGGTGATGCGTTTGCCGAGGGGTTGGAAGCGGACATCCGGGATAGCGCCAATATCTGGGGAATATCAGGTGAAGAAGTCCCCGCTGCCATCCTGGAAACCCAGCCCGGTGATATCGTCGTATTCTGGCACAATACCAAACACGCGGCTTTCGGAGGCTCGAAGCGAAGGCGTATGTATACCATGAATTTCTATGAGCATATCCCTGATGACCGCCTGGAAGAATTCCAGGAGACGATATCCCACGAGGGCCGCTTCTGGATCGATCGCATCCACGGTGAAGCCATGCTCCGCACGGCCGGACCGGATCGGATGGTCCATCTGCAACAGGTGATCGACAATGATTTCAAGGTCAAAGAGGTGCATGCTCGGCTGCGGGAAGAGCGGTCGGAGCCGTCGCGAGGGTAGTGGGATTGCAGATCAGACCTGACGGACGCTTGAGATCATAGTTCCTTGATTATTACCATGCTGTATGGTTATATTCAAGGAACGCTCGCCGTCATCGTTTGATTTTTGTTTTTCTTATTCAGGAGTCCTATGATGCATTTGAAATATGGTATCAGCGCTGTTCTATCCATCCTGATATGGACCACTTCCGCCATGGCCTGGGGGCAGAACGGGCATCGTATCGTAGGGAGGATCGCCGAAAACCATCTGACACCCGAAGCCCGGCAGGCCGTCGCCGAACTCATCGGACCGGAGAGTCTGGCGCAGGTGAGCACCTGGGCGGATGAAATCAAGTCCGATCGAGCCTGGCGCCATGCCAACCCCTGGCATTACATCAATGTGGAGGCCGGAGAAACCTTCGAGAATGCCGCCAAGAATCCGAACGGTGATATCATCGAATCGCTGGCGCGGTTCGAGCAGGTGTTACGTGATTCCGGGAGTTCACGACAGGCGAAAGCGGAAGCCTTGAAATTTATCGTTCACTTTGTGGGAGATATCCATCAACCGTTACACGCAGGGTACGGTAAAGATCGGGGCGGGAATGACATCAAAGTAAGGTGGTTTGGTGGGCCTTCCAACCTGCATGCGGTCTGGGATACCGAACTCATCGAGTACGAATCCATGGGATATACCGAGTTCGTCGAATTTATCGACCATGCTACAGAGGTCCAGATCAACGCCTGGCAACAGGCGCCGATCCTCGAATGGGCCAGGGAGTCGCGTGCATTGCTCGAAGGCGTCTATGATGTCGGCAGTGACCAGGACGGTCTTCCCAACCTGCGCTTTTACTACGTCTTCAAAAACAAGGCCACCGTCCAGCAAAGACTTCTTCAGGCCGGCATCCGCCTGGCCGGTGTGTTGAATGCGATTTTTACTTAAGTTTTACCATGCATGTGCCGTTAATGGTAGAGGACGCATATCATCCGGATACGTATTTTTGCCTTTTATTCGCATTTAGAAAATTTCAACGTCGGAGGAAACCGGTGAATCGTGTACTCCTTGTTGATGACGAAAAATCGGTTCGAAGTGTGCTGGCTATTTTCCTGGGTCGAAGTGGTTACAAGGTTGCTGAAGCGGAGAGTGGTCCCCTGGCTCTCGCGCAACTGGAGACCTTTCAACCTGAAATCGTCTTACTGGATATCCGCATGCCGGGTATGGATGGGGTTCAGACCCTCCAGAAAATTAAAGAGCGGGATAGTAAAATTCCGGTCATTATGGGTACAGCAACGACGGATGAAGGTATTGCGCAAGAGACGATACAACCCGGCGCCTGTGATTATATCGTAAAACCGTTCAGCTTTGAGCAATTACAAACCCATCTGGCCGTGCATCTGTTGATGAACTGAGGCACCCTACGCCTTGAAGCTTACCGCCTCAAACCTGTACCTCCCCTCTCCCTCATGATACACACGTCCCGCCGGTACGTTTGGATCATGATCCCATATGATAATCCAGCCTTCTGAAGCCGCCTGTTCAAGGACCCGACTTTTCTGAATCATCGAGTCGTAGGGAAATAGATCATACGCCATGTTGTAGGCGGCGCGAAGATGTGTGGTCATGGGCAATATATCACCGGTGTACACGACGGTCGCCTCATCGGATTCGATGAGGACCATCTGATGATGCCGGGTATGACCGCCCGTGATCTGCACGCGTATGCGATCCCACACCTCCACATCTCCATCCAACAGGGTCAACATATTCTGATCTATAAGCGGGGCGTAATTTTCTTCGAGATAGGACGATGTCATGGTTGCATAACCATTTATGGCATCTTCCCACTCCCCTTTTTGCACCACATATTTTGCTTCGGGAAAAGCCGGATACAGGTGGCCTTCCAGATCCGATACCGTCGCACCGCCCGCATGATCGAAATGAAGATGGCTCAGGATGACCAGATCAATATCTGCCGCTTTGACCCCGATGGCAGCCAGCGAATCTACGATGGTCGTGCCCGACATGCCGTAAATACGGCGGTTCTTCTCGGCCATTTTATTGCCATAACCGGTATCGATCAGGATATGACTGCTGCCGGTACGCACCAGCAGACAATTGGTGTTCATGTCAACCCGATTGTGCTCATCCGCCGGACGTATCTTCTCCCACAGC
>Ga0066376_10005458_pt1 | contig 10777 bp, 12 predicted proteins | sample Knorr_S15_td_Bot_FD_77009 | JGI IMG/M metagenome (GOLD analysis project Ga0066376, IMG submission 77009) | Marine microbial communities from Southern Atlantic Ocean transect - Knorr_S15_td_Bottom_ad_5009_LV_A | ecosystem: Environmental > Aquatic > Marine > Oceanic | place: Southern Atlantic... | reverse complement strand
GAATTTGCTGGCGCCGGGTTATAGCCGCCGCCGCATAAGGCCCGTATAAATACCCGGCCTCTTCGGGCGATTCCTGCGCCGCTTTCTGCTCCGAAACGATCTCCACCTCTAATTTTTCAGCCCGGTGTTCTAACTCCCGAACTTCACCCAGAAGCGCGCCCAGATCCCGCCGTTTTTCGTCGACGATATATTTGTGCAGCCGGATAACCGCTTTCAAATCCCTGGCCATCGGTCAGGTTTTCGGCAGGTAGTTCATATCGAGTGCGTCGGCGAGGGCGCGGTAACACTCCTCCAAGCCGCTTTGTTCGCCCTTGGTTTGACGCAGGAAATCCTCGATGGCGGGATTGTAATGGATGGCCTCGTCAACGTGATGGTCCGAACCTTGCCGGTAGGCGCCGAGACGGATCAGTTCGGCCATGTCTTCATAGACCGAAACAAGTTGGCGGGCACGATTGATAATGTCGTTTTGGGCCTGGGTGTTGCAATCGGGCATTGTCCTCGAAACGCTGCGCAGGATGTTGACGGCCGGGAAGCGGCCACGTTCGGCGATCGCCCGGTCGAGCACAACGTGGCCGTCTAGAATACCTCGGACCGCATCGGCCACCGGCTCGTTATGATCATCGCCCTCGACCAGAACCGTAAACAACCCGGTGATGCTACCCTGCCCGGCAACGCCTGGGCCTGCCCGTTCAAGCAGCCGTGGCAGTTCGGCGAACACAGTCGGTGTATATCCGCGCGTCGCCGGCGGCTCGCCAGCGGACAAGCTGATTTCCCGTTGCGCCATGGCAAATCGGGTCACGCTGTCCATCAGGCATAGAACGTCCCGGTTCGTATCCCGGAAATATTCTGAAACGGCCATGGTCATGTAGGCCGCCTGGCGTCTGACCAGCGCCGGTTCATCGGATGTGGCAACGACCACGACACTGCGCCTGAGACCTTCCTCGCCAAGATCATCCTCAATGAACTCCCTGGCTTCGCGGCCGCGTTCGCCGATCAGTCCGATGACGCTGACATCGGCGTCCGTGTGGCGCGCCATCATCGACAGCATTGTGGATTTGCCGATACCTGATCCGGAGAAAATACCCATGCGCTGACCCTTGCAGACGGTCAAAAAGGCGTTCATCACGCGCACGCCGAGATCGATCTTCCCGCCGACGCGCGTGCGCTTGTGGGCGGGCGGCGGATTGTTTTGAATAGTATAACGCGCCGGCCCAATGGGTAACGGCCCTTTGTCGTCCAGAGGCCGACCGAAGGCGTCGATCACGCGGCCGAGCCAACCGGCATCCGGATATATTACCGGCTCGGAAGTGCCAATCTCGACATTGCATCCAAGTCCGATACCTTCCAGTGTTCCGAAAGGCATCACAAGCGCGCTGGTCTCGGAAAACCCTACCACCTCGCAGACAACCTTGCGGCCGGTGCGCGCCTCAATGGAGCAATGATCACCAATCGACAAGCGTCCCTCGACGCCATTGATTTCCACCAACATGCCGAGGATGGACGTCACCCGCCCATAAACATGGCGGTCCGGCAATCGATTGATTTCATTGAGAATATTTTCGACGATGTTGGACATTGTCGTTGCTTGGCCACAACCCATTATCTTGTTACTTTGTTATCATCAATTTTCGCCGCCACGGTTTAAGGATTGGTTACTGGCGCCTAACATTCTTTAGAATTATCATGGCAAACCGGGCAGCCGCCGGAGGGGATTATTTGTTCGGAACAGCCGTCACCGGGAATTCTCTTCGCAGGCTGAGCGAATCAGCCTGCGGCGTTGTGCAAATCCGCCACGCTACGATGCAAATTTAATTCGCGGACTTGCTCTCTAAGCTATTGATATTTCAGGATTGAATGCGCACCTTGAAGATTGAATTGGAAAACTTGCAACAACCCGCCTAGGCTTTTATGTTAACCATTCGTTAGCTTGGGCCTAAGTCTAGAGAAAGGTAAGCCATGCGTGTCCTTCTCGTGGAAGACGATCCCACCATGTCTCAGAGTATAGATATGATGTTGTCATCGGCCAATATGGTGGTCGATGTTACCGACCTTGGCGAAGACGGGTTGGAAATCGGCAAGTTGTATGATTACGACATTATTATTCTCGATCTCATGCTGCCTGATATCGATGGTTACGAAGTTTTAAGGCGGCTTCGCAATTCGAAGGTGGATACGCCTGTCCTGATCCTATCGGGTCTGACCGAATCCGAAAACAAGGTTAAGGGACTCGGCTCCGGCGCCGATGACTATCTTACCAAGCCGTTTAATAAGGACGAGTTGATTGCGCGCATTCTCGCAATTGTGCGCCGTTCCAAGGGACACTCAGACTCGATCATTCGTTGCGGCAAACTGGCCGTGAATTTGGATGCCCATACCGTCGAAGTGGATGACAAGCCAGTCCATTTGACCGGTAAGGAGTATGGAATTCTTGAACTCCTGAGCCTTCGCAAGAGCACGACCCTGACCAAAGAAATGTTCTTGAATCATCTCTACAACGGTATTGACGAGCCGGAGCTGAAAATTATCGATGTGTTCGTCTGCAAGCTTCGGAAAAAACTGGCCAAGGCTTGCGAAGATGAAATTTACATCCATACGGTTTGGGGCCGGGGCTACGTTTTGAGAGAACCCGAGGAAGAAGCCGGGAAATCGAAAAAACCGGCGCGCGAAAAGGCGAGCGCCTAGCCCTATTCTATTCATGTTCCTGTGAATTGATTGTTGCCTGGATGGCGGCGAGAACCGGTGTGTCAGCCGGCCGGGTTGGTTGCGCGCGCTGTCAGGATGCAAAGGCGGCCACGGCGGGGTGCTCCAAAAACGCCGATTGACTGGCCTCTTTGCCGGCAACTTCATAGACGCCGCGCAATTTCGGTATCGGCTGGAACATTTCCGATATTCCTAGAACGGTCTCGGCACCACCGAGAAACAACAAGCCATCGGGCGGCAAGCAGTCGGCAATTCGAGACAATATCTGGGCCTTTGTTTCCTGATCAAAATAAATCAGAACATTGCGGCAAAATACGATGTCAAACTGGCCTAGCTGGGAATAACTTTGGAGAAGATTGAATTCACGGTAATCGACCATCGACCGCAGCGCGCTTTTCACCCGCCAAAATTCTTCCTCTTTGTCAAAATATTTTACGAGATTCTGAACAGGCAATCCCCGCTGAACTTCGAACTGGGTGTAAAGACCATTTTTAGCATTATTCAATATTTCAGTGGAAATATCCGTCCCCAATATTTTAATATTCTAACCGGTAAGCTTGGCTCCGAGATCGCTGAGAATCATCGCCAGCGAATAGGGCTCTTGCCCACTAGAAGCGGCCGCGCACCAAATTTTGATTTTACGTGTCTCTTGGCGCGTATCCAGAAAGTAAGGCAGCGTTGCATCACGAAAGATTTCGAACGGTTTAATATCTCTAAAAAAGAACGATTCGTTCGTCGTCATGGCCTCAATAATCGTCTTGACGACATCAGGACTCGCGCCACTTTGCGCGCGACGGACCAATTCCTCAATGCCATCCAACGAAAGCTTGCGCGCCACGGGAATTAACCGGCTTTCAAGCAAATAGGATTTTTCCTCTGTGAGTACGAGGCCCGATTCGCGCTTCAGCATTTCCTGTAGAAATTTGAAATCGCCCGGGGACATTACATGCCTTTATTCATAAACTCTGCGACGTAGGGCGCAAGTTCATCGATTGGCAGCACAGCCGTGCACAAACCCGCTGAAGCAACCGCGCCTGGCATACCCCAAACCACACTTGTTTTTTCATCCTGGGCGATGATTGTTCCGCCGGCGGCGACGATATCTTGTCCACCCTTCATGCCGTCATATCCCATGCCGGTTAAAATAACGACGAGCACGTTGGATCCGTAAAGTTGCGCTACGCTCCTCAACATCGGGTTTACGGCCGGCCGGCAGTAATTCTCCGGAGGTCCCTGGTTGAGGATAATTTTCTTTTTGGCATCAGTTTCGTGAACCTGCATATGATAGTCGCCCGGGGCCACATAAATTTGCCCCGACCGGAGAAGCTCACCATCCTGGGCCTCGTCGGCCGGTAAACCAGCTGATTTGGTCAAATGCTGGGCCAGGATTTTGGTAAAATTCGGCGGCATATGTTGTGTTACCAGCGCCGGCACCGGCAGTTTTCCGTTCAGGCCCTTGAAAAATGAAAAAAGCGTTTGCGGACCGCCCGTGGAGGAACCGACAACGAGAATATGCGGTTTCGACCTAACTGTTACTGGCGGGCGCAGTTTAATTTCAGCGCTCGAAATTATTTTCGGATGGGCTGCCGATGCCGGTTTGGAAGTGCGGTTGAGCTTGCCCGGCGCAAGATTTTTGATTTTCTCGAGCAGTTCATGCTGGAAATCTTTACCGCCGGTCATTTCGCGCGATGATGACGGTTTGGTAATTTAGTCGGCTGCGCCATTCTCAAGCGCCCGCAGGCTGATTTCGGCATTTTTCATGGCCAAGGTGGAAGCCATGATCACTTTGATTTCGGGATTTTTAGCCAAAATCTTTGGCAAGGCGGTCAAACCGTCCATCACCGGCATTTCGATATCCAGCACAACGATATCAATATCGCCCATGTCGACACGTTTGACCGCCAGCAATCCATTCGCCACCGTGTCGACAAGGGCGATATTCGGATCGTTTGAAATCATCTTGGAAATCAGGCCGCGAACAACTGCCGAGTCGTCAACGATCAGGACATTGATAATGGGATTATTACTATTCAATTTATCTTACCCGGCACACTCAATTGCATCGGCGAAACAAGCCAATGTGCGAAAATAAACTTGAACGCCGTTATAGGAGACCGACTTGAGCAAATTTGGTCTGTATTATTTCGCCGTCAAACGGCTTCATAATGTATTCGTTTGCACCCGCTTCCATAGCTTCCTGAATATGGTTGACGTCGTTTTCTGTCGTACAGAACACGACCACCGGACCATCGCCACCCGGTAACTGACGTAAATTTTTCAAGAAATCTATCCCGTTCATCACCGGCATGTTCCAATCGAGGAGAACGGCATCGGGCATTTGATTTTCGCATACAGCCAATGCCACCTGAGCGTCTTCGGCTTCGACGGCTTCAAAATCCAACTCTTGCAGGATCTTTTTGGCGACCATTCGGATGACCTTCGAATCATCTACGATTAAACAGGATTTCATGGCTTTTTATTTGACCTTTTCAACTTCAATTCAGTTCAAGCCGCCCCTGACGAGGGGTAAGGGCGGCGCACTAAAAGAGGCAATTGGCTCTAATTTCTACTAATATTTGCTGATCTGCGTCGATCATGAATCGTCCGCAGACCGAATCACTTGGGATAAGGATTCAACCAGCGCGTCGCGGTCATATTTCGACACATAATCGCTAAATCCGACTTCGCGCCCAAGATCGAAATCCTGTTCCGATGCATGCGATGAAAGTGCGACCAGCGGTGTATCCTGCCAGGAGCCATCGCCGCGCACGGTGCGCGCGAATTCAAATCCGTCCATATCGGGCATTTCGATATCGCTGACGATTATATCGAATTTGTCACCGCGTTCTCTAAGATCGAGCGCTTCTTGAGCCCGTTCAACCGTTACCACATCGTATCCGGCGACGGAGAGAAGTGGCGTCATCATGTTACGGAAGAAAGAGCTGTCATCCACCAACAACAATTTACGCCGCTCGCCCAACGCGGCGCTGCTTGCGCTGGAGTTCGCGTTGAACCAATCTTAAAACCCTATGGTCAGATAATAACCGGCATCGATGATATCCGTCGCCTTGCCGTTGATCACCGCGCTACCGACCAGGCCGTCAGAGCTTGAACGCAGTTCCACTTTCACTTCATCTTCGACAATATCAATAATTTCTTCGACGACCAGACCCATGGAACGATCTTTGTCGGTGAAGACGAGAATCGACTGCATGCCCTCCGACTTCCATTCGTAGTCTTCGTTGTATGGGATCAGCGGCATCAGTTGTCCGCGGTACTGAACCACGCGTTGAGCATTGGAATACTCGACGGTCGAAAGATCGATTTCCTACAACCTTGCGACCAAGGCCAGCGGCACGGCTTTCAGCGATTCACCGCCCGATTTGAACACCAACATGGCCTGGCGATCACTGTTCGCCGCTGTCTCGGCAACCACCGAACTTTCGGCCTTGGCGGCGCCCATCGTCATTTCACCGGTCGCCGATGCAATACCGCTGGGGTCCAAAATCATTATGACGCTCCCATCTCCAAGGATTGTATTCCCTGAAAACAAATTGATGTCCCGCAATATCGGTGCAACCGGTTTGACAACGATTTCCTCGGTATCAAACACGCGGTCCATGATGATGCCGAAGGTATAATTGCCGACCTGACTGACGATGATAAATGCCTCGTCATCGGGGCCATGCTCCTTGGTGCCATCCAAATTGAGCAGCGACGATAGCTGCACCAAAGGCAACAATCGGTTACGAAGGCGCAATACGGGCGCATTATTGATCATCTCGATGGCATTCTCGGAATGCGCCGAGGCACGGACCAATTCCAATACGCTGATTTGTGGAATGGCGAACCTTTGATTGGTGCATTCGACAATAAGCGCCGATACGATGGCCAAGGTCAGAGGGATTTTTATGGTGAAGGTGGAGCCCTTGCCCACGATCGAAGTCAATTCAATCGTGCCGCCGATTTTTTCAATGTTTGTGCGCACAACATCCATGCCAACACCGCGCCCCGATACGCTGGTCACTTTTTCAGCGGTCGAGAATCCAGCATTGAAGATAAATTGTTGAATCTGCTGTTCTTGCATATTCTCCAATTCTTCACTGGTGGCCAATCCATTTTCAAGAATATTGGCCTTGATGCGATCCATATTCAGTCCGCGGCCATCATCGGAAATTTCAATGACAATGTGCCCGCCCTCATGGAAGGCTTGCAAAAGGACGACCCCGGTTTCGGGTTTCCCTGCCTCCTGACGCTCGTCCGGCGTTTCCAATCCGTGATCAGCCGAATTGCGGACCATGTGGGTCAAAGGATCCTTAATCAGTTCCAGCACCTGGCGATCAAGTTCGGTTTCGGCGCCAACCATTTGAAGATCGATTTTCTTATTGGCTTCCAGCGCCAGATCGCGAACGATGCGCGGCAATTTGGCCCAAGCGTTACCGATGGGCTGCATCCGGGTCTTCATCACACCTTCTTGAAGATCGGACGTAATATGGCTGAGGCGCTGAAATGGCACATTGAACTCGCTGTCTTCGCGGCCCCGGACCATTTGATTGAGCGCGTTTCGGGTCAGAACCAATTCGCTGACCAGGGTCATGAGATTTTCCAAAAGATCGACGTTCACCCGGATCGTCTGCTGGGCGATTGCCGATTCCTTGGTGCCGTTTTCAGCCGCCGGAGACGGCGCCGTATTTTTCACTTCGGCCGGCACGGACGCATTTGCCTCGGTGCCAGAACCGGATTCTTCACCACGCTCGGTACCCATTTCAGCCGCCAAATCCGCCTCGGATGAGGCTTTGGCACCGCTTGCTTCGGCGGCCATTACCTCCTCAAGCAGCTCTGCGGCCACTGGAAAACCTTGTTCATTCAACACCGGACCGCTGGGCACGGCCTCCGGCGCCTCCTCGGCCTCGGGTTCCACCGTGGCAGTGGGTGCCTCACCATCGGCCATGGCGCGAAGCTTGCCTATCAGACCGCTGTCATCGCCTTCCAGTTCCGAACCGGCCTCTTCCAATCCACCAAGCAGATCGCGGATCGTATCGATGGTTTGCAGGACAAGCGTTACCGCATCCGGGGTTACTTCAAGTTCGCCGTCGCGAAACTTTCCGAGAACGTCCTCGCCCGCATGCGCCACCGCTTCGAGCCTGGGCAGGCCAAGAAATCCGCTGGTACCCTTGATCGTATGAACGAGCCGAAAAATATTCGATAGTATCTCGTTGTTGCTCGAATCCTGCTCAAATTTGACCAACTCAACATCGAGTACAGCAAGGTTTTCCGAGGTTTCTGTCAAAAACTCCGTTAATAGATCGTCCATGATCCAGGCTCCAATTCAAAGGTCTCAAGAGTGACCGACAATTATTCTCGTGCTGTCCCTACAAATGGGAACTGATTCAGGAAAACAGAACCCCTTGAGGCTACTTTTTTTTCGATTGGGTTTATTTGCGCGAAAGGGCTCGAATTCCGCCTATTCCGTAACGTTAAACTTCACAGAATTTGGGGACTCGTCAGAGAATTTCAAGACCAATTGGTTTGCTTGAGAAATCTGGCAACAATAATACGCGACAACATTGCGAACCGTAATATCGTCAATCGCAATGTTCTGGTTAAATCCAGCCCGCGTTTCAGCATGCAACGCACACCGTTCACCTGACAAATTAATATCCAGTTTCACACCATCGGTAGACGTTTCGAAATTGATTTCCAGCGCCGCAGTCCGGCGGGCGCACTCACCCGCAAGCAAAACGAGACCGAGAATCAATTTTCCTTGGTATTTTTCGATGCGGTCATTGTCCTCCGGCTTTTGGCGCCAAGCTAGTTCCAACTTGTTGTCGATGGAATGGCTGGCGATCATCTGCCGCACCAAACCGAATTCTGTCGTAGCGTCTTCACCTCCACCCCACCCGCCAAACGCAAGCCGGAAATATTCGAGCCGATGGGCGACCTGCCGCGACGAGTCGCCGATCAGTGACATGGCTTCGTCACGCATGCCGGAATCTAAATCGGTTAACAACTCCATACCGTTGTTGATCGCGCCCACCGGGCTAACGAGATCGTGACATATTTTGGAACATAGAAGTTCCGTAACCCGTTGATGAATATTTTCGACCATTCTCCGAGCCGCCCGTCCTACGCTGTATGCTTCATTGGATTGATTTGGATTGTGGCACAGTAAACCCGAACTTCTCCATTCGAGAAATATATTTGATACCAAGGTTGCAGTTGCATAGTGTCAGGCTAGCTGACAAACCTCAGACTTACACATTACACCAGCGCCGGAGATGGACGAAGAAGAATGGATTTCCCCTCGGATAATCAAAGAATAAAAAGAAACAAAGGTTTGCCGCAAGGCCGGCAAACCACACCGGGTGCCTTGGAACTCGTGCAGCGGATATTGGACGACCAACCGCGCGACAAGACCCTGTTGATAGAATTTTTGCACCGCATTCAAGATGATCAAGGTCACCTATCTTCGGCCAATTTGGCCGCGCTTGCTCAAGAGTTGAAGCTTTCGCAAGCCGAGGTTTATGAGGTTGCGAGCTTTTATCACCATTTTGATATCGTCAAAGAGAATGATCAAAATCCGCCACAATATACGGTCCGCGTTTGCGACAGTATTGCCTGTGAGATGGCCGGGTCCGAAGCACTCTTCACGCGCCTCGAACAGGATCTCGGGAGTGCGGTTCGTATTGTTCATGCGCCTTGCATGGGCGCCTGCGACAAAGCGCCGGTGGCATCCATGGGAAAACGCCAATTTCCCCATTGCTCGGTGGATGATATTGGCGATGCGGCAGAATCGCATACGGTTACGCCGATAATACCAGACTATGAATCGATCGATGCCTACGTTGAACGGGGTGGTTATAAGACGCTGATGAAACTGGGGGCAGGAAGCCTGACCGGCAACGAAGTACTGGAGGAGTTGGAATCGGCAGGTCTGAAGGGGATGGGCGGCGCCGGATTTCCGGTGGCGCGAAAATGGAGATTTCTGGAGGGAAGCGAAAAGCCCCGTACGCTGGTGGTCAACGCCGACGAAGGTGAGCCAGGGACATTTAAGGACCGTCTATGCCTTGAAGACCAGCCCCATCAATTCCTGGAAGGTGCCATGATCGCGGCGCACACTGTCGAAGCCGACAATATCTACATCTATTTACGGGACGAATATCCACACATTAATGAAATATTGAGCCGTGAAATCGAGGCGTTGAAGGAAAGTAGCGTTCCGCTGCCGGCGCGTCTGCATTTGAGGCGCGGCGCCGGAGCCTACATATGTGGGGAGGAAACGGCGCTTCTCGAAAGTCTTGAGGGAAAGCGGGGATTGCCGCGCAACCGGCCGCCGTACCCCGCGCAAAAAGGACTGTTTGGGCGGCCGACGCTGATCAATAATGTGGAAACCTTGCATTGGGTGAGCGACATAATGCAAAACGGCGCCAAATGGTACCTGGACCAGGGGCAGCCGCGCCTCTATTCGGTTTCGGGAAGGGTGAGCAATCCGGGGGTTGTGCGCGCACCGTCCGGAACCACAGCGCGCCAGCTTATTGAAGACCATTGCGGCGGCATGGCAGACGGTGAGATCTTCACCGCCTATTTGCCGGGCGGAGCCTCGGGCGGTATATTGCCGGCGGCGCTGGCCGATGTTCCGCTGGATTTCGGCACGCTGGATGAATATGGATGCTTTGTTGGTTCGGCCGCGGTCGTCGTGTTCTCGGACAAAGACGACATGCGTGGCGTCGCCAAAAATTTGGTCAGCTTTTTCGAAGATGAGAGCTGTGGCCAATGCACGCCCTGCCGAATTGGGTGCGAGAAACTATTGACCATGATGGCAGATGAAGAATGGGATGCCGATCTTATGCGCGATCTGGCCGAAACCATGCGAGACGCATCCATTTGCGGGCTCGGTCGGGCGGCGCCCAATCCGGTCCTGTCAACCTTGAAATTCTTTGAGGAGAATAATTGATGAGCGAGAACAAGACGTTCATCCTCAATGGAACCGAAGTCAGCGCCGCCGCCGGAGAGACGATCTGGCAAACCGCGGACCGGCTGGGCATCGAGATCCCGCATCTTTGTTACCGGCGCGCCG
>Ga0066376_10005455_pt1 | contig 10778 bp, 15 predicted proteins | sample Knorr_S15_td_Bot_FD_77009 | JGI IMG/M metagenome (GOLD analysis project Ga0066376, IMG submission 77009) | Marine microbial communities from Southern Atlantic Ocean transect - Knorr_S15_td_Bottom_ad_5009_LV_A | ecosystem: Environmental > Aquatic > Marine > Oceanic | place: Southern Atlantic... | reverse complement strand
TGTTTGACGGGAACAACGCCGATATTGTGAAAAAGGCCCGCGAAAGATGGAAATCTTACAAAGACGCGGGCCATGATCTTACTTATTACCAGCAAACCGATAATGGCGGCTGGGAGAAAAAAGCATAAGGTATTAAGCTGCTTTTTCCATTGTTTTCGCCTCGTTTAAATCCTGAGACACCTTAGATAGCTGGCGCTTCAAAGTCTGCAAAATTGAATATTGCGGGTCAATTCCGGGAATAGTGTCTTCATATGTTTCAACCAGCTTGCTTTCACCACGGATAATTTCTTCTAAAACACCTTCGTCGTCATTACTGATTTTGGATTTAAGGTCAACATAAAGGCGGTGGGCACCTGCCAGAAGTGAGCTGTCATTCTCGACATCCTTGTCATGTTGACGCAGGTAATTGCGGATTTCTACGGCAAATTCGCGGCGTTCCTGTGCTTTGCCTTCAAAAAGCTTTTCAAAACGTGTGTTTTTGGCTTCTTCCGCACACTCCGAATAGCCTTCCGCGCTATCAATGACGCGTACAAGAAGGTTCTGAATATTATTGATATTTTCTTTTGTCATGGGATTTTCCTTTTCTTAAATGTTATCTCGTATTCATTACTGATAACGAAAAGGAGGCCGCAGCAGTTCCGCCCCACTCTTTTTAAGGCTGTCCCCAAAGCGTTCCGGGATGTGCCTGTCCACCGCTAAAGGTAATACCACCCGGCCTGTCATCGCTCAGCCACCAGCTCCCGTCAAGGTCTGCCAGATCACAGTCCTGCGCAAGCAGAAGTGCCGGCGCGATACTTAGAGAGCTTGCAAGCATACATCCAACCATAACTTTTTTGTTGAGGCGTTTCGCTTCAGCCATCATTTCAAAGGCATGTGTTAGGCCGCCGGCTTTATCCAGTTTAATATTCATCATATCATAACGGTCCGCCCGTGTTTTGATATCGTCCAGCACGTGGATACTTTCATCCCCGCAAATCAGAATACCTTTATTGTCAAATCCGATAAGCTCGTGGTCGCGGTCCTTAGGCAAGGGCTGCTCAATCATGGTGACGCCGAAATTTTTGGCTTTGGACACAAATTCTTTTAATTCATCTAGGCTCCATCCTTCATTCGCATCAATCACCAGTGAAGCATCAGGTCTGACTTTGTGTATCTCCTCCAACCGCTTCATGTCATCTGCGCCACCACCTAACTTAATTTTCAGGATTTTTGAGTCGGGATGTTTTTTTGCCTCTTTGACCATGTTATCGACAGTATCGAGACTTAATGTCTGTACAGTATCAACAGGTTTCCAGGCTGAACTGTGCCCTGCAATTTCCCAGGCCGGTTTTCCGGTCTGCTTCGCTTCCAGATCCCATAACGCCCCGTCTATCGCGCATCTTGCTGTACCGGGAGCCAAAATATCCATAAGCTGTTTGCGGCTTACACCCTTTTCAAGCTGAGTGCGGACTGAGTTGACTTGATTGGTAATAAAATCGACTGTTTCACCAAATCTTTTGCAAGGAATAGCCTCCCCGCGGCCTATCAAACCATTTTCGTCGGTAATTGTTACGAGAACAACTTCCTTATCATAGTCTGGCGTGCCACGTGCAATATTGAAAACAGTATGCAAATGAAACATTTCGGGTCTGACATCAATTTTATTCATATTTAAAAAGCCCGTTTCTTAGAAAGGTTTTATCCTGAATTAACTAGCACCCTACCATAAATATGTCAATTTTTTTAGTATTCCTGATAATTATATTTCAATAAAGAACGCTTCAAAAGAATCATTTTGCAATTCCCTTGAAATCTGTTTAGTTTATGCAAAATAATAATATAAAAATATATAACAGGTAGGATAAATGCAAAATTTTGCTAAGAAATATCTTGCTGACAGGGACGGGAACTCAGCAACGGATGATAAATCCGAAAAACCCGGTTTATCAAAATGGTTTAAATCACTCGCGATAAGCGGCGCAATTATCACAGCAGGCGGCGCGGTGGAAATGGAAACATCTTTTTTCAGTTCCCTGCATTTCAATTCAGTCGCCAATGGGAATAACTGCCAGACTTTCAAATTAAATACAGAATCAGCTCCCCTTGCCGAGGGGCCGTATGATGAACGGCTTGGCTATTCAAGAACGCGCGATATTATGCAGCGTTTGCTGGACCGTAACTTTACGCTGGCATCTGATACGCAGTGGGAAGAATGCAGTATATTAGGCATACCGCTTTTTCCCCTTTATGACGAAAAAGCGCAAGCCGGCTTAAATATTGTCGACCAGCAAGGGCAGCCGCTTTTTGAAGCACGCTATCCTCGTGATGTTTTCAAAACCTATGATGATTTGCCCCCCCTATTGGTGCAAAGCCTTCTCTATGTCGAAAACAGGGAATTGCTCAACACATCCGTTACCCGCCGCAATCCTGCGATCGAGTGGAAAAGACTTTTCTTCGCAATACAGTCCGATTTAAGGGGCGCCGGTGGAGCTGGCGCGTCAACGCTTGCCACCCAAATTGAAAAATTTAAACACTCACCCGGCGGCGAGACAAGCGGTGACAAGGTCGAAAAATTTCGCCAGATGCTGACCGCATCAACCCGGTCTTACCAATATGGTTTGGATACAACGCTTTCACGACATGAAATCGTTCTTAACTATGTGAACGGAATTCCTATGTCGGCTGTGCCCGGATTTGGCGAAGTGCATGGCTTCTCGGACGGGCTACGTGCCTGGTTCGGCAAGGACCCTAATGACGTCAGCCGCCTTTTGCAAATGGATGAAAGCGAATTATCGGAACAAGATTTGCGCCTGAAAGCACTTGCATACAGGGAAACTCTTAGCATCATAATGTCCGTTAAAAAACCAACCGCTTATCTGCGCAACAACAGGGAAGAATTGAAAGAACGCATCGACGCGTTTCTTCCCCTTCTGGCCGAGGAGGGAATAATTTCAGACAGACTCCGCGATGCCGCGTTGAAAATAGATGTCACATATGCCGATCCGCGCGAAATACGCGAAAGATATAAAACCCCTGCTGATCCTCAAAAAGCAAAATCATCTATGCAAATCGACCTGATGAAAATGCTTGGTCTTGACAGTCTGTATCAGCTCAATCGCTATGATTTGCGTGCTGAAACAACTTTGGATGTACCGGTAGACCGCGCCATTTCCCAAAGATTGCATGACATTAAAGATCCCGAAATTGCCGCCGGATATGGCTTGACAGGATACCGCCTCCTACCCGAAGACGGGACTGCAAATGTGACTTACACATTTACACTTTACGAGCGTTTACCCAATGGACAGAATGTACTCAGAGTCCAGGCGGATAATTATGAAGGTCAATTTAACCTGAACGAAGACTCAAAACTCGAGCTTGGCTCAACAGCAAAATTACGTACGCTCGTATCCTATATGGAAGCTGTAAGCGATCTTCACCACCGCCTTAGCCAAATGAGCGATAGGCAGAGAAACGCCCTTAAAATTCATGACAGTGACAACCTGACCCAATTTGTGGTGGATCACCTGAATTCACCTGACACGGACAAAAGCCTGAACGGTACGCTGGAAGCATCTTTGGATCGCACATATAGCGGAAATCCGGGAGAGCGCTTTTTCACAGGCGGAGGCCTTCACCGTTTCAGTAATTTTGACAGACGTAACAATGGTGGACATTATACTGTTAAGGAGTCTTTGCACCAATCCTTAAACCTCCCCTTTATTCGCATTATGCGCGATGTCGTTAATTACACTATTCACCAGAAAATGAATATTGATCCCGATATTTATACGAATACAGAAAGTGACCAGCGCCGTGCCTATCTTGAAAAATTTGCCGAATATGAAGGCAAGATTTATCTGTGGCGGAGCTGGAAAAACCTTGAGGGTAAAAATCAGGACGAAATTCTGGATTATCTTGCAGAAAACACTCGCCAAACCCCAACACATCTGGCTGTTGTCTACCGCTCGGTAAAACCTGAAGGGAGTTTGGAAGACATGAAAGATTTCATGTCAGAAAAATGCGTAACATGCACCCCTAACACAGATTATGAGGAATTATACGAAGCCCATGCGCCCGGTAAATTTAATCTCCATGACCGGGGCTATCTAACAGGCCTGCATCCTCTGGCAATTTGGCTGGGAGGGCATTTAGCTCAAAATCCCGATTCCAGCTGGAGCCAAACAAAAGAGGCTTCGCGCGCAAAGCGGATTGAAGTCTATGACTGGCTTTTAAACTCTAACAAAACTGAAGGCCAGAACACCCGCATCAGAACCATTGTTGAGCAAGAGGCCTTTGAACATATTCAAAAGACCTGGCAAAGACTGGGCTTTCCTTTTGAGAAGATGACACCTTCCCTCGCCTCTGCGCTTGGTTCATCGGGTGATACGCCTGCGGCACTGGCAACACTTGCCGGCATCCTGCAAAATGACGGAATGCGTGTTCAGTCCCAAAAATTCAGCAATATACATTTTGCAGAAAATACACCATATGAGCTCGATTTTAATGCCGGAGAGCCAAAGGCAGAACGTGTTCTGCCTGTTGAGGTGGCGCGCCTGGCCCGTCGTGAGATGCAGCAAGTGGTGGAAGTCGGTACCGCACGCCGCGCGCGCGGAAGTGTAAAGTTAAGTGACGGACGTGAACTTGCGGTTGGCGCAAAAACAGGGACAGGCGATAATCGCCAGCACCACGCCAACGGCTCATCAACTGTCCAAAACCGGACAGCTACATTTGTTTATACGATAGGTGACAGATTTTACGGATGCGTCACGGCCTTTGTTGAGGGACAGGACGCTGCGCGCTATAATTTCACAAGCGGCCTGACAGCACAAATCTTCAGCTCCGTTATTGCGCCTGAACTTGTGCCATTACTTGACCGCAGTTACGGTGTTAAGCCGGAACAGCCAGAAATCGCGACACAGAATGAGACAGCAGCGGATTGGGCATCTGCCCTTGAATCCGGTTTCGGATCAATGCTTTACCGTCAGTATAAGCCGGACGCAGAAAAGCCCAAGGTCACATTTAATTTTCCCTATAGGCTTGAAAGATAGAGGTTCCTGTCAGGGCTGTTTTCTGGAATAAACAAACTCTTTGTCCGTGGACTGGCTTTTCTGAAATTTATAACCGCCCGCATCAAAAGCGCTTAAGTCGCCAGGTTTTTTGGCCTTGTTCTCTACTATCCATTTGGTCATAAGCCCCCTTGCGCGCTTGGAAAACAGGCCAATAACGCGCGACTTGCCATCTTTTTCCTCCAGAAACTTGATATCAATTACCGGGGCATCCAGCTTTTTCGCATTGACCACCTTGTAATATTCTGCCGATGCCAGATTGATAATATGGCTTGCCCCTGTTTCCTTGATATCCTGATTTAGCGTTTCTGTAACTTTATCGCCCCAAAAATCATACAGGTTTTTCCCCCGTTCCGTTTCAAGACGTGTGCCCATTTCCAAACGGTAGGGTTGTATAAGATCGAGCGGTTTTAAAACACCGTAAAGACCGGATAATGTCCGGACAGTATTTTGCGCAAAATCCAGCTCTTTCTTATCAAAATCCTGTGGCTGCATGGCACGATATACGTCTCCCGTAAAGGCAAAAAGCGCGGCCTTTGAGGAATTGCTTTTACCCTCAGATTGAAAGGCTTGATAACGGTCAGCGTTAAGCTCTGCCAGATTATCACTGATTTTCATCAGCTTTTTTAAATCACTGGCCGTTTGTGTTTTCATGACCTTTGCAAGCGCGGCCGTATCGTCCTTTAACACTGGGCGCGTCGGGTCGGGCAGGCTATCGACGGGGTCAAAATTCAAATCTTTTGACGGGGACAATAAAACGAGCATGTGTATTCCTTTATAGATTTTCGACTTAAAGATTTTAAAGCCTACAAAGTTAAAGACCGTTTTAAAACCACAAAATCCGAAATATCCATATTTGCAGACCAAACCTTTCAGGCATAGTTTCCTATCGACGGCTCAGATGCAATCCCTGACAATCGGGTGTATCAATTTGGGGGGCTCTCAAGGCGTGCTGCGTGAGCATAAACGGCCGCCAATGCGACACAACTATTGTTAGAAATAACCTTAAATAAACTCATGTATAATATTAGCAAATAAATGTAAGTATAGGGGCTTTTTGATGATTGATTTATTTTCAAAAGCAAATTAAAGGAAATAAAAGGAGGTTAAAATGGAAAGTAAATCTAATTTATATATTTTTTTGCCAGTTTTTTTTGCAGGATTATTGGTTTTTTTTAGTACAGCTCTTTCTAAAGAGGGTTTAACAATAGCAAACTCTAATGAAGACTTATATTCAGAAAGTTATAATTATCAAAAAGTTATAAATTGTAATGGGAATGAAATTTCTATACCGAATTTTTTATACTTAAAAAATGATAATCTATACGTTCAGTATCTTTCTAGAGATTGTAATGTAGATCATTTAGAAATAGAAGTTGTTATTGGCCCTAATTGTAAAGGGCAGCATATATGCTCTAATTCTTTTTTTTCTAGACAAAAGTTGTATGGAAACAGTTTGAAATCTATTTTAGATGATGTTTTTTCTAATAACTTAAAAGAGGTTAAATTACATCATAATCAATTAGGATATTTGATTTTACCAGAATTAAGGGCTTATCCTACACATTTACGTATAGTTTGGCAGAATGAAGATTTTATATATATTATTGGAAGTAAAGGCGGGAATTTCGATGATTTAATAGCAACTGTGAATGATTATATAGATAGGCATAATAAGGAATAAAATGATAACATATGCACTAAATTCTATCCCGACTTTAAATGATACAAATAATATTTTTGCCGCCTCAGGAAATAAATATATTCAACTAATAATTAAAGACTTAATTGATTATGGTGCAACAGAATCTAACTAAATTACCTATGTTTTAGCTACTGCAAAACACGAAATATCCATATTTGCAGACCAAACCTTTCAGGCATAGTTTCCTATCAACGGCTCAGATGCAATCCCTGACATTCGGGTGCATCAATTTGGGGTGTACTCAAGGCGTGCTGCGTGAGCATAAACGGCCGCCAATACGACACAACTTTTGTTAGAAAATATATCACTGCATCAGTGCCGACTTTGGTTTGACTTGAATAGCGTGGGCGGTTAAAGAGAATTGAGGGATATTTTTCAGGGAGAAAACATGAAACAATTTTATTCAAAACACAAAAAGAAGATTATTATAGTTGCCATTTGTTTTTTGCTACTAATTGCTTGCTACTTGCTGCTGAAAAACAATTTTCCAAATGAAAATCAGGTGAAAAAAGATTTTATAAAGAGAAACATTGAACAAGAACGTGAATATTGGCATGGGCGGAAATTTTAAGATGGCACAATATTCAGATTATGGAAACATCCTATTGCTTACACTTTTGTAGGTAGTGGGGTACAGAATAAAATTACCGAAATCTCAAGGGTGATGTTGTTTTAACTCATTTTGAAAGTGTGTTTAAAACTTAAAAATATCAATTCAGGGAGAGAAGATGAAACAATTTTATTTAAAACATCAAAAGAAGATTATTATAGCTGTCATTTGTTTTTTGCTACTAATTGCTTGCTACTTGCTGTTAATAAAAAAATTAACAGCAAGTCAAGGAATAGGTTACCAGTTAGGTAAGCCAGCAACAATTAATGCTCATCCATTTTAAAGGAAATTAATATGCCAGATTATGATGATTACTCAGATTTACTAAAACCTTATAATTTTGCAGGTGGGGCAGACAAAAATGAGATTACAGAAGTGTCGAGGATTGAGACACTGTAGTTGATCCGGTGAATAATTTAACACAAAGCTTTTTTATGAAAGAATTCTATTTGGAAAATAAGAGAATGATTATAAGCGTAGGTATAGTTTTTTTAATAGTTGGAGTTTTCTTTATTTCCCAACATTTTTCGGATAAAAACAAAGAATTACGGAATCAGAATATTGTTAGAGAAATAGAAACAAGAATAGAAAAACAAGAAAAAAGTTTTTGGGAAGACTCCGCAGAGCATTTTTAAATTAGAGGAAATTAATCATGGTCGATGAAAATGAGTACACGAAGCTGTTGACTGAAGTTAATTTTACCGGAAATGGGAATCATTATATAGATGATCAGAAAGCTTCAGCAGAAAATAGTAGATAGTGTCTATGAATAAATTTTTTAATAGCAAAAAAAAGCATTATTTTCAGCAATAGGAGCAGTCATATTCATTATGATTGCTATTTATTTGTCTTACAAGCCTTTGAGTGAAGCCATATGTTATAATGGCGGATTTTGCCATAAAACCTGTGACAAGCAAATTATAGGACAAAACGAGGTCTTCACTTGCCCAGAAATTGAACAGAGAAAAAATGAAGAATTTTTCTCAATACTGAACCCTTTCCAGAAAGAATATGAATGGCAAAATATTTTAACGGTAGAAAATGAAAGAACTTCTAAAAACGAAAAAACAAGCGGTCAAAATCAACCGGAGATTTGGAAACATTAAATTATAAAACCTTGATATAAATCGCTGCTTTTTTCAGATGATTGGCTCATGTGTCAAAGCCAAATAAGACAAAATGAGGGAGAAAAAATTTGGGGCTATTAAAATTATCCAAGAAACCTAGATTGCATCAGGCGATATTGCGGATTTTTAGAAAAGACGCAAACCCGAATGATGTATATCCGCTTTTATTAACAGAATATGCCTTTTGGATATTTGTAATAAATTTATGTCTTGTTTTTATTTTTCGCTACGTGGTTATCAATGATACCACTGTGGAAACGCCCTTGTTAAATATATATCCCCCGAGCTTTATCGAGGCAATTTTAGGAAACTTTGAAAAAACATTGGATTTTTCAATTTACCAATATTGCCGTGTCGCAAGATTTTTCAGTTTTCTACTTCTCCCGTTCTATGTTTTGAAATTTTATATCAATATCGATGTAAAAAGATGGGTGCCTGAATCATACACTCATTCCTTTACGGCAAGGTCGGAAGGGGTGACAGAAGCTTATCGGAAAAAGTGGCGTAAGTGGATTTTAATAGGTGCAATAGTATGTCCACTGACACTGTTTTTCTCCTACATGAGTATTCAATTTTTAACGAGCTACGAATCCTTGCATAAATTTTATACGATTGATGGATTTTTATTACATATGTTCTGGCTAATGCCGATTCTCTTCACTTGCGTTTCAGGTGTGGTTTATACATTTATTACATTAGCAATTAAAGCAATTTTATACCCCCAAAATTTAAAGACGGAGATTTGATATGAGTTTGACCGAAGGAAAAGCAGATTCCATGGCTGAAGGCATAGGGGGCTTTCGTGACTTTATGAACAATCATTACGGCTCAATGTTATGCTAAAAAAATTTGGAGCAGTTTTTAAATGGGGAAAATGGTGCCGCAACACGGACTCGAACCGCGGACCTGATGATTACAAATCAACTGCTCTACCAACTGAGCTATTGCGGCGCACCTTTAATTTTCCGTCATTATGCCCTAAAAGAAACACAATGAAGAATGCTTTATTAGCAGAACTAAATTTGTTTGAAAAGTTTCTTCTTGCATGTTTTTGAAAAAAAGTTCACTTTTTTAAAAAAAGGACATAAAAAATGCGCAAAACTGTGCTTCTCTCTGCCTTAATTTTGGCTCTGATAGTCATGATTCACTCCAGACTGTCATACGCACAGAATTTTCAGACCAGCCAGACATCATCCAATGAGGATTTTTATATAAGTGATGATCAATCTCTTCTTAAAGCGGCCTTACAGGATCTCTTAATCAAAAGAAAAAAAGATCTGCTGCCATTGGTTGCCATTCATACAAACAGCCAGACTTTTACCGGCCAAATCCTCCAGATCACCGAAAATATGGTCATGATGAAGGCCACCGGCACACCCGATGCCGTTTATAATGTCTTGCCCATGGGTGTTACCGATCCGGTTGATACATATCATTACATACAGCTGAATACCGTTGAGGCTTTTTCCGTTGAAACCTTAAAAACTCACTCCGAATAAAAAGCTTATCTAGTTTTTGTATTTTAGGGTAAAAATAGTGTAAACTTAAAAAAAGCAAAAAATGCGGGCATCCCGTAAGGTTTAAAAACAACTTCTCATAGACATTTTTCGAGGCTGATATGGCAGGCGAGGTAAAAGGTAGTGATAATGCGGCAGGCTGGTTTATTCTGTCCGTCATCTTTTTTATCCTGCTTGCAATATTCTGGTATTTTTTCCAATACGATATCCGCGCCGTGGTTCGCTGGATACGCTATGGAGAGATGTGGATGATGTCCCATATTCTCGGCGATAACTATCAGGTTCCATGGCAGGACAGTTATCTGCCATTCTGGACCTGGTTCGAGGCCACACCAAATATACAAAAAGAGGCTTTATCCGAAGAAGTCTCGCAACAGATTGCGACAACAGCTCTCTACCCTTATAGATGGCTTTACAGCATCATATTAGGACTGGCGGCGCTTTGGATTTTATTTAAAGGGCCAAATACTCAATTCAGGAAAACCCATAATCTTGATACATTGATCGCGTTTCAATCGCGTATTTTCCCCTATATCAAACCTTTTATAAAATTTGACCCGAGCAAATTGCCGCCGCGTGCTCCGGGATCTCCTGTTCCTGCAGAATTACCTCTTTTTGCAGAGGCTCTGGGGCCCGAAGAATGGATTGCCTATTATGAGGTTCCCGTTCCTGACGGAAAAGTAGATCAGGATGTTGCCTATCGAAAATTTGCACAACAACTTGGCCGCCCATGGCGAGGTTATGCGCATCTCCCTGATTATAAACAGGTCC
>Ga0066376_10005450_pt1 | contig 10787 bp, 8 predicted proteins | sample Knorr_S15_td_Bot_FD_77009 | JGI IMG/M metagenome (GOLD analysis project Ga0066376, IMG submission 77009) | Marine microbial communities from Southern Atlantic Ocean transect - Knorr_S15_td_Bottom_ad_5009_LV_A | ecosystem: Environmental > Aquatic > Marine > Oceanic | place: Southern Atlantic... | reverse complement strand
GTTCACCAGCACGACCAGCGGCAGGTCGGGACGGGCATGGCGGCCGGACGACTTGTGCTCGGAGTTCTCGCGTTCGCGGCGTCCCTCGGTGGTGACGATCGGCTCGCCCTTGGCCAGAAATTTTTCACAAACCCTGATCGCCTGGTCGAGCAGTCCTCCGGGGTTGTGGCGCAGGTCGAGCACGAGTCCCTTCATGTCCTCAAGCTCGAGTTTGCGCAGCGCCTCCTCCAGGTCGCGCGAGGTCGCCTCGCCAAACTGCGTCAGCCGCACATAGCCGATCTTGTTTTCGTCGACGGTGAATTTGCGCTGGTTGTTGATGTCCTTGACGGTAGCCACCTTGATCAGTGCGCGCTTGAGAGTGACCTCGATGTCTTCACGGGTGGACGGCCGGAAAAATGTCATTTTGACTTTCGAGCCCGGCTTGCCGCGTAGCTTGTCGACCGCCTCCGGCATCGAGATGTTGCGGGCGTTTTTGCCCTCAATCTTCACGATGCGATCGCCTGACATGATGCCGGCCTCGTAGGCCGGCGTGTCCTCCATCGGAGCGAGTACGGTGAGGTAGCCGTCCTGAATGTTGATGTGCACGCCAACGCCGCCGAACCGGCCCTCGGTGTCGTTCATGAGGTGCGAGTAACGGGTGGGCGGCATGAACTCGCTGTGCGGGTCGAGCATGCTGATCATGCCCCGCAGCGCGCCGTGGACGAGATCCTCGTACGTCAACTCGCCGCCGTCGACGTAGTCGCGCCGGATGCGCTCGAGTACGTTGACGAACAGGTCGAGATTGGCGTGGGGATCGTTGGCGCTCGAGTTGGCGTCGGACTCGGAATAGACCTTGGCACCGATCGCCAGGTTCACCAACAACACCCCGAGCACCACGCCGTGGAGAATTCTTCGTGCAGCTTTGGTTTGTAGCATCGCCCGGCGACCATACGCCCATCCGGCCCGCTTGGCCAAGCGGGAATCAGAGCCGGCTGATGAGCCAGGTTTGCTTGCCTCGCGGCGTCTTTTCGACCTCCCCGACCTCGCGCAGCACCAGCCGGAAGTCGTCGCCAAGCTTGCGCCGGATGCTGTCCTCAATCTGCGGCAGCCGCGACGTGTGAAACTCCGGCGACGGGATGTAGCGAAACTCCGCCACGCCCTGTTCCGACTGGAAAAACTGCACGGTATACAGCCCGTCGAAGATCGCGTCGTGCATATTGAAGGCGGTCAGCGAGATGCGCCGCCCCGAGCCGGTGACAAGAAATTCCTGCCCGCGCCCGGCGATCTCCTCAACGGCTGGCCAGGCGTATTCCCGACGCGCATCCGGTTTGGCCAGGCGAACGAAGTCGCCGGTGCGGTATCGCACGAGCGGCATGGCCATATTGTGAAACGTCGTGCCGATGACTTCCCGCAGGCCGTCCCCGTCCGGTTCACCAAACTCAACAAAGCCGTAATGCGGCCAAAAATAAAACAGATCCGAGTACGTCCCCTCGGCGGCGAGGACGACGCGCTCGGCGTGGCCGTACCAGCGCAGCACGCGACACTGGAACACACCCTCGAGGAGTCGTTTCTGCGACAGCGTCAACTGCTCCGAGCCGCATAGCACGCCCTGGAGCGGCGTGCGCCAACGCTGATCGTGCCGATGCAAATACTCGGCGAGCTGCAACGCCGCCGACGGGTAGATATTCAAAAAGTCCGGCTGAAAATTTTCCAGCGCCTCGAGGTACTCGGGGATGCGCTCGTCGGTGAGGTGATACGACGAAAGCATCAGCCAGTTGCGCGTGGCGTCGTGCGCGATGATGTTGCCCCTGGCTCGCGAGTCGGTCACATGACCCCGGATCAGCGCGAGCCGCGCCTTGTCAAAATAACCGGCTCGCCGCCAGTTGGCCTCAAGGAACGCCTGCTCCTTCGGCCGGCTGACGCCCTTCTGCAAATGAAACCCCACCGGCACGCCGGTCGAGCCGCCGGTGGTGATGTAAAGTTTTTGCGAGTCGGCAATCCCGGTCGAGGTCAGGTCATTAAAATGCTGCTGCATGTCCTGCTTGGTGAGCGACGGACAGCCGGCAAAATCGTCGAGTGACATCATTGCGTCCGGACGAAAACCGGCCTTCGCAAAGGAGCGGCTGTAACACGGACAATAGCTCGCGGCGTTGACGAGCGTGCGGCGCAGTTCGCGTAACTGATACTCGCGAAGATCCGACTCGCTCCAGCTTGGCGATGCCTCGGCCAACTCGCGAAACTCGCCGTACGCCCTGCCGTGGCGGATGCGGCGCGGGAGCCGCCGGTACGTCGCGCCGATGAAATTTCGCGCCCCCTGCGGCAGCCGGTCGTACAGCGAGAGCAACGGGTAAAGTTTGTCCTCGAGACTCATCGCTTGACCTGGTTTTCCGGCTCGCGCTCGATCGCGCCGACCCAGCCAAAGTGCGGCTTGAACGCGAACCGCCCACCCGCTTGGCCAAGCGGCCCATCCCATTCAGGCTTGTTGGACACGAGGCTTATGTCGCTCGGCCGGAATGGGATAAAGTTGCGCTTGCGAATCTCGAAGCTGTTTTTCAGCAGCCGCAGCTTTTGCCAGTCGAAACCCATCAGCGTCGCGGCGGCCATGTCCACAGCGGCCGGATGAGTGCCGGCGAGGATGACGCCGCAGGGCTTCGCATCGGGCGACATGGGGCCGTTACCCTCGCCGCCGATGATGCCATCGACCACGGCAAGATAGCGCAGCGGCTTTTTGCGCGGCAGCCCGGCGCCATCGAAATCGTACAGGCATTTGTTGAGGTCGAGCACCATGCGCCAGCAGGTGTCGTTGCCGTGCCAGTTGCCGGAGCGGACGACTTTCTGCGTGTCGCCGAAAAACAGGCGGCCCATTTTTTTCAACGGCACAAACAGGCGCGAGAGCAGCGGGCGGCCGTTGACGATGCGCTTGGCCCGGCCCATCCACGAATGCTCGAGCCTGGCTTTTGCCGTCGAGGCGGGGAACTGGTCGCCGCCCAGGTCGGGCGTACCTTCGGTGTGGTGCGGCAGCCAGTTTTTGTTCGCGTTGATGCCGACGAGATTCTTGAGCGCACAAGTCACGCCGACTTTTTTGTGCGTCTTGAGCTTGGGAAGATTGATGAGCACGTCGGCGTCCATCGGCGTGCGGCAGAGCATGTACTCGTGGCGCTCGCCGGAGTGGCGCTCGTTCGTCTCGGCCATGTTGAACGAAGCGCCAAACAGCCGGCCGTTGCCGTGAAAGCCGACGAACTCGCTCGCGTCGTTCAGCCCGACGAACGTGTCACCCGCCGGGTCGCCGGTGAGCTGTGTTTTTGAAACGGTGACACCATCGACGGCGTGCCATTCCTCTGGTCGCAGGTCGAGCAGCTTGATCGTTGTGCCGGGGAAGTCGCGGCGGCAGCGATCGACCATTTCGTCGAGCCCGCAATATTGGTTGAGCGCGGCAAACGACGAGTCGGTTTGCGGCGCGTCGCAAACGGTGATCGAGCCACTGCCGGCGAGCTGCGTGCCGGCCCAGCGGATGACCGCCTCGATGACGGCGGGATGCGTGACGACGTGTTCCCACTGGCCCGGGCCGGGGTGGCGCTCGTCGTGTTCCTTGACCCAGTTCGGCTTGAGCACGACACGGTCGTGGGGGCGGACGTAGTCGTCCGGCAGGCCAAGCGCGTCCAGCGCCTGGCCAACGAGCGAGTGAACGGCGGCGGGATCGTCGTAATGCTCGACCCCGCGAAAGGCCGAGACGCGGGCAGGATCGGGTTGTCGGTCGGTGTTCACTCGTTTTCCAGCGCCAACAGGGCGGCCCGGATTTTTTCACCGAACGCCCTCCGCGTAAAGTGCCGCAGGAACCGATCGCGCAGGCCGGCCTCGTCCGTGCGGCCGAGAAAGCCCTCGAGCCGGTCGGCGATTTGGCGGGGCGACTTTGTGTCCACAAGCCCCTCGTAACCGGCGGGGAACAGCTCCGGCAAAATCCGCCAGCGAGTCGCGATAATTGGCAGGCCGTGCGCCATCGCCTCGACGAGGCTGACCGGGTGCGCCTCAAATTCGTAGTACGACGCCAGCACGAACGCGTCGGCCTGGGCGAATAACTCGCGCTTTTTCGTCTCGTCGGCAAAGCCGTGGTAAACCACGAGCGGCCCGTGCGCGTCGTTCAGTTCCGCCTGGCCAAGCCGCCCGGTGAACTCGGCCTCTTCGTCGGCGAGATAAAATTTGCCGGCAACGTCGAGCTGCACGCGCGCGGCCGATCGCTTGGCTTGTAACCGTGCGTTGATCTCGGCGACAGCGTCGATGGCGTCGAACAATCCCTTGTCGCGGTAGCAGAGGCTCAAGTACAGCACGCGAAACGTCGCCGCCGACTCGCCGCCGATCCGCGCTTGGCCAAGCGCCTTGGCGCGGGACTGCTGCGCCGGTTGCAGCACGGTGTCGTAGTCGGGGCAGGGGTCGGGCGCGCAGTTCGGCACGGTGACGATGTTGCGTGGCGAGAACTTGGCGGCGTCCTCGTGATAATAATCTCCCAGCACAATGCTCAGCGCGGGGCGGCCGAGCAACCGCCGCGACACCCAGCGCTCCCATGGACGCGCCCCGGTCTCGAGCCAACTGCCGACGCCGGACGCCTGGTAATGAAAAATGGTCCGCCGGAAAAACGGGCGGCAGAGCATCATCACGATCCAGTCTCGGTAAACGGCGTTGCGCAGGCCGGGCGCGGGGACACAGTAGAAATAATTCACGCCGTGTCGCAGCCGCAGCCAAATGGCCTTGAGGCAGTAGCGGAAAATGAGGAGGAGTTTACGCGGGCTTGCGGAGGCGATGTCATCGACATCTTTCGAGAGGCGGCTGTCGACGTGGAAGACCTCGATCGTTTCGTCGTCGCGCAGCTCGTCGAGCAGTTGCTGCACCATGAAACTTTGGCCGTGGAACGGCGGCGGGACGTGGGCAAAGACGAGCAGTTTCATGACACGTCCCCGTTGCGCTTGGCCATCTGCCCGTACACGCGGTTGTATTTGGCGGCCATCTCGCTGGCGGCCCAGCCGCGGACACTGTCACGGATTCCGGCCGGCGGCGCGGGGGTGAAATCGCCGTTGAGGATGGAGGCGATTTGGTCGCGCAAACCGTCGATGCTGCCGGTGTCGTACAGCAGGCCGGTCGTTCCGTCGCGCACGATGTCGACATTGCCGCCGCTGCGGGCCGCGAGGGCGGGGAGGCCCAGCGCGAGGGCTTCCATCAGCGACACGCTGCACGGCTCGTTCTCCGAGGCGACGACGACGAAATGGCCGTCGCGCAGGGCGTCGGTGACTTGGTTCGTCACGCCGCGCAGCAGGACGGTTTTCTGCAAGCCGAGTTGCTCGATCGATTCGCGCAGCTCGGCGGCGAAGGCTTGCGAGTCGGCGTCGCTCTGCTCCGGCCCCCAGAGGTGAAACTCGACGCGGGCCTTGAGTTCGGCCGGCAGCTTGGCCAAGGCGGCGATGGGGTGGTGCCAGCATTTCCAGCGGACGAGCGTGCCCATGCCGACAAGCTTGAGCTTGGCCAACGGATCGGCGCTTGGCCAAGCGTTCGTTGTGAGCGGTTCCTGCAAAAAACGATCGGCGCAGCCAGAGAAAATAATGCTGCACTTGAGCGGCTCGACGGCGAGGCTGTAGTGCGCTGCCATGTTGGGGTTGAGCACCACGGTGGTCATCCAGTCGCGGCGCGCCGCCCAGCGGTAAAGGCACGTGCGATTGGCGTAGCTGTGGTTTGTGAACAGTACCTGCCGGCCGAGAAAAAAACCGGCCAACAGCGCGACGATCAGCCCGCCGCGCGTGTGTGCGTGGATGACATCGAACGACTCCTGCCGGAGCAGTTTGCGAAGGCTGAAAAACGCAAGTGCACTGGTAAAAAAAATGGCGAGGTGGCTCGGTGAGTCGCTGGTGATGAAGCCGGTGCGCCGGTAGTCGAGCAAGGGCGAGCGGGTTTCCGCGTAGTCGCGGTGAACCCAGACCGTGTGCCGGATGCCAGCTGCCGGGCCGGCCTGGTGCAGGCAGCGGATCACCGAGAGGATGCCGCCGGCGTCCTCGCGCTGACCGACCAGGTGGAGAATTCTCATTCCAGCTCGGGCTGCTCAGGTTGCTCCTCGCGCAACCGGTCCCGCAACATGTATTGGCAGGTGATCAACAGGCCGGCCTGAAGGGAGAAGGTTTTCATCGCGTACTCGCTGTCGCCGTGCAGGGCGATGAAGGCGATCACGTTGGCCATCCAGAGGCAGGCGATGATACAGCTTACGCGGGAGAAGTCATCATCCACCCCGTGTTTACGGAGATGAAGAATCACCTTGATTGCGACCACCGAGCCGGCGAGGAGAAACAACAGCATGAAGCAGGTGCCAATCAGGCCGGTGTTGACCATCAACCCAATGAATCCGTTGTAAAAACGCCCCTGGTTGATGTGATAAGTGATTGCCGTGGGGTCCCATTGCAGCGAGTGGTCGCCGAAAGCGGACTGCCCAAACCCGCGCCCTACCCACAGATACTGTGGCATCATTTTGAACCCCTCCACGCGTAGGATACGCCGGGTTTCCATTGTGCTCAGCCCGTCCATCCGCGCGTCGGGATGCACCGTGATGCCGGGCAGCACCGAAAGAGCGCGCTGGGCCGCGAGCGGCATGCGCTCGGCGAAGCCGTAGGAAAGTGTCAGGCCAAGGGCAAACACGAGGGTTCCCGCCAGGGCGTTGCGCATGGTGATCAGCCTTTGGGTAAAGATCATGAAACTTATGACAAGAATGATGATGACCACCGTGTAACGGTGCCCGCTCAGCAGGCCCGCCCCCACGATGGCCAGGCTTACCGGGATCAGCCACACACCCTTCGAGGTCAGGAAGTCGTTGAGCTTGTTCTTGATGAGCAACAGCCACAGGAAACCGATACTCACGAAAGCCAGCGACTGGTAGCGGTTGATGCCCATCCTCATGCGTTCCATCTCGAAGTTGCGGGCGTCGCCGGGCACCTCGAGGAAAAACAGGATGTTGAACAGGCCGGGAGCGTTGGAGTATATCACGTCTGAGATCACCCACGTGGCCGAGAGCGCACACTGGATGATGAACAGCTTCCGGATCTGCTCCTCCTTCAGGCGCACCATCATGAACAGCAGCGGGAAGATGGCGCAGGTGAGCTGCTGAAAATAAAACCGCCCGCCCATCTGCGAGCCGCCCATCGTGCGAAAGCCGACGCCCCGCTCCATCATCGTGAATACCAGCACGCCGCAATAGCCGGCCACGCCGAGCAGTATCCATTTGTGTTCAAAAATGGAGTCCCACATTTCGTCCCGATATTGCCGGAATGAAAACACCAGCACGCAGCCGGTCCAGCCCAGCAGCGCCGCCGCCTCCCAAATAAACGGCCGGCCGGGAAAAAACGGCAAGATCAGCGCCGTGGAAAACGTCGCCACCGCGCAGACCACCGACAGCGTCGCGTGGTACGGCATCAACATCAGCCAAGCCAGTCCACCAAAGGCGAACGCGGCGAAAAAAGCGTCATCAGCCAGCGTGTACCCCAAAACGAGCACAAGCAGCGAGATGATGCTGAAAACGAGAAGCTTTTGCAGGCGCAGCGCACCTTCCAACGAACCGGCGTTCACGGCGCGTGGTTATATCCGTTTTTCGGGATTGTGCAACCTTGCGGCATCACCAATTACTCAGGATTGATCTCCATCATTCGGCGTTTCAGATCGTCCTTCAACGCGTTTCGCTGCTCGTCGGTGGCCTTACGGGGCACCTCCAGCGGCTCGCCGAATGCCACGTCGCAGCGCGTCAACGGCCACGGCAGCTGAAACCGGTCCCAGCTTTTGAAGCGCACCTTGCGCCTGGCCTGGCAACCCAGCGGAACGATCGGCAGGCCGGTCAACTGGGCCAGCGACAGGATACCGTCCTGTATTTCGTAGCACGGGCCACGCGGGCCATCGGGCGTGATGCCCAAGTGCAGCCCTGCCTTCACCTGCCGCGACAATTCCAGCAGCGCCTGGCGGCCTCTCCGGCTGGTCGATCCGCGCACCGGCTCGACGTCAAACGCGCGCAAAATCTCCACGAGAAACGCCCCATCCCTGCTGGCGCTCACCATCACCGCCATCCGCCGCCCGGTTTTCGGCTGGATGCCTTCCCGGATGGCAACCATCGCGTAGGCCAGACGGTTGTGCCATACGCAGAGGATGAATGGCCGGTCGCGACCGGCCTCCATCATCCCGTGCGGATCTGAAAAATAAACGCGCCACGTGAACCGCAGCATCCGCAGCAACATGCAAAACAGCCTGGCCGCCAGCCGTTGGCCAAGGCCTGCCTCATTCGGGATGACAACCTGCGTGTCCAACTGCGTTTTATCTTCCGCCCTTTAGCGCGGCGCGGACCAACTCCTCGACAGACGCCTGCGGGCCGAGCATCGCTTGGGCGGCTTGGGCGGCCTTTTGCGCCTCGGCCGGCTTGGTGCCCAGCGCCTCGAGCGCCGCCTCGGCATCGGCGATGGTCTTGTCCTGCGCCGTCGCCGCTTGGCCGGGCGCCGTTGCAGCGCCGCGCGCCATGCCAACTTTGTCCTTCAACTCGAGCACCATTCTCTCGGCGGTTTTTTTGCCGATTCCGCTGATGCTCGAGAGCCGCTTCACGTCGCCGTCGCCGATCGCGCCCTTGAATGACGCCACATTCATGCCGCTCAGGACGTTGAGCGCCAGCCTCGGCCCGATGCCGCTTACGCCCTGGATCATCTTGAACAACTCCCGCTCGTCGTCCGTCGCGAAGCCGTACAGCGTCTGCGAATCCTCGCGCACGACGAGCTGCGTCTTGAGCGTCACCGCTTGGCCAAGCTCCGGCAGCTTCTCGAACGACGACAACGGGATCAGCACCTCGTACCCGATGCCGTTGACGTCGATCACCGCCTGCGTCGGCAGCGCGTCAGTAAGGGTTCCCTTCAAAAAAGTTATCATGCCTGAGCCTCGTTCCAGCCGACACAGAGTCACACAGGGTGACTAGTTTCAAGTTTTCAGTTTCAGGATTCAAGTCTTGGCCTTGCGTTCCGCGCGGGTGACTCCTAGTCTGCCGCGCCTGAAATGAGGGTCTCAATTTTCGGTCTTGGCTATGTTGGCGCAGTCACTGCCGGGTGTCTCACCAAGGAGGGACACACCGTCGTGGGCGTCGATGTGCAGGCCGAAAAAGTCGAGTCGCTCGCCATCGGCGTGTCGCCCATCGTCGAGCCGGGGCTGGGCGATCTACTCGCCGACGCGGCGAAAAATGGCCTGCTCTCCGCCACGCAAAATCACGAGGAAGCCATCGCCGCGACCGGCGTGTCGCTCGTCTGCGTCGGCACGCCGTCGGCCGAGAGCGGCGAGCTCAACCTGCAATACGTCCGGCAGGTCGTCGGGCAGATCGCCGATGCGGTGCGTGCCTCCGGCGAGTCGCACGACCTCGTCCTGCGCAGCACGATGCTCCCCGGCAGCACCCAGAAAATCGCCGACGAGCTGCTCGCCGACCTGCTCGGGTCAGGCAAGTTGCGCCTGTTTTTTTATCCGGAATTTTTGCGCGAAGGCACGGCGGTGGCCGACTTCGACGATCCGTCGCTGGCCGTCGTCGGCACGCACGACGGCTCGGCGTTCCCGGGCGAGTTGTCGCCGCTTTTCGGCGGGGACGCCCCGTCGGTGAGCTGGCCCGGCGCTGAGATGGTCAAGTACGCCTGCAACGCCTTCCACGCGACGAAGGTGACGTTTGCCAACGAGATCGGCCGCATCGGCAAAAGCATGGGCGTCGATTCGCAGTCGGTGATGCGGCTGCTCTGCCAGGACACGCGCCTCAACTTGTCGCCGTACTACCTGCGGCCCGGCAACCCGTTCGGCGGCTCGTGCCTGCCCAAGGACGTCCGCGCACTGGCGCACGAAGGCCGGCGCGGCGGCGTGGAGTTGCCGTTGATCGACAGCCTGTTGCCCAGCAACGAGGCGCACTTGGCCAAGCTCATCGAGCAAACCAAGCGCTTGGCCAAGGGCCGGGTGACCCTGCTCGGGCTGTCGTTCAAGAGCGACACGGATGACCTGCGCGAAAGCCCGATGGTTGAGGTCGCGCAGCACCTGCTCGGGCGCGGATTCGAGCTGAGCATTTACGATCCGCAGCTAAACCTGGCCAAGCTCATCGGCACCAACAAGAGGGTGATCGACGAGAAAATGCCGCATCTGGCCTCGCTGCTGACTGATGACTTGGCCACCGCGCTTGGCCGGGAAGGGCTGGTGATCGCGGCGCAAAAGTGTGTCGACATCGAGACGCTCCGGCCGCTCCTCACGGCCGAACACACGCTGCTCGATGTCAACGGCTGGCCGGAGCTGCGCGACTTGCCGGCCCAATACGAAGGATTTTGCTGGTGAGCGAAAAGAAGCCCTGCGTCTGCATCATTGTCGAGAACCTGCCGGTGCCGCTCGACCGCCGCGTCTGGCAGGAATCGTGCGCGCTGCGCGACGCCGGCCACGAGGTGGTGGTCATCTGCCCGCAAATGCGCGGCTTCACCGAGCCGGAGGAAGTCATCGACGGCATTCAGGTTTACCGGCACTGGATCAGTGAGGAGGCCGGCGCGGTCGGCGGTTTTTTGCGCGAGTACAGCTCGGCGCTTTGGGGCGAGTTCAAGCTGATTTGGAAGGCCTGGCGGCGACACCGCTTCGATGTCGTGCATCTTTGCAATCCGCCCGACTTGCTGTTCCTCGTTGCCGCGCCGTACAAGCTCGCCGGCACGCGGATTATTTACGACGTGCACGACGTTTGCCCGGAGATGTTCGAGGCCAAGTTCGGCAAACGCGGGCTGCTGTATTGGGCCGTGCGCGCGGCGGAATGG
>Ga0066376_10005448_pt1 | contig 10791 bp, 4 predicted proteins | sample Knorr_S15_td_Bot_FD_77009 | JGI IMG/M metagenome (GOLD analysis project Ga0066376, IMG submission 77009) | Marine microbial communities from Southern Atlantic Ocean transect - Knorr_S15_td_Bottom_ad_5009_LV_A | ecosystem: Environmental > Aquatic > Marine > Oceanic | place: Southern Atlantic... | reverse complement strand
TGGCACACGGGGCACGCGCCGAATGGAGAGTTAAAGGAAAAATGCTTGGGTGTGAGTGTGTCGTAACTTTTGCCGGTGGCGCTGGAAACCATTTTGGTGGAGTGCAGTGTCTCATCCCATTTATCAGATTTTTTCTTGGACGATTGATGCAGCGCAAGCACGCGGCCTTGGCCCCATTTTAGTGCCGTCTCGACGGAATCGGCAAGGCGTTGCCGCATGCCATCGCCAATGATAAGGCGATCCACCACGGCCTCGATGTGGTGTTTCTTTTTGGGATCGATGGTGATACGCGTGTTGACTTCCAGCTCCACCAGCTCGCCATCCACGCGCGCGCGCACAAAGCCTTCGCGGGCAAGCTTTTCGATCACGTCGCGGAACTCCCCCTTTTGATGGCTAACCACCGGCGCGAGAAGCATCACGCGGGTGCCAGTTTTCATTTCCATCAAGCGATCAATAATTTCCGTGGGCGTTTGCTGGCTCATTGGCTCGCCGCTTTCCGGACAATGCGGTGTGCCCACGTGAGCGTACAACAGCCGAAGATAATCAAAAATCTCAGTGGTAGTGGCGATGATGGATCGCATGCTGCCGCCGGCGCTGCGCTGCTCAATGGCGATGGTGGGCGAAAGGCCCTCAATGAAATCCAGCTCCGGCTTCTGCATTTGATCCAGAAACTGCCGCGCATAAGCTGAAAGCGACTCGACATATTTGCGCTGGCCCTCGGCATATATGGTGTCAAACGCCAGCGATGATTTGCCCGAGCCGCTCAAGCCCGTGACCACCACCAACTGATCGCGCGGAATCGTGAGCGAGAGATTTTTAAGATTATGCTCCCGCGCCCCCCCGATCCGAATGACATTCGCTCCCATAAAAGAAGCGCACCGTACGCGCGGCGGCCGCAAATTCCAAGCCCGCGCTAGCGCAGAATCAGTTGCACGACTGCTGGATATCAACAGATTCGAACACCATTGGTTAAAGGAGGGCAATTAACACACCTGCTCTTTTCCCACTCAGAAAGCTAAAAGCAGCCGCCTGATGCCACGCATATTGCGTGCAAATTAGTGTGGCTTTGGAGAAAATAAAAAGTGGATTATGAGTTTAGAAGGCACCCTGGCTCACCGATCCCGCTGGGCTTCCTCCTCTGCTCGGCGAACTAACTGTGGAAAGATATTTCCAGCAATCTTCATCTTTACCGGATGGAAATTTATTAGGGTCATTATCATAGACCTTTTGTTCTGCATGACCGTCCGCAAAGCTCAAGGAGTATCTGCCTCCATTTGCGTTTGAGGGACAGGAATAATTACCTGAATTTGCCTGGGCGTTGAATGCCGAATAATTGAGGGGATTAGCAGTGATGCCAAGATGATCAACATTAGGATTCCCATTAGCATCCCTTTGTAATTGCGGTGCTTTAAACATCGGGTTCGGGTTACGGGCCATGTCAATGTCGATGAAAACAAATGTTTCGTTGGGAGTCGTTATCTCGCCTTCATTAGTACAGTTTTCGAAAAATCTGTGATCTGGGTTATCATCAGGACGCCAGAAATCTGCTCCCACATTCGCATTCATAGCAACGGATCTGATTACAGGCTTGCCGCCTGCCGACACCATCTCGCCGGGTGCAACAAATACCTTGGCCTCATCGAGATATGAGCCCAATTGGCCATACATAAACAACTTGCCTCTCGCTTTAGTGCCTTCCCAAAAAATCTGTGGTTGGCCGTTTGGCACCGGGGGCTGGGTGTCAAGCCTCTCTATTACCGCAAAGGCAGTCATTGTGCCACCTGAAGTCCATCCGCCGGTACCATTAGGAATCACTTTAAATCCTGGGCCATGCGGGCACCATGTATTTAAAAAACGATTCCCGTCGGTATCGAAACTCCAGTTTATAGCTCTGTTGCCGGGCAAGTCGCCCTCGTTATCACCTTTGAACGATTGCCATGCCATTTGGATTTGGCGCTTGTTACTCATGCCTACCATGGCTTTGGCTTTGGCTTTGGCTCTGCCCAATACTGGCAACAGCATGGAGGCGAGGATGCCTATAATGGCGATCACCACCAGGAGCTCAATGAGGGTGAAGCCTCTGGGTTTTGAAGTTATTAATTTTTTCATCGTGCCGGATTTAATAATGGTTCAACTTAGCAGATTACCGCCTGCAGGAACATAACACCAAGGAGCGGCTTGCGAAAGGGAATTTTTGCCAAATACGCACACTTACGCCTCTCCCAGTTGAACACTCCTGCAACATTCCAAGCTGATTGGAGCATTTTTTAGGCCAATACTAAATAATCGATAAATCCGGAAATTTCTTAATCCGGATGCTCAAATTGAGTGAAAACACCGCAAAACAGGTGAAAATCCACGCAAGAATTCATCGAAGCATCCTCATCAGCATCATGTGAGTGAAAAAAATGTTTTCTTGTGAAAACGATCATTTACACTCAGGTTTTCCGCACAAGCTGAAATCTGAGATGCAGGTAACAATCAATAGAGACGGGCAGCAGTATGGACCTTATCCAATCGAGGATGCGGCGGCGCATCTTGCGACGGGAGCGCTTTTACCCACTGACTTGGCTTGGGCGGAGGGCATGACCGATTGGGCTCCTCTCGACCAAGTGGTAGCAACCATGCAGGCGCCAGCACCGGTGGCTGCGCCAGTTCAACCGGTAGCCGCCCAGCCAGAAGTACAACCGGCGGCTGCATCACCGGCAGCAGTCCAACCCATAGCCGCCCAACCAGCGGCGGCTGCATCACCGGCAGCAGTCCAACCCATAGCCGCCCAACCAGCGGCGGCTGCATCACCGGCAGCAGTCCAACCCATAGCCGCCCAGCCAGCGGCGGCTGCATCACCTGCAGCAGTCCAACCCATGGCCGCCCAACCGGCGGCGCAATTGGCCTCGCCGGCCCAGCTTTCCACTACGCCATCTTTGGCCTCCCCGTCTAATCTCAAGACTAGCCCAGCCACTGCCGCTGCCGCTTCGCCAAAAACGAAGAAGGCAGACAGCCCGAAAACTCAAGCGGGCTCTTCAGGATCTGGCCTCAAGGGATTGTTTGCGGGGAACCGGAAATTAGTTTTTGCGGTTTGTGGTATTGTCATATCAGCGGTGGTAATTGGCATGCAATTAACTGGCGGGGATGAAGTGATCAATATTGAGAAATTGGAAGTCAATGAATCGGCTGCGAATAACGCCGAGAGTCAACTTCAAAAGCTAGGAGCCCAATTTGATTATGATGTGAATGAACAAGTCAACTCGGTCACTATTCGAGAGAAACCCATTACCCAAGCGCAGTTTCGATTGTTGCTTGAGTTCAAAAACCTCCAAAGAATTTCCTTGGTGAAATGTGGAATTGATGATGCCGCCCTTCAGGGGTTAAAGGGGCTTACGAAATTGTCTTTTCTGGATGTCTCCGGGAACCCGAAGGTTACTGATGGTTGCATAGACACCCTCTCAACCATCAAAACTCTTTCAACCCTAAATGCCAGCGATACTGGAATCACATCCGTGGGAGAAGAGAAGCTAAAGGAAGCACTGCCGGACTGCACTGTGACCATTAAGGCCGCATCGGCTGAGCCGGCTAAGTAGCCCTTAGCGGAAATAGTTGTTGATGCGGCCTGTGGGTCTTGTTACGGGCGCGCATCTCAAGCCCTCGCTATCGCAGCTTCAGCGGCACGGTGCTCTCCTTCACCACTCGGGTTGACGGAGGTTCGTCCCCGCCGTCTGGATTGGGGTTGGGGAGGCCCCATTTTTTCCGGTAGTGATACTCACGCAATTTCTCCATCCCCTCTATGCGAAACACGGTGCGTTGGGCGGCTTCGCTGGTGATGGCATAATTGTGGCAAAGGCCATCATCATCCAGCGAGCCTGACTCCAGCAAGGGAGCCCCCCTTGCCGGCTTTAGGGTTTGGCTGAAAACATAGGCCACAAATCGCGGGGTGCTGTCAGTGCGAAGCAGCGAAAGAATCTGCTGCGGGATGCGCTCGTAATCAAGTTCATCCGGGTAATACGGCGCCCACCAATCCGGCCTCTCGGGCGCTTCAGCGCGGTCTACTTCACGTCTGGCAATCATAGCCTGATATGCCGGTTGGCTGATGGTCAGTTCCGGCACGGAGAGTATGTCACTTACCCGTTCAAAAATTTTATTGTCTTGATTCTTTCCGTGAAGAACTCGGTGTTCATTGATCGATTCTATCAATTCCCGCATGCCCGGGTTTTCGCCGTTTGGCTGGGGGGGAGCCAGGCGATAACCAAACCTGACGCAGTCCGTCTCGGTGCAATTACCCGGATGTTTTCGATGGAAGTAGTGGAGGGTGATACCTTTTTTCTTGCTCTTTGGCACCGCCACTCCGGACAATACTGCGGCCCACGCCGCCGGGCTTTTAGCATTCACCGACAATAAGCTTGTCTGCGCCCCTCCACCTGCCTGCAATGTAGCGAGTTCTTTTTCCAGTTCAGCAAGTTTAGCTTGATATTGGGCGTAACCTTCCGCGGTAAATTTTGCCCGGCGGCCAAAGTCTTTCATGCGCGCAATTTCTTGTTTTAATTCAGCTATACGTGCCTGATTGTTCCCTGAAGGAGGGGTTGAGAAAATGTCCACCAAGCGGTGATCATTAGTGGGCAACGTGTCCAGCGTGCCGGTTTGCCGCTGCCAAGCATCCGTGCTGATGAGGTAAAGCCAACTCGCGGGATCGTTGGGTTTGTGAGTATACCCCTCCAGAAAGCCTTGCAGCTTGTTGATGGTGAAAGTCGCATCCCACAAGGTGAGTGTATACGGCGCTTGCTGCGGATTTGAGTAATCGTACCGGATGTTGCCGCCAATGCCTGTGATGCCATCCCGGTACAACGGTTGACTTGGCAGGGGCCGGTTGCCCTCCAGCTTCACGCGGTCATCCTGCCAGAAAAACGGCACCGAGTCTGCGGTGATCACGCCCGAGACAGCGTCGATGGAGCGAATCAATAATCGGTTGGCCGGCTTGGACTTCAGGTAAACCGACTGCCATGGCGTTCCACGATGCACCAGCCCCAGCCAACCGAGTGTCTTGATTCCGCCGGCGTCCTTGTGCGGGAACATCCAGGATTGTTCAGAAAAAATACCCGGATCCTTGAGGCTTATATGATCATATGAATCCGCCCACGGCCGGCTGTAGTTTGTATTCGTATTGGGTGTTGGAAGATTGCGTGTATCCGCCACATTCCAGGGACGATATACATAATTTTCAAACCCCAGATTATTTGAAGTCCTGCCATCATATAGGATATAAGGCGGTTGTAATGGGTGAGCATTGTTGGGCACTAAGGGGTGCACTAGCGTATAGTCACGACTCATGCCATTAACCAGCGGGTCATTCACCTGCCAACTCATCTCATAAGTTTCACCTTCATATTTTGCCCAGAGCAATTGGCCGTTGTTGTCCGCAAGCGTGAGCAAGAACACCCCGCCATTAGGAGTTGTGTGCTGGCGCCGGCAGCGATACAGCCTGTACTGTCCATCAGTATCCCTGCAACGGATAATTTCATTTTGGTTGAACGTTTCATTCACGTTCCAAATGGCCGGCTTCCATTCCATTTCAAAGTCTCCAGCAAAATCAAACGACTCATGAGCCCTCCGCGCGTAGTATCGCTGCCCGTCGAATTCGGTCTGCTCGCCACTTTTATACTTGTAGCTTGCCTGCCAGGGCTTCCATTGGGGCGGGAGATCTGCAGAAAAGTTTACCCTGGAAATATCAACGATTCGTTCAAGTGTAGGATTATTCGGATCTGCACAAAGAATTACGATATCAGCCTTCAACTTCAAATTATCCACCTTCCACGAAGCACGCTTACTGCGATCTGTCGGAATGCCCGGGGTAAGCCGCCTTACACCATTCGGCGTAAGGGGAAGCATGGGCACTATCAGGCTAAAGACCGGAAACCCCATTTTATCGGACTCCCCGGAAAGATACTGATTGCGATCAAGGGGTTGACTAAATTCCGTTCCGTTTAAGGTTCCGGATATTGTGCCTTTCACCAACAACCTCGGCTTAAGCCCCGTGTTAAGTCCATCAACATTATATAAAAGAGCATATAAATTATCACGCAATTCCACCCTAACTCGGAGCCCTGCCGTGGGGGCACCGGAAGCATGATCAACCTTCATTGTTACAGAAGCTGACAATTCATTCACACTGGGCCAGATTTTAGACTGACCACCTAATTCCACCTGCGTCCGCTTATTTACCCCGATGAGAAGAGGGAAACGATTGACCCCGTTGCCGGAAACCGGAGGCACTCCGGCGGATGGCGTTGGGGGGACGGCGGTGGGATCCGCTGGCACCCAAGTTCGATCAGGTAATTCACCCAACCAGTGAAAGGGGCCAATTGGCCCAGTGAATGCCGGCAAATTTCTACCTTTCCACCACCACTCTGCACTGTTCCAATTAATGGCCACATCCCTCCCAACCCTTCGCCAGCCGGCGATGTACATGCCATTCGCTTCATGGGAAATAATGGGCCGGAATACCAGTGGCCATGCCAGATTCAGATCTTTAACACCATCACCAGTGATATCGTACGCATAGTCTGGTGAATAAACCTCGGCCAAATTAAGTGCCACCTGTAATAGTCGCTGCACTTCGGGGGTGAAATTATTTTCTGATGGGGGATATATCTGGATATTGTTCGCGCCGAAATAGCGAGCTTCATTTTCACGCGCGAAGTTCGGCGCACCAGCTGGAACATTACCAAACAGGGCAAGCCCTTGATCCGATCCGATATGAAAATTTTCCCCGGTTCGCACCATTGCATTCTGCAGCATCAAAGACGCCAACTGAGTGAATTTTTTCGCAAGGGGATCATACGATATGGAGAGGGAGAACTCTTCCGGGAAAGCGGAAAGGTCTCTAACGGGCACATAATTGCCCATTGCATCATACACAATCTTACCCTCATTACGCTGATAAGCCCGGAAAAGCACCTTATGATTATCAGTCGGGTAGACCATAGGATTTCCCGGCCGAACCGGCACATCCCAAAGCGTCACTCTCTTTGAATCCAATACCTCGACGTACAATTCACGAGAAGGGACTGAGTCAGGCGAACCGGGATGATAAAGGGTGGACTCCACCCCAGCAGATCCACCGTTGAAAAACACAACTTGACCCGTGGTTAATCCGTGATTTTCATCAAATAGGATTACTTCAGCAACAGCTGTTCCCACAGCCTCATTCACCTCAAACTTGGTTGCAGTTAAATTGATGCGGCCAAAGAAAGTCGGGCTGTTACCAGGGTGGTAAAAATCATTATCAGTAAAAAACTTGTTAATGAGTAGCTTCTCCGTTGGAGGCATCCCCAGGATCGGCTTCATGGTTTGTGGAGACAGATGGGTTGTCGGGGCAACCGCCGCATGCGTTGTGATGGAGCCCAACATGTCATAAAACGCCCGGCCACCCTGACCAGGCTTCTTGAAATAGTCGTGCAAGTACTCATAATCCGTTGGGTTGCCTACTTCATCGGGGACATCCTTCAATCCTGGTTCTTTCAGGAAGACCAGCATGTCGATAAATTCACGCTGATTCGTCCGATCCCGCGTAAAATAATTTTTCGGATATCGATAGTTCCATAAGCCGGCATAAACAGGTAATTCAAAATGGGGACCACCCGCATATTCGAATGCTCTGCCACGCGATGATTCATTGCCCATCTGTTTATACTCTTCATAATTAAACCTTTGAGAATCTATCATGGCAAGCGCACCCGCCAGATTCATTTCCCAGCATGCATTACCCTGAAGCCTTTGATATCCCTCGGAATAAACCTTATACCTCTCATCAAAAATAGATTTATCCTTATTATGAACCCGGTTGATATCCAATTGCTGGTCAGTAGGCACCACCAAGTAAGCATAACGCGCCACAAAACGATTATCCGGCCCATGCGTACGACTTGAGTCCTCAAGCACCCCGATCCAATGAGGATCACCAATTTCCTCGGGGGTGGTGGGTTGATAGATTGCCCCGCCAATCGCATTGGTATCGTGGTTTAAGTTCAGGAAATACCGGAATTCGTCATACACCCCATCGCCATTCGTATCCACATACACAGGCGGTCGAGCGTTGTTTGTCCCAAAACTATTTAACCCCGTCAAATCAGTGGTCGTGTACTCAGGAGTAATCTGGGTAGCACCCACGTTTTGAGAAACCCCAGCCCCACTCATGGAACTGTTTAGCAGACTATTCATCTTCGCCTGAACTCGCGCCTCGATCCTATCGCCCAAAAACCGGGCATTCGTTTCGCGCATGCTCATGGCCACTGAACTGCGATCCACCCGGGCATAAGCCAGAAAGGCCACCACCATAAACGTCACCATCGCCAGCATGATCAACGCTACGATTAGAACCATCCCTTGTTCGTTTTTATTGGATTGTTTTGTTTTCATTACTCCTCCTGTTTAGTTTGGACTTGTGATACGAACAATTTGCCGCAACATCAGGATGCGATCCGTTTTTGCAGCTAACATTTTCATTATCCGGTTACGGCGATTTACCTTTGCTGATGGATGGGATGGGTCATCTTCAAGCATCACATCATATCTTTCCACTTCAGCATCATTCAAGATCTCCTTCTTCAATCTTTCCTCAATAATTCCCAGTTCCACTTCTACATAAAGGGGAACATTATCGCCATCAAAAGATGGCTTCTCCAATGAGTCGTTCAACGGGTGGTCATCACGGGAAACCGCCCGCATGCGAAAATGAATGACATTATCCGAAAGTTTCCGATAATTAAGATCTCCATTTTCTCGCAAATCTAACGCTGTGTTAAGAAGGCCAAGAGCGCCCTCCTTTGGGCCCGGGTTTGATTCAAATCGCCACAACGCCCCAATAATCTCCGTGTTGCGGATTACCGGATTGTTTTGTGAATATAACCGGTAACCCATTACCCGCCATTTTTCAGATCCGGAAACACCCCCATCTTCGTTTGTAAAGAACTCAACACGGCTACTGATCAGGGGCTCGCTAATAGCATCTTGCCATCCCGGATGTGTTGGGATCGGCAATTTACTATATTCGACTTCCAAGACTTGATGGGCCTCCCAGGGGTCACCATTGGTATATGTGATATATGGCCACGCCATGAAATTGCATCCATAAAATCGATGATAATCATCATCGACAAGCAATCCCCACTGATCGGCGTCCCAAGGTACGCCAGGAAGAGGGAAGTCTTCCTTGGGGAAACCTGAAGGTGCGATTTGCTCCAGATCACGCACTATCAGATCCATCACCGCCCTGCCCTCCTCATACATTTTCCCCCGATGATTGCCCTCCGTGAAAACCTTTTGCACCCGTGCAAATATCTGGTACATCGCAACCATCAGGATGACTGAGATAAGCATCGCAACCATCAACTCCACCATCGTGTAGGCAGCTTGGCCCCGGCGAATTGTACAGGTCGATTTCATTGGTTATTCGGCGTGAAAAAGTATTGATCGGGAAAATATGGTAATGGGGACGACGGCGGCTCAAACCCACGGAACCGCCCCGACGGCCACCACAATGGCACATAACCACCATCATCATCAGTGGCACCAGTCATCGGGCGCATTGAGAAATGCCCATAACCTGAATAAGGCTGGCGACGCATGCTCCAAATCGGAACTGCGGGAGCCGCCGAGCCGGTCTCCACTTCCATAATTCCTTTTCCTTTCAAAAAATTTAATGCCAAACGTATTTCATTAGTTCGAATGAAGTGAGAACCACCTTGTCCCACCACCACTGGCCCGTCAGGCATGGGGTATCTTGGCGCAGGTATCCAATCCCACAAATAATCGACAGTCACTTCCTCTTCCCCTGGCAACACCTCCCCTGGCAACACGATTTCAAGAATACTCTCCACCGTGTGCCGGCCGCGTATAGATTTAATGTCAGCAGGAAACCAAAATTGCGGATCAGGCGGAAGATCCTCAGGTAGCATCGTGAGCGGATAGTCAGCATCATCAATTTTCAGACCATAACTAAGACCATAACTAGTAACAGCTTGTTCCAACCCTCCAAAAATCTCTGTCTTGAAAACCATTTTAGAAAAAGTTTTCTTTGCCATATCACTCGCGTTCTTGGCGGGATTCTCAATAGTGGGGTCATCCAACACCGGCCAGCTGAAGGTAAGTTTAACTTTGTGGAGATCATCCGGGTAAACAAGATCCTCTTCTATGCTTACCTCCAACAGATAAGCAAAGGCCAGGTCACCCCCATCCAGCGGGTGATAGATTGTGCTACTGGAGTTGTTAGTATATGAACTCTTATTGGCCACCAGCAGCTTTCGGCCATAAATACGGTCAAACAATGTGCTGTTCATGGGGCGCACAAGGACGGTCTTTTTCACCTTGACGTTATCTGGTTGACCATCTCCATCAAGATCAAAATAACGCCCCTCATCGGGAATAGACAGCCACCCTATTACATCGGTCGGCCAGGTGGTTTGTTTCAAATGCCCCCGATTTAGCATCCCACTAAAATTAGGAAAAACACCCCAACCATCCCCGCCAAGCCGAGCTCGGTGAACCCGAAACACTTTTGTCGGCGAATTAGTCTCCGGATTCAAAGCTGCCTCCCAAAGCCGTATTTCCGCCCATTCAACCTGATTGAGGGCATCGAATTGTTGCGCGCCGGCGCGAAGGGCGTTTATCCAGTATAGGGCTTCGTATCGGATAATGGTTTCCTCCCGATTGTCCTTGGTTGCCGCAAGCCCCACGGGCAACACCCCGAGCACGGCCACCAACCCAAAGGCCACCACGCCAATAGCCAATACCACTTCACTT
>Ga0066376_10005447_pt1 | contig 10793 bp, 9 predicted proteins | sample Knorr_S15_td_Bot_FD_77009 | JGI IMG/M metagenome (GOLD analysis project Ga0066376, IMG submission 77009) | Marine microbial communities from Southern Atlantic Ocean transect - Knorr_S15_td_Bottom_ad_5009_LV_A | ecosystem: Environmental > Aquatic > Marine > Oceanic | place: Southern Atlantic... | reverse complement strand
TTATTGTAAGCTTCTTCTTCATCTGTCGCTTCCCAGTTAATAAACGGGGCTTTTTGCGCAGTTGTCATTGCAGGAAAGCGAGAGAAATACTGAATATACTCCGATAAGGGAATGCTGTCAGCGCGCCCCCATATATCCATTGACGTTCTGTTTAACAATGCGCTGGTTTTAGGTTCAACCACCATTACTGTTGGTGTGGCGTAATAAATGGGGTAGTCAAATCGCTCGGTTATATTTCTTCTGTCTTCAAGTGTTCCCACATCAACAAATACGGTTTCATAATGAGCGCGTAGAATCAGGTCCATTTCCTTTGTCGCAAAACGCTCAGCTAAGCCAGTACTGTCGTGGCACCACTGAGCACCCAGTACAACCAAAAGTAATTTGCTTTGTTCCACAGCTCGCTGCTGTGCATTGACCACATCTTGATAGGGTGATGCAGACGGAGCGTAAGTGTAAGGACTTTCATTTTGAGTACTTACACAGCCATTTAACGTGGTGACAGCGGCAATTAGGACAGCAATGTTTAGGCACTGTCTAAAAAAGGGGGCTCGGCGAGTAATGAAATTTTTTTGCATACGGTTATCAAAATAGTAGTTAAATCAACAGCAATGTAGCATAAAAAGGATGCAGCGACGCACCTAAAACGCAGTAGAGTAACTTAAGCACTGTAGGGCAAAGTCAGGCAAACTCGGGTGCCTGATGGTTTGTTCTGGGAAATATCAAACTCACCATTTATCAACTTTGCGCGTTCTCTCATCGACAGCAGGCCGAGTGTGGGTTCAGCGTTTGCTAGTTGGGCAATATGCTCAGGGATGCCGCCGCCGTCGTCAGTAACGATAAATACGGCACTGTGTTGCGCATAGTTGATATCAATGCTGAGCGACGTCGCATTGGCATATTTTATACTGTTTGTCACCGCTTCCTGCACAATGCGATAGATGTGTATTTTCTGGTTTGAATCGAACGGTACTGGCGTGCCGCTAACGTTAAACGAATAATCTATGTTTGCGCGCTTGAGCGTGGTAATGATCTCTGAACGTTGGATCACGCTTTCAATGGCAAGAGTATCAATACCGGACGGACGCAATCCCCCTAAGCTTTTCTTCATTGCGTGGTATAGAGCATCTATCTTATTGAGCATCATGTCGTTGTCGCTTTCTCTGCTATCTAACGACAGTTGAAGTTTCAAATCGACTATGCGGTGACCAAAGTCGTCGTGTAAATCCCGCGATAAGCGCTTTCGTTCATCTTCTTGAACTACCACTAATTGACTGGCCAGTGCTTGAGCGCTTTGCACCGATAGTTCAAGAGCCTCGTTTTTCTTCGCAAGCTTCATATTCAACAAGGTAGATTGGTTAATTGAAGCACCTAAAATGAGGCAACTTGTACATGATGCTAAGATGTAAAACTGATGCTCAATGGGAGGAAGTGCGCTCTGGCTTGCCACCACGAACGCAGTAATACCTATGAGTAAACACGAAAACGCACTGCCAACTATGGCATAGCGATACGATAAAAACAGCGCAGGGAAAACCGCTAGATACTTAACCTGATAGCTGATGTTAATTTGTTGGGAGTAGGCATAGCTGCTCAGTATCAGCAAAACCAGCCAAGCGATTGTTGTAATATATAGTGCTAAGTGACTCTTAGGGATAGATGGCCATTTATATAATGCGAAGAGAAACGGACAAAGAACAACAATTCCTACAAAGTCACCCAATGAAAAATCAAACAAAATAGAAAGAAAAACCTCTATGCCTGTTTGCAGTTCAATAGCCCTTCTGCCCAAAAATACCGCCCCAAGAGCAACACTTATAAGAACACCAAAAGCCAACGTGGCAAGGGTACTGGAAACATTGTCTATATAAGGTGCGCTAAAGCGACGTCTGAATAAATAAACGCATGTACAAATTACCGCGGGTGACAGCACTAAATGGACTAAATACCAACCTATGGTTCCACTTAAAAACGCCGTATTGTCGAGAATGCCACCGGGGTGAAATAAAATGAAGTGGGTTAATTTTTCTGCGATGAGTAGCAGTGGCCAGCTGTAAATTGGCAGTAGTAAAAACGCCGCCAGGCGAACACCAGCGGGCAAATACCAGCTCACCGTACCTGAAATAATTTCAAATTGGGTGCTGAGCAACCACACGCCGTGAAATAGCGCGGTATAACCTAATCCCATTAGTAAATAGGTAACGTTGAAATACCGCGTTAAATTCATCAATTTGCTTTGACTAGCGTATCGTCGTAGATAACGTCAGAAACGTCGAGGTACCCAGTTTCTAACGCAATTCTAAGTAAACCAAATTGGGAGGTTACATTGAGTTTCTTGTAAATATTAGTTCTGTGAACCATCACTGTTTTCGGGGCAGTGTCTATGTAGTAGGCAATCTGTTTTGGCTGGAATCCTTTTGCCAACAGTAAGAAAATTTCCTTTTCCCTTTCAGTAAGGATAGAGGTTAGCTGTTTATCACCGAAAGCTAACTTTTTACTAATATCTGTGCTTAGATAATTCTCGTCTTTTTCTAGAGCTTCCAACGCGTCCATTAACTCTTTGGTGGCAGCATTCTTTGTAACGTAGCCATCGGCGCCGAGTTCAAGCGCTTTACTGATATAGCCAACATGATCATACATGCTCAGCATTAAGCACTTTATAAACGGCGCGTCTTTCTTGATTTTTATTAGCGTGTCGAAACCACTTTCCTGTGCTAACGAGATATCTAGAATGGCAACGTCAATATCGTCTAACGTAGCGAAGGAGGGAAGAGCATCCAGAGAGCTTACTGCGTAAGAAACATGCCAGCCATACTCTTGCTCGATGAGTGTTTTAATGCCATCCCTTACAATTTCGTGATCGTCAATAATGAGTATGTGCATGAAAAAATGCTTATTATCTCTTAATGCATCAAGTGTACGTTGTATTTGGCTTATAGTGAATAAGCCGATGGCTTAGACTGGTGCTCTCTTTAATTCTCAGAATAAAAAAAGCCGGCCTATCCTTGGCCGGCAATTGCTTAACTCTTAACTGTTCAGCGTATCATTCGCCAACTGTCACGAAGAGCGCGTCAGCGATACGCAAACTACATTAAAGGTTTACAGACACTGGTGCAGAGCATGCAGAGGTTTCGTCACAAACCATATAAGTATACTCACTAGGTTGAACGCCTCTGCTTCTATCGCGATAACGTCCAGTGTTGCTTACTTCTTCAAGTAGCTCACCGTTGCGATAAATCATTACAGTATCGGCCATCGAGCCACTATATGATAAATCTACGCGTAACGAACCGAATCGAGACAGCATAGCGCGGTCAATCTCGGCAACAATGTTGCTATCTGAAACTGATACGGTTTCTGTTGATACGCCAGTTTGGCCTTCAGAGTCGGTAACCGTAAGGGTTACGTCATAGGCGCCTGTGCTCGCGTAAACATGCGTTGGGTTCTCTTCCGTTGAAGTAGAGCCATCGCCAAAGTCCCAGCTATAGCTGACAATGTCGTCATTAACGTCGTTACTGTTATTAGTAAAGCTTACTGATAATCCTGAAGCGTCATAGGTAAACGCAGAGTTAGGCGGTGTTGGGCCTACTTCACCAATACCGGTCACCACAAGGCTCCATGTGTTAACAGTGCCGTTGTCACCGTTGAACGTATCAAGCACGTTCAAGGTCCAATCGCCTGTTGCTACTTCGCCGTTAAAGGCATCAGAGTTATAGCTCTCAACGATATCATCTGTAGCGCCACCTTGATTCTGACGAAGAACGGTGGTCGTACCCTGAGGAGAGGTCAGTGATAGTACGAGATCTCCGCTATAGGTGTGTGTGATATTTACCGACGCCTGCATACCGAATACGGTTAAGTCGTCAGGAACGTTAATCACTAGGTCCACGCCGACATCGTCTGGATCTTCTTCATTCGGTAACGTAGGTACAGCATCACCAGAATACGCGTAAGGGAATTCGTTTAGCCCTTGAGGGTAAACATAAAGATTCGCTGATTTAGATTTCTCAATATCACCGCTTACACCGTTCACCGTAAAGCTGTATGGACCCCAAGGCGTATCTTCAGATGTCTCTACGGTCAGTGTTACCGTATCGCCAGGCATTGCCGAGCTTGCACTTAAAGATGCGATATCACTTGGCTCTGCAAGCGATAGCTGTACTTCTTCTTCGTAGCCAGCAATTGAACCAACTTCAATAGTGAAGGTGTAGGTCTCACCCGCTTCAATTTCAGCTGAACCAGGTGTAATGCCCAGTTTAAAACCTGGAGTTGGATCCGCTTCTTCAAGTGCGTTAAGTACATTTAGGCGGTTGCCAGATACGGTGCGACCATCAGCCCATAGGCTAGTTTCACCTGTAGACATTAACAGCTCTTTCATTTCAGATGGCGTAAGTTCTGGGTTTAACGACCACACAAGTGCTGCTGCACCCGCAACATGTGGCGTTGCCATTGACGTGCCTGAGTATGCCGCATAGCCGTTACCTGGTACTGTAGATAGGATAGCTGTACCCGGCGCCGCGATGTCTACGGTTTCAATACCGTATGAGTAGCCGCTGTCTCCGTCAGTACGAGTGTGGCTAGCAACTGCAAGCAGACTGTTTGTTGTAGTGACATAGTTAGACGGGTAGTTGTCTACGTTGTCGTTGTTTGAACCAGAGTTACCTGCCGCAGCAACAAACAAAATACCCGCTTGGCCAGCTTCTTCAATAGCAGTTTCTAGCGCTTCACTATAGCCGCCGCCACCCCAGCTGTTGTTGGTAGCTTTAATATTGATGCCGCGGTTCTCTTTAAGGTCGGTGAAGTAATCGATACATTCAATAGCGCCAGCGGTTGAACCGCCGTCAGGACCTAAGAATTTACATGCAGCGATTGACACGTCATGGTTTACACCGACCACGCCAATTCCGTTTCCGCCCACAGCGCCAATTGTCCCGGCCACATGCGTACCGTGAGAATCGTCGTCCATAGGATCAGAATCGCCGTTAAAGGCATCGATACCGTAAACATCGTCAATATAACCGTTGCCGTCATCATCAATACCGTTTCCAGCAATTTCACCTGGGTTAACCCACGCGTTATCTGCAAGGTCTTCATGATTGTAGTCAACACCCGTATCGATAACGCCGATGACCACATCGCTATCACCGGTTGTAATATCCCATGCTTCTGGCGCGTCAATATCCACATCTGCAGTACCGCCGGCTTGACCGGTGTTATTCAAACCCCATAGGTCACCATAAGAAGGATCGTTAGGTACCAGAGCTTTGCGGTACAAGAAGTTTGGCTCGGCGATTTTAACCGCAGGATTTTTCTTTAAGATTTCTATGGCGTCTTTTACAGACTTGCCACGAAGTTCCAGTTTGGCAATACGACCATTTAAAAGGTTAGAGAAGCGATCATCTACCTCATCACGGTTTGCGTCACTAATTCGTGCACCTACCGAAGAGCGAGCGCGCATCTTTTCCGCTTTGCTTACATTTTCTTTGTACACAACGATAACGCTATCGTCGAAAATTTCGGCTTTTGCGGCGTGTGCATGACTAGATACCATTAGCGGTAGAAGGGCTAATGACAGTGCTGAAAGGCCTGTTTTAAAAGGCTTTGTTTTCATAATTAGATTCCATAATTAGCAATAATGCTTTAATCACAGAACCTTCTCGTTCGGTCTGATATAACTAACGGTTAAAACTTATAACGCAAATTTAAAAACCTGCCACCCCTAACAGTAAAATTTGCTCAAAAATACTACTTAACCACTAGGAAAAAGTGAGAAGAGAAGCCCAAAGTGGTACTTAATTACTATGATTTTTGACAGGTAGTTCTGATCTCTATGTCTTAGGGGCGCGCTGTAGCAATACCCGTTAAAAGACCCTACAAAAACTAGGTGGTCTTACCAATAATTACTCGGTGCGTGAATTTTCGTCAAATCTAGCACTATGGTATTACCCATTATAAATAACTTGCTGATTTAACGTGTGCTAACTGTATTTGACCTGTAATAAATACAACTTATTGGTGATGGATTCTCGCCGTCTTAAGGAGTGTTATAGAGGGGTCACCTTTGTTGTTAATCAAGGAAGCAGTCGTTCTCATGGACAAGAAGTTAAAGGTTAAAAAGAGCCAATTTGCTAATAACGCTAAGGCATGTAGAGCCGTTGCGTTGGCAGCCATTACGGGGTGCAGTCTTCTAGCCGTAAATCTTCCTGCTTATGCTCAACAGTCCGACTTATCAACAAGCTCAGACATGGTGGAATCTTCTCTTTCAATGAGTCTGAATGCTCAAGCTATAACGATAGACGATGAAACGGTCTTCATCGCTGTTAGTCAGTTTGGGCTAAATAACATAACTAACATTATCCAAAGCGGCAACGGCGCCAACCTATCGAATGTTGTTCAAAACGGCAGTAATAACGAAGCTCTTATCACACAGCTAGGTGAGGGGAACGTCGTTAATTTATTGCAGCAAAACAGCAATAACTATTTCGAGATTATTCAAGATGGGTTCGACAATGTGGCCAATGTTAATCAATTGGGTGAACAGTCTTTTACTGTTTACCAGATAGGGAACGAAATGGTGATTAACATCACACAATATCAAGAATGATGTGATTGCCATAGGGAGACAAATGTGAAAATGAAAAAAACAAAAATAGCGAGTGCATTGCTTTTAGTTGCAGCGACAGGGTGGGCATCGGCTCAGGAAGTTCCAGCGAGTAAGACAGTTGATTTCAGTGCTTCCGCAGATTTTATTGCTGCAGCTGAAGGCAATGAAATTACGCTAACCCAAACGGCACCAGAGGGAAATGAGGTAGGTAATGAATCTATTTTAAGTCAGGAAGGTGACTTAAATGCAATCTTTGTAGAAGTAACGGGTGACGCAAACGAAGTACTAGCTTCGCAAATGCAGTCAGGTAATACCTTCTTTGCAAGTGTCACAGGTAACGGCAACTTCTTAGAATCTGAGCAAGATAGTTTAAATAGTACAGCCGATGTCGTTGTCGAAGGTGACGATAACACGGTTTCACTTGTTCAATTAGGTGATGGCGGCCCTATCGGTTTTATTTTTAATCGCTCAATAAATAGCATTTCGGGCAGCGGAAACACGTTATCAGTGTATCAGGGCGATGGTGGTAACTGGGCTAATAATGCCATTGCGGGTAACGACAATACGGTATTTGTTGATCAAAGTGGTGACTGGCACGAATCGTATGTTCGCGAGTTAAGCGGTGATGCAAACGTTATCGATGTTATTCAAGACGGCTATTACAACGTGTCTGATTTAACCGTTATCGGATCAGAAAACGAAATTGAAATTGACCAAGATGGCGACCAGAACGCTGTGGGTTGGAGCATGGTTGGCGACGGTAATGTGCTAGAGTTTGAACAAGATGGTGATGGCAACGAGATTACCACAGGAGTATTTGAAGGCTCTGGCAATGAAGTTAATATCGATCAAATCGGTGACGTTAACTTAGCTACCGTAGAAACTATCGGCGGACAAGCGAATACGTTCGAAATTAACCAAGTGGGCGAAGGCAACACGGCTTATGCTGGCGTAATTGGCTTATTCAACGAGTTTGATTTAACTCAGGTAGGTGATGCCAATGAAATCAGCACAGTTAATTTCGATGGCCTGTTTAACACCGTTGAAATTGAGCAAGATGGCGATGCCAACTTGGCGTTAGCACAAGCTGGTATTGGTGATGCAACTTACTACGCTGATGGCAACATCATTGAAATGTCTCAAGAGGGTGTTGAAAATACGGCATCAGTTGAGTTGGCAAGCAACGTTACATCAAGCTACAACGAAATTATGGTTTCGCAAACGGGCGAGCTTAACTTACTAGACCTATTGGTTAACGGTGACGACAATATTGTTAGTGTTATGCAAGAAGGCGTAGGAAACTGGGTAACAGACGACGCAGGTGGTCAGTTCGTTATTTCTGGTGATATGAATACATTTGAAGTTACGCAAATGGGTAACGATAACTTAGTTACAGGTAGTATCACTGGCAACGGCGGCACAGTAAGTGTTACGCAGGTTGGTGACTACAACGTAGCTACCGTTGTTCAGATGTAAACCTACAGATGTAAAAATGAGTAGCCGGGCGTTTGCCCGGCTATATTCAGTAAAATGAAGTACTTGTATTGTTTCTCTCTTATCACACTGCTTTTTGGTGTGTTCTTTTCTCCGATTCACGCAGAAGAAATTCGGCTAGGTGGACTGTTGCTCGATAACAGTATTAGCCGCCAAGGCCACGAGTTTGCCTCTCGCATTAGCCAATACTGGCGAGAAGTCCCAGACAGTTCGGGTAAGAACCTTGTTGTTAAAGAAATTATTGTGCCACAAGCGGGTACTCTTCTTTCGGTGATTTACGACAATAGAGTGGTTTATCAAACGTACATGGGGCGCAGACAAGTACCGTTAGATGAAAAAGTACAGCAAGCCATCATGTTAGTTTTAGACGCGGTGGCAAACGCGAGTATAGACAGTAGAAGCCCAGATTTAGCAGGGGACGAATGGTAATGAAAAAAGGGATATTGATAGCAGCCTTAATCGCGACTGGCTCGTGGACTTCAGCTAGTGTGAAAGCAACAGAGTTGGTGTATGAACCGATCAACCCGTCATTCGGTGGTAATCCACTTAACGGATCATTTCTATTAAGCAAGGCGAATTCACAAAACGCTCATACAGCGCCTTACAGTGAGCGCTCCTATGACGAACGCCTTCAAGAATCACTCGAACGCGCCTATATCAATCGTATAGTCCGCGAAATCACAGACATCGCATTCGGTGAACAAGAATATGATGAAGATGGAAACCCGATAGACAGCATATTCAATCAGGATAGTATTTTTGTTAGTGGTGACTTTCAGGTAGAGCTAATAACGAGTAATCCTGACAGCATTGTTGTGAACATTACTAACTTACTGACAGGTGAGGTTACTGTCGTTGAAATTCCACGGTTTGGGTAGGGAAATACATGAGAAGTACCGTTTTTTTAATAGTGGCCATGGCGCTTGCAGGATGCCAGTCCATCACTAATACGCTGCCGCCAGATACAACGGCCGCTGATGTAATTAAAGACAGTGCCACATTGTCTGAAGTAAAAAGCTTGCCAGCGCCTATGGGACAAATTCCGGTTTCTGTATATGCGTTTAGAGACCAGACCGGGCAATATAAACCTAGCACTGGGGCAAGTTCGTTTTCTACTGCGGTGACTCAAGGCGCAACCTCTATTCTTGTTCAGACCTTAAGCGAGACATCCTGGTTTTTACCTGTGGAGCGTGAAGGGCTGCAGAACATTCTTACCGAACGCAAAATAATTAGAGCCGACGAAAGCAGCGGAGGCGATTTGCCGCCACTCACGACAGCTAGAATTATTATAGAAGGTGGGATAATTAGCTACGATACCAACATTCGTACCGGCGGCGCTGGCGTAGAGTACTTTGGCATTGGAGCGAGTGAGCTGTTTAGGGAAGATCAAATCTCAATTTACATGCGTGCAGTTGACGTGAGAACAGGTCAAGTATTGGTGTCGGTTTCAACATCTAAGAAAGTACTAAGCCAGGAGGTGAGAGCAGGCCTGTTTAGGTATGTTTCGCTTAAGCGCTTGCTTGAAGCAGAAACGGGCTACACGACTAATGAACCCATGTTCGAGTGCGTTAAACAAAGCATAGAAAAAGCGGTGACTGAGTTGGTGCTACAAGGAATGGAGAAAGGCGTATGGCGCGCAAAAGCGTAAGCGCCATACGCAATTAAATTCAATGGATTATCAGTTTAGATGCTTACTTGTTGTGGTTGGCTAAACTGATGATCGAACCACTTTATAAGTTCAACGCGATTTCGGCAGTCCGTTTTCCTAAATATGCTGTAAACGTGAGTTTTCACCGTATTTACGCTGATATGTAAGCAGTCTGCAATCTCCTGATTTTGGGCACCATCTGCAATTTTGCGTGTGATGGCCAATTCCCTCTTGGTCAGCACAGTATGTGACGATTGAAGTGCAGCAACGGGTTTTGCTTTAGACACTAAATTGGCATCAATATAGCGACTCATAATCTCGCGACTGAACCATTTGTTGCCCGCCTGAACTTGTTGAACACCGCGAACCAGAAGTTCTAAGCTATCTTCAATATGGAAAATACCATTAATACCATGTTGCAGTGCCGCATAATGAAAATCGACGTCAGACTCTGGCACGTTGAAAATGACTTTGTTCAACTCTGGATTATCGTTGACTACAGGCAAGTTGAGCATAGTGGCAGAGTCACAATACTGCGCATCGATAAAGAAGGTATAGGTGTTATTAAGCACGCTTCGAGGTGGATGAATCGCACCGGTTGTGACGACAAATCCACATGACGGCAAAATACTTAGGAATCGTTCGTAAGCCTCATCCTTTCTAGTATTTTCTGAAAAACTTTTTCTTGTTAAAACGAACGCTTGATGTGACATGAAAGCTCCTTTTCGTGTCTATCAACCTTACGAACTATACCTTGGCTTTACAATACTCCTCTGGTCTAACTTGCTCCGCCAAAGCGTAACAAAATGTAACAGTGAAAAACGCCTGTAAGTTTTGCTTAAATGCTAGAGCCTCTAAGTGTTCAACGAATTAAATATAAGTAAATTATCTCGATAAAAGCGGCTTGCCCCCTTTGTTAATAATGGTGTTAGTGTATAGTTCAACACCAAGTCATTCCTTCCATTATTTCAACACACAGAGAGAACCATGACCGTAAACGTTGACACTCAGTCTTTGATTGCATCAATGCGCGATGTAGTAGGGCAGGCC
>Ga0066376_10005446_pt1 | contig 10793 bp, 8 predicted proteins | sample Knorr_S15_td_Bot_FD_77009 | JGI IMG/M metagenome (GOLD analysis project Ga0066376, IMG submission 77009) | Marine microbial communities from Southern Atlantic Ocean transect - Knorr_S15_td_Bottom_ad_5009_LV_A | ecosystem: Environmental > Aquatic > Marine > Oceanic | place: Southern Atlantic... | reverse complement strand
TTCAGCCATAGCTGCTTCTGCTTCATCCAGCAGCCGGTCTATCTGCCTCTGCACCCGTTCACTAACCATTTCCTGCGCTCCAGCTCGAATTACGCGAGTTTAGCAATGGGTACCCTAAGCGTCAAATTGCAATTCCAATGCTGTGGTTATTAAAGCTCAAACAATTCCGTCGTTTGAACGCCTAAAGCCAATGCAATCTTCCTGATATTCTTCAGCGCAGGATTCCTCAATCCTCTCTCAATCCCGCTCAGATTAGTCACATTAATGCCCACACGATGGGCAACCTCTTCCTGAGAGAACCTTTTGAACTGTTGTAATGCGCGAACTTGGGAACCAAATGCAGAATTGAAAACATCCATGACAATTGCCACGAAACTATCTTTAACTTAGACTATAAGCCCATGGATTGTAGGTAAAGGCATGATTTGCCAGGTTTGAATAATGGGAAAAGACGAGGTACATCCCAATACCAGAAGTCCTACTAGGCCCAACATCAAAAGACCGACCCTGATCTTGGTCCGCATATTTCACCTCCGCATTAAGATATTTTTATTGCAAATGTTGCTGTTATCTATTGTTCTATGTAGTTATTAATATGCTAATTAACGATATATTCATGGTACGGAGTAGTAAGTGAGGAACTAGTGAGTTTCTCGAACCAGATGTGTGAAAACCATGAGGAAGAGATGTAGGGGGCCATAGTTGAGACTTCAGGAATGGACCAAAGGTAACGCTGTTGAGGCCGGGGTCAGCCTGGAAGGGTGGGCCTCAGCGTAAGAGTGCCTACAGCCAGTAGGAAACATAGCTCAGCCAACAGCACTACTCCCGCCTGAAAGTCGCCTGTGGTGTCGGCGGCCACACCGAGCATTAGCGGGCCCAACACGCCGACAACTTTTCATTTCGCTGCCTCGGTTCGCTCAAGGGCGACTCCAGTTGACAGCAGTGCTACCCTTGACACGTTATGCCTCTTTTGGCGGTTGCAGATCCGAAAATAACTGCGACCCGATGAGCAACTGATTAGTGGCACGGGGCCATATATCGATCTAGGCAGTAATTCGAGGAGGACCAGGATTGGCAGCAGATCAGGTTGTATATACCGACGTGTTAGTAATTGGATCAGGAGCCGCAGGAGTCACCGCGGCCATCGAGGCTAGAGAGGCAGGAGCAGAGGTAATCGTCATAGAGAAGTCCGGCCATTTGGGTGGTGCCGCCGTTATTTCTGGAGGCGGCTGCTGCCTGGTAGGAACTTCACTTCAGACCGAAAAAGGGATCGAAGACAGCGTAGACCTCGCTTTCGATGACTGGGTCAAGTTTGGAGAAGGCTCTGCCGATGAAGAGTGGGCGAGGTTCTACCTGGAGAACACCAATAGCGAGCTATTTGAGTGGGCGTCAGCTCGCGGCGTAGGGTGGGACTTCGTGAATCATAACGAAGGCAATACGGTGCCACGCTGGCATCATCCTGTTGGCGGGGGAGCAGGTATCTGGCAGGCCCTCCATGCAACGGCGGTGGCGCGGGGCGTCGACCAGTGGATAACCTCCACGGCAGCACGGGAGCTACTGGTAGAGGATGGCAAGGTGACGGGAGTCCGTACGTAAAATCTCGAATCAGGCGAGAGTACGGATTACATGGCCAAGTCCATCGTTATGGCCAGCGGAGGCTTTAACTCCAATGTCGAGATGGTGAAAGAGGTGCGGCCGGACCTAAGGGACTTCCGCATTCTGGAGGGCACCCACGTAGGGGATACCGGCGATGGTCATGCAATGGTTACCGAATTGGGTGGCACGCTAACTCATATGGAGGACATCTGGTTTTACGTATTCTCGATACCCGACCACCGGGACGAACGGGGCAAACGAGGGATGGCTGTGCGGGGCATGCCCCACGCGGTCTGGGTGAACATGCAGGGTGAGCGATTCCACAATGAAGATTTGACTGGAGGTAATTCAGGCGCGCCTGCAGTCATGTCGCAGAACCCGCCGAGCTGCTGGTCGATAATTGACGACTCCATGACGGACGGGGTTACGGTCAGCGATCCTTACTATTACCTTCCCGGCACCTCTGCCAAGGACCCGGCGAAGGTGGAGGAGTTGATGAAGGAGTCGCCCAATATCAAGCACGCTGACACTCTGGAAGAGCTGGCTGACAAGATTGGCGTGCCTCAGCATACCTTCGTTGAAAGCATTAATCGCTACAACGGCTTCATCGACGGTGGCCTGGACGAAGACCCAGACCATGGTAGGAATCTGAGCAACAAGAAGATGCTTGGGCAGCCTCCTTATCACGCCTTCAACTACTTTCCGCTAGCCAGGAAGAACTTCGGCGGGGTGCGCACGGACTTCCACTGCCGCATCACCGACAAGCACTTCGAGGTGATCTCAGGCGTTTACGCGGCGGGAGAGCTGGCCGGAATGGCGGGAGGCCACATCAACGGCAAAAACGGTCTCGAAGGCACCATGCTTGGTCCGTCACTGTTCAGCGGCAGGGTAGCGGGAGCGTGGGCAGCACATGAGGCTGGCTTCGGAGACGGGTTCAAAGGGTCCCCGACACGGGACTAGATTAACCCTCAGGGATTCCTGAGTTTGCTACTTGATAAGAAATCCAGGGCCAGCGAATTAAAATCGCTGGCTCTTTCCATGTGAGGCCAGTGTCCACATTGGCTGAGCACTTCGAGTCTGGCGGCGGGCGTCAACTCTGATGCGCGATATGCGTGGGAGACCGGGAACATCTTGTCCTGCTCTCCCCAGACCAGCATGATGGGTATGCCGAGGCCACTCAGCCTATCCAAAAGCACGAACTCGTCGCGAACGCCGGATAGGTTCACGGTCTGGCGAAGGGTCCGCACCACTGCCTCCTTTGCCCCGGGAAGGCTACGGGTGCGGCGCATCTCGTCCACCAGGTCCTGGCTAACCAGCGATCGATCAAGAAACATGCTCTGAAGCATTAGCTTGTTGCCGCCGAGCCTATGCGACTGCAGAACGTTTCCGACAAGAGGCATCGACAGGATTCTGACAAAAGGCGGCACCTCTTTGCCCAACCCAGAGCTGCCCACCAGTACAAGACTGGAAACCAGTTCGGGATGCCTGATGGCAATCATTATGGCCAGCGCACCGTCAGCAGAGTTGCCTATTGCTGCGGAGTTGCTGATGCCAAGTTGGACGGCGGCTTTGGCCATGATATCGGCGACGTCCCAGGGGTAATAATCCACATCCGGCTTATCGGAATCGCCGTGACCTAAGACATCAAAGGCGAATACCCGGTGATGCTGAGAAAGAGCGGCTATGTTGTCCCGCCAGGTGAATGCCGCCGAAGCCAGCCCATGATAAAGAAGCACAGGGGAACCTTGCCCCGCTTCTACGTAATGAATAACTATTCCATCGACGGTAACGTAACGGGATATCCCCGATAGTCCGTGCATGGTTTTTGTATATCTCCGATATACAATTTGCGCCGTTGCCTATGCCTAACGAGAGCGTACCACTGCGAATAGAGCGATAATAGCGGACTCCCAAAAGCCAGCTCAGATTGCGCTACCTGGCTATGTAGCCGCCGTCGATGACTAGCTCTGTGCCAGTAATAAAGGAGGCGTCGTCTGACGCCAGGAACAGCACGCCGTTGGCCACCTCAAGGGTCTCGCCGGTCCGCCGCAAGGGAGTCAGGGCAACCAGCTGCTCTCGTATGGCCGGGTCTGCCCGCCAGGAGGACTGCATGGGAGGCATGAAGCCCGGGTGTACCGAGTTCACGCGAATGCCCTGAGGACCGTACTTGACGGCCATGGCCTTGGTGAAGATGCGCACTGCACCTTTCGAGGCATGGTAGGCCGGGTGCCCACCCTCGCCACCCACAAAGCCCATTATGGAGGATATGTTTACGATGGAACCGCCGCCGGTCTTGAGCATTTCCTGAACGGCGTACTTGCATCCCAAAAATACGCCTGTGGCGTTCACATCCATGATGCGATGCCAGCCATCGGTGTCCAGGGGGTCCGAGACCAGGCCGCTGCTGAGTCCCGCGTTGTTCACCAGGATATCCAGCCTGCCGAAGTTGGCAATCGTCTGCTGAACGAGTTCCTGCCAATTCTCTTCGCTGGTCACGTCAACGTGCACGAACACTGCCTTGCCGCCAGCTTCCGCAATCTCCGACTCTACCTTCTTGCCTTCGTCGTCATTCATGTCGGCGACAACAACCGTGGCTCCCTCTCTGCCAAAGAGTCTTGCTTCGTCCGCGCCCATTCCGCGGGCGGCTCCAGTTATGATCGCCACCTTGTTTTCGAGTCTCATTTTCATTCTCCTTAATGGATTTCCTACCCGTAGATTGCCCGTAGATTGAAGGGACAAGCCACGTAAATACGCCCGTTATAATTGCTGGCGCCATTCTTACGCAGAAACCTTGGCTTGTCCACCGCCTTTGTCGGAATCACCTATGATAGCTTGCCTAGTTGGGAATACCTTGCTCGGCACCGTCCCAAGGTATCGCAATCCACGTTAATGCCACTTGCAGCAACAGGCCCCGAGCCATACCTCCCTCGATAATAGGAGGAATGCCATGTTAGACGCCACCGCCGGTTTGTTTAATCCAAATAAAGCTGCTAATCTATTCAGGCGTTAATCTTCGCCTATTGGCATGATATACGCAGTCCTCTTAGCGGGTTCCACGCCGGTGTTACGGAATAAACCTGCACCATGAATCACTAACTAAATTCTGCGGGATATGAAAGTTCATATATGAAATTTGTCTTCATCGCAATATTCGCAGCCCTTCTAATGACGGCCTGCCTTCCCAATGTGGGAACCGAATTATCAGAAGAGGAAGCCAGGGCTCTCATCGAGAGAGAAGTATTGAACACTTGCGATGGCAGAAGTACCAATTTCATTTCGGGTATATTGGCTTCAGTTGGCAATTCCACCGCAATCCCTTCTCAGGACTGGTGGACATTCTCGATTAGCATGACAGGATCAGATGTGCCCCTGGAGGCAAGAGTTTTCCCCTCAAAAATTGTGTCAGGGCCGTTCGTTGTGCACCTGGTAACGCAGGCCTGCGGCTGAGTTCTTGTTTAGATTTCAAAAAGGCATCGGCGTCATGTCAACAGAGACAACGCCGATGCCTTTTTTATTTGGGCTAATTTTGAATTTCCAAATAAGCGCATAATCACGATGCGGCGTTCAATTGGTATGGGTTCTTTAAAAGCGTGAGTAATAAAGATTCTCAACGACCCTTATTGCTTTTGTGGGCTGTAGAAAAGACGTCTGAAGAGAATACAAAAAGCAAAAAAAACTGGGCCTGGATTACAAGCCACACTCAGACGCCGAAGCGACAGGTACTCGCAGGTGTTCAACCCAGGCCCGAAAAATCAGAGGCGCAATACCGCTGTATTGACAAGCCAATGTTAACATAGCAGGGCGGTGGATGGTAGCATGTAGGTTACCGCCACAAGCACTCTACGGACGCTAAATTAAGGCATAGGAACAACACATGGGCAACACTTTCGGTCATCTTTTCAGAGCGACAACCTGGGGCGAATCTCACGGCGATGCCGTCGGTGTGGTTGTGGACGGATGTCCTCCTCAGATGCCTCTGACCGTGGCCGATATCCAGAAAGAACTGGACCGCAGGCGTCCAGGCCAGAGCGAGATTTCGACCCAGCGCAAAGAGGGCGACCAGGCCGAGATTCTCTCTGGGGTTTTCGAGGGCAAGACGCTGGGCACGCCCATCATGATAGGGGTGTGGAACCGGGACGCCCGCAGCCGGGACTACGAACACATGCGCACAGCCTACAGGCCGTCGCATGCTGACTACAGCTACGATGCCAAGTACGGCATCCGCAACTGGATGGGCGGAGGTCGAGCCAGCGCCCGAGAGACTATCGGTCGTGTAGCAGCAGGAGCGATCGCACGAAAGTTCCTGGCGAGCGAGTTCGGTCTGGAAATCGTGGGCTACGTGAAGCAGGTGTGGAAGCTCAAGGCCGAAGTAGATCCCAACACCGTGACCATGGAGGACGTGGAGTCCAACATAGCGCGATGCCCAGACCAGGATATGGCAATACAGATGATCGAACGCATCAAGGAGGCACGCAAGGACGGCGATTCGCTGGGCGGTATCGTGGAGTGCGTTGCACGCAATGTGCCGACAGGACTGGGAGAGCCAGTGTTCGATAAGCTAGAGGCGGAACTGGCAAAGGCAGTGCTGTCCATGCCGGCCTGCAAAGGCTTCGAGGTCGGCTCCGGCTTCGGCGGCGTGACGATGACAGGCTCCGAGCACAACGATCCATTCTACAATGAAGGCGGGCGCATACGTACCAGGACCAACAACTCAGGTGGAATCCAGGGCGGCATTAGCAACGGCGAGAACATCATCATCCGCGCGGCCTTCAAGCCAACGGCGACGATAATGAAGGCTCAGGAAACGGTGGACACCGACGGCAACGACACGATCATGGAGGGCAGGGGACGGCACGATCCTTGTGTGCTTCCAAGAGCAGTGCCTATTGTGGAGTCTATGATGGCCCTAGTCCTTGCCGACCATGCCCTACGCCAGCGCGGCCAGACCGGTAGTTTTTGAATAGTGGGCTGATCGGCATTGCACACAGCCAAAGTCGAAATAGGAAGCAAATGTCTTTTGGCGACTGCCCTTTCGTACGGCATTCAGCGTCCGTGCAATGTGAACTGAAGCACACCCAAATATGGGTAACGCTTAGCAATACAAAACAACAAAAAGCGGGCAATGATGCCCGCTTTTTTTTGGTATTCGACTAGATGGACTCCGACTAGACTACTGGCGAAGCACCACCGTCGACGTTTACCGATACGCCAGTGATGAATGCCGCTCGCTCCGATACCAGGAAGGTAATGAGGTCACCGGCTTCCCTGGTCTCGCCCACGCGACCTAGCGGAACTCTCTTGCCCATGTTTTCGTACCAGGACTCTAGTGTCACACTGGAATCCTTCTCGTGAGCAGCCTCCCAGCGACGCTCGTGCTGCATGCTCTTGATGAGGCCAATGCAGACCGTGTTCACGAGAATGTTGTCCTTGGCGTAGTCCTTGGACATCTCCTTGGTAAGCGCGATGCCCGCTGCACGGCTGACCGAAGTCGGCACAGAGGCAGCAGCTGGTGCCTTGCCGCCCGGTGTTGTGATGTTGATGATGCGTCCGCCGCCCTGGGCCTTCATGAGCGGTATGACCTTCAGGGAGCATCGGATGGCTCCGAATACCTTTAGCTCGATGTCGTACTTCCAGGTCTCGTCCGATACCGCGTCGAAGACCGCGGCAGCCGATGTACCGGCGTTGTTTACCAGGATGTCGACTCGCCCGTGGACCTCAACGACCTTCTCAAACAGGGCGTCGATGTCCGACTGGCTGGTTATGTCCGCAGTTACTGTCATAACTTCATTTCCGGTGGCTGCCTGAATCTCCTCTGCAGCCTTAGCGAGGTTATCTGCTCGCCGCGCACATATGACGACCTTCACGCCCTCTTGGGCCATGCTCATTGCAGCAGCCTTGCCAATGCCATCGCTGGCACCCGTAATAACGGCGACTTTGCCGCTCAATCCCATATCCATGCGTTCTATCTCCTCATGCTTAGTTGCCGGCCCGCTCTGGGCTAATCTTTGGGCTCAAGTCTATACGATTCGTCAAGAAGGTCGGTAACGTAGCGAACGGTGAGGTCTATGCCTTCACGCTGCGCACCGTATTGAAGCTGCAAAAGGCACCCAGGATTGGCCGTTGCAATGACGTTTGCCCCGGTCTCTTTAACAGCTTCCATTTTGGTATCGAGAATTCTCAAAGAAAAGTCCCGCTCGGTCAGGGTGTACGTGCCACCCGCGCCGCAACACTTGTCAGCGCTGCCAAGCTCTACGAATTCGATGCCCGGTATGGACTTCAGAAGAGTCCTTGGCTGAGAGGTCACCCGCTGTCCGTTGGCCAGATGACAGGAGTCCTGGTAGGTGACCTTGTAGTTTAGTTGGCCCTTGGGTTCTTCGAAGGGGAGGTCCACCAGGAACTCGTGAATGTCCTTCACCTTCTCGCAGAACCTCTCGGCCTTTTCTGCATACTTCTCGTCGTTGCGAAGCAGGTGGTCATACTCCTTCATACGCGAGCCACAGCCAGCAGAGGCCACAATAACGGCATCAATGCCCGTGACATTGAAGACGTCGATGTTCCGTCGAGCCAGATCGCGCGCCGTTTCCAGGTCGCCTACGTGAGTGTTGATGGCGCCGCAGCACACCTGGTCTCGCGTGACCACGACCTCACAACCGTTGCGGCTAAGCACTCTCACAACAGCGTCCATCTCCGGACCATTTACGAGAGGCATCACACAGCCGGACAGCAGCGCGACCCTGGCCCTCTTCTCGCCCTTTGGAGAAATAACCTGACCCTTGGCTTCGAAGACGCTTCGGGGCAGAGTGGGCATGGACGACTCCATCTCCGCGAGGTCTCCTGGCAGCATCTTCAGGACGCCAGACTTTCTGACCATTTTCTGCAGGCCGGAAAGCTGGTACATACGCATTCCACCGACCAGCAACGCCAGCCGTCGCTGGTGAGGGAGGACCTTCTTGAGAGAGACATCGGATACGATTTTGGACAGCAGGCCTTTCTTACGATGACTCTCCACCTGCTGCATGGTCGCCTCAATAAGACGACCGTAGGGAACGCCAGAGGGGCAGGCAATCTCGCAGGCCCTGCACTGAATGCACAGGTCCCAGTGGCGAACTACCGTGTCTGTGATTTCTATGCGATGTTCGTTGACGGCCTTCATCAGCGCGATGCGGCCCCGTGGCGACTCGGCCTCCAGACCCGTTTCCACATACGTGGGGCAGGCCTGCAAGCAGAAGCCGCAGTGAACGCACTTGTAGAGATCAGACTCCGATGGAGCGTCTGGGCCGGAAAAGAAGAGGTCCATACCCGGCTTTGTTGATGGGCTGGTCATTAAATCCTCCCCACAAATCTGCCGGGATTGATGATGCCTTTGGGATCGTACTGCTCTTTTAGGCTTCTCATAATCTTGACGGGATCGCCCGCATCTCCCCACACATCGATGTTCGCCTTGGCCTCTGTAGGACAGCGCTCAACTATCATCTGGCCGCCCAGTTTGCCAACATTCTCACGAGCGTTGCTAAGGGCCGTCGAGATGGCCGCCGGATCGCCGTCCCCGAACCACCAGACCTGGCTGTTGCCGTAGCCCGGCTGCGACACGATCGCGACTTCGAACCCCTGTGCCTCGCCAAGTTCGCTGGCGACGTCAACGGCCGTGGAGGGCAGGACGGATACACGGGCCATTAATTCTGGAGCTACATTCTCGCTCCAACCAAAATCGGTCAGCTTTCGCCACAGATCGCGCATGCTTGCAGAATCTATCTGCTCCACCGACAGCGGGCTGCTTTGGTCGCAGAGCTTCAGGGTTTCCTTCTCGAATCGCGCCAGCGTTCTAGGCCTTCCGCCCAGCCGGATGGCGAGGAATGCACTGCCCGAGTCACTGGCGGCACTGGTGAACTTTCCGAACTGGTTCGCGTTGGCATCAAAGGCAGTCAGCGACAAAGGCATTACGTCGCTGTTGAAGATCGACATCGCGGCGGTGTAGCACGACGAGACGGAATCAAAGGCCGCCAGGATAGTGGACTCCTGCCTGGGCATCGGCGTGAGTTTGAACGACACCTCAGCGATTATCCCCAGCGTGCCAATGCTGCCGATATGCAACCGCGCCATGTCGTATCCGCTGACGTTTTTGACCACCTGGCCGCCGCTCTTAACAACGCGCCCGTCGGCCTGAACTACCTTCATGCCGATGACCAGATCGCGAGGGCTGCCGTAGTGCCACTTCAAGGGGCCGCTGGTTCCGGATGCGAGGATGCCGCCAATGGTCGCATTGTCCGGCATAGCGGCGTCTACAGCCAGGAATTGACCTTGTGCAGCCAGTGTCCTTTGGAGATCAGACAAGGTTATACCTGCCTCCACGGTCACGGTGAGGTCCGCTGCATCGTGCTGGACCATCTTGTTCATGCGAGTGAGGTCGACGACGATATCGAGCCCGCTTATCGGATTGCCCAGGTCCATGCGGGTGCCGCCTCCCCAAGGGGCAACGGCCAGACCTCCCTCGTAGGCGGAAGACATTACGCGGGCCAGCTCGTCGACGCTATTAGGAGTAACCACCACGTGAGGGGTCAGACCATCAACGGTGTGTCTGTCCACCAATTCACTGACGTTGGCGACACCAATGGCCTTTTCCATAGCCCGTTTGGCAGAGGTTTTTTCGGCGGTCATAGGCGGGCTTCCAAAGAACGACTATCCGCAGTCAGCCAATGGTGATAGGGGTAATCAATGGCTTCGAAATTGGATACCATAAATTCTAAATCCACGCGTCGGGGCCAGCTCGGGATACGGCACCGGAGAACGCGATTTCGTTGCAGGAAGCGCCCGTCGGGAAGATCTTGGCGGGATTCAACAGGTCGCGAGTGTCGAAGGCAGGCTTCAGGCGCGCCATGGCCTCCAGATCATCGTCAGTGAACATGAAGGGCATATACTCCTGCTTCTCAAGACCGATGCCATGCTCACCGGAGAGAACTCCACCAGCCTCCACGCATATCTTCAGTATTTCGCCACCGATTTTCAGGATAGCTTCCGTATCACCGGGCTTGCGCTCGTCAAAAAGAATCGATGGGTGCAGATTGCCGTCGCCGGCATGCAGCAGGTTGGCGATAGGATATCCCGACTCCTCGGACAGCCCCTTGATGCGGGACAGGACCTCCACCAGCTTAGTGCGCGGAACGGTGCCATCAACAAGGAGGTAATTAGGAGCCAGCCGA